>Ga0210040_10003925_pt1 | contig 19755 bp, 13 predicted proteins | sample CryGeyCG12114_NA_FD_185462 | JGI IMG/M metagenome (GOLD analysis project Ga0210040, IMG submission 185462) | Groundwater microbial communities from aquifer - Crystal Geyser CG19_WC_8/21/14_NA (SPAdes) (version 2) | ecosystem: Environmental > Aquatic > Deep subsurface > Groundwater | place: USA... | reverse complement strand
GCCCTCGTCCACGTGCACGAGCCGGCGTCCCCGAGCCTCGGCTTCCTGGCGCTCGTCGCCGCCGAGGTGCCGGTCGTGGCCACGTTCCACAGCGCCCTGGACCGGTCGCGGGCCATGCGGGCGGCCCAGCCGCTCCTGCGCCCCGCCCTCGAGCGCCTCTCCGCGCGCATCGCGGTGAGCGAGGACGCGCGGCGCACCGTCGTGGAGCACCTCGGGGGCGACGCGGTCGTCGTCCCGAACGGTGTGCGGGTGGACGACTTCGCGAGTGCCCGGCCGGACCCGCGCTGGCTCGGCGCGCGCGCCGGAGGGCCGCCGGTCGTGGCCTTCCTCGGCCGCGTCGACGAGCCGCGCAAGGGCCTGGCCGTCCTCGTCGGGGCGGTCGCCCGGCTCCGGGAGCAGCACCCCGGCGTCCGGGTGCTCGTGGCGGGGTCGGGGGACGGCGACGCGCTGCGGGCCCTGTCAGCCGGGGACGCCGCCGCCCTCGTGCCGCTGGGCCCCGTGACCGAGCTCGAGAAGCGCGCGCTGCTGGCCTCCGCCGACGTCTACGTGGCGCCGCAGACCGGTGGGGAGAGCTTCGGCGTCGTCCTGGTCGAGGCCATGGCCGCCGGCGCCCCGGTGGTGGCGAGCGCCCTGCCGGCCTTCCGCCGCGTCCTGGAGCAGGGCGCCCTCGGCTCCCTCTTCCCCGTGGGGGACAGCGCCGGGCTCGCCGCCGCCGTGCACGACGCGCTCGTCGACCCGGTGGCGACCTCGCGGCGCCGGGAGTCCGCCTCGCGAGCCGTGCGCCGCTACGACTGGTCGGTCGTGGCGGACCAGCTCGTCGCCGTGTACGAGACCGTGCTGCAGGGGGACCGGGCCCGGGCGCGGGCGGACGCCGCCGCGGCCTCCGCCGGGCGGGGCGCGACGGGCGCCGCGGACGGCGGCGGCGCCGCGCGCGCCTCCGTCGACGGCGGGTCCCGTCGACGGGGGCGCCGTCCCGGGGACGCGGCGCCGAGCCGCCCGTCCGGCCCCCCGCCCATCCGTCCGTCGGGTCCCCCGTCGGGCTGCCGACCGGGTGGCCCCGGCGCGGCGGCGCCGCGGTGATCGGGGCGGGGCCCGCGAGCGTCCTCGTCGACGTGCGGGTACTGGTGCTCGTGCCCCTCGCGGTGGCCGTGCTGGTGCTCGCCGCCCTCCTCCTCAGCACGGCGGCGAGGCGGCTGGACCGCCTGCACCGGCGCGCCGACGGCGCGCGCGCCGCGCTCGTCGAGCAGCTGGTCCGCCGCGCCGCCGCTGCGGACCGCCTGGCGCGCAGCGGGCTCCTGGACCCCGCGGCGTCGGTGCTGCTCACCGTCGCGGCGGCTGACGCCCTGGGGGAGGGGGAGCCCGACGAGGCGGCGGAGCCCGGGGCTCCGCCCGCCGGCGGCCGCGGAGCGGGCTCGCCGCAGGAGCCGACCGGTGGACCGGGGCGCCTGACGGCCGAGCGGGAGCGGGCCGAGAGCGACCTCTCGGCGGCGCTGCGAGCGGCCCTGCCCCCCGAGGTGCTGGCCGCGCTGCGGAGCGAGCCCGCCGCCGAGGCGCTGGTCGAGGACCTCGCGACGGCGTGCCGGAGGCTGGCCCTGGCGCGGCGCTTCTCCAACGACGCCCAGGTGCAGGTGCGCCGCCGCCGGCGGAACCGCCTGGTGCGCTGGGCGCGCCTCGCGGGACGGGCGCCGGAGCCGCGGACGTTCGAGGTCGACGACGAGCCGCCGGCGGGGCTCCTGCCCTGACGGCCCGGGCAGCCGGGGGGCCTACCATGGCGAGCGCGGCGCCCACGGGCGCCGCACCAGGTCGCGGCCGACCGGTGGCAGCGGGAACCGCTCCGCGACGGCGCCCCCAGCGGCCCCCTGGCACGACCCCCAGCCCGACGAGACCTGCGAGGTACCGGTGCCCACGCCCGAGACGACCCAGCCCGCCGCCGCCCAGCCCCCCACCGGGCCGGGCGAGAGCGCCGGCGACAGCGCAGCGCGCGGCACCGCCCGGGTCAAGCGCGGCATGGCCGAGATGCTCAAGGGCGGCGTCATCATGGACGTCGTCACCGCGGAGCAGGCGAAGATCGCCGAGGACGCCGGTGCCGTGGCCGTCATGGCCCTCGAGCGGGTGCCCGCCGACATCCGCGCGCAGGGCGGCGTCGCGCGGATGAGCGACCCCGACCTCGTCCAGGGCATCGTCGACGCCGTCTCCATCCCGGTCATGGCCAAGGCGCGCATCGGGCACTTCGTCGAGGCGCAGGTGCTCCAGAGCCTCGGCGTCGACTACGTCGACGAGTCCGAGGTGCTGACGCCCGCCGACTACGTCCACCACATCGACAAGTGGCGCTTCACGGTGCCCTTCGTCTGCGGTGCGACCGACCTCGGCGAGGCGCTGCGGCGCCTCACCGAGGGCGCCGCGATGATCCGCTCGAAGGGCGAGGCCGGCACGGGCGACGTCTCCAACGCCACGGGCCACATCCGCACCATCCGCGCCCAGATCGCGCGCCTGTCCTCGATGAGCAGCGACGAGCTGTACGTCGCCGCGAAGGAGCTGCAGGCGCCCTACGAGCTCGTCGCCGAGGTCGCCGCGGCCGGGAAGCTGCCCGTGGTGCTGTTCACCGCGGGCGGCATCGCCACCCCCGCGGACGCCGCGATGATGATGCAGCTGGGTGCCGAGGGCGTCTTCGTCGGCTCGGGCATCTTCAAGTCCGGCAACCCCGCCGAGCGCGCCGCGGCGATCGTCAAGGCCACGACCTTCTTCGACGACCCCGACGTCGTCGCGAAGGTCTCCCGCGGCCTGGGCGACGCCATGGTCGGCCTCAACGTCGACGCCATCCCCGAGCCGCACCGCCTGGCCTCGCGGGGCTGGTGACGCCCGGCCGCCGACGCCACCGGTCCCCGGCGTGAGCGCCCCACGACGCGCGGAGCGCCCCGTCCACCTCCCGTGGGCGGGGCGCTCGTGCGCACGACCCCGGTCGGGGGAGTCCACGGGAACCTCTCAGGGGACGCCCAGCCCGCCGATAGGGTCCGGGAGCCGCCGGCCGACGACGGCCCGCACCGACCCCGAAGGGGCCTCCATGCCGCGCACGACCACCCGCCGAGCACGCACCGCCGGGCTCGGCGGCCTGGCCGCGACGACCGCTCTCGCCCTGGCCGCCGGCCCCGTGGCCGCCGCGACCCGGCCGGCCGCGCCCGAGCTCCCCGTCCTGGCCCTCGACGCCGCGCCCGAGGACGTCGCGGTGAGCGTCTACGGGAGCCCGGCCGACGAGGACCAGCAGCGCCTCTTCGACGCGACACCCGTCGCGGAGTCCGGCCGGGTGGACCTCGCCCTCTCGGCTCCGGTGGTCGCCGGCGAGGCCGTGGAGGTGGGCCTGGTCGACCTCTCCGGCTTCGAGGACGCGGACGAGGTCGTCGACCTGCAGCCCCTCGACGTGGACGTGGACGTGGCCGTCGTCGACGGCGAGGAGGGCGGCACGACGCTCGAGCTCACGATCCCGACGGACGACGACGCCCTCCTCGACGTCGACGAGGTCCAGCTCACCGTCACCGGCCTGGCGGTCGAGGACCTCCCCGGCACCCCGGCGGTCGCCTCGGTGACGCTCGACCTGCAGCCGTCGGACCTCGGCCAGCTGCTCCTCGAGGACCCGGCGAGGGTCACGGGCTACGCCGACGCCGCGATCCAGCTGGACGACGTGGCGCTGCAGGCCGGCGGGTCCTTCGTCCTCCTGCTGCCGGAGGAGTCGGTCACCGGCGCGCTGGGCGTGGAGGACCTGACCCTCCTCGACGCCCACCTCCACCCCGTCGACGACGACCTCGGCTGGTTCGCCGCGGCGCCGACGGGCACGACCCCGGGTCCGCAGGGAGCCATGGGCGCTGCGGCGGCCACGGGTCACCTCGACGAGATGGCCTCGGCGGCAGCGGCCGCCGCGGCCGAGGAGCCGGCCACCGTGGCCGCGGGGGCCGTGGACGAGGAGGACTTCCACCTCGACGCCCAGATCGCCGAGGACGGCCGCTCGGCCGTGCTGACCAGCTCGGCGGACCTCCCGGCGGGCGACTACGCGCTCCTCCTCAGCGTCGCCGGTGACCTCGAGCTCGCCGTCACGGGCTTCGCGACCGTGGAGGTCTCCGCGGCGCCGGTCCCGGCGCCCACCCCCGCGGTGACCGTGGCGCAGCCCGCGCCGACGGCCGCCGCCACGGCGGTCCCGGCGAGGCAGAACCCCGGTCTGCGCTCCAACACCGGCGTCGAGGGCGGTGGCGCCGACGGCGGTCTGCTCGTCACCGGTGCGGGCCTGGTCGTGCTGGCCGCGGGTACGGGCGCCCTCGCCGTCCGCACGGGGCGCCGTGGCCGCCGCGCCTGAGGGCTCCTCGCCGACGGGCGCCGCTCCCCCCGCGCGGGGGCGGCGGCGCCCGTCACGGCGCGGGGTGGCCCTGGGCGCCGCCGCAGCCCTGGCGGTCGTCGGCGGCTCGCTCCTGGCCCAGGGCCTCGACGGGGGCGAGCCCGAGCTCACCGCGGGCCCGCGCGCGTCGTCCTCGGCGCCGACGTCCACGCCCGAGCCCCGCGCGACCCCCGCACCGACGGCGTCGACGGAGCCCACCTCGCCGCCGGAGGCGGCGCCGCAGCCCACCGCCGACGCGGCGCTGGAGGTGGACGCCGACATCCGGCTGCGCGTGCCCTCCGTCGGCCTCGACCTGCCGGTGCACGCCCTGGAGCCCGACGGCGGCGCGATCAACCCGCCGACGATGACCGACGCCTACTGGATCGCCCCCTACGGCGAGCCCGGCGCCGGCGGGTCCGCGCCCGACAACACCGTGTACATCGCCGCGCACTCCTGGAGCCGCGGCGAGGCGGCCTTCGACCCGCTGCTCGACGCGGACTTCGAGGGCGGCGCCGTGGAGCTCGGGGACGCCGTCGAGGTCGAGACCCCGTCCGGCACCGCGACGTACGAGGTCACGCAGGTGCGGCGCTACGGCAAGGACGCCCTCCCCGGCGCCGAGGAGGTGTGGGAGGTCCACCCCGGGCGGCTGGTCCTCATCACGTGCTTCCAGCGCGAGGACGGGCGGCGGTCGACGGAGAACCTCGTCGTCACCGCCGAGCAGTCGGCCGACGCCCGCTGAGGAGGTCGGTCCAGCCGGTCGCGCTGGGAGGTCGGGCCGGGGGCTGCAGGTCGCCTCCTGCGAGGTCAGTCCTCGAAGGAGTGCTCCGGCCCGGGGAAGGCGCCGGTCTCGACGTCGTCCACGTAGGCGAGCGCCGCGCGCCGCAGCTCGCCGCGCAGGTCCGCGTACTGCTTGACGAAGCGGGCCGTCGCTCCGCCGCCCAGGCCGGCCATGTCCGTCCACACCAGCACCTGCGCGTCGGTGCCCGCGCCGGCGCCGATGCCGACGACGGGCACGTCGAGGGCGCGGGTGATCCGCTCGGCCAGCGGCGCCGGGACCATCTCCAGGACGACGGCGAAGGCCCCGGCGTCCTGCAGGGCCCGGGCGTCGGCGAGCAGCCTCTCGGCGCCCTCGCCGCGGCCCTGCACGCGGTAGCCGCCGAGGGCGTGCTCGGACTGGGGGGTGAAGCCGGTGTGGCCCATCACCGGGACGCCGGCGTCGACCAGGGCGCGCACGCTCGGGGCCACCGCGGCGCCGCCCTCGAGCTTGACCGCCGCCGCGCCGCCCTCCTTGAGCATCCGCACGCCCGTCGCGACGGCCTGCTGCGGACCCACCTGGTAGCTGCCGAAGGGCAGGTCCGCCACGACGAGCGCCCGCGACGTGGCCCGGGTGACGGCACCGGTCAGCAGCAGCATCTCCTCGACCGTGACCGGGATCGTGGTCGCGCGGCCGAGGACGGTCGTGCCCGCGGAGTCCCCGACCAGCAGGACCGGGACGCCCACCTCGTCGAAGAGGGACGCCGTCATCGCGTCGTAGGCGGTGAGCATCGCCCAGCGCCGGCCCTCCTCCTTCCACCGGCGCAGCGTCGTGGTGCGCACGACGCGGGGGGCCCCCGGGCCGGACGACGTCGCGGCGGGGACGTCGGCCGCGGTGCCCGCCGCAGCGCCGTAGGGGGGCGGCTGCTCGCTCACTCCTCCTCCTCGCGCCAGTGCGTGGTGACGGGCAGGCGCCGGTCGCGCCCGAAGGCGACCTGCGTCGTCTTGGTGCCCGGTGCGCCCTGCCGGCGCTTCCACTCCGCGCGGTCCACGAGGCCCACGACCCGGTCCACGTCCTGCCGGGCGTGGCCGGCCTCGAGCAGCTCCGAGCGGCCCATGGCGCGCACGACGTAGTCCTCGAGCAGCGCGTCGAGGACGTCGTACTCGGGCAGCGAGTCCTGGTCGGTCTGGTCCGGCCTCAGCTCCGCGGACGGGGCCTTGGTGATGGACGCCTCGGGGATCGGCTCGCGCTCCCCGCGGGAGGCGGCGTCGGTGTCGCGCCACCGGGCGAGCCGCCAGACGTCGGTCTTGGCGACGTCCTTCAGCGGCGCGAAGCCGCCGACCGAGTCGCCGTAGATCGTCGAGTAGCCGACGGACAGCTCGCTCTTGTTGGAGGTCGTGAGCACGAGCTGCCCCTCGGAGTTGGAGATGCCCATGAGCAGCGTGCCGCGCACGCGCGCCTGCAGGTTCTCCTCGGCCACGCCGCTCATCGGGACGTGCTCGAGGAAGGCGTCCACCATCGGCGCGATCGGGTGCACCCGGTAGTCGATCCCCAGCCGCTCGGCCAGGTCGTCGGCGTCCGTGCGCGAGTGCTCGGTGGAGTAGCTGCTCGGCATCGACACGCCCACGACGCCGCCGGGGCCCAGGGCGTCGACCGCGAGCGCGGCGCAGACGGCGGAGTCGATGCCCCCCGACAGGCCCAGGAGGACCTGGCGGAACCCGTTCTTGCGGGCGTAGTCGCCGAGCCCCAGGACCAGCGCCCCCCACAGCTCGGCCGCGTCGTCCAGCGGCTCGGCGAGGGGGGCGGGCAGGGGCTCGCGCGCCGGCGGGGGGTCCTCGCCGACCACGACGCGCTGGACGCGCTCGACCGCCGGCGGCTCGGACGCCCCCTGCGGCAGGTCGAGGTCGACGACGAGCAGCTGCTCGGCGAAGGCCCCGCCGCGGGCGAGCACCTCGCCGTCGGGGGCCACCACGACCGACCCGCCGTCGAAGACCAGGTCGTCCTGCCCGCCGACGCTGTTGACGTAGGCCAGGACCGCCTCGGCCTCGCCGGCGCGGCGACGGCACAGCGCGAGCCGGGTGTCGTCCTTGGCGCGCTCGTACGGGGAGGCGTTGAGGACGACGAGCAGCCCGGCGTCCGCGTCGCGCGCGGCGGCGACGGGCCCGCCCTCCTGCCAGAGGTCCTCGCAGATGGCGACGGCGACGTCGACCCCCCGCACCCGCGCGACGAGCAGGTCGCGACCGGGCACGAAGACGCGGAACTCGTCGAAGACGCCGTAGTTCGGCAGGTGGTGCTTGGCGTACCGGCCCTCCTGGCGCCCGCCGTGCAAGAGCGCCGCGCAGTTCTGGGGCAGGCCCTTCGGGACCCCGGTCGCGCCGCCCTCGCTCTGGCCCTCCTCGCTCCGGCCCCCCTCGCGCTGGCCGCGTCCCGCGCTGCTGACCCCGTCGGCGACGGGGCCGGACGCCCGGTCCACGTAGCCCACGACCACGGGCAGGTCCCCCAGCCCGTCGGCCGCGAGGTCCTCGGCGAGGCGGCCGACGGCGGCCCGGGAGGCGTCGACGAAGGACCGGCGCAGCGCCAGGTCCTCCACGGGGTAGCCGGTCAGCGCCAGCTCGGGCAGGACGAGCAGGTCCGCGCCGGCCTCCGCGGCCTCCGCGGCCGCGCGCCGCACGAGCCGCGCGTTGCCGTCGAGGTCGCCCACGGTGGTGTCGACCTGTGCGAGGGCCAGGCGCAGGGAGGGCATGGCCGGGAGCCTAGCCAGCGCGGTGCGGGCGGCCCCCGCGGCGACCTCCGGTCCGGTGGCGGGTGGCCCCGCCTTGCGGCCGCGGCCGCGGGCCGCCACGGTCGCCGGGGACCCGCCGCTCGGAGGCGGGAGCAACGGGCAGCCGTGCGGTGCGCGGCGCAGAGGAGGCGTGCGGACGTGGCAGCGGAGAGGCGCTTGGAGGTGCCCCCGGGGGTCACCGTCGTCGACGACGAGGACGAGCCGGAGCTCGTCGACGCCGACGGCCGTCGCGTGGACACCTGGAAGGAGGGCTACCCGTACGCCGAGCGCCTGCGCCGCGAGGACTACGCCGTGGAGAAGCGCCGCCTGCAGATCGAGCTGCTGAAGCTGCAGCGCTGGCTCAGGGGCTCCGGCGAGCGGCTCGTCGTCCTGTGCGAGGGCCGCGACGCCGCGGGCAAGGGCGGCACGCTCAAGCGCTTCACCGAGCACCTCAACCCCCGCGGCGCGCGCATCGTGGCGCTGGAGAAGCCCAGCGAGCGGGAGTCCACGCAGTGGTACTTCCAGCGGTACGTCGCCCACCTGCCCGCAGCGGGGGAGATGGTCTTCTTCGACCGCTCCTGGTACACCCGCGCCGGGGTCGAGCACGTCATGGGCTTCGCGGAGCCGGAGGAGTACGACCGCTTCATGGCCCAGGTGCCGCTGTTCGAGCAGATGCTCGTCGAGGACGGCATCCACCTGGTGAAGTTCTGGTTCTCGGTGACGCGCGCCGAGCAGCGCACGCGCTTCCTCATCCGCCAGATCGACCCGGTGCGGCAGTGGAAGCTCAGCCCCATGGACCTCGAGAGCCTCGACCGCTGGGACGAGTACACCGAGGCCAAGGAGGCCATGTTCGCCCGCACCGACCTGCCGTACGCGCCGTGGGTCGTGGTGAGCACGAACGACAAGAAGCGCGCGCGCCTGGAGGCGATGCGGGTGGTGCTCTCGCGCTTCCCCTACGACGACAAGGACGAGGGCGTCGTGGGGCAGCCCGACCCCCAGCTCGTCGTGCGCGCCCGCGGCATCTTCGACGCGGACCGTGCTCCCGAGGGCGCCCCGACCCCGCCGGGGGCCGGAGGGCCCGCCGCCGTGCCGGGCCTGTGAGCGGTCAGCTCCGCGACCGCCCCTCGTCGGCCTCCTCGTCCGCCCGCTGCTGGCGCCGCTCGTCGCGCAGGTCGGCGACGGCCGGCACGAGGGCGACGAGCACCAGCAGGACCGCGACGAGGAGGCTGGCCGACAGGCCCGCGGCGTAGTCCTGCTCGCCGCCCCCCGACGCCGCCGCGACCCCGAAGTAGACGGCGCCGACCAGGGCGATGCCCACCGACGAGCCGATCCGCTGGCTCGTCTGCAGCACGCCGCTGGCCGAGCCGGAGCGCTCCGGGGCGACCACGGAGAGCGTCAGCGTCGTGTTGGGGGAGATGACGACGCCGCTGCCGGCGCCCCCCAGCAGCAGCGGGAGCACCAGGGCGAGGCCGACCTGCCACGGCGGCAGCACGTCCGAGAGCGTCGCCACGACGGCGAGGACGCCGAGCAGCCCGGCCGCCACCGCGACCAGTCCGCCGACCACCAGGCGCCGGCCGATCCGGCTGACGGCGCGGCCCGCGAGGACGGGGGTGACGGCACCGCCGACGGCGAAGGGCGTCTGCACCAGCCCGGCCTGCAGCGGGCTCATGCCGAGCCCGTCCTGCAGGTAGATCGAGAGCACGAAGAAGATCGTCGTGAAGCCGGCGAAGTAGACGAGCCCGACCAGGACGCCGTTGCGGTACCGGCTCTCCCGGAACAGCGAGAGGTCCACCAGCGCCTCGCGCCCCGCGCGGCTGCGGCGGCGCTCCCAGCGCACGAACGCGACGCCGCTGGCGGCCGAGCCCACCCACAGCGCGACCCAGGCCACCGCTCCCGGCTGCTCCAGCAGGGGCAGCAGCAGCGCGGTCAGGGCGGCGGCGAGCAGGGCCACCCCGGCGACGTCGACGTGCGCCCGGTTCCCGCTCGCCGGCCGCCCCGGCGGCAGCCACCGCAGCGCGAGCACCATCCCCACGAGGCCGATGGGCAGGTTGACCAGGAAGACCAGGCGCCACGACGACGGGTCGGGGTCGACGCTGAGGATCGTGCCGCCGAGCAGCGGGCCCACGGCCGTGGACAGGCCGATGCTCGTGCCCAGCAGCCCGAAGGCGCGGCCGCGCTCCGGGCCGGAGAACAGCGACTGGATGAAGGCGGCGACCTGCGGCTGCAGGAGCCCGCCGCCCGCGCCCTGCAGGAGCCGTGCCGCGATGAGCCACCCCGGCGAGGGGGCCAGGCCGCACAGGAGGCTGGCCGTCGTGAACAGCGCCAGGCCGGCGACGAAGACCCGCCGTCGGCCGAGGGAGTCCCCGAGCCGTCCTGCGGGGACGAGCACCAGGCCGAAGGCGAGCGCGTACCCGGACAGCACCCACTGGAGGTCCCCGCCCGTGGCCCCGAGGTCCTCGCTCAGCGACGGCAGCGCGACGTTGACGATCGAGACGTCGAGCAGCGTCATGAACCCCGAGACGAGGCAGACGGCGAGCGCCTTCCAGCGACGCGGGTCGGGCTCCTGCGCCCCACCGGCCGACGGCGGTCCCGCCTGCGCCGGCCCGCTGCGGTGGTCCTCGCGGGGGGAGCCGGCCCGCTCGCCGGGTCCTGGTGCGCGGTGGGTCGTCACGCCTGGACGGTATGCCGGGGCACCCACCCCCCACCGCTCGGGCCCGCTGCCGCGTCGCGGGGCCCGGCCGCTGGCAGGATGACGGCGGCGCAGGAGGCGCCGCCGCGAGAGGCCGTCGGCGCGGAGGCACCAGCGAAGGGATGGGACGGATGGACCGCCAGCAGGAGTTCGTGCTCCGGGCGATCGAGGAGCGGGACATCCGCTTCGTCCGGCTGTGGTTCGGCGACGTGCTGGGCGGTCTGAAGTCGGTGGCCATCGCCCCAGCCGAGCTGGAGGGGGCCTTCGCCGAGGGCATCGGCTTCGACGGCAGCTCCATCGAGGGCCTCGCCCGGCGCTCCGAGGCCGACATGATCGCCCGTCCCGACCCGTCCACCTTCCAGGTCCTGCCCTGGCGGGGTGACGGCGGCAGCGCCGGCACCGCGCGCATGTTCTGCGACATCCTGACGCCCGACGGCGAGCCGGCGCTGGCCGACTCCCGGAACGTGCTGAAGCGGACGCTGTCCCGGGCGGCGGAGAAGGGCTTCACCTTCTACACGCACCCCGAGATCGAGTTCTACCTCTTCGAGGGCAGCCCGGCCGACAGCGTCGGGGACGGCCGCACCGACCCGGTGCACCCGCCCGTGCCCGTCGACACCATGGGGTACTTCGACCACGTGGCCGGCGGCGCCGGCCACGACTTCCGCCGCGCGGCCATCGCGATGCTCGAGGCCATGGGCATCTCCGTGGAGTTCAGCCACCACGAGGGCGGCCCGGGCCAGAACGAGATCGACCTGCGCTACGCCGACGCGCTGACGACCGCGGACAACATCATGACGTTCCGCACGGTCGTCAAGGAGGTCGCGCTGCAGCAGGGGGTCTACGCCTCCTTCATGCCCAAGCCGCTGGCCGACCAGCCGGGCAGCGGGATGCACACGCACCTGTCCCTCTTCGAGGGCGACCGCAACGCCTTCCACGAGCCGGGGGCGAAGTACGAGCTGAGCGCCACGGCGCGCCACTTCATCGCGGGGCTGCTGCGCCACGCGCCCGAGACGTGCCTGGTGACGAGCCAGTTCGTCAACAGCTACAAGCGCCTGTGGGGCGGCAACGAGGCGCCCTCGGACATCGCCTGGGGGCACAACAACCGCTCGGGCCTGGTGCGCGTGCCCATGTACAAGCCGGGCAAGGCGCAGTCCTCGCGCGTGGAGCACCGCGGCATCGACACGGCGGCCAACCCCTACCTGGCCTTCGCGGTCCTGCTCGCGGCGGGCCTGAAGGGCGTCGAGGAGGAGTACCCCCTCGCCGAGGGCGTCGAGGAGGACGTGGCCCTGCTGAGCAGCGCCGAGCGGCGAGCCATGGGCATCGGCCAGCTCCCGGCGAGCCTCGACCACGCCATCTCGATCACCGAGGGCAGCGAGCTGGTCGCGGAGACGTTGGGGGAGAGCATGTTCGAGCACGTCCTGCGGAACAAGCGCGCCGAGTGGGTGGACTACCGGGCGCAGGTGACGCCGTTCGAGCTCCGGCGCTTCCTGCCCTGGCTCTGAGCGCCGGCGCTGCCGCCCCCGCGGAGGTCGCGGGCGGCCGGCGGACGTCGGGAGGTCGGCGACGGCCTCGCACCGAGAGGAGCCCGCACGTCGTCGTGCGGGACGAGGAGGTCTGAGGTGGGGCAGGTGGACGAGGCGTCCCGCGGGACGGGCGCGCGATCGCCGTCGCAGGAGCGCGGCGACGGGGCGCCGCTGCGCGTGCTCGTCGTCCAGCACGAGGACCTCTGCCCGCCGGCCCTGCTGGGCGAGGCGCTGGTGGAGCAGGGCGCCGTGGTGGACGTCGTGCGCCCCGACCTCGGGGAGCCGCTCCCGACCTCCCTGGGCCGGCGGGCCCCGGGCGCGCGACCCGGCGGGCACGACGCCCTCGTGGTCCTCGGCGGGACGGCCGCCGCGGACGACGACGCGCGCTGGCCCTGGTTGCCGGCCGTGCGAGCGCTGCTCGCCGCGTGCGCCGGCGACGGGACGCCCGTCCTCGGGGTGTGCCTGGGGGCTCAGCTCCTCGCCGCGGCCACGGGGGGCCGCACCGGCCGGGCGCCGCTCGGGCCCGAGCACGGTCTCCTCCCGCTGGTGCCCGAGGGCGTCGAGGACCCCCTGCTCGCGGCCGCCGCGCCGGGGGAGGGGCCTTGGCGCGCCGTCCAGTCCCACGGGGACGCCGTGCTCGAGCTGCCGCCCGGCGCGACCCTGCTCGCCTCCTCGGCGTCCTGCGAGGTGCAGGTCTTCCGGATCGCCCGGGCGTGGGGGGTGCAGTACCACCCCGAGGCCACGGCCGAGATGGTCACCGCCTGGTGCGGCTCCAGCGACGAGACCCTGGGCGAGCTGGCTGCCGCGGGGCTGACGGTCGACGACGTCGTGGACCCGGTGGCGGAGGCGGCGCCGGAGCTGGCCCGGGGCGCGCAGCGGCACGCGCGCGTGCTCCTGCAGCAGGCACGAGCGGTCCGCACCGAGCGCACGGGCACGGGTGTCGCCGCGGAGCCCGCGGCCGCGCGAGCGGCGCGGTGACCGGCCCCGGCGTGTCGCCCGGGCTGCTCGCCCGCCGCGGCTTCACCGACCCCGCTGCGGCGCAGCGGATCCTGGCCGAGCCGGCCACGGGCGCGGTGCTCCGCCGCTGGGGCGCCGCCGACGAGCGCGCGTCCCGTCGCCCCGGCAGTCGTCCCGGCGGACCCCGGCGCCCCTCGGCCCCGACGTCCGCCCTGCCGCCCCAGGAGGCGGCCGAGGAGCTCGTCTCAGTGCTCGGCGCGGCGCCCGACCCCGACGGGGCGCTGCGTGCGGTGGCCCGGCTCGCCGAGCACCCCGGCTCACCGCCGCTGCGGATGCTCGCCCGGCCCGGCGCGGCGCGCGACCGCCTCGTCGCCGTCCTCGGCGGCTCCTCCGCGCTGGCGGACGGGCTCGTGCGCCACCCCGGTGACGCGGAGGTGCTCGAGGACGAGGACGTGCCCGTCGCGGGCGAGGCGCTGCGCGCCGAGCTGCTGCGCTGGGTGGGCGCCGACCCGCACGAGCCCGCACCCGTCGCGTCGGCCGAGGCCACCGGGGACGACCTGCGCCGGGCGTACCGGCGGCGGCTGCTGTCGCTCGCGGGGCGCGACCTCGCGTCCTCGGCGCCCGAGCGGCGGGTCGCCGACGTCGGCCGCGAGCTCGCCGACCTGGCCGCGGCCGCTCTCGAGACGGCGCTGGCCCTGGCGCGGCGCGACGTCGGCGAGGAGCACCGGGCGGCGCGCCTGGCCGTCCTCGGGATGGGCAAGTGCGGCGGGCGCGAGCTCAACTACGTCAGCGACGTCGACGTCGTCTACGCCGTCGAGCCCGCCGAGGGCGCCTCCGAGGCGCAGGCCCTGGCCGTGGGGACGGAGCTGGCCCGCCTGCTCGCCAAGCACTGCTCCGCGTACACCGCCGAGGGCGCCCTGTGGCCCGTCGACGCGGCCCTGCGGCCCGAGGGCGGCGCGGGCCCGCTGGTGCGGACCGTCGAGAGCCACCGGGCGTACTACGAGCGGTGGGCGAGCACGTGGGAGTTCCAGGCGCTCCTGAAGGCCCGGCACGTCGCCGGGGACGCCGGCGTGGCCACCGCCTACCTGGAGGCCGTCCGGCCGATGGTCTGGGAGGCGGCACAGCGGCCGGGCTTCGTGGCCGACACGCAGGCCATGCGGCGCCGCGTCGAGGCGCACGTGCCCGCGAAGGAGGCGCCGCGCCAGCTCAAGCTCGGGCCGGGCGGGCTGCGCGACGTCGAGTTCAGCGTCCAGCTCCTGCAGCTGGTCCACGGCCGGGCCGAGCCGCGGCTGCGCAGCGGCACCACGCTCGACGCGCTGGAGGCCCTGGCCGCCTACGGGTACGTCGGGCGCGCCGACGCCGGCGCCCTCGACCGCGCCTACCGGTGGCTGCGGGTGCTCGAGCACCGCATCCAGCTGTCGCGCCTGGTCCGCACCCACGTCCTGCCGACGGGGGAGGCGGACCTGCGCCGACTGGCGCGCGCGTCCGGCGTCGAGGGCGTCGTCGGGCTCGAGGAGCGGTGGCAGCAGACCCGCTCGACGGTCCGGCGCCTGCACGAGCGCCTCTTCTACCGGCCGCTGCTCGGCGCGGCGGCGCGGCTGTCCACCGAGGACGTGCGCCTCGGCCCGGAGGCCGCCCGCGAGCGCCTGCAGGCGCTGGGGTACCGCGACCCCGCAGGGGCGATGCGACACCTGCAGGCGCTCACCTCGGGTGTCAGCCGCCGGGCCTCGATCCAGCGCCAGCTCCTGCCGGTGCTGCTCGGGTGGTTCGCCGACGGCGCCGACCCGGACTCCGGCCTGCTGTCCTTCCGGCGGCTGTCGGAGTCCCTCGGGGGCACCCACTGGTACCTGCAGATGCTGCGGGACGACGGCGTGGCCGCCGAGCGGCTCGCCAACCTGCTCGCGGGCAGCCGCCTGGCGGCAGACCTGCTCCTGCAGGCCCCGCAGGCCGCGCGGTGGCTGGAGGGGGACGCCGAGCTCCGCCCGCGCCCGCACGACCAGCTGCGCACCGAGGTCGGGTCGGTCGTCGCGCGGCACCGCGATCCCGTGGACGCCGTCCTCGCGGCCCGGGCCGTGCGTCGCCGCGAGATGACGCGCACGGCCGTCGGGGACCTGTCCGGCGTGCTGACGCTCGAGGACGTGGGGGACGCGCTCTCCGCGGCCACGCGCGTGCTGCTGCAGGGCGGCCTCGCCGCGGCGATGCGCGCGGTGGCCGCCCGCGTCGGCGAGCCGCTGCCCGTGCGCATGGCCGTCATCGGGATGGGGCGCCTGGGCGGTCGCGAGCTCACCTACGCCAGCGACGCGGACGTCCTGTTCGTCCACGAGCCCCGCGAGGGCGTCGGGGAGCAGCAGGCGCAGGAGGTCGCGGTGGCGGTCGCGGGGGAGGTCCAGCGGCTGCTGAAGAGCCTCGGGCCCGAGCCGCCGCTCGAGGTGGACGCGGCCCTGCGCCCCGAGGGCCGCAGCGGACCCCTGTCGCGCTCGCTGTCCTCCTTCGCCTCCTACTACGCCCGCTGGTCCGACGTCTGGGAGGCGCAGGCGCTGCTGCGCGCCGAGCCCGTCGCGGGCGACGCCGAGCTCGGCGCCGCCTTCACCGCGCTCGTCGAGGGCGTGCGCTACCCGTCGGCGGGCCTGGACGAGGCGCAGGTGCGCGAGGTGCGCCGCATCAAGGCGCGGGTGGAGTCCGAGCGCCTGCCCCGCGGGGTCGACCCGCGCCGGCACGTCAAGCTCGGGCCCGGCGGCATCTCCGACGTCGAGTGGACCGTGCAGCTGCTCCAGCTGCAGCACGCCTCCCGGGTGGCGGCGCTGCGGACGACCTCGACCCTGGGCGCGCTCGCGGCGGCCGCGGTCGACGGCCTGCTCGACGGGGAGGACGCCGCGGTCCTGGAGGAGGCGTGGCGGTGGGGCTCGAGGGTGCGCGCCGCGATGGTGCTGTGGTCGGGACGCCCCGGCGACGTCGTGCCGACCGACCTCGACGACCTGGAGGGGGTGGCGCGCCTGCTGGGCATGCCCGCGGGATCGGCCAGCGCCCTGGACGACGAGCACAGGCGGCGCACGCGGCGAGCCCGCGCCGTCGTCGAGCGCCTGCTCTTCGGCTGGGAGGACGGCTGACGGCGAGGGCGTGCGCGGGCCCCGCAGCGCCGCGGTCGGGGGCGGGGCCCCGGAGCGGTGCCGGACCGGCCGCGACGCCGTCCCGGTCGGGGGCGGCGGCTCAGCCCGGGAGCGGCGTGGTGGGGCGCAGCCGGCGGACGCCCGGGGCGGCCTTGGAGGTGCCCACCTTCCAGTAGCCCTTGGCGTGCACGCGCTGCGGGTCCACGCCCCGCGCCTCGGACAGGTGGCGCTGCAGGCGGCGGACCGCCCCGGACTCGGCGGCCAGCAGCACCTGCACCGACTCCCCCTCGGCGGCCGGCCAGGCCATGCCCGTGACGGCCCGCTCGAGGGGCTGGCCCGACGACGCCACGTCCGGTCCGCGGTGCACCCAGCGCCACGCGACGTCCGCGGCGGAGGGGACCCGCTGCTCCTCGTCGGCGTCCGCGACCTCCACGACCGCCACCGCGCGGGCCCCCGCGGCCAGGCCCTCGACGACCGCGGCGACCGCCGGCAGCCCCGTGGCGTCCGCGAGCAGGAGGTGCACGTCCGTCGCGGGCAGCGTCCGGTAGCCCGAGGACGGCGAGGAGGCGCCGACGGTGTCCCCGGGTCGTGCCGCCCGCGCCCAGTCGGACGCGAGGCCGCCCTCGTGGAGCACGACGTCGACGTCGACCTCCCCGGCCGCGGGGTCCTCCGGCGGCCCGGGGCGCGCGCGGCGGACCGTGTAGGAGCGCCGTGCGCACCCGGCCAGCTCGTCCAGGTCGGGGACGCCGGCGCCGGGCCCGGGGAAGGCCATCTTGACCTTCGCGCCGGGGGCGGCGGAGGCGAAGACGGCCGGGTCGGCGCCGCCGAGGACCACGCGCAGCACCTGGGGCGTCACCGGCTCGGTGCGCACCACGCGCAGCAGGTGCAGCCCGTGGGCCGGGACGTGGTGGGGCACCGACGCGGGGCCGGGCGCGGCATCCCGCAGCGCCGGGCGGGTCGGGGTGGTGCTCTCGGCCACGACCTCGACGCTACCGGCGGCGCGCGGCCGCGACCCGACCACCTGCGGGTTCCCGGCGACTCGGACGCAGCCGCAGCGATCTGTCCGTGGCGACCCAGTGGTGTCATCGACCTGTCAGGAGGTCGCGCACCGGTCGCTGCGAAGGTCGTCGCCCACCCCGACGCGTGGAGCGCGACGGGGATCCCGTCAGCGCCGCCCCACGGGGCGCCTGCTCCAGCCGACGACCGCCGGCCGGCGCACCCACGGGCGCTGGAGGGCTCCGCTGCCGCCGACGCACGGCCGTCCCGCTCGCCCTCGACGACGCGACGCTCAGGTCCCTGCTGCGCCTCTCGCGCACCAGCTCCTGTGACGAGAGACCGTCACCCGATGACGCAGAACTCGTTGCCGGAGGGATCGGCGAAGACCAGCCACGGGAGGTCCCCCCGGGCGCTCAGGCTGGTGGCCCCGAGGTCCAGGAGACGCTCGGTCGGGTCGATGTCCCCGTCCTCGCGCCGGACGTCGAGGTGGACACGGTTCTTGTCGAGCTTCGGTCCGGGCTCGTGCCAGAGCTCCAGCCGCGGACCAGCACCAGTGGCATGGCGCAGCGCCACCATGTCGGCGGTGCTCTCCGTCCGGGCCCATCCGGTGATCTCAGCCCAGAAGGTGGCGTCTCGTGCCGGGTCGGCGCTGTCCATCAGCACCGCGGCGATCGGACCGGTGTCCTCGGGCCCGTCCGGGCCCGGCAGCACGCGGAAGGCGGCGTCCTCGGGGTCGTCCAGCACCACCCAGGGCACCCGACCCCGCCCGGTGTCGGCGGGGTGCGCCCCGAGCGCGAGCAGTGCCGCGACGACCGCGTCCTGCCGCGCACCTCCCGCCAGGTCCAGGCGCAGCCGCGCCGGCGACGTCGACGGGTCGACGACTCGGGGGAAGCACAGGTCGAGGTAGGAGCCGCTGCCCAGGGTCAGGCGGGCTTCGACGAGGTCGGGCTCGTCGGTGATCGGCTCGGCGCCGAGTGCAGCCGCCCAGAACCCCCCGAGCCGCTGAGGGTCACGAGCGTCCCAGACGATGTTCTCCAACCGCACGGCCTCATGGTGGTCGCAGGCGCCTCCACCGGCCAGCGCGCCGCCGCCCGACGGTCACTGGTCGGGGCGCTCAGGCCCTCGGCGCAGGATCGAGATGCCGCACTCGAACCACCGCGCGCACCTCGCGGCGTCAGGACCGGGGCCATCATCAGCTGCACACGGCGACCCGCTCACCGACATGCCCTGCGACCACTCATCGCCGTCGGGGACAGCGTGGCCGGTGGTGCCCGGGCTGGCGGCAGTGTCCGCACCGTCGAGCGCGGGGTTCTCCCCTCGCCGACCCGCCCGGGCCGGAGCCTCTGCTCCGCGACGACGGCGCGCTCGCCGCCGAGGTCCACCTGCAGCCGGAGGCCGGCCTGGTGGACCAGCCACGGGTGGCTGTGGTGGAAGAGGTGGTCGGGCTCCGTGGAGGTGGTGAAGGTCGACGTCACCGGGGCCTGCCATGAGGCGGTCGTGGTGGGCACGGGCCAGCAGCACGTGCCCCGCGGGCCGACCTCCTGACGGCCCTGTCCGGAGCGATCCCGCTCACCGGGCGTCGGGGGAAGCAGCGGAGGCTCCGCGGGCCGCTCGGCGGGCTCGAGCGCCGGCCCCCGCCTGCGGCGCGCACCAGCGCACGCGTCAGCGCGCGCTGCGGAGAGCGCGCAGCCCCGCCTCGACGGCGGGCGGGTTGGGACGTCGAGCCCGCAGCGCCGCGCCGAGGGAGGGCAGCGCGCGGCGCACGGCCGTCGGGTGGCTGCGCAGCGTCCGTCCCAGGGTGTGCGCGACCACGGGCCAGGGGCGGCGCATCACGGCCGTCAGCAGCGCGGCGCGCGCGATCCGGACGGCGCGCTCGCGGGGGGCGTCCCGGTGGGGGGAGGGGTAGTGGTGGACGACGAGCTCCTCGACGTAGGCGAGCCCGTGCCCCGCCGCGGCGAGGTCGTAGGACAGGCGCTCCTCCTCGCCGGGGAAGACCACCACGTCGTCGAAGCCGCCGGCGGCGAGGAAGGCGTCCCGGCGCACCGCGGCGGCGCAGGCGACGAACCCGAGCAGCGAGGGCCCCGGGAGGTCGTCGTCGGTGCCGAGGGCGGAGCGCGCCATGAGGTCGCCGATGCCGTCGGGCCGCTCCTGCGGGCCGACGAGGATCCGCGCGCACACCAGCGCGAGGCGCGGGGAGGCGTCGAAGAGGTCGGCGGCGCGCTCGAGCATGCCCGGCGCCCACCAGGAGTCGTCGTCCGCGAAGGCCACGTACGGTGTGCGGGCGCGCTCGACGCCGAGGGTGCGGGCCACCGCGCCCCGGTTGGCCGGCAGCGCCACGACGTCCACGTGCGGCAGCTCCTCGCGCACCGCCTCGACCGTCCCGTCGGTGCTGCCGTTGTCCACCAGCACCACGGGCCCCTCGTGGCGCCGCAGGCTGGCCAGCAGCTCCTCGCGGCGGTTCCGGCTGGCGACGACGACGGTCGTGCGGGCGCCGCGGCGGGAGCTGCTGCGGGACGTGCGCGCGGCGGGGGAGCGGTCGGGCGGGGGCGGCGTCGTCACGGGCGCGGACGCTAGCGGGACCCGCCGCGCGGCCGCTGGGGGGGGGCGG
>Ga0210040_10003923_pt1 | contig 19774 bp, 14 predicted proteins | sample CryGeyCG12114_NA_FD_185462 | JGI IMG/M metagenome (GOLD analysis project Ga0210040, IMG submission 185462) | Groundwater microbial communities from aquifer - Crystal Geyser CG19_WC_8/21/14_NA (SPAdes) (version 2) | ecosystem: Environmental > Aquatic > Deep subsurface > Groundwater | place: USA... | reverse complement strand
CCCCGGCGCAGCACCCGCAGTGCCCGCCAGCAGAGAGGGCGGGTCCGGCCCCGTGCCGCGATCCACGACCAGCACCCGCGCGCGCGGTTCCACGTGGATCGTCCCGACGGGGCCTCGTCACCGGGCGCGTGCAGCGGCTCGGCGCGGACGGGGCCGTGGACCCGGCCCACTGGGCGTGGCAGCCGAGGGCGGGCACGGCTGCTCCTCGACCCGGTCGGCGGCGGCGCTGCCCCGGGGGGGCAGCACCCCCCTCGTGCCGAGGGCTGCGTGGGGGGCGCCGCGCCGACACCTGGCGGGATGACCCGGGGGGGCAGCACCTCGGGAGTGGCGTGGGAGCAGGGCCCGCCAACGTCCCGCCCGCTCCCGGAGCTCTAGCCGCCCTGAGCCATGTCCACGAAGCGCGAGTAGTGGCCCTGGAAGGCCACCGTGATGGTGTCCGTGGGGCCGTTGCGGTGCTTGGCGACGATGAGGTCGGCCTCACCGGCGCGCGGGGACTCGCGCTCGTAGGCGTCCTCGCGGTGGAGCAGGATCACCATGTCGGCGTCCTGCTCGATGCTGCCCGACTCACGGAGGTCGGACATCGCGGGCCGCTTGTCCGTCCGCTGCTCCGGACCACGGTTCAGCTGCGAGATGGCGATGACGGGCACCTCGAGCTCCTTGGCGAGCAGCTTCAGCGCGCGGGAGAACTCCGAGACCTCCTGCTGGCGGCTCTCGACGCGCTTGCCGGAGCTCATGAGCTGCAGGTAGTCGATGACCACCAGCTTGAGCCCGTGCCGCTGCTTCAGCCGCCGGCACTTGGAGCGGATCTCCATCAGCGACATGTTCGGCGAGTCGTCGATGAACAGCGGCGCCTCGCTGACCTTGCCCATGGTGCGGGCCAGCCGGGTCCAGTCCTCCTCGCGCATCGTGCCCTTGCGCATGTGCTGCAGCGAGACCGTCGCCTCGGCCGACAGCAGCCGCATGGTGATCTCGTTGCGGCTCATCTCGAGGGAGAAGACGACGGCCGGCAGTCCGTTCTTGATGGCCGCCGAGCGAGCGATGTCCAGTCCGACCGTCGACTTCCCGATGGCGGGTCGCGCGGCGATGACGATCATCTGGCCGGCGTGCAGGCCGTTGGTCAGCTGGTCGAGGTCGGCGAAGCCGGTGGGGACGCCGACCATGCCCTCGCCGCGGTGGCTCGAGGCCTCGATCTCGTCGATCGTGCCCTCGATGATGTCGGCGATGGGCAGGTAGTCCTCGCTGCTGCGCCGCTCGGTGACCTTGTAGACCTCGGCCTGCGCGGAGTCCACGATGCCGTCGACGTCGCCGCCGCCCGCGGCGTAGCCCATCTGCACGATGCGCGTGCCCGCCTCGACGAGGCGGCGCAGCACCGCCCGCTCGCGGACGATCTCGGCGTAGTACCCGGCGTTGGCCGCCGTGGGCACCGACGCGATCAGCGTGTGCAGGTAGGCGGCGCCGCCCACCCGGCCCAGGTCGCCGCGGCGGTTGAGCTCCGCGGCGACGGTCACGGCGTCGGCCGGCTCGCCCCGGCCGTAGAGGTCGGTGACGGCGTCGAAGACGCTCTCGTGGTTGGGCCGGTAGAAGTCGGTGCCGCGCAGCACCTCGACGACGTCGGCGATGGCGTCCTTGCTGAGCATCATGCCGCCGAGCACGCTCTGCTCCGCGGCGACGTCCTGCGGCGGGGTGCGGCCGAGGTCCTCCGAGGGGGGACCCGACGTCTCGTACCGGTCGACCTCCGCCAGGCTCACGCGCCCACCTGCCCTCTCGCGACCCTCGGCCGAGCTCGTGCCGCGGACCTCCGCGGCCAGCGCGCGCGGACCCGACCCGGGTCCGCCCGGCGGACGTTAGGCGCGCGCACCGACAGCGGTCGAACCGCGCACGCACGCCCCTGTGCACAGGGCTGTGCACGGGTGTGGACAACCCTGGCGCGTCCTCCACAGGCTGTGGGAAGACCTGGGGACGACGACGTGGGCGCACCCGGCGGGACCGGCTCTGACCTGCCGCGACGTCGTGCACGGGGTGTGGACGCGAACCCGCAGCGAGTTGTCCGGGCTGGTGGACGCCCTGTGTCCACCCCGTCGGCGCGCGCCCGCCGCTCGCGCCGGTGGCCGGGTCCCGGCGCGGTCCGGGCGCGGTCCCGGCGCGGTCCGCCCCGTCGACGACCGCAGCGGGAGGGACCGGTCCCACCGGTGCCGTGCCACGCTGGCGCCGTGGGCGGCGGAGCGGGGTGGGCGCCCCTGGTGCTCGTGCACAGCCCCCTGGTGGGGCCGGCGACCTGCCGCCCCCTGGCGCAGGAGCTCCGGCGGCGCGGGCGGCGCACGGTCCTCCCCTCGCTGCCGGGAGCTCCGGCCGCGGGCGCCCCGGTGTGGCGGCGCCAGGTCGACGCCGTGGTGAGCGCCGTCGCGCGGGAGGCCGCCGGGGAGCCCCTCGTGCTGGCGGCCCACAGCGGCGCCGGACCGCTCCTCCACCTCCTCGACGCCGCCCTGCCCGCCGAGGTCCTCGGGTGGGTGCTGGTCGACGCCGGCCTGCCCGGTCCGGGCGGCAGCTGGGTGCGGACGGCCCCGCCCGCCCTCGTCGAGCACCTGCGCTCCCTGGTCGTCGACGGGTGGCTGCCGCCGTGGCACGAGTGGTTCGGCGGCGAGGAGGCGCTGGCCCCCGACGTCCCGGACGCCGCCCTGCGCGCGGCGCTGCTGGCCGAGCTCCGCCCGCTGCCGTGGGCGGCCCTCACCGAGGACCGGCCGTCCGGGCAGGACCGGCCGGGCCCGCCCGGCGCCTACCTGCAGCTCAGCGGGGGCTACGCGCAGGAGGCGGCGCTGGCCGCCGCCCGGGGCTGGCCGGTGCGGGTGCTGGACAGCCACCACCTCGGGCTGGCCACCGACCCCGCCGCCGTGGCCGGGGCGCTGCTGCAGCTGGTGGACCTCCTGGACCGGTGACGGCGCGGCCCTCGGACGCCCCGGTGCGAGGATCCCGCCGTGCCGCTCCTGCCCGACCGACTGCGCCCGCGGCCGGTCGACCGGGAGGTCGCCCGGCTCGCCGTCCCCGCCTTCGCCGCGCTGGTGGCCGAGCCGCTGCTCCTCCTGGCCGACTCGGCGATCGTCGGGTCGCTGGGCGTCGTCCCGCTGGCCGGCCTGGGCATCGCCGGCACGGTGCTCACCACCGCCGTCGGCGTCTTCGTCTTCCTCGCGTACGCCACGACCGCCGCGGTGGCGCGGCGCCTGGGGGCGGAGGACCTGCCCTCGGCGCTGCGCCAGGGCGTCGACGGCATGTGGCTCGCCCTGGGGCTCGGGGTGCTGGCCGCCGCCGCGGCGTGGCCGGCGGCCCGTCAGGTCGCGCTCGGCCTCGGCGCGAGCCCCGAGGTGGCCGGCGCCGCGGCCACCTACCTGAGGGCTTCGCTGCCCGGGCTCCCGGCGATGCTCGTCGTCCTCGCCGCCACGGGCGTGCTGCGCGGGCTGCAGGACACCCGCACGCCGCTCGTCGTCGCCGTGACCGGGGCGCTGGCCAACGTCCCGCTCAACCTCGTGCTGGTGCTGGGCCTCGGACCCGTGCCGGCGCTGGGGCTGGCGGGCAGCGGCCTCGGCACCGCCGTCGCCCAGCTGGGGATGGCGACGGCCCTGGTGGTCGTCGTCGCCCGCGGCGCCCGCCGGCACGGCGTCGCGCTGCGTCCCGGCGGCGCCGGCGTGCTGCGCTCGGGGCGCGACGGGTTGCCGCTGCTCGCCCGGACGCTCACGCTGCGCGCCGCGATCGTGCTGACGACGGCGGCGGCGGCGCGCTCCGGGGACACGGCCCTCGCGGCCCACCAGGTGGTGGTGACGATCTGGGGGGCCCTCGCGCTCGGGCTGGACGCGCTGGCCATCGCCGGGCAGGCCCTCACCGGCCGCACCCTGGGCGCCGGCGACGTAGCGGCCACGCGGGACGTGCTGCGGCGCCTCGTCGGGTGGGGGGCCGTCCTGGGCGTGCTGAGCGGCCTCGTGGTCCTGGCCGGGCGCACGCTCGTGGCCCCGCTCTTCTCGCCCGACGAAGGGGTGCGCACCGCCATCGCCGCGGCGCTCGTCGTCGTGGCGCTGGCGCAGCCGCTGGCGGCGTACGTCTTCGTCCTCGACGGCGTCCTCATCGGCGCCGGGGACGGGCGCTACCTCGCCCTCGCCGGGCTGGCGGGGCTGGCGGCCTACATCCCGCTCGTCGTCGCCGTCGTCGTCGTGGCGCCCGGGGGCACCCCGGGCCTGGTCTGGCTGTGGGTCGCCTTCGCCGGTGGCTTCATGGCCGCCCGCGCGGCCACGCTGTGGCACCGCGCCCGCGGGGACGCCTGGGCGGTCCCCGGCGCCACCCGATGACCCACGGGGGGCAGCGCGCCATCCCGCACGGCACCAGGGCTCGGCACCAGGGCACCGAAGGGCCGGAGATAGGCACCCCCACCGGCGAAGGGGCACCGAAGTGCCGGAGAAGGGCACCCCACCGGCGACAAGGCACCGAAGTGCCGGAGAAGGGCACCCCCACCGGCGACCAGGCACCGAAGTGCCGGAGAAGGGCACCCCCACCGGCGACAAGGCACCGAAGTGCGGGAGGGGGGCGCGCGGCGCGGGACGACGACGGCCCCCTCGCCGGGGGCGAGGGGGCCGTCGGGCGCCGGTGTGCAGCGCCGGGTCGTGCGGCCGCGTCAGGCCGAGGGGACGACCTCGACGTCGACGCTGGCCTGGACCTCCGGGTGGAGCCGCACGGTGACCGTGTAGCTGCCGAGGGCCTTGATCGGCTGGCCGATCTCGACCTTGCGGCGGTCGACGTCCTTGCCCGTGGCCGCCTTGACGGCGTCGGCGACGTCGGCCGGGGTGATGGCGCCGAAGAGGCGCCCGCCGCGACCGGCGTTGGCCGGCAGGCGGACGGGGTTCTCCTGCAGCGAGGCGCGCACGCTCTGCGCCTCCTCGACGGACGCGATCTCGCGGACGCGCCGCGCCCGCTGGATGTCCTCGACCTGCTTCTGGCCGCCCTTGGTCCACGGCGTGGCCAGGCTGCGGGGCAGCAGGTAGTTGCGGCCGTAGCCGTCCTTGACCTCGACGACCTCGCCGGGGGCGCCGAGGCCGGAGACCTCCTGCGTCAGGATGAGCTTCATCTGGTGCCCCTTCCTCAGCGCGCGGAGCTGCTGTAGGGCAGCAGCGCCATCTCGCGGGCGTTCTTGATCGCCTTGGCCACCTGGCGCTGCTGCTGGACCGAGACGCCCGTCACCCGGCGGGCGCGGATCTTGCCCCGGTCGGAGATGAACTTCCGCAGCAGCGCGGTGTCCTTGTAGTCGACGTAGGTGATCTTCGCCGCCTTGAGCGGGTTCGACTTCTTCTTGGGCTTGCGGAGGACCGGCTTGGCCATCGTGGAGCTCCTCTGCTGGAGCCCGGGTCCTGCCGAGGGCCCGGGATGGGGATGTGTGGAGGGCCGCCCCGGACCAGGAGGTCCGGAGGGGCCGACGGTGGCGCTCTCGCGCCACCGTGGTGGCGGCCGCCGGCCCCGTCGGGGCCGGCCACCGCGCTGTCAGGTCAGCCTGCTGTCAGGTCAAGAGCCGCTGTCAGGTCAGGAGCCGCTGTCGTGCCGGGCGCCGCTGCCGTGCCCGGCGCTGGAGGTCGACGGGCAGCGGGTCAGAAGGGGGGCTCGTCGCTCTGGCCGCCGCCCCAGCCACCACCGCCACCGCCACCACCGGAGGACTGCTGCCCCCCGCCGGACGCCGGGGCCGTGGCCCATGGGTCGTCCTGGCCGTAGCCGCCGGAGGACTGCTGGCCCCCGCCGCCACCGCCGTAGCCACCGCCGCCCTGCTGGCCACCGCCGCCGCCGCCCTGCTGGCCGCCACCGCCGAAGCCGCCACCGCCACCGCCCCGCTGCGTGCGCTGGGCCTTGGCCGTCGCGTAGCGCAGGGAGGGACCGACCTCGTCGGCCTGGAGCTCGTTGACGGTGCGGTTCTCGCCCTCCTTGGTCTGGAAGGACCGGGAGACGAGACGGCCGGTGACGATGACGCGCTGGCCCTTGCCGAGCGACTCGGCGACGTTCTCGGCCGCCTCCCGCCAGATCGAGCAGCGCATGAACAGCGTCTCGCCGTCCTTCCACTCGTTGCTCTGGCGGTCGAACTGCCGCGGCGTGGAGGCGACGGTGAAGTTGGCCACGGCCGCCCCCGAGGGGGTGAAGCGCAGCTCGGGGTCGGCGGTCAGGTTGCCGACCAGGGTGATCGTGGTCTCGCCTGCCATGGCTCCTCCTCGCGGGGTGGGCGGTGCTCGATCGACGTCGTGGTCGTCCGGACGCTAGGGCTGGGGTGCGACACCGCGCAGGCGTCGTGCACAGCCCCGGCGCACCGGCCGGGGGGACGTCAGTGCAGCTCGGGCCGCACGAGCTTGGTCCGCAGGACCGACTCGTTGAGGTTGAGCTGGCGGTCGAGCTCCTTGGCCACGTCGGGCTCGGCCTTCATGTCGACGACCGCGTAGATGCCCTCGGGCTTCTTGTCGATCTCGTAGGCCAGCCGGCGCTTGCCCCAGATGTCCACCTTGTCGATGGAGCCGCCGCCGCGGCGGACGACGTCGAGGAACTTGTCGAGCGACGGGGCGACGGTGCGCTCCTCGAGCTCGGCGTCCAGGATGATCATCATCTCGTAGTGACGCATGCGAGTACCCACCTCCTCTGGTCTTGAGCGGCCACGGTCTCTCCGTGGCAGGAGGGTGTCAGCGTCACGGCCCCGCCCCGGGCGCGCGCACGGGAGCCAGGACCGATCACCACCAGGGTAGTGGACTCAGCGCACCGTCCTCGCCGGAGGCGACCCGGGGGACGGCGCAGGGGACGGCGCGGGGCTCGCGGGCTCGAGCTCCTCGTCCGCGGGGTCGGCCCGGCGGCGCACCAGCGGCAGGGCCGGGTCGTCGAGGCCGAGGGACGGCTCCGAGCGCGGCGAGCGCACCACGTCCTCCTCCGGGTGCAGGGACGCCTGCGCGGCGAGGCCCGCCAGGGCGATCAGCGCGCCGAGGCGGAGCACCACCAGGGTGGCGTAGGCCCACGGCGCCAGCCCGCGGTCGGGCACCGAGAGGCCGTAGAGGTAGAGCCACGTGCCCGTGGCCGCGGCGGCCTCCACGGCCCCCCAGACCAGCAGCAGCCGCCAGTGCGGCAGCGCGAGGACGGCCAGCGGCAGCACCAGGACGGCCGCCTGCGGCGGCAGCGCCGGGGCGGTGACGAGCGCGGTGACGAGCAGCAGCAGGGCGACCACGGGCACGCGCGGGGGCTGCGGCGCGCGCAGCACGAGCAGGACGACGACGGCGACGCCGGCGACCCGCAGGAGCAGGGACGCGGCCGTGGTCGTCGCCTCGGCGGGCGGGGCGCCCAGGAGGCCGCTGACGATCCAGACCGAGCCGTAGCCGGGCCCGGCGACGACCCTGGCGGTGACGGCGTCGAGCCAGACGCCCGCGTTGTCCAGCAGCACCGGGAGGCCGCCCAGGAACCACACCAGCGCCGCCGCCACGGCGGTCCGCAGCTCCGGGTCCAGCGCGGGCGGCCGGGTCGCGTCCTCGCCGTCGAGGTCGTCCCCGGGGCCGGCGGCGGCCGAGCGCTCCGGCTGCTGCGCGCGCACCGCCGCGTCGTCGCGCCGGCGCCGCCACCGCACGAGGAGCAGGGCCGCGACGACGCACAGGCCCGAGAGCGGTGCCACGAGGGCCGCCAGGCCCAGCAGCAGCCCGCCGACCACGGCGCGCCCGCGCGCCGAGGCCCACAGGCCCGCGACCGCCAGGGCGGCCGGGACCAGCTGCACGCCCACGAGCGCGCAGACGAGCACGACCGGCGAGCCGGCGAGGAGCACGGCGTCGTAGGGCCGGCGGCCGGACAGCTGGACGACGCCCGCGACGGCGACGACGAGCGCGACCGCGCCGAGCACCACGCTGGCGTCGAAGACGTCGCGCGGGCCGGTCGCGCCGTCCGCGCCCACCAGCCGGCCGAGCCCCCACAGCAGCCACCCGAGGCCGAAGGGCAGGTCGAGGAAGCCCCTGTCCTGGACGCGCTCGAGGTAGGGGACCACCTCGTCGAGGTAGTTGCCCGAGTACAGCGTCGGCACGTCGCTATAGCAGGCGTGGGTGTACAGCCCCGGCGCGGCCCACAGCGTCTCGCGGCAGTGCTCGCGCAGCAGGACGGCCGCGGCGAGCACCAGCAGCCCGAGCGCCGAGGCGGCGGCGAGGGCGGCCCGCAGGGGGCGGCGGCTGGTGCGCACGCGGCGTCCGGCCGGACCGCCGGCCACGGGGGCGGCCGCGAGGGCCACCCCGTCCTCGTGGGTCGGCAGGACGACGACCGCGCCGTCCGGGGACCCCTCGTCGGGACCGCCCTCGGCCGCACGACCCGCGCCGGCCGGGTCGCGGCGGTGCGGCGGCGGGGCGGCGCTCTCGTCCCGGGTGCTCACGCGGGCGAGTCTGGCAGGCGGGACGCCGCCGCCACGGCGTGATCGCCGCGCCGGGCGACCACGGGGCCGGCCGGGAGGACCCACCGGTCCACCTCCGCGGCGTCCGCCGGTCAGGGAGCCGCGGGGGCGCCGTCCGGGGCGGGGGCGGGGGGCGTCACGGGCTCCTCGCCCTGCCGCGGACCGGGGACGCCGGCGGTCGTGGCCCGCGAGGTGGGCTCGACGGGTTGCGTGGGCGGGGCCTCCGGCTCCGGCGCCTCGGGCTCGGTCGTCGCCTCCGGCTCGGTCGTCGGCTCGGGCGCCTCCGGCTCGGTCGTCGGCTCGGTCTCCGGCTCGCTCGTCGGCTCGGCCGTCGGCGACGGGGCCTGCGAGGGCTCCGGCTCCGCGGTCGCGGAGGGCTCGGAGGTCGGCTCGGGGTCGGGCTCGGGGGTCGACCGGGAGCCCGAGCTCTCCGAGGAGCCGGCACTGTCGGAGCTGCTCGAGCTGTCCGAGCGGCTCGAGGAGGAGCGCGAGCGGCTGGTGGAGCCGATGTCCGCCCGCTCGGGGAAGTCGAGGACCTCCATGCCCTCCGTCGCGTCCTCCATGTACTCCTGCCAGATCCGGGCCGGGTAGGAGCTGCCCGTCACGGTCGAGACGTCGTCGCTCCAGGGCTCCATGCCCTCGCCGTCGTCGGAGGTGCTGTACACGGAGACGACGGTCGCCAGCTGCGGCACGTACCCGGCGAACCACGCCGACCGGGCCCCGTTCGTCGTGCCGGTCTTGCCGGCCGTGGGCCGGTCGAGGTCGACGGTCCGGCGGACCGAGCCCTCCTCGACCACCTGCGACAGGGCGTAGGTGGTGTCCGCCATGACGTCCTCGGCGAAGACGCGCTCGCTCTGCGTCTGCCCGCGGTAGACGGGCTCGTCGTCCTGGGTCACCTCGACGACGACGTGCGGGGTGGTCCGCGCGCCCTGCGCGGCGAACGTCGAGTACGCGCGAGCCATGGTCAGGACGGTCGGCGACGCCGTCCCGAGGACGTTGCTCGCCACGGGGATGAGGTCCGTCGTCGTGTCCGGGAGACCGGCGCGGACGGCCACGTCGACCGTGCGCTCGGGGCCGATCTCGAGGTTGAGGCCGACGTAGACCGCGTTCGTGGACGTCACGGTCGCCTCGACGAGGTTCTGGCGGCCGTAGCTGCTGTCGCCGAAGTTGCCGGGCGTGTAGGGCTCCTGGCCGTCCCCGATCTCGAAGGTGGCGCTGTCGTTGGCGTTGAAGCGGGTGCGCAGGGAGACGCCGTCCTCGAGCGCCGCCACCAGGGTGAAGGGCTTGAAGGTCGAGCCGGCCTGGACGAACTCCTGCGTGGCCGCGTTCGTCTGGCGCTCGAGGTAGTCGGGGCCGCCGTACATCGCGCGGACGGCGCCGTCGGCGGGGTCGATCGACACGAGCGCGGCGCGGACGTCCTCGGGCCGCCCCTCGGCGGGGAAGGCCTCCTCGTCCTGCATCGCCGCGACGGCGGCCGCCTGCATCGCCACGTCGAACGTCGTGGTGATGCTCAGGCCGCCGCCGTCCAGCTCGTCCTCGGTGAAGCCGCCGGTCGTCGTCAGCTCGTCGCGGACGGCCTGCAGGAGGTAGCCCTCGGGACCGCCGTAGGTCCGGGGCTGCGGGGGCTCGACGACCTCCGGGAAGGTGAGCCCGTCGCGCTCGGCGGAGCTGAGCGCGCCCGTCTCCACCATGCCGTCGACGACGTAGTCCCAGCGCTGCTGGGCCGCTGCGGGGTCGATCGCCGGGTCGAACGCCGACGGGGAGGGCACGATCCCCGCCAGGAGCGCGGCCTGCGCCGTGCTCAGCTCGCCGACGTCGACGCCGAAGTAGGCCCGCGAGGCCTCCTGGATGCCGTAGGCGCCGCGGCCGTAGTAGATGGTGTTGAGGTAGTCGGTGAGGATGTCGTCCTTGTCCAGCTCCCGGTCGACCTTCAGCGCGATGAAGGCCTCGCGGATCTTGCGCTGCACCGACTGCGTGTCGTCGCCGGTGTAGTAGTTCTTCACGTACTGCTGGGTGATCGTCGAGCCGCCCTGCGTGGCGTTGCCCCGCACGTTGGAGACGAACGCGCGGATGATGCTCGTCGGCGAGACGCCGCGGTTGTCGTAGAAGCTGCGGTCCTCTGCGGCGATGATCGCGTCGCGCACGTCCTGGGGGATCTCCGCCGTCTCCACCGGGGTGCGGTTGACGTCGGCGAAGGTGCCGAGCTGCGTCGTGCCGTCGGAGTAGTAGACGGTCGTCGTCGCCTTCTGGCCGAGCTCGGTGGGCTCGGGGACGTCCGTGGTCGCGTAGCCGACGGCGAAGGCCGCCCCGCCGAGCACGATGCCGGCCACGAGGAGGCTGCCGAGCACCAGCAGCACCCGGCGGCCCAGCGAGCGCCGGGGGCGCCGCGCGGGCGCGCCGGGTCGGCGGGCGGGCGTCGGTGTCGGGCGGGTGCCTCGTGCCACGGGGTCCTGTCCTCGGTCTTCCGGGTCGGCGTCGGGTCGCGTGCGGGTCGCCCCGGGCCGGGGCTGGCGGGGGTCTCGATCGGCCCCCGGCGGCGACGGGCGTCCCCGTCCTCGAGCGGTGCGCGCTCACGTCCTGCTCCGGCCGGTGGTCACCGACCGGGGTCGCCTCCCACCCGTCCGGGTGATCGGCCCCGCGGGCGCCCTGCTTGAGCGCTCCTGCGTCGCCGGGGCCAGCGCGCCGCGCGGCCCCGACCGACCCGAGAGTATGCGGTCCCCCGCTGGGCATCTCCTGATCGCCGCGCGCGCCCGGGCCGCGCGGGCCGCGCGAGGGCCCGGGGGCCGGACGACGCGCGAGGCCGGGGGCGCGAGGATGGGGGCGTGAGCGCCCGCCCGCCCCGGGGGTCGCGGGACGCGCCGGCCGGCCGCCGCGGGACCGGAGCCGCCCGGAGGAGGTCGGCCGGGCTCGCCGGGCTCCCGCGCCTGCTGCGCGGGCGCGACCTGCGCCGGCTGCTGGTGGTGCGCCTGCTCTCCCAGTCCGGGGACGGGGCCTTCCAGCTGGGGCTCGCCGGGCTCCTGCTCTTCTCCCCCGAACGCGCCCCGACGCCGCTGGCCGTCGTCGGGCTGCTGGCGCTCGTGCTCCTGCCGTACACGCTGGTGGGACCGCTCGTCGGCACCCTGCTGGACCGGTGGCGGCGGCGGGCCGTCCTCGTCGGGGCTGGCCTGCTGCGGGCCGCCGCCGTCCTCGCCGCCGCCGTCCTCGTCCTCGGCGGCCCCTCGGCCCCGCAGGGGCTGCTCGTGCCGGCCGTCCTGCTCGTGCTGAGCGTCAACCGCCTGGTCCTCGCAGCCCTGGGCGCCGGGCTGCCCGCCGTCGTCGCCGGTCGCGACCTCGTCCTCGCCAGCGCCGTGGTCCCCACGGTCGGCACCCTCGCCCTCGCGCTGGGCGCCGGGGCCGGCACCGCCCTGCGCCTGGGCGCCGGAGCCGGGCCGACCGCCGACGGCCTGGTCCTCGCCCTCGCGGCGGCGCTCGTGGGCGCCTCCGCGCTCGCCGCCCTGCGCCTGGCGCCGTCGGCGCTGGGCGGCGGGCGCCCGGGTGGGGTCGGGGCCGGGGGCGGGGTAGGGGCCGGGGGCGGGGTCGGGGAGGACGTCGAGGACGGCTCCGGGCCGGCCCTCGCCGGCCGGGGTGCCGGCGGGGGCCCGGGGCGCGCCGTCCGCGAGCTGCGGGACGGGCTCGCGCACCTCGCCGCCCGCCCGGCCGCAGCCCGTGCCGTCACGGCGCTGGGGGCCTCGCGCGTCGCCTACGGGGTGCTCGTCGTCCTCGTCGTCGTGCTGGCCCGGACCCGGCTGGCGCCCCCGGACGACCCGGACGCCGCCCTGGCCCTCACCGGGCTGGTCCTGGCGGGCGTCTCCGCCGGGGTCGCCGCCGCCGTGGCGACGACGCCGAGCGGTGCGGCGCGGCTCGGCGCCCGGCGGTGGGGCGCGGGGTGCCTCGCGCTGGGCGCGCTGACCGCGGCGGCCCTGGCGGCCGCCCTCCCGGCCGGGGGCGCCGCCGTCGGCGCCCTCGCCGCCGGGGGCGCGCTGCTCGGCCTGAGCGGCCAGGGGCTGAAGATCTGCGTCGACGCCGTGGTCCTGCGGGCGGTCGGCGAGCACCACCGCGGGCGCGTCGTCGCCGTCCACGACGCCGTCTTCAACGGCTGCTTCGTCCTCGGCGCCCTGCTCGCGGCGCTCGTGCTGCCCCCGGGCCCCTCGGACGCGGCGGTCGCCGCGCTCCTGCTGCCGCTGGCCGCTGCGCTGCTCGGCGCGGCGGCGCTGCTGGCGCGCTCGCCGGACGTCGCCTAGCGCCACCGGCGGACGCCGGGGCTCGGCGCCCCTCGACGTCCTCGCCGCGCGGGGGGGCGCTACGCCCCCGGGGACTCCGGCTGCCGGTCCCACCAGGCGAGGAGCTCGGTGCGGGCGACGTCCTCGCCGAGCGGCCCGCGGTCGAGCCGGAGCTCCAGCAGGTGCCGGTAGGCGCGGCCGACGACGGGGCCGGGGCGGACGCCGAGCGCCGCCATGATCGCCTCGCCGTCGAGGTCGGGGCGCACGGCGGCGAGCTCCTCGGCCTGCTGCAGCTCCACGATGCGCTGCTCGAGCGAGCCGTAGGCGGTCGCCAGCCGCGCGGCCTTGCGGCGGTTGCGCGTCGTGGAGTCCGAGCGGGTCAGCCGGTGCAGCCGGGGCAGCAGCGGACCGGCGTCGGTGACGTAGCGGCGCACGGCCGAGTCCGTCCACTCCCCGCCCGAGTAGCCGTGGAAGCGCAGGTGCAGCTCGACGAGCCGGGCCACCTGCTTGGTGGTCGCGGTGTCGAAGCGCAGCGCCCGCATGCGCTTCGCCGTCATCTTGGCGCCGACGACCTCGTGGTGGTGGAAGCTCACGCCACCGCCGGGCTCGAAGCGGCGCGTGGCCGGCTTGCCGACGTCGTGCAGCAGCGCCGCCAGGCGCAGCACCAGGTCGGGCCCCGGGACGTCGCCGTCCGGGCCGTCCTCGAGGGCGATCGCCTGCTCCAGCACGGTGAGCGTGTGCTCGTAGACGTCCTTGTGGCGGTGGTGCTCGTCGATCTCCAGCTGCAGGGCGGGCAGCTCGGGCAGCACCTGCTCGGCCAGGCCGGTGCCGACGAGCAGCTCCAGCCCCTCCCGGGGGTGCGCCCCCAGCAGCAGCTTCTCGAGCTCGACCCGCACGCGCTCGGCCGAGACGATGCCGATGGTCGACGCGCGCTCCGTCATCGCCTCCACGACGGCCGGCGCCACCCGCAGCCCGAGCGTCGAGGCGAAGCGCGCCGCCCGCATCATCCGCAGCGGGTCGTCGGCGAAGGACTCCTGCGGCGAGCGCGGGGTGTGCAGGACGCGGTGCGCGAGGTCGCGCAGCCCGCCGCACGGGTCCACGAAGGCGCCGTCGGGCAGCCGCACGGCCATGGCGTTGACCGTGAAGTCGCGACGCACCAGGTCCTCGTCGAGGGAGTCCCCGAACTCGACGACGGGCTTGCGGCTCTGCCGGTCGTAGAGGTCGGTGCGGTACGTCGTGACCTCCACGACGACGTCGCCCCGGCGGGCGCCGACCGTGCCGAAGGCGGCGCCGACGTCCCAGCTGGAGTCCCCCCAGGCCCGCAGCAGCCGCTCGGTCTCCGCGGGGCGGGCGCTGGTGGTGAGGTCGAGGTCGACGTCCGCGGGGCCGGTGAGGCGGCCGAGGAGGGCGTCGCGGACGGGCCCGCCGACGAGCGCCAGCTCGTGGCCGGCCCCGGCGAAGACCCGGCCCAGCTCCACCGCGCGCGGGGCGAAGTCGAGCAGCGCGGCGACCGCCTCGTCGCGGGCGCCGGCCACCGCCGCGCCCACGGCGCCCCCGGCGCCCCCGGGAGGGGGGCGGGAGGCGTCGGCGGCGTCGGGCTCGGGCACGCCCCGAGGGTGCCAGACCCGCGGCGGCGCACCGGACCGCACGGCCCGGTCGTTCCGCTCCCCCGGGGCGCCGTCCGCGAGGAGCGGCCCGCGCCCGGCGGGCCCCGGCGCGGGCCGGGTCCCAGGTCGGTCACGACTGGCGCCCGCCCGGCTCGCGGCGCCGGATCACCGCAGGTCCCGTCGTTACAGTGCTGGCATGCCCGCCTCCTCCGGCCGTCCGCTCCCGCGGGCGCGTGCGCCGCGGGAGGACCTGCCGGAGGCCGTCCGCCGGGACCCCGTCCGCCGGGACCCCGCCGTCCGGGACCCCGCCGTCCGGGACCCCGCCGTCCGGGACCCCGCCGTCCGGGACCCCGCCGTCCGGGGCGGCGGTCACCGCGGGCGGGGCGCCGCCGCCGCCGCCGTCGAGGGCGAGCACCGCGCGCCGCCGGCTCCCCGGGCCCGCGGGAGCCGCGCGCGGGGGGCCACCGTGGAGGAGACCTCCGCGGGCGGGCTCGTCGTCCGCGAGGCCGACGGCGTGGCGCAGGTGGCGCTCATCGCCCGCCTCAACCGGGCCGGCCGGCTCGAGTGGTGCCTGCCGAAGGGCCACCTCGAGGGCGAGGAGACCCCCGTGGAGGCCGCCGTGCGCGAGATCGCCGAGGAGACCGGCATCGTCGGGGACCCGGTGCGCCCGCTCGGGACCATCGACTACTGGTTCACCGCGGAGGGCCGGCGCATCCACAAGACGGTGCACCACTTCCTGCTGCGCGCGACCGGCGGGCGCCTCGGGGTGGAGGGGGACCCGGACGCCGAGGCCGTGGAGGCCGCGTGGGTGCCCGCCCCCGAGCTCGAGCGCCGCCTGGCCTTCCCGAACGAGCGCCGCATCGCCCGGGCGGCCGGGGACCTGCTCGGCGACGGTGGCTGAGCGGGCGCCCGGCCGCGCCGCCCCCGCCCTCGTCGCCCTCGCCGCGGGGGCCGCGACGGCGCTCGGGGCCGTCCTGCCCGCGCACGCGGCTGCCGCACCGGCGCCGCTCCCCTCGCCGGGCCCGACCGCCGCCCCGCCGGACGCCCACGCCCCCGGCGACGCCCCCGCCCCCGACGACGCCCCCGACGAGGTCCGGGTCGAGATCACCGAGCTGCGCAGCACCCCGCTGGGACCGGACGACGTCCTGTCGGTCGGCGTGCGTGTCGTCAACGGGACGGACGAGCCGGTCGAGGGGCTCACCGCCGAGCTGCGGCTGCAGCGCGAGGTCCTCGCGACGCGCAGCGCCGTGGCGGCGTGGAGCACGGCCCCGGCCGACGCCGCCGCGGGCGCGGTGCTGCTGGGCGCCCCGCTGCGCCGCCCGCTGGCGCCCGGCACCGCGCGCGAGCTGGTCCTGAGCGCGCCCGCCGACGAGCTCGGCCTGCCGGACCCGACCTCCGGCTGGGGGCCGCGCGGCGTGGCGGTCGACGTCGTCGACGCCGCGGGCTCGCGCCTGGACGCCGACCGCGGCCTCGTCGTCTGGTACCCCGCCGCGGGCGACGACGACCCCGGCGCCGACCTCCCGGGCGCCGACGACCCGGTGCGCGTCAGCGTCGTCCTCCCGCTGACGGGTGCGGCGCCCGACGTGGCGACGGGGCTGGTGCCGGACGCGGCGATGGCCCGCCTCGTGGACGGCGACGAGCCCGGCTCGGGCGAGGGGCGCCTGGGGCGCCTGCTGGCCGTGGCCGACCGGCCCGGCACGACCTGGGCGCTGGACCCCCTGCTGCTGGACTCCTCCGAGCCCGCCCCCGTCCCGCCGGCCCCCCCCGAGCCGGCGGCCGCACCTCCCGCCCTCGACCGGGCGGCCGGGACGCCGCCGGAGCCGGACGGTGCGACGACGCCGCCGGCGGCCCCGGCCGGGGGCGCCGGGACGGCCGCCGCCGCCCCCACCGAGGGTGTCGCGACCTGGCGCGCGGACCTCCTGGGCGCTGCTCCGGGCCACGAGGTGCTGGCCCTCCCCCGCGGCGACACCGACCTGCTGTCGGTGTCCGCCGCCGAGCGGCCCGCGCTGTGGACCGACGGGCTCCGGCAGGCGGCGGCCTCCCTCGAGCGCGCGGGGCTGCCGCTGGCGGCGCCGGGCGCCGACGCGGGGGTGCGCGCCGACGTCGTGTGGCCGGCGCGCGGGGAGCTCGACCGGGCCGCTGCCGACCTGGCGGCCCGCGGCGGCGCCCGCGGCGTCGTGGTGGCCGAGGACCTCCTGAGCGGTGGGGTGCCGGACGCCGCGCCGGCACCGCCGGTGGACGGCGTCGTGCCGCTCCCGGGGCGCCCGGCGAGCGGGGACGGGGCCGGCGGGGAGGACCTGTCCGGCCTGGTCGTGGACGAGCGGCTGTCGGCGGTCCTCGCCGCCGCGGGGGCCCCCACCGGTGGCCGCGCCCCGGCCGAGCCCCCCGAGCTCGTGGTCCCCCGCCTGCTCGCGGAGACGGCGGCGCTGGCCCTGGAGGAGCAGGACGACGAGGCGGCCCCGCACGCGCTCGTCGTCGCCCCGAGGTCGTGGGACGTGGGGGTGGCGGAGGGGTCGGCCGCGCTCGAGGCGCTCACCGGGGCGCCGTGGACGACCCCCGCCCCGGTGTCCGCGCTGCTCGAGGAGGACGGCGCCCAGGGCCCGCCCGCCGCCCTGCCGCCCGCCGCGGACGGCGCCCCGCCGGCCCCGCTGGACGCCGGCGTGCTCGCCGCCGCGGCCGACGCCGTGGACCGCGCCGAGGAGCTGCGGGGGACGCTCAGCGACGCCTCCCCGCTGGCGGCCGCGCGCCTGCGCGCGGTCGCGGCCGCGGCCCTGTCCCAGCGGGCGGTGGACGGCTGGGCGGAGCAGGTCAGCGCCGTGGTCGCCGACGCCACGGCGCTGGCCGGCAGCGTCCGGCTGCTGCAGGGCGGGACGGTGACCGTCGTCGGCGCGGAGGCCTCCGTCCCCGTCACAGTCGCGAACGACCTCGAGCAGGCCGTCGAGGTCGTCGTCGCCGCCCGTGCCGCCTCGCCGCGCGTGCGGGTCCTCGACGACGTCACGACGACCGTCGCCGCCGGCTCGCGCAGCCAGGTCCAGGTCCCCGTGGAGGCCGTCGGCGGGGGGGACACCGAGCTGCGGCTCCAGCTCCGGACCCCCGACGGCGCGGCGCTCGGGCAGGTGGTCACCGTGCCCGTCCAGGTCCGGCTGGAGTGGGCGGAGTGGGGCACCGCCGGCATCGCCGCGCTCGGCGGCCTCGTGCTCGTCGCCGGCCTGGTGCGCAGCGTCCGCCGGGTGCGCAGCCGGCCGCCGGGCACGGGGCCCCGCGCCCCGGGCGCCGCCGGCGGGTCCGCGCCGGCGCGCCCGCCGCGCGGCGGCGCACCGCCCGCCCGGCCCGGTGCCGCCCCCCGCCGTCCGCCCCCCGGCGACCGGTGGAGCACACGCCGCAGCCCCCAGACCTCCCCCCAGCCCCAGGGCGGGGCCGCCCGCACGGGCACGCCCGCCGAGGAGATCCGATGAGCAGCCCGAGCACGAGCCCCGCCGGCGGGGCCGCACCGCCGCCCGACGCCGGCCCCGACGGGGCCGTCGCGCCCGCGGCGGGCGGCGTCCGCTCGCTCGTGCGCTCCAGCACGGTGATGGCGGCCGGCACCGCCGCCAGCCGCGCCCTGGGCCTGGTGCGCTCCGTCGTCCTCGTCATGGCGATCGGCGCGGTGGGCCTCGGGGCGGACGCCTTCGACGTCGCCAACCGCATCCCGAACATCGTCTACCTGCTCATCGCCGGGGGCGTGCTCAACGCGGTCCTCGTGCCCCAGATCGTCCGCGCCTCGCGCGACCCGGACGGCGGCCGGGAGTTCGTCGACCGGCTGGTGACGCTCGTCGTGGCCGGGCTCGCGGCCGTCACGGGCGTCTGCCTCCTCGCGGCCCCGCTGCTCGTGTGGGCCTACGCCTCCTCGTGGGAGAGCGACGAGCTGCGCCTGGCGACGGCGATCGCCCTGTGGGTGCTGCCCCAGGTCTTCTTCTACGGGCTGTACACCGTGCTCGGCCAGGTGCTCAACGCACGCGGGAGCTTCGGGCCCTACATGTGGGCCCCGGTCGTCAACAACGTGGTGTCCATCGCCGGCCTCGTCGTCTTCATCGCGCTGTTCGGCCGGGCCGACGAGGAGGCGGGCCTGGAGACCCTCTCCTCGGGCATGGTCGCGCTGCTCGCGGGCACCGCGACGCTCGGCGTCATGGCCCAGGCGCTCGTCCTCCTCGTGCCCCTGCGCCGCCTCGGTTTCACGTGGACCCCCCGGTTCGGCGTCCGGGGCGTGGGCCTGCGCAGCGCCGGGACCGTCGCGCTGTGGACCTTCGGCGGGATCCTCGTCTCGCAGGTGTCGTTCCTCACCACGACGCAGGTCGCGGTCTACGGCTCGCAGGGGGCCGGCGAGCCGCTCCCCGAGGACGTCGCCGCGGCGCCCGGCCCGGCCGCCCTCGGCCTGGCCTACCTGCTCTACGTGCTCCCGCACTCGCTCGTGGCCGTCTCCGTCGTCACGGCGCTGTTCACGCGCCTCGCCGGCCGCATCAGCGCCGGCGACGAGACCGGGGCCCGCGCCGACATGTCGCTCGGGCTGCGGCTGCTCGGCGTCGTGTCGGTCCTGTCGGCCACGGGGCTCGTCGTCCTCGGCCCCACCGTCGGCGTGCTGCTGTTCGGCACCGGGAGCGGGTCCGTCGTGGGCCGGACCGCAGCGGCCATGGCGCTCGGCCTGCCCTTCTACAGCGCGCTGTACCTCGTGCAGCGGGGGTTCTACGCGCGCGAGGACGGCCGCCGGCCCTTCATCGGGGTGGCGGTCGCGGCGGCGACGTCGACGCTCCTCAACGTCGTCGTGGCCCTCACCGTGCCCGCGGCGCTCGTCGTCGTCGGCCTCGGCGTCTCCCAGAGCCTGGGCAACGTCGCCGGCCTCGTCACCGCGCTGGTGCTGCTGCACCGCACCACCGGGTCCTTCGACGGTGCCCGCGTCCTGCGGCTGCACGTGCGGGTGCTGCTGGCCGCCGTCGTCGCGGGCCTCGCGGGCTGGGGGGCGAGCAGCGGCGTGCAGTCGCTGCTGGACGGCGTCACGAGCCGCCCCACGGCCCTCGCCGTCGCGCTGGTGGCCGGGTCGGTCGTCGTGGTCGTGTACGTGCTGATGCTCCGGGCGACGCGCGTGCGCGAGCTGGACGAGGTCCTCGCGCAGGTCCGGCGCGGCCGCTGACCTCCCGCCCCGGGCGGCGCGCGGCACCTACCCTGGCGGCGGCCGCCGGCGGGCCGGTCCGGGCCCGGCGCGGGGCGCACCGGTGGCGACGACCGCGCAGCGCCGGGGGCGCCGACGGCTCCGGGCGGACGGCGCGGCGGGACGACGGAGGGAGCAGCAGGTGGAGGCAGCAGTCCCGCTCGCGGAGGGCGACGCCCTGGCGGGCCGGTACCGGCTGGACCGGCGCACCGGCGGGACCGCCCCCGGTGGCGCGGGCGCCCCCGCGGGCAGCACGCAGGCGTGGCGGGGCCACGACCTGGTGCTCGACCGGCCGGTGGAGCTGCTCGCGGTC
>Ga0210040_10003922_pt1 | contig 19784 bp, 17 predicted proteins | sample CryGeyCG12114_NA_FD_185462 | JGI IMG/M metagenome (GOLD analysis project Ga0210040, IMG submission 185462) | Groundwater microbial communities from aquifer - Crystal Geyser CG19_WC_8/21/14_NA (SPAdes) (version 2) | ecosystem: Environmental > Aquatic > Deep subsurface > Groundwater | place: USA... | reverse complement strand
CCAATCGTTCTTCCAACCACAATCCCTCCTCTCGCAGTCAAACGCCCTTCCAAAATTCAAATGTATCCATAATTTCAGATGTGGCGGATCACATGTCACGGTTCGCGCCATGGTTCGAGCAAGAAAGAGAAAGAGAACGTATGCAACGAGAAGACGATAGCATGGCGGCACGGGACTAGTATTTAGCCTACTGACTACATGCTTGGTCGATAGATCCAGGACCACAAGACTAATCTATATCGTCATGTTTGCAATCATCTCTACGCACTGGCACACTTTTGAATGGACATCCGCAGTTTCACTGCCACTCTAGTCTTTTGTTTGTTAGTGAACTTAGAGCACAAGGCTGACTCCTCACACTTACAGGAGCAGCTCATGTCCATCCTCATCACACTCGAGTCGGCGATAATGGACCGTCTCGCACTAGGATGCGAGCAGGTAACGAACAGCAATTCCCATATGCCAACGATGGGGCGAACGCCGATCGAAATGCATTGGGAGACCAATTGCAGGAGCAAGGTGAAATCGACAGGCCAGATGAGATCGAGGGCCAAAATGGATCGTGGATGAGCGGAAACTATCACATGCGGCTGTGAACGAAATTCTGTTTGCGGGACGGAATGCGCCGCAAAATCAGTGCTTCGGGACTTGACCCCATCCCTCAGCTGCCAACCTATCCCATACCTCGCCTCGTGCATCACCGCGGTTACTAACCGTCATACCAGAACCACTTGGCCCCGGATCATGTAAGATCTCCACAGCCCTCGCCTGCCCCTTGCCAACTTCTAGCACTGTTCCGCCCACATAGTCCTCCCTCACTACCAGCTCCAGCATCTGCTCAGCGACCTCTTCAGGCGTCACCCAATCATCCTTACTCTCGTCAACCCACTTCAGCTTGTCCGGGTTATCAAGCCACAGCGGCGTTTTTACTACCCCGGGCGCCACACCTGTTACTCGAATCGGGGCCACAAGCGGATCAAGCGGTGTTTGGAGCTGCTTGAGACTCCGTACGAACCCGCTTATGGCAAATTTTGACGCGACGTAGAGCGGGACCATGATCGTTGGTATCTGTGCTGCGATGCTGGAGATGTGCACTATGCTGCCTGGGTGCTTGTGCTTCAAGAAGTGGGCGATTGCTAGTTGGGTGGTGCGGATAGGGTGGGTGACGTTTATATCCATTGCTGTGTAGCGGTTGCTGGTTGGTGAGTCTTTGGATGGTCCTTGTCCGGGCGGGATCCAGAAGTTTGACCAGGCCTGGTTATGTGGTCAGTTGGGGTGGATGAGGAGAGGAAAGGGGTGCTTACCGGCTCATATACGCCTGCGCCGGGACAGACGATGTCCGCTGATCCGAATTCCTTCTCAGCGACCTCGAACATACGTTCTAGTTGCGGCCAGTCCGTGACATCTGTTTGCTGGAAGACCGCTCTCGGACTGCCGTTCTGGTGGGCGTCAACGACTTCCTTTGCTTCGGGCCGTAGTGCTAGATCCGCAAAGATGACGTTACAGCCTTTGCTTAGGAGGAGCTTTGCGAAGCAGAGGTTGATGCCTGCTCCCGAACCTGTCACGATCGCGGTTTTGCCTTGGACGTTGGGGAGTGCCATTTTGTCAGTAGTGTGGTCAGTAGCAGATACGATCACGTTCTACGCGATGCGCAAGCTTTTATACTTGAAGGTTCATGAACGGATTGTATGAAGCTACAATGGCATCTGTTCGAATCGAGAACGCATCCTGTGAAGGCTACATGGCCCGGCTTCTCCGACATCCATTGGTTGGGGTTCCTGCCAGAGTCGTGCTTGCCGGATTCGTTGATTTATTTCGGTCCAGGTTTCGCCGAGGACTCGTGCTCCCGAGCTTGCTCTGCTTCCTGTCTCCAATCGTGCCTCTTACTTCGAGACATCTCAATCTTGCTTAGAGTAAGGTCATGCTCGCAATCAAGCCAAGTTGTTCTCACCGCCTTGAAGCGGCTGTGCGGGCACTGCTGCTCAACGACTGACATGGCGATCTCGGCTCGTCACACATACCCACAGCTTTATCCAGGAGCCATCATTCTTGGGAACCCGAAGGAGCCTGTCGGGATTCCCTCTTTGGTGAGCGGCATAACCACTATGTGCAAAAGGATCAAGGTCTTCTGATTATTCAGCGCACAAGACACTACTGCTAGCACGGCCTGTCCACGGAATAACCCCCGCTATCTTCCCCGGACTGCGTGACTCTCCTCCTTTGACACTCATCCAACGCGCTGATCATACTCCGCACTTGAATTAGCCTAAGGAGCCGCAACGCATCAAATATGCTTACCAAAGCTTTACTACCTGCCCTGACTTACGGCTGATAACTCGGATGCAATTACCTGCGGCGCTGCCTGTTCGCGCCAACCACAAGAGCGGCCATTCGCCGGCTTGGAGTCCGACCCTACACAAGGACGCTGCTGCACGACCCTTGGCATGTACATGGGTAGCTTGGTATGACACAGGGTGTTGCGGGGCGGGTATGGGGCAACTCGCATCCATATCGAATTTCATGGGGTGGCAAGATTACCCGACTATCAACATAAAAGCTCTGGCGTCCCTCTGATGATGCAAGTCGCAAGCTCCCCAATTCAGGTCCTAGGCCACCATCTCCTGTACAACACGGATTATCATGGCCCGCAAGTACCTAGGAGGTTCTGGCCAGTCATTGACTGTCTGGATCTCCATCGCTGCCTCGAACATACTCGTCTTCTACGGCTACGATCAAGGGGTGTTCGGTAATATCTTGATCAAAGATGACTTCCTTCGCACGGTGGGTTACCCCTCTGTCACCGCGCAGGGCACAATGACCAGTGTCTACAATCTAGGCTGCTTCGCTGGTGCTTTGTCTACTCTCTACTCCGGAGACAAGCTTGGCCGACCGGGAACGCTTATTCTAGGAAGCACAGTTATCGGCATTGGCGCCATCATACAGGCTTCATGCTACAGCGCAGCACAAATGTACGCAGGGCGCGTCATTGCGGGGTTGGGGACTGGGATGAATACGGCGACAGCAGGCGTCTGGCAGTCAGAGACCAGTAAAATGAGGAGTCGGGGCAAGCTCATCATCATCCAAATGGCGAATTGCATTACTGGCTTTGCAATCTCGAACTGGTTGACGCTGGGGTTCAGCTTTGCGCCAGGCAGTGTCAGCTGGCGATTCCCACTGGCTTTCCAGCTCTTCTTCACCTTCTTGGTATACTGCACGTGCCCATTCTTACCAGATTCACCACGCCTCCTGATCAGAAAGGGAAAGATTGATGAGGCGTATGAAGTGCTCGCGGCTCTGGAAGGACGTGGTGCCACGGTGCACTCGCCGAGTGTGCGAACTCAGTATTCTATCATCAAAGAAGTGCTCGACAAGGAGTATGCCAACACATATACCTGGTGGCAGCTTGTCACGGGTAAGGGGCCTGCGGGGGTTGCCAGGAGGATGATTCTTGGTGCATGGATGCAGGCTATGAACCAGATTTCTGGCAGTGAGTGTCCTTCCACTACCTTTGCTTCTGTGTACTGATCTGTTCAGTCAATGTAACGTCGTATTATATGGCGTATGTATTTGTAGGTTCGATTTTGAGGCTTCTGGCACATCTGGATATGTTGTTATGCTAAAGAACAACGACCTCCTCATTGTATGCATTGCTAATCTAGCAAACAGGTAAACGCACTAGGAATCTCCGAGCTCCTTTCCCGCATCCTCGCCGCTGCCGGCTCAATGGACTACCTTTTCTTCTCATTCATGGCATATTTTGTCATCGAACGCTACGGTCGACGACGCGTAATGATGACATCCGCAACAGCATGTGCGATCTGCTGGCTGGTCATCGCTACCGTGTTGGGCCTTAGTGAGAATGGCAAAGGTGATCCATACAAACTTGGTATCGTGGCCGTGAGCTTTTTCTTCGTGTTCTTCGCGAGTTTCGCGATGGGAGTGTTAGGTGTGCCATGGCTGTACCCAACAGAAGTGAATGCACTGGCATTCCGAGCGAAGGGTGCTGCTTTGGCTATGGCTAGTAAGTACACCCGCCTTCGAGCACGGATGGCTTGCTGACCTTCACCAGGCAACTGGATAATGAACTACATGTAAGAAACATCTGAAAGCTGAGTGAGGGAAGAGGACTAACACTGAACAGGGTCGCTCAGGTGACACCACCGGGTATAGCTAACCTTGGCTGGAAGTTCTGGCTCATCTGGATGGTACTTTGCGCGTCGTTCGTGCCAGTCACGTACCTATTCTACCCGGAGACAGCAAACAGATCGCTCGAGGATATTGACCGATTTTTCGGAGATAATCACAACATCTTCGTCTTCAACAACAAGCTTGCTACGCAGTTACAGAGACCAGCTATATATGAAGAGGCTGACCGAGATGTCGCTGAACGGCAGGCAAAGCGGGACAGCGTGAAGGGCGGGATAGCTGGGGAGACCATGCTTGTGGAGGAGAAGTAAGAAGACCAACCTCCAATGTATACAAGTCAGCAAGTAGTGCTCACCAGTACTACCTGGAAATTACTCGCCACGGAGGATGTCGACCTCCTATGTCACCTTGATTGTAGACGGAGTGCACTCCGGTAGACCACGGAGATGCCGGTACAAACAGTCGCTTCAGCCTTGATACAATCTACAGTGCCTTAAAACAATGCTTTGATACCATCTACTGTCCAGCGTTGATTTCGTGATGAAGGCTCGGTGTCCGCAAGCCAAGTTCTCGAAGCCCCTTTGTGGCGCCTCAAGTAGGATGTTCAGGCCGCAAGGCACTTATTCCGTCGGGACCTCAGCCTCGTTCTGAAACTGATACGCATCAACTCGTGCTCGTTCAATAAGTTAGCTACATCCAAAGCAACGCGCGCATCGCCCATCGCCCATCGAGCTTTGTGCGCAAACCTCCTTCTGCGAACAGCCGCCAGTCATCGAGTCGCTACAACTACAACTTTATAGAATCTCGCGGCACCACGTACTCAGCCCCCATCTCCGTCCGCCGACAAACCTTCCATCACGGCCACTCTCACTCAAAACCTAACACCTGAGGCCCGGCCTCCCCTAAACACCCAACAACCCAATCATGCCCGCCTCTTCAATGTACCGCCGCCCACTCGGCCGCAGCAGCGCCCACCGCGAATCCCTCCTCCGCAACCTCGTCACCTCCCTTGTACACCACGAGCAAATCTCCACCACCTACGCCAAAGCCAAAGAAGCGCAGCGCATGGCCGAGAAACTGATCACCCTGGGCAAGAAGAACACGAACGCCACGCGCGTCAAGGCGGAGGGCTACCTGCACCAGCCGCAGAAGCACATCGACAAGGTCTTCGGGGAGCTACGGATGCGGTACGCGGAGCGGCCGGGCGGCTATACGCGCTTACTGCTCAGCGAGCCGTTGAAGGACGATTCGGCGGAGAGTGCGATCTTGAGTCTGGTCGATGGACCAAAGGATATGCGCTTTAACATGACGGCGCGGGCGCTGCTGAGGCAGCAGACGGAGAATTTGCCCATGAATGAGCTCACGGCGACGAATGTGCGGAAGGTGACGCGGTTCAGAAAGAATGGCGTCGAGGAGTTGGCGAGGGAGGTGGGGCAGTTGAAGGTCACGAATATGAAGAGGGAGGTGCAGGAGAAGGAGCTGTTTGAGAAGGATGGCACGAGGGTCAAGTTTACGAGTGAGTTGCCCAGGAGTGATCCGCGGTGGAGGGAGAAGAGGGGCCCTGGGAGGCTTGTGAGGAGGAGGATTGGGCCGAACGATAGTGAGGATGTATGAAGGGTTGAGTGATGGTGTTTGACTTGTAAGATGATATGGCTTAGAAAACGCAGATGTACATCAAGGGTTTGGGTGGTCTCGTACACAGGCATTGTGTTGATGGCGTTGCAGTCGCCTTCTTGCCACGCGGTGGGCAACACAAGCAATTGCACGAGTCGATCGCCACTGATACGTGGAGGACGGTTGAACATTGGAGCCTGATGGCATGTGGTAACGAGGCAGAAGTTTGCTGTGGGAGGAAGGCTACAGCATCGGTCTTGTTGGTTGGTTGGAGCCGTGAAGACTGCTGCTTAGCTGGTTCAGTGTATAAACCAATTCCCTACTTGTCGCGTTCAGCTCCTGCCCTGATAAGCGCTATTCATCTTTGCACGGTGCTATGTTCTACTATCAGCCATATCCAAGCACGGCTCATCTGTCCATGTCTCACGTCATAGCCATATCAGCTCCTTCATTGTTCATCAAGCTCATTCCACCCGTACGCCAGCCAAGATCTGGCCAAACCTTTGAGTAATGCCATCGATAGGTGTGTTACCATCCTCAATGATTCCACTCTTGTCAGCCTCGAGCTGCGCCATATCTAATGTCTGCATATATATCAATAGCTCCTTCGCCGAAGCAACCACGTCAGAGATTCCCAGTTCTCCGAGCAGTTTCGACGTCGTTGCCCAAATATCCTGACTCAAGCACAAGTTGCATATGAGCAACGACAAGTAGCCGAAAGCCACAAGCAGTTGCCCCTGATCGGCCGTGGTCGCTTCCTTCAGCAGTGGGGCAGCCTCAGCGTAGATTGCTACTAGCGTCTGGAGTGTTGTCGGCCTTGAGGGGTTGTTACTGCTGTTCGCGAATTGGTACCGCACATCGTCCTCGTGCTCGGTGATATCGAGCAGGCAAGCAAGGCTCAATATTATCGAATCAAGCATGCCTTGGTCGACTGGGCTGCCGGTTTTCGTACCGCTCACAAGACTCAAGAAGCGTGAGTCAATGACATGCATGGCAGAGACTGGCAGCCCTGACAGAGCGATCTGTCTGCAGACCTGTGGTCTGTCATTGCACAAGCTGATCGCAAAGTGGTACACGGACTGTACGAGCTCCTCATTTTGGTCGAGTGTATAGTTGAGCACGCTTGCAAGCGTATTGCCCAGTGATAGGTATTCGTCGTTCGACATGCCCAGATCACTGTCGAGCGGTCCTGCGAAAAGTTTCAGTAGAGACAAGGCGAGCTTAGCAATGAATTGGTGTTGTATGGCACTACTGCTGATTGTCACCGATGCCATCTCTAGCAACATTGCTATACTCCTGCAGGCTTCTCTTCCAACAGATATGTTAATAGCACCAGCCTCAGCAAGCTTCCGCAGTGAGTCATGTAGTGCACCGATAGTCACCGCAGCCGGCACGATGGTGTCTCCTTCACAAGCCGGTAGAAGCTGTTCCTGCAACACGAAATGTTCGAATTCCTGAAGATCTCGCAGCAGTGCCTTCGAGAGACTTTCCTTTTTGTCCTTGGCAATTTGTGACATTGAGTGTAGGCTTGTGATTAGAGCCGTACTGGATGCAACAGCTTTGGCGATCATGCTCAACTTCGCCGGAGATAGATTCTTCGCGTGGACCAGCCGCCAGAGGATCATGTCGAACAGCAGCTTTGACAGTTTGTCCTTGACCAGCTTCGACCATGACGCAAGCCGGTCCAGTGCACGGTCTGAGACAAAGCTGGTGAAGTCATCGTCCGCCAATCTTCTGAACAGCTTCATCAAGGATTGCAGCCTCAACGACTTCGAGGCCGTAGCTTGGGAGGGGTCGATATCTTCGAGCAGTGTCTCTAGGTCTCTTTCGAATCGGTTATTCGTCCCAGCTTGCCTGAGCTCATGTATGCTCTTGAGCTTGACCCCTAGTCCGGCGTCATCGCTCGACGAGTCTAGTTCAAGTTCCATCTGCAGCTGCGATGGTCCCGACTGAGAAGCAAGCTGCGACAGGAGTTGCTGGCCAGCTTCCTGACTGCTGTCGTTGCTCAGACCGTCTAGATTATCGACCATATCCTTCAAGTGCGACCTTTCTCGGCGGTAAGTATTTCGAGCTCTTCCATATGTCTGTCGCGTCTGGGAGCTACTCGTGCGTGGCAGTTCAGGACGAGCTGGAGACGGATGCTTTTCGGTCGAGACTTCTGGCTTGAGCATCGGAGGCGCAGGTGATATAGTAGATTCAGCTGACGCGGTCCGTGTGCTTGATCGACCGTCACCCTCTCCGGGTGCGTCAAGCAGGTCAACACGACGTTGGCGGCCGCGTCGCGGCGGATATGGCTTCGTCTCCGGCGATGCAGAGGCTGAGGAGATTCGTGGTCGAGTAATTTTATCCGGTGTGAGCCGCAGATGGTTGAGACCTAGTTGACTTGGACTGGCTGCGGAAAGGTCGCTATCGGTCAAGAGCGGCTGCTTTCTTGGAGTCCGACCACCAGCACTTGCGGTACTATGCTCTACACCTGTGTCGGGCCCGGTCATCAGTCCTGCTTCGGCCTCTTCCATAACGAGATCTTCCTCCTGCGCTCGCTGCAGCTGCGGTCTTGAAGTCGTGATACTCTTCTTGCTGTATGTGGCTTTCTTCAACCTCGTTTTCGACAACACCTTGGCCGTCTCGGAGTCGTTCGTAGGTTTTGTTCCTGATTTCTTGTATGCTACAGGCTTCGCGAGGACCGGCTTTCTCAATGCTGTCAGTGGCATCTTGGGCTTGGGCTCGACGCTCGACGGCTGTGCTGCCAGGTTGTCTTCCTTCTTTGCAAGTGCAATTCTCTTTGTCTTCTCTGCTACGGGGACTGTTTCTGTTGGATTTATGGATGCTTGTTTTTGATTCAAAGGTCGTGCCAGTCTCCTCCTTTTGGTTGGCGGTTGCGCTCGTGCATGTTGTTCGTCGTCTGAAGACTGGAGATCAAACATGGATTGGTCTGCTTTCAGGGATGTCATAGAACTCTGCCTGATGGGTGATTCTGGTCTTGAATCATTGCTATAGGACACAGATGACCTCGAATGGGAAGTGATGTGCGCAGGTCTGAACGGTGGCCGCGAAGGTGATTGCGGTGGCTGAACAGGCTCATCTTTGTCTAGGAGTACACTCCCCGGTGAAGAAGGGCTGATTGGGAACCTTGTCGTGGCAGGTGCTACTGGTGCTTGCTTCGTCTCCGTCTCGAAGAAGTTGTAGCCCAGTACTTTTCTGCTCTTGCCATACTTCGTGCCGCCTCCAGGACGACGCGCTGAGAAGTCCATGATAGGCAAGCGTCCTCCTGCGATCGCAATGGGCCTCTTCACAACCGCGCGATCACTTGTGTTGGCTAGTCGCGTATCCTGTAGCGCGTTGGTAGAAGTCCGACATGACACCAAGTTAGATTGAGAGGTTGAGAGTCATCTTCGTTGCGGTACCGGGCAAGCTTTTCGAGAGTGAAGGTTGGGTGAGGTTGTCTGCGCCCGCGCAATGCGAAGTCGATTGTCAGGTCATCCAATTCTGGAAAGAAACAACAATGAACCTTCGAACCTCAGCAATTGCTTGGCGTACGTATTAGCGCCAATCCGAAGGATGTTTCCGAGTCCCCACCTCTGAAGCACCAATCGTCCACAAAGGCATGTGCTGAGGTTCATGTCTAAATTGCAGACGGAGGTCGCCGGGGTATCTTTATCTGACCTGTCACTCAAACCTAAGAATCTATCCGTCTTCCTCGGAGAGCCTCGTGTGCGGTAGTATCTGAATTGAGGGACCATCCACAGCCTCTACCGCATTTCGAGGTGCGTTGAGATCCCCAACAGCACACCGGCACTCGAGGACTTTGAGTTAGATATCAAGAAGCGGTCACGCGAGCAAACCGACCTGCTTACTTCGGTCCTTGGAGAATTTGAAACGATCCGGGACTACAACCGCAACCATCACCCTTCTCGAAAGGCATGCGGCTGAATTAGTCCCATTTAATAATAAACTTCCAGCAGGTCACTCAGCCTCGAGCCAAGGCAACCTTGTTGCTCCAGATCAACAGCCAGTCTTCGGTCTGACCTTCCATCGAACAACTAGCAGGGCATTAGCCACACGCTCTAGCTCGCAAGATATATCGCCCATCAGCCGCAGGGGTACGCCTACTACAGCATGGCTCCCAACGAATCCAACGGCTGCCCCTCCCCAGCCATAGGCGTAGGCCCCTCCTACCGCCCCGAGGCCGAAAAGCCCACCGCCACCGTCTCCCGCAAAGTCGACCAGTCCAACGTCCACATCCTGCCCCAGACCCCTCAACTGATCGCCCTCCTCACCATGATCAGAGACAAAGACACCCAGCGCGCGGACTTCATCTTCTACTCCAATCGCATCATCCGTCTGCTCGTCGAGGAGGGCCTGAACCATCTTCCTGTCGTCCCGCATACGGTCACGAGTCCAGTGGGGAAGGACTACACAGGCGTGAAGTTCGAGGGGAAGATATGTGGTGTGAGTATCATGCGAGCTGGAGAGAGTATGGAGCAAGGTCTGCGGGAGTGCTGTCGAAGCGTGAGGATCGGGAAGATTCTTATCCAGCGGAATGAGGAGACGAGTCTGCCGAAGTTGTTCTACGAGAAACTGCCGGCGGATATCAAGGATCGCTGGGTGTTGTTACTCGATCCCATGTTGGCGACTGGTGGGAGCGCTATCATGGCTGTGGAGGTGCTGAAGAACAAAGGCGTGCCGGAGGATAGGATCCTGTTTTTGAATCTGATCGCGAGTCCGGAGGGGATCAAGAACTTTGCGGAGAAGGTGCCGAAGGTTAGGGTGATTACTGCTTTTGTGGATCAGGGGTTGGACGATAAGAACTACATTGTGCCTGGGCTGGGTGACTTTGGCGATCGCTTCTACACCCTGTGAGCTCAATGTTCGACGGTGGGATCTAGTAGGGGGCGTGAAGCGCAGAAGGTTTGATTAGCGGCCTCTGAAAGATCAACATACAATGCTTTCTTTTTCTACAGTGATCAGGTGTTTCTACGGCATGCTTCGATGAAGTTTGAAGACACTGCATTGGCGTATTTGGGACCCAAGAACATATCAGATGCAAATCATGCTGCAGCACTAGTAGCAGCACTCGTGTCGGCCTCTCCTCGCCTCAGGGCCAATAGAGCCCTCACGTCCGTCACATACTGCAGCGCTTCTAACAGGGGTATCAAATGAAGTAAATCGTTGTCTGTAGGGTCATTAATCCAGCCTTCGATGGGTATTGCGTTGTCTGTGCCAGACTATTAGCATACGTCCATACCACGGGGGAACAGACGTTCCTACCTTCATGAAAAACATAGCTCACAGGCGAGTTATCCAGGATGATCACTTTGCTGAGATCTGGCTCAATGGTACTCAGATCTTTGATGTAGCTGCCATTCCGGAAGGTGCAGTGCTGTCTGTAGTACCGGCCGGCAAAGTATTTCTTCTCTTGCTCGAGCCAGTCGATCACTGGATCAGCATATTCCTGAACGGACGCAGTGAAAGCGACTACTTTGTACCATTTGCAAACTCTGCGGAGGAACTCATCACAATGTGGACGCTTGTGAACGTAGTAGAGGATAGGATGGTGTGGGCCAACTACTTGTGGGGCTGGCGTGGGCTGACCTGGAACTGCTTGAGCGACCGGACTATACACTGGTGCATTGAGCTTGACCTCGACCATGTGGCCGGATGACATTCGACCGCCCTTTGCGATCGAATGGATAAGCGTTTCATCGAGATCGAGGATAAGGGTCTTCTGCTGGAGTTGAGGCGCGTGTGAGTGCCGCCGGTGGCCGTGTGACGTGAGCTGTGCCAGGTTTGAATAAGAAGGCTGCCTTCTCGGTATCAGTGGGCGAGGTGGCTGCGGCGCATGAGGATATCTGAGCTTGTTGGCGGACGATGCTGACATTGGCGACTTGATGTTATCTACGGTCAAGGGCCCTGAATCTGGTGGAGCAGCACTGTCTGCCAGGCGATTCTTACGTCTTTGGGTGACATCGTCGTGCTGCAGCAGGCGAATGCGGCTTGACCTGCGCTTGTGGGTAGAGTCGTCGAGATCAATGTGAGCGTTCTTCTGCTTGCGGTTCTTGCCCATCTTTCGCTCAGCATCAGTGTCACTAGTTATAGAGCTCAATGAATCACTGGAGTAGGAATGCTTGAGCTTGGTGTCGCTGAATACCCGGTCGTATGGCTTTTCTGACAGCTCATTTTTCGTGGATTGAGCTTTGGACTTGGTGTCTAACTTCCTCTTCCTGCGCTTGAAGGGCACAAGAGCTGAGTAGTGGCCAGAATCGTCTTGGAACTGTTTCACGACGTAGACGACAGGCATGCCAATGGTGGCTAGTATAGCAGTGAGGGCATCTGCAATTTTCTTGACGATGGACTGTAAGCGGCTCTGGAAGGCAGATTCCTCCTTCTTGCCATGGCCGAGCAGCAGTTGCTTCTCATCTTCTTCAGCTTCGTGGACTGGTGTCTCGGCGCCATCGGCCGGTGCTGGGACTGTTGGCGCATCTGACTCGGAAGTGTCTTCTGGCTTAGCGAGCTGAGGTAGTTTGTCTGCACTACGCGACCTGCCGCGTAGTAGGTCGTCACTTCGTTTCCGACGCAAGTCTACTCCTTGCGACTTGGAGCGTGGCCTGGTGATAGGTTGTCCAATGACCTTGGCCGAAAGGAAGTTGAGAGAATTCATGGCACAGAAGGCCGAGATCGAATGCCAGTCGTATGCGTGAATTGCAGATCTGGTGCGGCGTCTTAGGGTTGTCTATATTCGGGACATGGTGAATAGTGCTTGTAATCGCAGCTCAACTGTTGATCGAAGCGTACAGCTGTTCTGCGCGTACACTATCAACAGCGGTATAGGTGTCTGCGGAAGCAGACAACCGGTGGTCAAGTATGCTCAGTATGTCCGGCCTAATACGCAGATGTTGTAAAGTTAGATAGCAAGTCCGACCAGGTCGCGGGGAGATTGGTGGATCAAGTCACAATGGTTCATGTCAGCACTTCTCAAGCCAGTGATGAGCACAAGTACCAGGATCATCGGCCATAGGCGAGCATAAAGCGCGGAAACAGAGCCACAAGTGCAGGCACGACTCATCCCGCAGTGAGTGGAGCTTCCTACACATTTTTGAGAAGTCCAACCACCGCATGTGAATGGAAGCCCGAGATGCGACTCATGAATTACCCTTGCGCACTCGAACAATAAACAACGTGCCTGTGATTACCTTGAGGAGCGCATCTTGCTAACCACTCGTATCCTGCGAACCATCCAGCCGACGAAAGAATTGTCCCCTTACGCGTCCAACGCCCGACTCAGCCTGTCATGGCCGCAGACCTACCGCCGCCTCCTGGACTGGCGTCTTTCCGTGCAATCTTGCCGTCTTGGCCTGTGGAGAAGTCAATCGAGTACCTCATATCATTATTGCGAAGACGACAAATACGAGGACCGAAACAATGTGCTCTTGCGACAGCATGGCTGTTAAGAAAAGTCGTCTCTACCACAAAAGCCAGCGAGCCAGGGAAACTCATTGTCCGAGTCCAGGATGTCGGCAAGGCCCTGGTAGACGCTGCTCCGAGAGAGCTCACAGTTGGCAACATCGTGAGAAGAGTGCTGGGCGCCATACGAGAGGAAGAGGAGAACCGAGACAATGCTTCGCCCGGCTCGAGTGACGTTGGCTCAATACCACCCACTCCGGGTGTTGAGCTGCTCTCTCCGCCCATATCCGCCTCCACTATGTTCCCAAGAAGGGAAGACACCACCATGCACAGCAGACCGCCTTTAATATCACAACAAACAAGTACCCCCGAGCGAAGACCCCCAGTGACTTCCATGTTCAGCATGATTTCCCACCCCACAATGCGCGGTACAGCTGGCAATGGGTCCCCCATCAGAAGTGGAAGCTCCGCTCCCGCCGTGCCTGGACAGATACCTACTACAGACTTTAGAGCAGAGGTGCTGGAAGCCATCACAGAACTCGTCGACGAACTAGATCAAGCAGACGAGCAAGTCGCTGGCTATGCTCTGGAGCACGTATCACCGCAAGAAACCATCTTCACATGCTCAACTTCCGCCGTCGTCCAGCGCTTTTTGTTGAAAGCAGCCACCAAACGGAAATTTACCGTCATCCAAGCAGAGTCTTACCCAAACAATCACAAAAAGACGCACGCCTCGATCATAGGAGGCAAGCTCGGCGATGAAGATGTTGACCTCGACTTCGACTCCTTCTCGAAGCCCCTTACAGCACAAGGCGTGACTGTCCTGTTAGTACCGGACAGCGCAACTTTTGCCATGATGTCTCGCGTCAACAAAGTCATCATCTCTGCCTATGGTGTACTGAGTAATGGCTCCATAGTTGCAGAAGCAGGCACAAGATCTGTTGTCACAGCGGCGAAGTGCCATCGCGTACCAGTCATCGTGCTGGCAGAAACGTACAAGCTATCCCCACTATTCCCGTACGACCCATTCGACTACGTCGATTATGGCGACGCGCAGAATGTGGTCGAATATCAAGACAGAGAGATGCACCTTGGCCTGCAGAGTGTGAAGAACCCAACTACAGAGTTTGTGGAAGCTGCCAAGATTGACTTGTTTATTACGAACTTAGGCGGTGTTGCTACAGGATACATGTATCGCACTATCAGGGATCAGTACCACACTGAGGACCTTGAGCTGTGATCTCTAGCACTGTCCCTACTGCTGATGACGGGACGAACATTGTGCTATGCGACGGGATGCACGGAGGACTACAAACTGGATTTTGATTCGGGTACTGATCACTCAGAAACGAGCAGCGAGCCCTTGGACTATCAACATTATCCACGACTTTGTTCTTCCTGTTCGTGCCTAGACGCACGAGTGTATGGTCACGTAGAGACTACATTCACCATACATGATGGCTGGCCAGTTGTGATAGCTTCTTGGCGTAGGAAGACTACTCTAGTTCATCCCGCTTGATATTTGATGATGGACAACGGCGGCAGTCGGAACTCTTCATAGAATCTATCACTGCCGCAATGCCAAGGCCTTGGTTCGTAAGGTCTTGCTCGTTGCTGTTAAGTCTCGCACCACTAAGTTGTCGCTCTCCGCAGCTTCCTTGTCGAGCAAGCACAATCGTCGGACCTCTAGTCGACAGACGCATGGGCTGCTCTTGAGCTGAAGTCATGTTTTGCCATTGCCCGGATGGGTCCGCTTTCCTGTTTGCTCTTTGGGGTCGGGCAGCGTTTCCGACTCAATGATAAACGGACAAGCGTGATGCAATATTGGGACTGATGCAATGCATCAGCCTCCTTTGATCCTCGTAAGCGATGTGTCTGCAAGAGCGACTAATTCCCATATCTCACGCCAGAAGCAACGCAAGTGACTCAAGTTAACAGACAAACAGCAATACTAACTCTCCTCCTTAACGCAATCATCTCTAGCTCACCCTGGCTTCCTCAATCAGTCAACTCTTCCGTAAATCTGACAAGATGGCACGATCCATCCCGCCTATGATCGCAAATGCTGCTCAACCCCTCCCCAATATCGACAGCAAAGAGTTTGCCTCCCAATTCGACACATACGGTCAGTCCCGCGTCGTGCTTATCGGCGATGCAAGCCACGGCACCTCCGAGTTCTACCGCGCTCGCGCCGCCATCACGAAGCGCCTGATCACCCACCACGGCTTCAACATTGTCGCTATCGAAGGCGATTGGCCCGACGCCAAGGCTGTAGACCGCTATGTGAGATATTCGCCTGCAAAGCAGCCGCCCAAGGACATAAGTGACCTACGGGTTTTCGATCATTTCCCGCTATGGATGTGGCGAAACAAGGAGACCTCAGACTTCGTGGATTGGTTGCGTGACTATAATGAGAGTGTGCCCGCCGGCGAACGTACTATGTTTGCGGGACTCGATCTGTACTCGATGGGCAAGAGTATGCGCGCGGTGATTGAGTATCTCGATCGTGTGGATCCGGAGACTGCGCGACTAGCGCGGAAACAGTATTCATGCCTTGAGCCTTGGGCAGACGATCCGGCGATGTATGGGCGGCACGCGTGGATGAAGCGCGCTGCGCCATGTGAGCAGGGCGTCGTGAAGGTTCTGAAGGAATTGCTTCAGAAAAGATTGGAGCTGTCCCGACACGATGGTGATGATTTCTTTGATGCGGAAATGAACGCGAGGCTCGTAAAGGATGCGGAGGGGTATTACCGGAGTATGTTCTATGGGCGGGACGACTCGTGGAACCGGAGGGATACGCACTTTTTCGAGACGCTTGTGAAGTTGTTGAAGCAGAGTAGGGGTGGGAAGGCGGTGGTGTGGGCGCATAACTCACACGTCGGGGATGCAAGACATGCAGGGAAGGGAGAGTCACGGAACGAGATCAACATTGGACAGCTTTGTAAGGAGCAGTGGGGGGCTAGCTGCAGTATTATCGGGTGTGGGACGCATACAGGAACCGTTGCTGCGGCGGACGAATGGGATGATCCTATGTCCGTTATGGATGTGGTACCTTCGCGGGATGACTCGTATGAGAGGCTCATGCATGACTCCGGAGTTCCGAGCTTCTTGCTTGATCTGCGCAAGGGGCATATGGACACGGAGCTCAGACAAGCGCTTCTCAAGCCTAGACTTGAGCGATTCATTGGTGTCATCTACAGACCTGCGACGGAGCGTTACAGTCACTACACCCAGGCGATCTTACCAGAGCAGTTCGATGGATACGTCTGGTTTGATAAGAGCTATGCGGTGCAGTCGTTCGAAACGGCGCAGCCGAAGCAACCGCCGAGTGCTGGCGAGACTTATCCTTTTGGACTGTGAGAGTAGAATGGTGCCCTATCATGGTAAAGTCGTGACCGTCGTCTTCCTCTCGAAAAGCAACACAGAGTCGGTCATCCTCATGCTTGTTTGCGTCCCTTGTTACTGTCCTCCCCACTCGACAGACGTAACGGCACCGCTCGTCCTTGTTCTGGATCTACACCTTCTGTCAGTCTCTGATCCTGTTGACCATAATGCGCATCAAATTCATGCGCTCCTTGGTGGAAGAACGCGTATGGCTGTTCCCCGTGAACCTCGTTGTCACCCAGCAACAGCTGTTCCTCCGTATAACGCAATGGTATTTTGGGTACGTGTCTAATCTGTTGAGGTGTGAGCGTCGAACTTCAACTCTGATGGGGAGACTTACGAAAAGACAAATTAAGCTTGTCCAGACGACGTTCCAGCCTATGATGAACAAGAATCCCACAATTTGAACCCAGACTTGTCGACCATTGCCATCTATCGCGCCACCAGTTGGCGCCAGAGCGAAAGCTGCATCTCCTTCACTTGTGGCAAACAGACCAGTCAAGAAGCCGCCAACGATCCCGCCGACCAAGTGGGTATGAAAGTCACCAACCACATCGTTGGAGAAATCAAGAAACCACTTCTGTTTGTCAAGGATGTTCATGGACAACCATGGGATGGTGCCGGAGCAAGCACCGATAATGATGGCACCCCGGCCTCCAACGAAGCCGGCAGCTGGAGTGATGGCCACGAGTCCAGTGATGATACCCTGCACAGCACCAATCACGGATGGCTTTTTGAAGAAGATAAGATCGAGCACCATCCATACAAGCATACTCATGGCTGTGCAGACGTTAGTGTTCAGCACCGCCACGCCTGCGTCTGGACTGGCGTTGTATGGATCTCCACCGTTGAACCCGTTCCTGCCAGTATCAGTATTTGCGAGAGTACCAGGTTTTGACACCTACCATCCAAGCCAGAGCAAGCCAACACCAGTCAACGCAGCGATAAGGTTATTGGGGTGAAAGTCCGTTCTGTCAAGGTGCTACAACCACGGTCAGCATAGCCACATATGCAACACATAGCACACTCACATGTCTAGGTCCTACCTATTATTCTGTCAGTCAATATTCCTGCGCAATGCGGATGGAAATCACTTACTCAATATGCCATCACCCATCCCGCCGTGCCGGACGATACATGGATCACATACCCACCAGAGTAATCCAGCACCCCCATCTGGTACAGGAAGCCACCACCCCAGATCGAGAATGCACCAACGGTATAGCTCAGCGTCAACCACAACGGGACAAACATCATCCAAGCAAGAAAGTTCATTCTGGCCAGTCCCGCTCCGGCAATCAGCACGACAGTTATCGCCGCGAAGACGAACTGGAAGTATGTCATTGTACTCATTGGATATGCTGCCGACACACCCGCAACAGGAAGCTCAGCCTGCCGAAGCTCATAATTCATCGCGACTGCAGGGCCGGGGACTCCAACGAAGGGCAGCATTTGTTCGCCGAATGATGCTTTGTATTCGTGTACTACCCACCAGAGAGACGACCATGGCTATAGTAACTCATTTGCAGCGTATCAGATCAGCCATAGCTTATCAGCGACCACGTCGTCAAGCAGCGAGGTCGCTTTGTCGCTTGCGTGTCAGCAGATATGCAGCTAGAGTGCGGCTCGAGCGATGACTATTGTCGCGGTCAACGATGCTGAATGGGTAAAGCAACCAAATTTAGCGTGTCCTTGTCTTCGGTACACCTCCTTGTGTCACAATACGTCGCGAACCAGCAGTATCTCCAAAGGTCACCTGTCTCCATGACCAATACGCGTAGAAGTGCTCCTTAGCTAGTCGCTGCTTGGGAAAGCTTAAGAAGGCTTGGCTGCGTAACGGAGCCGGGTTGATACCTAGCGCGATTTATCCTAAATTTGCCTAGATGATCAACCAGCGTAGTACCTGAAAAGCCCGAGCTCTCCCTCGCTGTGCATCGCGGCCCCTAGCAACAGGTACCACCGAGCCTTCACATGTCATGATAATCAGGCTGCACTAGTTTAGGTAAGACGAGTTGTCAAGACGAGGCAACTTTGTCTTCTCCCAACCGAACTTTCAGACCGGCCAATTCTGCTGGTGTGGTGATCACATGTATGCTTCTGGCCAACGACTTTGTGCTTTATCAGGATGCTTTATGCGTCAGGCATGAATTTGGAGAATGGATTACAAGGAGATAGTACAGTATATGTTCTGGAGAAAACATCAGTGTTTGTATAATATCCACAAAGTTCCTGAGAGATTAACTAGGACGTGTTGTGTCATGAGGAGACATCTCAATGCTCTAAGTCGCATCACGGACTGACCGGCTCTGTACATACGTACATTCCTTCTTGTTCCTCGCAAACTCTATGAACGAGGAGGAGTACTGAGCTTCCTATCTACTCTACTCTACCATCCTCTACCGGCCAACTTCTCGCCAGGAGCCATGCTCCCGCAGTTGATACCAACCATGGCCTCACCAAGGCCTGCACTGCACTCAGCAATGATCTTGGCATCTCTGTAGTGCGTTACCGCAGTGACGATAGCCTTCGCTCTTGCCGCAGCGTTACCGCTCTTGAAGATACCACTGCCAACGAACACACCGTCGCAGCCCAGCTGCATCATGAGCGCAGCATCAGCCGGAGTAGCAACACCACCAGCAGCGAAGTTGACAACTGGTAGTCTTCCCAGCTCGGCAGTCTGTTTCAGCAGCGCAGCGTCGGTACCAAGTTCCCTTGCCAATGCTCGGATACCGACTTCTCCCTCGCTCGCCAGCACACCTTGTGCCCGTGCGATGTCCCTGTTCACTGTGCGCATGTGCTTGACGGCTTCGACCACGTCACCAGTTCCTGCCTCACCCTTCGTCCTAATCATAGCTGCGCCCTCAGCTATTCTCCGCAGAGCCTCACCAAGGTTCCTGCATCCGCAGACAAACGGCACGCCAAAGTTGTTTTTCTCCACATGGTATGTGTCATCTGCTGGTGTGAGCACCTCGCTTTCGTCGATGTAGTCCACACCCAGAGCCTCGAGGACCTGGCACTCAACGAAGTGTCCAATTCTTGCTTTTGCCATGACTGGGATTGTGACGGCTTCTTGGATGCCCTTGATCAATTCCGGGTCACTCATTCTGGCAACGCCACCGTCTTTTCGGATGTCGGCTGGAACTCTTTCTAGAGCCATCACTGCGCATGCGCCGGCTTCCTCGGCTATACGTGCTTGTTCGGCGTTGACAACATCCATGATGACGCCGCCCTTGAGCATC
>Ga0210040_10003921_pt1 | contig 19785 bp, 15 predicted proteins | sample CryGeyCG12114_NA_FD_185462 | JGI IMG/M metagenome (GOLD analysis project Ga0210040, IMG submission 185462) | Groundwater microbial communities from aquifer - Crystal Geyser CG19_WC_8/21/14_NA (SPAdes) (version 2) | ecosystem: Environmental > Aquatic > Deep subsurface > Groundwater | place: USA... | reverse complement strand
ACGCTCGCGTCGCCGGTGAGCATGCCCACCCGGTCCGCGCCGAAGACGGCGCACAGCGCGAAGAACTTCTCCGAGACCAGCGCCTTGATCGGCGCCGTGTAGAAGGAGCGCCGGCCCTCCGCCATCGCGAACGCCTGCGCGCCCGTCGCCACGAGGGACTTGCCGGAGCCGGTCGGCGTCGCCAGGACGACGTTCGCGCCCGTCACCAGCTCGAGCAGCGCCTCCTCCTGGTGGGGGTAGAGCGACAGGCCCTGCTCGCCCGACCACGTCGAGAAGGCCGCGAGCAGCTCGTCGGGGTCCACCCCCGCCCCGGCCGCCACCGCCGCGCGCCGCAGCGGCTGCAGCGCGCTCACGAGGGACGGCGCCGGGCGCGTCGAGGGCTCGGTCACCGGCGGGGTGGTCAGGGCTGCCGCGTCGTTGGTCATCGGCCCCAGGGTCCCACTGGGCGCTACCGGCCGACGTCGGTCGGGGGACGTCACGACAGCCGGAGCGCGCGCCGCCGTCGGCGGGACCATGACGGGAGGTCCGCGGCCGCATCTGGCGGGTAGCGACCGCCAGATGACGCGAGGGAGTCACACGAAGGCGCTGGAGCCCGTGATGGCGCGGCCGACGACGAGGGTGTTGATCTCGCGGGTGCCCTCGTAGGAGTACAGGGCCTCGGCGTCGGCGACGAAGCGGGCGACGTGGTGGTCGACGAGGATGCCGTCGCCGCCCATCACCTCCCGGGCGCGCGCGACGACGTCGCGCATCCGCGAGGTGCAGAACGCCTTGGCCATGGCCGCGTGCTCGTCGCGGCGCTCGCCGGCCTCCTCGAGCTGGCAGACGCGCACGACCATCCCGAGGGAGGCGGTGATGTCCGAGAGCATCCGCACGAGGTGGTCCTGCACGAGCTGGAAGGACGCCAGCGGGCGGCCGAACTGGGTGCGCTCGCGGGTGTGGGCGAGGGCGTGCTCGTAGGCCCCGATCGAGACGCCGACGGCCTCCCACGCCACGCCGCCGCGCGTGCGGCGCAGGACCTCGTTGGTGTCGCGGAAGCTGTTGGCGCCCGCGAGGTGGTTCGCCGCCGGCACGCGGCAGCCCACGAGGGCGATGTCGGCGTTCTCCACCGCGCGCAGGGCGGTCTTGCCCCGGATCGGCGTGGCGGTGAAGCCCGGCGTGCCCCTCTCGACGAGGAAGCCCTTGACCTGGTCGTCGGCGACGTCGCGGGCCCACACGACGACGACGTCGGCGAAGCAGGCGTTGCCGATCCAGCGCTTCGCCCCGTCGAGCACCCACTCCTCGCCCTCGCGGCGCGCGGACGTGCGCATCCCGCCGGCGACGTCGGAGCCCCCCTCGGGCTCGGTCAGGGCGAACGCGCCCACGACGTCCATCCGCCTCATGGCCGGCAGCCACCGCGCCCTCTGCTCCGGCGAGCCCAGGACGGCGAGCGCCCCCATCGCGAGGCCGTCGTGGACGCCGAGGAACGTGGCCATGGACGGGTCGACGCGGGCCAGCTCCATCCTCAGCCACCCCGTGAGCAGCGTCCGGCGCGCGGGCTCGTCGTCGACGGCCACGCCGAGGCCGACGAGCCCCTCCTCGGCGAAGCGCGGGGCGAGCGCGTGCGGGACCTCCTCGTCGACCCATCGCCGGGAGGCGCCGGGGGCCACCTCGGCGGCGTAGAAGGACCGCGCCCGCACCACGAGGTCGCGCTCGTCGTCGGTGAGCAGCTGCTGGTAGCCGAAGAAGTCGCCGGCCAGCAGGTCGGGGGTCATGGGTGGCCGCGGGTCGCGCGTGCTCATCAGCTGTCGCCTCCTCGTCGAGCGGACGTGCGCATGGTGCGCCCGCGCCCGCCCGGCGCGCCAGGCCCCCCGACCGGGCGCTGGTCGGACCCCTCGGGACGGCGGCCCCCGGACGGCGCGGGAGGGGGAGGACCGTCGGCACCCGTCGATAGCCTCTCCGCGTGACCCCCGCACGCCCCTCCCGCCCTCCGGAGCGCGGCGCCGGTCGCCCGGCCGCACCCCGGGGCGGCCGGGGGGCCTCGCCCGCCGCCCCGGGCGTCCCCGCCGGGCGCCTGCCCCTCCACCGGCCGGCCGGCGTGCTCCCCGCGGGCGACCTGCCGGGCGGCGTCGACGTGCTGTGGGTGCTGTCCGCCGCCGGTGCGGCGGCGGCAGCGGGCCGGCAGGACGGCCCGCTCTCGGCGGGCCTGGGCCTCGCCCTCGTCCTCGCGCTCCGGCTGGCGCCGCGCGGGCTCGCCCCGGGGGCCGTCGCGGCTCTGGGGTCGCGGCTGGGACGGGTGGCCGGCCCGGTCGGGCACGCGGTCCGGGCGCTCGCCGCCGTCGGCCTCGTCGTCGCCCTGGAGCTGCTGGGCGGGGGTGCGCTGTGGTGGGCGGCCGCGCTCGTGGGGATCGCCGAGGTCGTCCGCCCGGCGTCGCGGGCGTCCGGTCTCAGCGGCGGGGCCGCCGGGCGCGCGCGGGCTGTGGCCGCCGCGCTGCCGCCGGTGGCCCTGGCGCTGCTCCTCGGCGCCCTGGGGCGCGCCCTCGACGCCGTGACGGGGGTGCTCGGCGCCCCCGAGCCCGCGCTGGTGGTGGTGGCCGGCGCCGGCGCCGGCCTCGCGCTGCGGGCCCGCGCCGGCGCCGGGCACCCGGACGTCCGGGCCGCGCCGGCCGCGCCTCCCGCCTCCTCGTGGGCCGACCGGGTCGGGGCCCTGCGCCGCGTCGTCGCCACGCCGCGCGGGGCTGCGCGGTGCGCCGCCCTCGCCCCCGTCGCCGTGGCGGCGGGGCTGGCGCCGCTGCACGTCCTGGGGCTCGGCGGCGGCGCGTCCGGTGCGGCCCTGCTGCTGCTGGCGCTCGGCGCCGGCGTGCTCGCCGGCTCCGCCGGCGCCTCGCGGTGGGAGACGGCCTCACAGGCCCCGGGGTCGGTGCTCACCCTGTCGGCGGGAGCCGCCTCCGTCCTGGTCCTGGTGGTCGGGCCGCTGACCGACCTCGTGCTGGCAGCCGTGGTGCTGGGCCTCGCGGGAGCTGCCGCGGGCGCCGCCGTCGTGGCCTCCCGCCGCCTGGACGGCGCCGGCCCGGTGGCGACGACCGCCGGCCGCGAGGCGGAGGGCGGGGTCCTCGCCGTCGTCGTCGTGCTGGCGGCGCTGACCGCGGGCCTGCTCGGTGTCGTGACCTTCCCCCTCGGCTCGGCGGGCCGCCTCGACGTCGCGGGAGCCGGCGTGGTGCTCTTCCTCGTGGGCCTGGCCGGCGTCCTGGCGTCGCTGGTCGTCGCCCGCCCCCTGGCGGACCGCGTCGCCGGTCCGCTCCTGCCCGCCCTGCTGGGCGGCGCGGCCGGGTCGGCCGGCGCCGCCGGGCGGGCGCCGGGAGATCGGGGGCGGGAGGCCCGCGACGGGCGCCACGGGCTCGCCGGGGTGCTCGTGGCCCTCGAGGGGGGCGACGGCGCGGGCAAGTCCACGCAGGCCGCGGCGCTCGGCCGCGAGCTGTCCCGCCGGGGCCACGACGTCGTCGTGACGCGCGAGCCCGGCGCCACTCCGCTCGGTGCGCGCGTGCGAGGCCTGCTGCTCGACCGCGGGGAGGACCAGCCCGCCGTCCCCCCGCGCGCGGAGGCGCTCCTGTACGCGGCCGACCGCGCCGCGCACGTCGAGCAGGTCGTCCGTCCGGCCCTCGCCCGCGGCGCCGTCGTCGTGACCGACCGCTACGTGGACTCCTCCCTGGCCTACCAGGGGGCCGGCCGGGCCCTGCCCTCCGACGAGGTCGCCTCGCTCTCGCGCTGGGCGACGGAGGGTCTGGTCCCCGACCTCGTCGTCGTCCTCGACGTGGACGCGGCGACGGCGGCGGCGCGGCGCGCGGGGCGCGGGGCCGACGACCGCCTCGACGCCGAGCCCGCCGCCTTCCACGAGCGGGTCCGCCAGGTCTTCCTCGACCTGGCGCGGCGCGGCGGCGACCGCTACCTGGTGCTGCACGCCGGCGCGTCGCCCGAGGAGCTCGCCCGGCAGGTGCTGGCCGGCGTGGAGCCGCTGCTGCCGGCTCTGGGGGACGAGGCGGCTCCCGGGGGCCCGGGAGAGCGCGAGCAACCGCCCGTGCGGGCCGGCGCCGCACCGGCACCGGCACCGGTGACCGGCTCGGCCGACGTGCGCGGCCCCGCGGCCGCGCCCGCCACCCAGCCGGTCGACGTCGTGGGGCCGCCGGCCGCCGGGGCGGCGCCGGCCCCTCGGCCCGCGGCTGCCGCGGCTGCCGCGGGAGCGCGGCAGGAGGCGGCGGAGCGCGCGGAGGCGGAGTCGCGGCAGCAGCGCGAGATCGAGGAGCGCCGGCGGGCCGAGGACGAGGAGCGCCAGCTGCGGGAGCGCCAGCACCAGGAGGCGCGGGAGCGCGAGGACCAGGAGGCGCGGGAGCGCGAGGACCGGGAGGCGCGGGAGCGCGAGGAGCAGGAGCGCCGGCGGGTCGCGGAGCGCGAGCGGCGGGAGGCGGAGGTCCGTGCCGGGCAGGAGGGCGTGGCGCGCGAGCGCGCAGCCACCTCGTTCCGCTCGGCCGAGGTCGCCGTCGCGGCGGCCCGGGCGCTCGGGGACGCGCGCCGACCGGTCGTCGCGGCGCCCGCCCTCCCGTCGGACGCGGGGGTGCCCGCTGCAGCGCCCGTGCTGCCGGCACGGCTGCCGGAGGAGCGCCTGCGGCAGCTGCCGGACGCCGTCCGCCGTGCGGCGGTCGACGTCGCGGGCGCCCAGCGCGACGCGCGGATGGCGGCACTGGCTGCGGCGGAGCAGGAGCGCTCACGGCTCCGGCGCGAGGACCGCCGCGCCCAGGAGGAGGAGCGGCTGGCTGCGGTCGCCGCCCGGGAGCGCGCGGACGCCGAGCGCGAGGAGGCCCGAGCCCGCGGGCACGCGGAGCTGATGGCGCGCCGCGAGGCCGAGGAGGCCCGGGCGGAGGAGGACCGCCGCGCGGGCTCGCGCCGGCGCGCGGAGACCGAGCGGCTCGAGGAGATGCTGGGCCGGGACGTCCAGGCATCCTCCGGGGCGCACCCGGCCCCGCGGACGGCCGAGCTGCCGGCGGTGGACGAGGGCCGGCCGGCCCTGCACGAGCTCGAGGCGGCCGACCGCCGGCGCCAGGCCCTCCAGCGCGCCCGCCGCCGTGCGGCCGCCTCGCGCCGCCGCGCCGAGAGCGAGCAGGACCACGGCTCCGACGGCGGCGGGGGGCCGCACGGGAGTGGCGGGGGGCCGCTCGCCGACGAGCTGTTCTCGTGGCAGCGCGACGACGAGGGTCGTCCGGAGGACCGCGGATGAGCGTCTGGGACGACCTGGTCGGCCAGGAGGAGGCCGTGGAGGTGCTGCGCCGCGCCGCAGCACCCGGCAGCGGCGCGCTCGCCCACGCCTGGCTCTTCACCGGCCCCCCGGGTTCGGGCCGGTCCGTCGCGGCCCGGGCCTTCGCGGCCGCGCTGCTGTGCGAGACCGGCACGGGCTGCGGCAGCTGCCACGCCTGCCGCACGGCCGTCCAGGGCACCCACGCCGACCTCCGCGTGGTGGCCACCGAGCAGCTCACCCTGCGCATCGACGCCGTGCGCGAGCTGGTCCAGGCCGCCCAGCGGCGGCCCTCGACGGGACGCTGGCGCATCGTGCTCGTCGAGGACGCCGACCGGATGCTCGAGCGCACCACCAACGTGCTGCTCAAGGCGATCGAGGAGCCGCCGCCGCGCACGGTGTGGCTGCTGTGCGCCCCCAGCCCCGAGGACGTGCTGCCGACCATCCGGTCCCGCGCCCGCTCCGTGCGCCTGCGCGTGCCGCCCGTGGGAGCCGTCGCCGACCTGCTGGTCCGTCGCGACGGGGTCGACCCCGCGATGGCGGCGTTCGCCGCCCGGGCCGCGCAGAGCCACGTCGGCCTGGCGCGCCGGCTCGCGCGGGACGAGGGTGCGCGGACGCGGCGCCGGGAGGTCGTCCGCACGCCGCTCGACCTCCGCGGCACGGCCGACGCCGTCGTGCGCGCGGGCGAGCTGGTCGACGTCGCCACGGAGGAGGCCGTCGCCGCCACGGCCGAGCGCGACGCCCGGGAGCGTGCGGAGCTGCTGCGGACCCTCGGCGTGGAGCCCGGCCGCGCGGTGCCGCCCGCTCTGCGCTCCCCGGTGCGCCAGCTCGAGGACGACCAGAAGAAGCGCGCCACGCGGCTGCGCCGCGACGTGCTGGACCGCGCCCTGCTGGACCTCCTCTCCGTCTACCGCGACGTCCTCGTCCTGCAGGTCGGGGCGGGCGTCGAGCTCGTCAACGCCTCCATGGCGGACGAGCTCGAGGTGCTCGCGGGGCGCGGCGGGCCGGCTGCCACCCTGGGGCGCATGGACGCGATCGGGACGGCGCGCGAGCGCATCCAGGCGAACGTCAGCCCGCTGCTGGCCGTGGAGGCGATGTGCCTCACCCTGCTGCCCGAGGCGGCGGACGCGGCGTGAGCAGGACGGCGCCGCGCGTGCGACGGGTCCTGGCGCACCTGGTCGTCCCCGCCGTGGGAGCCCTGGCGCTCGCCGGGTGCAGCGGCGCGGCCGAGCCCTCGGGCGGACCGGCCACCACGCTGCCGGCCCCCGGCCCGGTCACCGCGACCGCGGGCGAGGCGGCCCAGGACCCGGAGCTCGCCCGGTTCTACGACCAGGACCCGACGTGGGTGCCGTGCGGGGAGGTCCTCCAGTGCACCACGGTGACCGTCCCCGTCAGCTGGGACGACCCGGCCGGCGAGGTGCTCGAGCTGGCCGTCTCGCGCGTGCCGGCGGCGGACCAGGACGAGCGCCTGGGCTCGCTGGTCGTCAACCCGGGCGGCCCCGGGGCCTCGGGGGTGGAGTGGGTGGGCGTCGACGCCGCCGCGGTGGCCAGCGAGGAGGTGCGCGAGCGCTACGACGTCGTCGGCTTCGACCCCCGCGGCGTCGGCAGCTCGGAGCCGGTCGACTGCCTCGACGACCAGGCGCTGGACGCCTACCTGGCCGAGGACGTCGACACGACGACCGCCGAGGGACGGGCCGAGGCCGAGGAGCGCGCCACGCAGTTCGCCGCGGGCTGCGAGGCCGACGCCGGGGCGCTGCTCGGCGAGGTGGGCACGCCCTCCGTCGTGCGCGACCTCGACGTGCTGCGCGCCGTCCTGGGCGACGACCGGCTGACCTACCTGGGCAAGTCCTACGGGACCCTCATCGGCGCCGAGTACGCCCGCCTGAACCCCCAGCGCGTCGGGCGCCTCGTCCTCGACGGCGCGCTGGACCCGGCCAGCACGGCCGAGGAGGTCGCCGTCGGCCAGGCCCGCGGCCTCGAGTCCTCGCTGCGGGCCTTCGCGGCGGCGTGCACGGCCGGCGACGTGGAGGACTGCCCGCTGGCGCGCGGGGACGGCGACGGCGGAGAGGACGCGGTGGACGCCGCCCTCGCGGAGGTGGCCTCGCTCGTCGCCGCCACCGCGGAGGCACCGCTGGCCACGGGCGACCCGGACCGGCCGCTGACGCGCCCGCTGGCGGCCACCGGCGTGGTGGCACCCCTCTACGACGACGCCCTCTGGCCCCTGCTCGCCGACGCGCTCGCGCAGGCGCAGGACGGCGACGGCTCGGGCCTCCTGGAGCTGGCGGACCTCTACGCCGGCCGCGCTCCCGACGGGTCGTACGCGAGCAACCTGCTGGAGGCCTTCACCGCGGTGAGCTGCCTGGACTACCCCGCGGCGTCGGAGGACCCGGCGGAGCAGGAGAGGGTGCGCGAGCAGCTGGAGGAGGCCGCGCCCACCTTCGCCGGCCTCCTGGTCGGCGAGGACGCCACCTGCGACGTCTGGCCCGAGCCGCCCGTGCGGACGCCCGCGCCCGTGGAGGCCGCCGGCGCCGCCCCGATCCTCGTCGTGGGGACGACGGGCGACCCCGCGACGCCCTACGAGTGGGCGCAGTCGCTGGCGGACCAGCTGGAGTCCGGGCGCCTGCTCACGTACGAGGGGGAGGGGCACACGGCCTACCTGCGCGCCTCGGAGTGCGTGGACGGCGCCGTCGACGCGTACCTGCTGCGCGGCGTGCTGCCGGGCGAGGGGGCCGCCTGCGAGGTGTGATGTCGTGTCCACGGCATATCGGAGGACGGTCCTCCGCTGCTGCATGCTGGTCCACCAGGAGTCACCCGACCGGGTGGCCACGTCCCCGCGGGAGTCAAGATGAACGAGCATCGCCCCGACGCCGGTTCCATGACCACGACGCAGAGCCCTCGCCGCCCCGCCCGTCGCGCCCTCGGCGCCCTCCTCGGAGCCGCCGTCGTCGGCGCCTCCCTCCTCGGCGCGTCCGGCGCCGCCAGTGCTGCGACCCGGACCAGCGCCACGGAGGGCCGCTCATGGGACGCGGTCCGCACGGACGGTCGTTCGTGGGACGCGGTCCGCACGGACGGTCGTTCCTGGGACGCGGTCCGCACCGACGGTCGCTCGTGGGACGCGGTCCGCACGGACGGTCGCTCGTGGGACGCGGTCCGCACGGACGGTCGCTCGTGGGACGCGGTCCGCACGGACGGTCGCTCGTGGGACGCGGTCCGCACGGACGGTCGTTCCTGGGACGCGGTCCGCACCGACGGTCGCTCGTGGGACGCGGTCCGCACCGACGGTCGTTCCTGGGACGCGGTCCGCACCGACGGTCGTTCCTGGGACGCGGTCCGCACCGACGGTCGTTCCTGGGACTCCGCGTCGGCGAGCCCTCGCGTCTGACCGGCGGTCCGCTCTCGCGCAGGAGGAGGCGGTGGGCACCCGGCAGGCGGGGCCGCGCGAGTCCTGAGGAGTGGGCGCGCACGCTCGTCCCCCATGCTTGACGCGAGGTGGAGGCGGACATCGCGACCGGGTGTCCACGGTCGGCCTCGGTGGCCGGGACCAGCGGGTCCCGTGCCGGGCGGAGTGGGAGGACGGTGGATGGACGGGCGGTCGCAGGTCGACGCAGCCCCGGACGAGCCTCCCCGGCTCGGACCGAGGGCTCGACCCTGGCTCGGGGTCGCCTCGATCACGGTCGCCATGGTCGCGGTGTCGGCGGTGCTCCTCGCCCTGCACCCCCGTGACCTGGTCGCCGACGGAGCCAGCACGCTGACGTGGGTCGCCGTCCTGGCGCTGTTCGTGCTGGCCGAGGCGGCCCCCGTCTTCCTCCCCACGGCGCGCAACTCGCACACCCACTCGATGCGCGAGCTGCCGGCGGTCCTCGGCCTGGTGTTCCTGTCCCCGTCCCAGTACGTCGTGGCCTACGTCCTCGGAGCGGTGCTGACCAAGCTCCTCCGCTGGCGGCAGCGCGGTCTGAAGCTCGGCTTCAACGTCTCGCTCTTCCTGCTCGAAGCCGTCCTGACCAGCGTCGTCTACCACGCGGTGCTCGGCCCGAGCGCGGACCCGGCGGGAGTGCGGGGGTGGCTGGCGGCGCTCGCCGCGCTCATCCTCGCGGACATCATCTCCAGCGTGGCCGTCACCGCGGTCATCAGCCTCAGCGAGAACCGCCTCGACGCGACCGTCCTCCGCGAGGCGCTGCGGGCGGGACTGCCGGCCGAGGTGATCAGCACGTGCGTCGCGCTCGTGTTCGTCGTGCTCGTGGAGGACAGGCCCGTCGCGCTGGTCCTCATGGCTGTGGTGGCGGGCCTCCTCGTCCTGGCCTACCGGCGCTACGCCTCCGTCGTGCGGGGCCTCGACCGCCTGCAGGCCCTGTACCGGTTCGTGGGCTCCACCGGACGGGCGGCGGAGCTCGACGACACGATGGTGTCCGTGATGGGAGAGGCCAGCGCCCTCCTGCAGGCGGAGAAGGCCGAGCTCGTCATCGCCAGCCGCGACGGGGACGGGACGACCCTGTTCTCCCTGTGCCCGGACGGAGGGCTGCTGAGCAGGGACGTCCCGTACGCCCACGTCGCCCGGGCGTGGTGGGCGTCGGCCCTCAGCGGGACCTCCGTCCTGCTCCCGAGCGGCCACGGGGGCGAGCGGGACCTCACGGCCCAGCTCCCCCGCGACGGGATCGCGGTGCCCCTGGAGTCGGAGGGGCTGCGCGGCGTCTTCCTCGTGGCGGACCGGACCTTCGACAAGGAGACGTTCGACGAGCGGGACATGCAGCTCTTCGAGACCCTCAGCGCCCACGCGGCGGTGACGCTGGAGAACGCGCGGCTGGTCGACCGCCTCCGGCGGGTCGCGGCCGAGCGCGAGCACGACGCGCTGCACGACGCCCTCACGGGCCTGCCGAACCGGCGCGCCTTCAACGAGGCCGTCGCGCGCACGCTGTCCGCGGGCGGCGGCGGCGCGGTGCTGCTCATGGACCTCGACGACTTCAAGGACGTCAACGACACGCTGGGGCACCGAGCGGGTGACGAGCTGCTGCAGGTGACCGGCCGCCGTCTGCGCGCGATGGTGGTCGAGGACCGGGACGCGCCGGCCCCGGGGACCGTGGCGCGGCTCGGCGGCGACGAGTTCGCCGTGCTGCTGCCCGGGGTGGGGGCCGACGAGGCCGTCGTCCGGGCCCGCCAGCTGCTCGACTCCGTCACCGCCCCCGTGCCGATGCAGGACATCACGCTGACGACGACGGCGAGCATCGGCGTCGCGCCCATCCCCCTCGACGCGCGGGACAGCGACGAGCTCCTCGTCCACGCGGACGTGGCCATGTACGCGGCGAAGGCGGCCGGCACGGGCGTGGCGCCGTACGTCCCGGAGGACACCGACGCGGTGCACCGCCGGCTGGCGCTCGCGGGCGAGCTGCCGAGCGCCATCGAGCAGCGCGCGTTCGAGATGTGGTGCCAGCCGCAGACCGACGCCCGCACCGGAGCCGTCACCGGGGCGGAGGCGCTGCTGCGCTGGTGGCACCCGTCCTACGGGTGGGTCCCGCCGACCGAGGTCGTGGCCATCGCCGAGCGCACGGGCGTCCTGGGGCGCCTCACCCTCGCGGTGCTGGCCGAGTCGCTGCACCTGCGCTCGGAGTGGGCGCGGGCGGGGCACGAGCTCGACATCTCCGTCAACGTCACGGCGCGCGACATCTCGGACCTGTCGCTGCCGGGGTCGGTCGGTGCCCTCCTCGCGGCCACGGGCACGCCGCCGTCGTCGCTCGTGCTGGAGATCACCGAGAGCGGCGTCATGAGCGACCCGGAGCGCAGCATGGAGGTGCTCGCGGCCCTGCACCGGCTCGGCGTCGGCGTCAGCGTCGACGACTTCGGCACGGGTCACTCCTCGCTGGCGTACCTGGAGCGGCTGCCGGTCAACGAGGTGAAGATCGACCAGTCCTTCGTCAAGCGGCTCGAGCTCGAGGCCACCGACTCCACGGTGGTGCGCTCGATCGTCCTGCTCGCGCACGACCTCGGGATGCGCGTGGTCGCCGAGGGCGTGGAGAGCGAGGTCGCGCGCCAGCGGGTGGAGGCGCTCGGCTGCGAGCTGGTGCAGGGCTTCGTCATCGCCCGGCCGATGCCGGGCGACCAGGTGCCGGGCTGGGTCGGTGGACGCGGCGCGCAGCGGGCGCAGGACTGAGCCCTCGTGCGCGTCCCGGGACCAGCGTCCGGGGCCGCGGCGGCGCCCGGCCCTAGGGTTCCGCGCGTGAGCGTCCTCGACTCCGTCCCCGCCGCCCTCGACGGCACCCCGCTCGACCCGGCGTCGCTGTCGGGCCGCGCCGTCCTCGTCGTCAACGTGGCCTCCCGCTGCGGGCTGACGCCCCAGTACGAGGGGCTCGAGCGGCTGCAGCGCCGCTACGGCGACGCCGGCCTGACCGTGCTCGGGGTGCCGTGCAACCAGTTCCGGGGCCAGGAGCCCGGCAGCGCCGAGGAGATCGCGGAGTTCTGCTCGGCGACCTACGGCGTCACCTTCCCGCTGACGGAGAAGGTCGAGGTCAACGGCGACGGTCGCCACCCGCTCTACCGCGAGCTGGTGCGGGTGCCCGACGCCTCCGGCGAGGCGGGCGACGTCCAGTGGAACTTCGAGAAGTTCCTCGTGGCTCCCGGCGGGGAGGTCGTCGCGCGCTTCCGCCCCGGCGTCGAGCCGGAGGCACCCGAGCTGGTGTCCGCGGTCGAGGCGTCCCTCCCGTCGCCGGGTGGCGCCGGCTGAGGCGCGGGACCGCCGGGGTCGAGACCACCCCCCGGGGCCCGGTAGCATCGTCGCCGCGACGCGCTCCGGCGCGCACGCCGCCTTAGCTCAGTCGGCTAGAGCGACGCACTCGTAATGCGTAGGTCGTGGGTTCGACTCCCACAGGCGGCTCCGCCGCGAAGCCCCCGGCGCCCCGGCGTGCGGGGGCTTCGACGTGCTCGGGGCCCTCAGAGCGCTCCGCGCCGGCGCAGCTCCCACATCCGGGTGAAGACGTGGCGCCGCAGCGTGTCGGAGTCCGACTCGCTCAGCCCGGCGAACCTCAGCCCGACGTCGACGTGGCGGGTGCCGGGCCGGAAGCGCCGGTGCACCACGACGGCCCGCACCGGCGCCGCGAGCCCGTCCACGGGCAGCCGCAGGCGCACGGTCTGGCCCAGCTCGAGGGGCATGACCACGGGGTCCACGAGGCAGCGCGCGCCCCCCTCGCTGAGGTCCAGGACCGGGAGCTCCAGCTGCTCCGCCGAGCTCCTCCCCCCGTCGTCGCCGTCCCCGTCCCCGTCCCCGTCGCCGACCCCGTCGCCGAGCGGCCGAGCGCGGTGCCCGAGCAGGCCGGCGCGCGCGTCGACGGGCACCCGGACGGCGTCGCGGCGCTGCACGCGCTGGGGCGCGCCGACCACGACGGCCGTCCAGTCCTCGCCGGGAGCGCCCCCGGCGCGCTCGACGACGACGGGGATGCCGACGAGGTCGCCCGCGTCGGCCCGCACGAGGTCGACCTCCTCGCCCTCCACGAGCCGCGAGGGGGTGCCGAGCACGTCGACCGGTGCGGCGAGGACGAGGCGGTCGGGCCCGGCGGCGAGCACCCGGGCCGTCAGCGGCGCGCCGGCGCGGTGCAGCGACACGTCGAGCAGCTCTCCCGGGCCCGGGCTCTCGTCGACGGGCAGGTGCGGGCGGGCGGGGGTGCTCGTCGACCTGCCCACGGGGCTCCCTCCTCGGGCGTCCGCGGCGCGCGCCGGGACGTCGCGGTCCCATCGGCCCGGCGCGGGCGCACCTGAGGGCGGGCGGGGGCGCTGCCGCCGTGCGGGGCACACTGGGTCGCATGTGCGGTCGCTACGCGAGCTCGGTCCGCGACGCGGAGGTCGTCGACGAGCTGGACGTCGACGACGTGGTCGGCGACGAGCTCCCGCCGTCGTGGAACGTGGCGCCCACCGACGACGTGCGGGTGGTCGTGGAGCGTCCGGCGCGGGACGGCGACGACGGGCCCCGCGAGCCGCGGCGGCAGCTGCGCACCGCCCGCTGGGGGCTGGTCCCCTCGTGGTCGAAGGACCCCTCGACCGGCGCGCGGATGATCAACGCCCGGTCCGAGACCGTCACCGAGCGCTCGGCCTTCCGGACCGCGGCCGGCCGCCGCCGCTGCCTGGTCCCGGCCGACGGGTACTACGAGTGGCAGGCCACCCCGGGCCAGCGTCGCAAGACGCCGTGGTTCCTGCGGGCGCAGGACTCCTCGCTCCTGACGTTCGCGGGGCTCTACGAGCTGTGGCGCGACCCCGCCCGCTCCGACGACGACCCGGCGCGCTGGCTGTGGTCGGTCACCGTCGTGACGACGGCCGCCCACGACGCGCTCGGGGAGATCCACGACCGCACGCCCCTGCTCGTGCCGCCCGCCGCGCGCGCGGACTGGCTGAGCACCGCGACCACCGAGCTCGAGGAGGTGCGCGCCCTCGTGGCCTCGCTGCCCGAGCCGCACCTCGTCCCGCACGTCGTCGGGCCCGCGGTGGGCGACGTCCGCCAGGACGGCCCGCAGCTCGTGGAGCCGGTCGTCGACGGCGGGGCCGAGCGGTGAGCAGCGCCCCGCGCGCCGGCGGCGACCCCGAGGCGGGGGCCGCCCGCGCCCGGGCCCGGCTCGTCGCCCGGGGGGCGCGCTCCGGTGCCGTCCTGGGCGTCGCCGCCGGTCTCGTCAGCGGGCTGGCGCTGCTGCTCGTGGGCGGAGGGGAGGGCGCCGTGCTGCTGGTCGTCGCGGCCGCCACCCTCTCCGCCGCGGTCGGTGCGGCCACCGGCGCCGTGGGCGGGCGGCTGGTCGCCGCCCAGGTCGAGGCCGGCGGGGACGTGCGCCCCGTGCCCGTCGTGGTGACGGCGGGGTTCGTGGCCGCGGCGCTGCTGGTGGTGGTCTCCTCCCTCCTCGGCGCGGTGTGGGCCGGGCCGGGTCTCGCGGGCGCTGCGGTCGTGCTGGCGCTGGCCCGCGTCGCCGGCCTGGCGCGCGCCGAGCGCGCGGCGGTGCGGCGCGCCTGACCGCCGGCCCCGGCGGCGGCCGGGGGCTCCTGCCGGGTCCGCCGGCGAGCGGCGGGAACTCCCCCCTGAGGTCCGGCTCGCGCGTTACGGTCCTGCCGGCGCCGTGGGGGGCGCCCGTCGAAGGAGGTCCCATGGGTGTGCTGCGCCACGTCGTCTTCCCGGCGCTGCGCCTGCTGGTGTGGGCGGTGATCGCGGTGGCGCTGGTGTGGCTCGCCTTCGGGCGGGGGACCACCGACCTGGGCGGCACCGACGGGGCCGAGCCGTCCGTCGAGATGACGCCGTCCGAGACCCCCGTCACGCGCGGCGACGTCGTCAACACCGTCACGCTCGACGGCACCGTCCGCAGCGACGCCGCGACCGAGGTCCGCTCGAGCGGCACCGGCGAGGTGGCGCGGCTGCGGGTGGCCGTGGGGGACCGCGTCGAGCAGGGGGCTCCGCTGCTCGACGTGACCGTCACCGAGGAGCGGCCCGACCGCACCGAGACCCTGCCCGACGGCACGACGACGACCGTCCCGCAGGAGCCGAGCACGCGCACCGAGGTCGTGCGCACCCCGGTCGCCGGCACGGTGGGGACCCTGGCGGTGCTGGAGGACCAGCTCGTCTCGGTGGGCGACGTGGTCGCCGCCATCTCCCCGGGCACCCTCTCGGTGGTGGCTCCGCTGACCCAGGAGCAGCAGTTCCGGCTGCTCGCGCCCCCGTCGGAGGCCACCGTGACGGTGCCCGGCGGGCCCGCCCCCTTCGCGTGCACCGACGTGCTCGCCGGCGTCCCCGAGGACGACGCGCAGCCGAGCACCGGCGGGGACGCGGCGGTCGACCCGTACGACCCCTACGCCGCTGCGGCGGGCACCCCCACCGGCGCGGAGGTCTCCTGCCGCGTGCCGGCGGACGCCGTCGCCTTCCCCGGCCTGTCGGCGACGGTGGAGCTGACCGCCGGCTCGGCGCAGGACGTGCTCGTGCTGCCGGTGACCGCCGTGGAGGGCCTGGTGTCCACCGGTGCGGTGTGGCGGTTGGACCCCGAGACGGGGGAGAGCGAGGAGACCTCGGTCGGCCTCGGCCTCACCGACGGCACGCAGGTGCAGGTCACCGAGGGGCTCGAGGAGGGCGACTCGGTGCTGGAGTTCGTGCCGGGCAGCGACGAGGTCGTCGAGGACCCGTACGCCATGGGCCCCTTCGGGTGAGCGTGCGCCGCCGGCCCGCCGGACCGGTGGGGGAGCTGCGGCTGGAGCAGGTCGGCCGCCGAGTCGCCCTCCCGGACGGCGGGCACCTCGACGTCCTGACCGGGGTGGACCTCGTCGTCGAGCCCGGCGAGCACGTCGCCGTCGTCGGGCGCTCCGGCTCCGGCAAGTCGACGCTGCTGAACATCCTCGGGCTCCTCGACACGCCCACGAGCGGTCGCTACCTGCTCGACGGCGTGGACGCGGCGCGACTGTCCGACCGCCGCCGCGCGCGGATGCGCGGGGACTCCTTCGGCTTCGTCTTCCAGCAGTTCAACCTGCTGCCGCGCCGCACAGCCACCGAGAACGTCGCCTCCCCGCTGCTCTACGCCCGGGGGCGGGCGTTCTGGACGCGCACCCGGCGGGCCCGGGAGTCGCTCGAGCGGGTCGGCCTCGGCCACCGGCTGGAGGCCGTGCCCGAGCGCCTGTCCGGCGGCGAGCAGCAGCGCGTCGCCGTGGCGCGCGCGCTCGTGCGCCGCCCCCGCGTGCTGCTGGCCGACGAGCCCACGGGCGCGCTCGACGTGGACACCGGAGCGGCCGTCATGGACCTGCTGGAGGACCTGGTGACGGCGCAGGGCACCACGCTCGTCACGATCACGCACGACCTGTCGGTGGCCGCGCGCGCCGACCGGGTGCTGCGCCTGGACCACGGCGTCCTGACGCCCATGGGGGAGCAGGACGTCGCGGGGGCGACGGCCGACCGCCAGGAGCCGGGGACGACCCCCGCCGAGGAGTCGGCCGAGGACCCGGCCGGCGCCGGCCGCGGCGCCGGGGTGGCCTGCGTCGGCGACCCGGTCGGGCGCGCCTCGTGACCGGTCTCGTCGGCGTCCTCGCCGAGGCGTGGGGCGAGGTGCGCGTGCACCGCGTGCGCGTGCTGCTCTCCCTCGTCGGCGTCTTCCTCGCAGTGCTCGCGCTGACCACGGTGACGGCGCTCGGCGCCATGGGGCGCCAGCTCGTCACCGAGCAGAGCGAGCGCTTCGGCGGGCGCCCCGCGACCGTGCTCGTCGAGGCGTACCCCGAGACCGGCTCGCTCGACCGCCCGGCGGCCCGCGCGGCCTTCGACGAGTTCGTCGACCGGCACGAGATCCGCTGGAGCACCGCCGGCGGCTACGGCCTGCAGGCTCCCGTGCGCTTCCCCGGTGGCGCGCAGAGGGTGCAGCTCGTGCCCGTCGACCCCGCCTACGGCGTCATCCACCGCGTGGTGGTGTCGCAGGGCCGGTGGTTCGGCGAGGACGACGCGCAGCGCCTGGCGCCACCGCTCGTGGTCAACCAGGCGTTCGTCGACGCCCTCGGCGGCTCCTCCGGGCTGCCGCCGCCCACGGTCGTGCTCGGCGGCACGACGCCGGTGACGGCCGTCGTCGTCGGTGTCGCCGACGACGGCTGGGACGTGCCCTCGGGGTTCCTCCTCGAGGAGTCGGCCGAGCGGTGGATGCCCGACCTGCTCGCCACCTCCTCCATCTCCCTCGAGCTGTGGGTGCCGCCCGAGGACGTGGACGCGGTCCAGCAGATGGCCCAGTCCGAGCTGGGGTCCGCGGTGCCGGGGGCGTCGATGAGCATCTACCGCAGCGACAGCGGCGACAGCATGCAGGTGCTCGACCTCGTGCTCGCCTACGGCGTGCGGGGCGCCGGGCTCTTCGCCCTGCTGCTCGGCGGCATCGGCGTGCTCAACGTCGGACTCGTCACCGTCCGCCAGCGCATCCGCGAGATCGGCGTGCGCCGCAGCTTCGGGGCGACGTCGTCGCGGGTGTTCGCCGCCGTGCTGCTCGAGAGCGTCGTCGCGACGACGCTCGCCGGGCTCGCCGCGGTGGTCGTCTCGGTCGCGGTGGTGACGAACCTGCCGCTGGGGATGCTGGCGGGTGCCGGGCTCTCGCTCACCGACGTCCCCGCCTTCCCCGTCCGCGCCGCCGTCGAGGGGCTCGTGGCGGCCGTCGCCGTCGGCGCGCTCGCGGGCGTCGTGCCCGCCGTCATGGCCGTGCGCGCCCGCGTCGTCGACGCCATCCGGTACTAGCTGCAGCGCCCCCTCGCGGCCCCCGCTGCGGTCCGCGACCGGAGGGCCCGGCGCAGGTGCCGCCCTCAGGACGCCGGCGGACGGGAGTCCATCTGCCGCCACGCGCCCCCGGCGAGCGGGGCGAGGGCGACCAGGACGTAGAGCACGCCGAGGACGGCGAAGAGCAGGTGCAGGTCGAGGGCGTCGGCGGCGACGCCGGCGAGCAGCGCCCCGACCGGGATGCCCGCCCAGGCGACGGAGACCATCAGCGTCTGGACGCGGGCGAGCATGTGCGGCGGGGCCAGCTCGAGCCGCAGGGTGCCGATGAGGGGGTTGAGCATCCCGGCGAAGAGGCCGGCGGCGGCGGCGGTCGCGACCAGGGGTGCGGTGGTGCCGCCGAGGGCGAGGGCGGCGGACAGCGGGCCGCCCGTGAGGACGAAGGCCCCCACGAACAGGGCCCGGCGGGGGAGGCGGTGCCCCCACGCGCTGAAGAGGGCGGCGCCGGCCACGGACCCGCCGGCCAGGGCGCCGCTGACGAGGCCGGCCGCGGTGGCTCCGCCGAGCTCCTCCAGGGCGTAGAGGGGCAGCAGGACGGAGAACCGCGCGGTGTCGAGGGCGTTGAGCACGAGGACGACGAGCGCGACGTGGCGCAGCAGCGGGGTCGCGAGGACGAACCGCACCCCGTCCGCCAGCTGGCGCCGGTAGCCGACCCGCGGGCCGTCGTCGGCGTCCTCGGCAGCGGAGGCGCGGCGGGGGACGAGGGCGGTGACGAGGAGCGCGGAGACCGCGAAGAGGACGGCGTCCACGAAGAAGGCCTCGGCCGGTCCGACGGTCGCCACGAGGACGCCGCCGAGCGGTGCGGCGGCGAGCATCGCGGTGCGCTCCGCGCCGGAGACGAGGCCGACGGCGCGCTCCAGGGGCATCCCGGCGTCCCGGGAGAGGGCGGGCAGCAGGACGGTCCGGGCGGTGGCCCCGGGGGTGTCGAACAGGCCGCTGGCGACGAGCAGGGCGAGCAGCCCCCCCAGCGGGAGGTGCCCGGTGGACCCGAGGACGGCGATCGCCAGCACGGTCAGGCCGCTGACGACGTCGGAGAGGACGCTGGAGCGGCGGTGGCCGAGGCGGTCGACGAGGACGCCCGACAGCGGGCCGCCGATGATGATCGGCAGCGTCGCGGCGGTGGTGGCCAGGCCGATGTCCGCGGCGGAGCCGCCGATCGAGCGGACGTAGAAGGGCGTCGCGAAGACGGTGATGGTGTTGCCGGCCTGCGCCGCGGTGTGCGCGACGGCCAGTCCGCCCAGCGCCAGCCTCGGGCGTCGCACGGTCGGGGCCGCCGACGCGCTCACGACGTCGGCCCGGCCCCGGCCGACTCGGGCGGGGTCTGCTCGGGGTCCGGGAACAGCTGGTACTGCAGCGAGACGCCGACGGCGTCGACGGGGACGCCGCCGACGCCCGCGGGCAGGGCGGGGTCGTGCTGGCGGTACCGGGCGAGCAGGTCGTCGAGGTCGGCCCGCAGCGCGGTGACCTCCTCCGGGCTCAGGTGCAGCATCCGGTCCCCGAGGCCGGACAGGGCCTGCCACTGCTCGGGCCACGTGTGCTCGGCCACCAGCCAGGCGCGGGCCCGCTCGGCGTAGAGGTCGACGACGGCGCGGTAGTAGTCCCCGCTGGCCGCCGCCCGCGCGTCGTCGCCGGTCACGGGGCGCTGCGTCACGGTGAAGCGGCTGGCCGCCTTCCACCACCGGTCCCGGCCGTGGACGTCCCGGCCCCGCAGGTCGGCCGCGTCGGCGTCGACGACGAAGCCGGCCGAGGCGAGCTGGCGCAGGTGGTAGCTCGTCAGGCCCGAGGACTCCCCGCACCGCTGCGCCAGGCGGCTCGCGGTCGAGGGGCCCTCCAGGCGCAGCAGCCCGAGCATCCGCAGCCGCAGCGGATGGGCGAGCGCCTGCAGGCGCGACGCCTCGGTGACGACGTCGGCGCTCGCCAGGGAAGGGGAGGCGGTGGGCTCCTCAGGCGTCGTCATGAGCAGAGGCTACCTTGCAAAGCATTCCTTGCACAGGCCGGCGGTGCCGACGGTGGCGGGAGCCCGGGAGCGGAGCGCCCGTTCGCGCGAGCGGCCGGCACCGGTCCGCGACGCCGCGGTGCCGGCCGGGGCGGCTCCCGCGCCCCTCGGCGACCGCGCCGGTCGCGGGCTACCGTTCCGACGTGCCCCGCGACCCCAGCGCCCGTGCGAGCGGCGGGCCTGCGGCGGCAGCGGCAGCGGCAGCGGCGGGAGGGTCGGCGTCCGAGGGCTACCGGGCCGGGGAGCCGGGGCTGCGTCGCGCGTCGACGGCGCTGTTCCTCGCCGGGCTCGTGACCT
>Ga0210040_10003920_pt1 | contig 19787 bp, 11 predicted proteins | sample CryGeyCG12114_NA_FD_185462 | JGI IMG/M metagenome (GOLD analysis project Ga0210040, IMG submission 185462) | Groundwater microbial communities from aquifer - Crystal Geyser CG19_WC_8/21/14_NA (SPAdes) (version 2) | ecosystem: Environmental > Aquatic > Deep subsurface > Groundwater | place: USA... | reverse complement strand
GTCTTCACTGAATTTTTACATGTTATTTTCCGTATGAAAAATCGAAAAATGAACTTCGATTTTGGGCCCAATTTTTCCGGATTCTTTGTTCGACTGTTACTGACAAACGAAAGAGCATCGGATTGGAATATTTCAGGTGCATATTACTAGAGGGTCTAAGGAAGACTTAGAAAGTGTTTTTAAGAAAATTCCTTACGAACATACTTCGGACTTACATTGTAAGTAAGTAGCCACATGGAGAAAGTAATTTTGAGAATGTTACTTTCTCAGTCCTGCTCATTATATATTCATCTTGTATTCTAGAACGACAGGCATGTAATGCAGCGTGCTCGCTGAAATTTTTAATTATTCATATTTACGCTTTCATCTACTCAGTCTGGCATTTTGAATTTATTGGGATTCCATAACGTGGTATCCTTTGTTTGTAGCTCTCTATAGGCAGATAAATGATAATTAATTCATGTTTTCACTGTCTTCTTTTTATTACGGCCGTGAGGGACAACTAAACTTTGTATTTCATTTTAGTCATGGTGGTTAGTTTCTCCTTGAATTGTAATAACAAACGACGTATAAAGTTTTAGGTGTAGTCTGTGTGTGTAATGAGAATCAACCCATTTAGTTGGATTGGATACATATAATGTAAGTGGTTTCGTAAGGACTTAAAGTACTGGTATGGGTGGTCAAGGGTATTTTTTTCATCTATATTTGTTGTCTTGCGTCTTGCCTGGCATGAAAAAAATTAAAGTATGCTTCGTTTTTTATGGTGGCTCTGCGTTACGTCTGCGGATACTGCATATTTGAACTAAATGTCAGTCGATCAGTTTAGTAGTGTTGTGGGAGTGGATGGTAGTAAGCATGAATTTTCAGAATGTTATTTTTTTCTTTAGATGCTCTAAAACATGTGCTCTGTTCTATCATTCAAATTATTTGAAAATGCCATGGAAGCAACCCAAATGATACATTTGGCTTTACTAGCTTTGGTTCTACAAACAGCAGTTTAAAATTCTAGTTTTGATGACATTATTACCTATTCAGCTTATAGATTTCAAGGATAGGAATGTAACCGTAATTTAAAAACTTCAAGTTGCATATCCTGTCCATGTATGTGTTTGAATCACAATTTGCTACTTTAAGCGGGTTGTCTAGTTTTGAATTTATGGAAAATAGTTGGAGAGTTAGACTGTATTTATATACTGGAGAAAGTTGTGGGGAGGAATTCGCCTTGAAGAAATTTTTCAATTCCTCAGTATATTTTTAATACTAGCTTATTGATGTCTTATTTGTTTCAGATTGCTAACCTGTTTCGAAGAAATCAAATTCAATCCTCGCGAACCGAGAAATCTCATTAAAACTAGTCTAAAAAATTTTGCTACTGTAACCAAAGTTTGGCAAAAACTACCAAAAAAGAGTAACCAAACCAAAAAAACTCTGCTGCCTGCTAAGAAGAAATTTAACTCAATACATTCTTAAGAAACATAACTTGGCCTTGAATTTCTTGGATACCACACTGTATATTATTAGCGGTTGTGAGTGAGCTCTCTCGTGTCAAAAGAAATAAAAATTGTGTTCAGAAGACGATGTTTTGCAGAATTCGCAGCTTAAAAAAATGGATAAAATGGAGAAAACATTTGGCCCACTGTCTGCTCATGGTGAGTATGGTGATCTCGTTCGAATGGTTCACTGGGGGAATTGTGATTTTTCGAGAAAGCGATTCTGTCACTACAGAGCCTTGGATTGAATATGGGATGATACCAACGCTATTTCTTTATCTCCTCCGTCTCCTAACCTTCCTGGCACTTCCACAAGTCATATTCAATGCTATGGGCCTCTTATTCTTCAACGCGTTTCCGGAAAAAGTCAGTCTCAAGGGATCTCCTCTTTTAGCCCCTTTCACCTGTATACGCGTCGTCACTCGAGGTGACTATCCAGATCTGGTCAAAAAGAATGTCACTCGCAACTTGAATCTCTGTTTGGACGTAGGATTGGAAAACTTTTTGATTGAAGTGGTCACTGATCGACTGATTCGGGGACTTGATGATTTCCCTAGGGTTCGGCAAGTCATTGTTCCGGGCAGTTATCAAACCAAGACGGGTGCCTTGTTTAAAGCACGTGCTTTGCAGTACTGCCTGGAACCGGATGTCAACATTCTCACTGATGCTGATTGGATTGTCCATCTAGATGAAGAAACTATACTCACTGAAAATTCCATCAAAGGGGTTCTCAACTTTGTTACGGACGGGAAACATCAGTTTGGTCAAGGACTTATCACCTATGCTAATGATCATGTGAGTAATTTTTCATTTCACAGTTCACACTCCATACATCCTGCGTATTTTCAGTGATAGGGAACTACTGCGCTAAGGGAGACTAAAAGAATAGGTTGGTAAGGTTTTAAGCGATCTTTCGAATTGTGGGTTTGATGAATACATGCTCATATACTGAGATTTTACAGCTCTATTCATTACGAGTTTTTCGTCACTGTCATGCATCAAATTATTGTGTGTACTTTTTTTATTGTTGATATTGATTCAAGCAGTGCAATTGCAGTAGTTATGTGTACATAGCTTCTGTTCACAGTGTTCACCATTTTCTATTTGAACAAGCATTACATCCAATTTGCTTGTTTGCTTATGTTTGCAGTGTTAGGCAATAGCACCGAATAACATGGGCTGTAAGCTGTAGTATTAGGCTAGGAAGGATACTATGCAATGTCTGCTATCTATTTATATTCTATGTAATGCTATTTGCTAGAAATATAACGTCAATGAAAGACAAACTCGAATTGTTGTTAGCAATTGGGAACCCTTTTTTGATGGACTCTAGCGTACGGGGAAAGTTGATAATTTTCATGAGCTATCTATGCAACGTATAATGAAGACTATTTTGAATTGGTTTACAGGTGGTGAACTGGTTCACCACATTGGCGGACAGCTTTCGAGTGGCTGATGATATGGGCAAGTTGCGTGCTCAATTTTTGTTGTTCCACAGACCCCTTTTTTCATGGAAAGGGTCATATGTCGTAACACAGGTAAAACTGGACTGATTATTTCTTTGGCACGATACTCTGAAAAAAGTAGTTGTTTTGTGCTTGGGACTCAATCAATTTGTCAAAGTCAATGTTTGAAAAGTCATGTTGTGATTTGTAAACACAAACAGTTCATGCGTAAGACTATTTAGTAAAGTGCTGTTGCTAAACTCTTCCCTGTTTATTTTATCTGCATGCTGTTGCTTTCTATACATGTAATTGACGAGTTATTTACTTCATGATTTCTCTGAACAGGCTGGAGCAGAACGGAAGATATCGTTTGACAATGGACCCGACGGCTCCGTAGCTGAGGATTGCTTCTTCGGTATGAAGGCTTTCTCCGAAGGCTACACATTCAATTTCATTGAAGGAGAAATGTGGGAAAAGTCACCTTTCACCATGTGGGATTTTCTTCAACAACGAAAGCGATGGATGCAAGTACGTACTAATTTACTATTTGTATTTAGTATGCATAGATTGTAGATTGTCATTTTTATCATGAGGATAAAATATATGTATCTTGCTGCAAAACTCGATTGATATGGTGCCATTTATTTTCAGGGAATCTACTTAGTTGTCCACTCGAATGGAATTCCATGGAAGAACAAACTTCTTTTAGCTATCTCGCTGTATTCTTGGGTGACACTTCCACTGTCTACTTCCAACATTATCCTCGCCTACATTGCACCTATTCCATGTCCAGCTCTCATTGATTTCCTGTGTGCCTTCATCGGCGCCATGAACATTTACATGTACGTGTTTGGAGTGATCAAGTCATTCTCGTTGTACCGAATGAGCATGAGCCGTGTAGCTGGTTTCATCGTAGGAGCACTGCTCACCATCCCATTCAACATAATTATTGAAAACGTGGCCGTTATTTGGGGTCTGTTTGGAAAGAAACATCACTTTTACGTCGTGAACAAGGAAGTGAAAACCCCGGTGGTAGTTTAAGTTTGTAAAATGTAAACTCAGGAAACAACAGCAGCTCGTACTTAATTTTTTCTAAATTATGCACTGTGGGAGAAGTTGTTGGGTCACGCAACTCATATTTTCACGCTGTGCTGGCCGGTTGGCGACATTTATTCTCACTTTGCTAGTGTTTTTGCAAACAAGGATCTGGCCTACATCTTTGACTGACACTTTATATCCGTATTACTCTCATGTATTATAATCAGCGCGCATTTATAAAAAGAACACCGTTCAGTGAATTAATAAATTATTACTAATGCCTCTGCTGCCATTATTATCCAATGATGATATCAAAACATCGTGTTAGACTTGTTGGCTGGTGAGTACGGATACCGATACGGAACTTTTAGTTAGCAACCAGTCTTTTTAACGGACTCACACACAATCACAATCAATGAAACTATGATAATAATTGTAAGAATTATTGTTAATTTACAATTTATTTGGATTTATTTGTCCATTTGATCTGAGAACTACGCATTTTAGGTAGTTATCATGCTTTGTTGTTTTCACTTATGTTGGGAATTACATTCTAATTAGACTGGACCCATGTTTATCCTTTCCATTCCTCCGTTAAGTTAATATCTAGTTTTGGGATTTTTCCATATGATAGATATGTCCGAAATAAAAATATTGAGGTAGAATTCATAGAAATTAATGTACGTTTCGCTTTCCAGTCATTAGTTGATCTAATTGACGAGGAACTTTGGGTATACATTGAAGTTGAAGTTAGTTAGTTAGATAGTGTGCTAAAATTAGAGAGCAGGATGCCTTCAAAAGCTGGGTACTAGGTAGCTAATATCATCTCTAATGTATCTCATTAACATTTTAAATATTGTCCACTCCACACACAGGATGAATCTTCTTGTTTATTATGTGATTCTCACTTGCCTTTGTAAACATAACTAACTGAAAATTTTGGACTAACAGGAATCTTTGAATAGAAGATGTGTTCATCTGGATGTAGTTTTCCAATCGAAATTTTTTCGAATGTCTCGCCATTTGCCTAGTGAGTGATGACTAGTTGAATCAAGTATTCACAGTTTTTTATTATGATGTTGTACAACAGATTTCTCAAATTCATATACAGTATGAATCTCATGAAAAAGTCTTGCCCTTGTACTTGTAGTCTAACGAAATTCGTGTGGTCTAGTTAGTTTTTTTTAGTATAGTTAGTTAGTTAAATAGCATTGTGGTGTTGAATGTAGGTAGCTGTTGTTTTAATAAGTACTTGATCAAACGTAGAGTCCTTTAAAAAATGTTGGCAGCATTTGTGACGTCGAAATTTTTCTTACTACCCTCTGTAGTAAATTGGGATGAATAATTGATAAATTACCAGGTTAGTCTTGCCTTGTTTTGTAGGCTGCCAAAAAATTTTGTAGGGAAACGGAACAATGATGTAGTAAAGTGTAAGCCTAAATGCGTGTATCTTCTCTAAGTCAGTTTCCCGCATTGTGTATTCCCAGTGCGTGTAATTTTGTGTATGAAATGTGAAAAAAATAACGTTGATCGTGATTTTTTTCCAAATGTTTTTAGTTTAGGATTTGTACACTTTGATAGTATATTTTGAAATCAGGTAGCTCTATATATAGACTGAAATTACGACTACAAACAAAGGAATCATGTGCGTTGACGGTATAATTTTTGAAAATAGAAAGCTTGGTTAACATTCTAACGACAGAAAGAAATTTTCAAGGATGCTGTGTTGTATTTTATTTGTGAACATTTTTGGGATATGCTAGGAGTATCGTGCGTATACTTATTTTTCTAGATTTTTGTTACGCAACATTATGTTTAACTTTATTATTATGGATGAATATTAGATGAATGTTTTCTTTAACCAAGTTTTTATTTTCTGTCGGACTATGTCCTTGCACTGCATCGGTATTACAACTTGGGTAGCTATATTTGATCATACCTATTTATTAATTAATGATACTCTTTTGTGATTGCTGCAATTTATTTGACATGAAAATGCACAGTTGATATTGATAAAGTATCTGAATCTCTGTACAAATACGCACATGATATTTACACAGTTTCTGCTCCACAAAGCTTATCAAAACGCCCCACTCAAATTTTTGAAAATAGGAAATGACTTTACTCTCTTATGTGAATGATATATGTACGATGATATGACGATGGCTGTTGAAGTTAGCCGTATCAGTTAAGGAACCATACTCCACTAATAGTCAAATGTTTATAGTTTAGCGAATATTGGTACCCGATATTAATAGTAGCACTTATAGCACTCACTGATAAGTTGTATGTAATTTAGCGATGGGATAGAGTACCATAACGATTTACAAATTCTAGACTCTGATAATGCTCCACACTGTGCTTATCCAAATATATTGAACGGAAAGAAATGAAATAAAATTCAAATCATTTTTCATAAAATCTCTGCTGCTTGTTTTCATTCATTATAGCGGTTAAAAAGGACAATAAAGTATAGTAGATTGCACAGTTTTGGAACATTTCATGGGGGCAACAGCGATTTGATTACAGATGTTGAAGTACAGAAATTTAAGGATTCGAGTTAGCTTTGGACACGACACTTATCCACTTCCAACATCCGATTTAATACCATGAATTATTACAGACGGTTGTTTATCAATTATTGCTGAATATGATTGGTGATATTCAATGCTATGTAAGTTCATATCAATGCAATAAGTCAACTAAAATCCAATGCACGCGTTACATATGCACACACGCATACATCGGACTTGAATCAGCCAGGTTCCAGAAAACTAAAATTTGATATTAAATAGTCGTTTCATTGAAAAATTATAGCCAATGGCATACTCCAAAAACGATACAATGCAATTCGGTGCTTCAAGATTTATTGCTAATGTCTGTTAAATACACGATACACTATATTCAACCACATCTTCGCCAGTTCCTACAGAAAATGGAAATGATTCGTCAACTAGTCCATGACACGCGGCTCCAAAATCTCCATTAGTATTTACGGCAACAAGCGCTCCAGAAAAATCTGGATAATATTCAATAATTCGTGATAGTGCAGATTCTGCAGCTTCCATTGGGGACTGGCCTTGCCCCATTTTTTCCACAGCTACCAAACTTAAATATTTGCAAAATTATTAAATCAGTATGTCTTGATACAAAAAAATGGTGTTTTTCAGCAATATTTACCTTGGCAAAAATCGAACCATAATATCTCCATCTCCAGTTGCCCCTGCTCCACCAATGCCTTTTTGGACATAGCAACCAGCTCCGACAATTGGGGCATCCCCAACACGTCTAAACGAGATTAAAAATGTAGTTCGATTCCGTGAATTGAATCGATTGAATCTAAAAAATTACTACTAAAAAAACTGTATCTCACCCCGGAATTTTATTTCTGGCTCCATTGGACGAAGTAGCACAAGCTAGCTGCCCCAGTTCATTCACGGCTATCATACTTATAGTGTCATGATTGTAGCGATTGTGGGCCCAATTCTTAATGTCTTCCATTGCCCCGGGTTGCTCTGATTGTAATGGAGAATACGGTCCACAAGTAGCTTCGCTGTCAGGTTCCACATCTTTCCAAAAGTTCGGTTGACAATTGTTCCCTTTCCATCCCCAATGCATTTCCATGGACTCTGGGGTGGACAATGTTTGAGGATCGAATCCCATTCGGAGTGCAAAGTCTGTGGCCAACTCGCCGACAAGGAGAGTATGCCTCGAGTGTTCCATTACTGCTCGAGCTACTCCGACGGCATTACTGACCCTTCGAAGGCATCCCACTGCTCCCACATCATGTGTTTCTCTATGTGACCATAATAGTTGTGACAAAGTCAAGGAATTCGGATGCAGTCACACATGGAGGTTAGGAAACAAATTATACTCTAGCAATTTTGCATAACACATTTGCATTTGCATTATAGGAAGTATAAAAGCAAAGATTTGTACATAAATCCTTTACCCATTCATTATCATGGCGTCCAATGTGGTCTCCCCATTTTCATCTGGACTACCACCATAGCCAACAGTGCCATCACATTGCTCTTGCTCACATGTTGTGCATCCTATTTCCACAGCGTCCAAAACAGATCCTCCAGTTGCAAGAATTTCCCTGGCTGTACTGCAATTATGCAGGGAATGACGATGGATGGAAGCCGAGAAGAAATATATAGAAACAGTTTCCTTGTTGTAGATCAATTGATTTAACTAACAATAACAAAAGTAGGTAACAGGCAAACATTATAACCTGCATGCGTGGCTTGTAAAAACGGTCCACCCCACGTATTTATCACAATTGGCAACCCATTCACAACACTATTTTCGTCGATGTTACTGATATCGTTAGAGGTGAAAATATTCAACCCCTTTTGCTTCTGCCATTGTGAAGGTTTGATGAGTCCATTAGTAGTCACACAGACTACACTAATCACAAAAATTTTAGTTACTAGGAGCATTCTAGAAGCTGACTGACTGAGAGCTCCCTGTGCGTTTTATTTTGAATATTGCCAAGATGTAAGAAAATTCTTTACCAGCTAACCAGGACAGTTAGAAAGATAATATGATTTGACATTGGTTTCAAGTTCATTATACCCTTATCTTATCTTGCTTTATTCATGCTCTAATATTTATCCTTTTTACATCCTTTCATGTCGAAAGTACATTTGGCAATCGGCTGCGTAATACATATAATGTTAATATTCTTTAGGAATACGTTTGCTAACGTTAATTCAGTACATTCATAATATAAACTGATTAAATAGACTATTTCTTCCTTCTTTCATCAGTTAAAGTATAATTGTGCATACAAAAACCAAGGCCTGTAAATCTTTGTCCGAGTAATGTCAATATGTCGATTTGATTTTCCTCAAATTACCGAACACAAATTTAATGAATGAAAACACAGTAAATATAGCACGCGCGAAAAAAGGTGTCATTTTTCAACTAGTGCAGATCCGGTGTCTTTTTTACGGTTTACAGTGCTAAAAAAAGCTAAATCAGACAGCCAGTATAATTTTTTCTCCACAGATTTTCCACTAAAAATCCTTAAAAAAATTTCGCCGGGCAACCTGTAATTCAGGTTACTCAAGAATTTACAGACCTGAAAAAAAGTCTATTTTTTTTGCTTGGCTTCACATTTCACAGTATTGTATATAAAAAATAAGCAAATAGTAAATGCCTCAATATAAAATTAGATCCTCTTAATTGGAAAACAATATTTGCAGAGTAAATAACTTCCTGGACAATGTGACAATTAAGATTGTAGCCTATAATACAAAATCAGAAATTTTACAAACAACTTTGTCCAATGAAAATTTTTCTACATTTAGCTAAATATTTACAATAAAAGTTAGCAAAATATATGTTGATTTTTCATTTAATTAATAGTTTGGTATAGGAAAATGTTGAGTCCTAAACGTATTAGAGGCTATTTTCCATTTATTATCACTTTGAGCTGTGATTACAAAATCTTGAGTAAATCCTCTTTGTCCAATCTCTTTGATACGGTAACTGCCAGCTACTTTTACCATCACTGCCTTTTGGGTTCCAACTGCGGCAGCTGTGAAAACATACAAACCAAACTAACTGTACTTTCACCCTTTCGAAATATTGTGTTAAAAAGTGATTAACTATGCAAACTTACTGCAAACTGGATGCGAATCCAATGCTGATAAAACGACAGTTATACTCGGCAATTCATCATACCACTTCTGTATTTGAGCAGTTCCAACTATAGGGTTCCCATCCCAGATCATGACAGCAGTGTCCATGTATAGCTTAGGAACGGTCTGTTTGGATCAGTATTTAACCGAACGATCAAAATTCAACTTTTCTAAAAAATATAGTTCAATAGATCAATTTGGCTTACGTGTGGACGCTTTTGTAAGTTTTCATAATAGCTTTCTCTGATTTTGTCAGCTGCTGTGCTAGCTTCGTCTATTGCTGCCTTCCTTTCCTAGAGGTAAATAAAAGTTAACTTTAAGCCCTCAGTCCTTAATTAATCATACAAACAGCTCTGATGAGCAAACATAGGTTAGTAGTCTGTAAAAATTTATTTTACGGGTGTCATAAAACTGGAGCTTGGCTTTGGGGATTGAGAGCCTTGTTGATGGTTCATTTCGTTAACCGGTAATGGGCCTGTTTCTTCAGCGTCAAGTTCAGTCAAGTCACCAAATGATTTCCAATGTTGAATTCGTCTCCTCATGAACTATGGTCTCGTTTTCATCAAACTTTGACCACCATAACCTATCGACCGACAATCTAATCTAATCTAAAAAGAAACAAAAATCTACCGAAAATATTCACAATTTTCCCATTATACTATTCTGTATTCTGTCTTCACATGCCAAAAGCAATCTTAAAACATGCATTTATAAAACGCATTACTTACCAAAATGTTCACAAATTTTGTTCCGGAACTATTCAGTGGTGAAAATTAACGTGTGATTACCTAATTAAAATTGCTGTTAAATTGTAGCAACGTTGTAATCGTATATCGTATTTTTCGGCACAGCTCCCGCAAATAGTTCAAAACGATTGCGCGAAACATGAAAGTCTGTGGAGCTTATTTGTCACTGTTGAATGTTGAATCTGTTGACAGGACTGGCCATCTAAAAGTTAAATCAAGCTGCTGCAGGTACAACAAATTATCGGCATTCATCAGCTAAATTAAGTAAGCAATAGGAAAGTAAACAATTAATTGTGTTTTGTAAATTTGTTTGATGATTGTTGGACTAGTTTTAAAGTCACCGCCGGGATGAAATAATTAATTTATTGATTGGATTAGTTTAAATATACTGAGTATACTATACTCATTAACGTTCGGGTAGCTATAGCTTCTAGAGTTAAGCAGTTGTTTTAAGTATTTAATCTATTAGTAGTTAGTTTCGAACATATTGATGGGTGAAGTTTGTGTACTAAGTCTTTGAACCGATTTTTAACATTTGTGTTCATCCCTGTTGTCACATCCTCTAGTTTTTAACAGTGATCGAAACATTTGCACATATAGTAAACCTGATCAGTGATTTTGGCTTCTAAAATCGGTAATTAACGATTAAACACATATTTGCCCCACGTTTTTAATTTGCACCCCTTCCTTCATTTCATATTCAAAGACTGTGTGGCTGGCTGAGCATTACAAATAAGGATCTAATGCTTTTAATAACTCATTACTCATTAATCCTGCTAGGTTTATGCCATATGTTTTTATTTTCACTTTCCAGACTTTGAAGTTCATTTTATTTGGTTACTTATTCTGGTACCTTATTTAAGCCGCCGGAGATCTAACATCGTCTTTAGGAGAACTTATCTCACCATTCCAGCATTTACTGAACGTTTAGGATAGTTAAGGTAAATATTTGCTAAGAAATGCAATCTATAATTGTTGATAGCTAGCAATTAAACCGCTGAATTTACTTGATTTACAGAAATATGCATAGTGCATTTACCAGAAGTCATGCCTTAGCGGCATACACTGTCAGTGTTTTGGCTGGTCTCACATTTTTGTGTTTTGCCACAACTGCCTTCCGAGATTATTCAGCAAATGCGGCAATCAACACAGTAACAGTCCTCGTGTAAGTTTATTAACCATTTAAAAGTGATACCTAATAATTGCATCCCTTATTTAATTTAACTGGGCACTATTACAGACGAAACGTCCCTGACTATAGTGCTAGTCGTGAAAAGAACGATATGGGCTTCATGATTTTCGACTTGAAAGCTGATCTTCAACCATTATTTAATTGGAATGTGAAGCAATTGTTTCTTTATCTAACAGCCGAATATGAAACTACTAACAATAAGCTCAATCAAGTTGTTATCTGGGATAAAATCATTCAGCGGGGAGAAAATGCTGTCCTGGACCATAAAAACATTCGACCAAAGTATTATTTTTGGGATGACGGTAACGGTCTTCGGTAAGATCCATAGAATTTAACAAATCTTTTCTTCTAGAAATACTTAAAGTATGTTTTCTACTCAATGCTTGATACGGTTTGACAGAGGAAACAAGAATGTTACCCTCACACTATCATGGAATGTCATTCCAAATGCTGGACATTTGCCGAACCTGCTTGCGACTGGTAGCCATCGTTTTGTATTCCCAGATGAGTACACCACTACGAAAATGTAATGATACGTAAGATTATTGTTTAAGACTATGTAACAGGAACATCATGTTTGTGAATGAGTTGAGTAATTGATTGTAAGTTTTATTACTAACTGTAATAAATTATATGATGAATCTTTTGTCTCCTTTTGAACTTCTGTAGATAATAAAATCTAAAATGGGTTTTATTCCATCCATATATCTAACTTAAGTTCTATTTTGTGATTGCAATTCCCGACCATGCAAGATTAAACACATAGAAGAAAATTATTCGTTAAATAACAAGAAGGATATTTATTTTCACAAATTGGTTTGTTAGCTGTTGTCATCATCTATATGACAAGACAAAATTCCCCAGATTTTTCAATCATCATCCATTCATCGTTAATTAGTTTCCACAAGAAACTTAATGCATAGGAATTCAAGGTACGAGGTGATTGCCTATATCTTATGTGAAATCATCGGTGTTCTAATTTCTATACTGGCCAACGGCTCAACAAAATCGCTTTCAACTTAACTATATATAATTGTGATACTCTTTGGAAAACAAGTATTCAAGTTTGAATTCAAAACACAAACCATAATGCTACACACTTTAAAACTTAAAGAATAGTTGTAAGTATATAATGTTCAATTCGCAATTGACCCCAAAATCATTTATGATGGAAATATGAAAAAAAATCATATTTTCATAACGAACACAAACACTTCAAATTGAAAGTAAATATGAAAAAAAAACTCTGTTTCATATTTGTAACAAACACAAGACAAAAATACAAATGTCAGGAATAACATATTTTATACTCAGCAATTTAATAAAAATAGCATGCCTTGTAAGACAAAAACAAACATTCATAACAAAATGCATTCGATATAACTGATTATAATATTTAGTCCATAGCGTGTAAAGCGATACCCTAAAAATAAGGACCTAACTAGTATGACTGGTTGATTCTTATGAAATCAAAGTAATATTATATTTAACATGTAACACAAATCATGTTATACCTCTAAACAATGCATGACTTATGTCATAACTTAAAATGTTAGAGCAACTTAAATAATAATATCAGTTAAATCGCATGAAATAAGCTATAATATGCAGTGTTGTACATATTCGTGATGTGCAGATTTCAATTACTATAACTTTACACTTTAGATGAGTAGATTCGTGGAAATAATATTGTAATACGTGTATAATTAATCCGTTTTAAATGCTCTGAACCATCAATGAAAAAAATAAAATTTGATTTTCTTATTGCATATTATTTACACTCTAATACTTCAGCTAAAATAAACGATAGCGACTCGAGTAGTACATAGCGAATAGTCAATTTAGATTAGTCAATACAATACGAATTAGCCATCATTATCGGTTAACTTGCTCCAGAGAAACGAGATAATAACCATTTTCGGCAGGAGAACACTAAATCTGTGATTTCTGTTACTTTGATTCTTAATTAATTAGTATTATGCTTGATACAATGGCCATAAAAGTACCTATTTAGAATACAAGCCTGATTAATTTAGTGCTTTTAGTCTATTACCATTACTGAATTTGGCTTTGGCGCGTAGTGCAGACAGTAACAAAAAAAACGATGAACAAAATATTATGCAGCCATCAGTCAGTTCGGTCAATCCACTTTTAATTAGCTATAGTCCTTAGACTGATAGAAGAGAATGTATCCTGTTTCTGAAGATTTCTGAACATTTGACGTAAGTCCATAGAAATCTTCTATTGCTGAAGCATCAATTTTCTGAAATAAAATTAGTCGAATAAACTATTGAATCTTGAATCTAGTAGCACAGATTTTAAAATTCTAGGGGTACACCCGATGCCGTGTAAACTCGTACATTTCTACGTGCGTAAATCTGCCAGCCAATCAGATCAGTAAGGAGAAGTTGGAAGTCTGCTCTGATTGGCTGGCAGATTTACGCACGTAGAAATGTACGAGTTTACACGGCATCGGGTGTACCCCTTCTGTAATGAAATTATGCTAGAAGATTTTAAGACTTACATCCACCATATCATCATCAAAGAGTAGCCAGAAGCCATGACTTTTTACAATGCTTATATAATGACCCCGATTTGGACCACTCCCACAATGTATCACAACAGCAACTAAATCATACAGTCTATCAGGATTGACGGCGTCATCCGACTGTGGTAAATAAACATGTATCATTTTATAAATCCAGGCCTGTAAATTCTTGATCATCCTCGGGTAACACCAAATTGATTCTCCACGGATTATCAAAAAAAAAATGAAAAAAAAATGATAAAACGAAAATTGAATAAAGAACGCGCGTAAAAAGACGTTGTTTTACAACTCGTGCAGATCCGGTGTCTTTTTTACGGTTTATAGTTCTAAAACCTAAATCAGACAGCCAGGAAATTTTCTACACCAATTTTACACTAAAATTTCAAAAAATCGTGCTCTTTCGTGAAAATTAGCAACCGAAGAGGCTCTTCGGCCGCTAATTTTCACCCTGGTATCCTGTTTTTTAGGTTACTCAAGAACTTAAAGGCAAGTAAAAAGCGTTACCCAACGATTAATTTTTAAGTCCAATTAGAGACTAGATCTCGAATTTACTTACGGTATTAAAAAGTCGAAGCTCCAACGGAAAAACGACCCGATGCGAAACTTTAATATGCCGATTATACTGCTCCACATACTTGAATCTTTTCAAATGCAGAGCTAAAATCACCGGCAACTTTTTAACGCGCATTCTTTTCTGAAATGTCACAAAGAAGAAAACATAAGATAGAAACTCACATATTAAGGGTAATTATACTGGATGACTAATGGATAATGTTAGAAACTGTCAAGCCAATTACTTGGGCTTCTTGGTAGCTGCAACAATTGTCACATTTAAACTTGTTGTCCCCGCACAACATTTCAGTATTGCTAAAGCATCGGAGACAATGAGTGATACTGGTGTTCTGATCAATATCAACTTGAAGGTCTAAAAAGTCTTCATCTTTGCTGCTAACCTATATTTTAAAAACAAATTCAATTGTCAATTTCTAAACGAGTTGTAAACATAAAGAGTAATCGACAGTGCGTATTGTAAAATAAAGAGCACTGGCCAGTGAGTATTGTAAAATAATGAAGTACATCATACCATTTCACAATTCAAGCAACGAGTTTCACTAGTAAGAATTCCTTGAAATATTTCGTGCACCCAGGTAGGTTCTTGGTTCTTGGCATCAGTATTATTGTGATCAGACTGATGTTGATGGGAGCTTCCTTTATTGTGCTTCGAGCTTATAACTGTTTGCCGTTCCGCCAAAATTATCTCATTGATACGATTAATGAGAAAATTTAGAAATTCATGAGCATCTTGCTGTAAGTAGTTGTCAAATTCTTCCTTCTCTTTGCGCAGTCTAGCAATAAACTTTTTTGGAGCTATTGAGCCAACTTTTTTCTTCTGCGTAGTTATCGTATAAAATAGATCTGCCAGACAAGAAAGTAGTGTTTCCTTCGGTCTTTTATTTTTTGCTTTGTACTCCAACACTTTTTCCCGAAATGGTTTACAAAAGTAAAGGGCTTGGAGCACAGAATTGCTATAGCATGTGTTTCCAAACTATAATACCAAATACAAAAATTGTTAGAGTAATGCATGAAACTGGGTGAAACGAACGCGCTTCAGAGTGTATGAAAAAGTGCTCACATTTGCAAGGCCGAAAAATCGCTCATTAGCAGGGAATTCTAAGCCTATTTCTTTCTCCAGTTGTGATGCATTTGTTCCCATATTTTGAACCGTGTATTACAATTCACACTAAATAACAACAACAAAACATACCAACTTCCATTCCTTCATTTGAACATTTAAAAACAAACTACTATGGTTGACTTACTAAGAGTGCAACTCCACCGGTGACAATTTAGGGAATATTTCGAAATGCGGGCGTGGAAACAAATTGAGATCACTTTAGATTAAAAACAGCGTTTCTTCCTTTATATCCTGGTACGATATCAAAATCATACAATACTGACTACATATTGGTACAGTTTCATCAGTAAGTTTATGTTTCCCTGTCCGTGAACTCCCTCCTTCTTCCCCCGAAAAAAAAAGATATCGGCACGCTATGTCATTCTCCACAACTCAAATACCCACGTCCACAAAAGAAGATTGTCTGAGTCTCCTTAAGGGCGTCCAACTCACAGATTATCAGGACCAGACACTGAAATAAATGGTAGCATATAAACAATTAAATGACTGCGCAGTTAACTATTAAAATTTCCAAAAGAAGCGTCAGAAAGAAAAACAACACGTAGAGTCGTAACAACGAATTTCTTTAAGATCATATTATGGCACGTTTAAACCACATATATCATTATGTAAATGACAAGAAAATAAAAACTTACGCAATTTTTAAGTGTCCACCCGAAAATATAAACACTCAATTGTCATTTAGAAAATATCAGTATTTTGAATTTTGAACGTAATTCATATCTGGAGCGCATTGATAAATAAACAGACCACATGATTTAATGTAGGATACTGCCGCATTATTGTATCGTGGAATTTTGCCTTTAATACTACGGAAAACAGTGAGCGCATAGGAACAGAGGACGCACAGGATTCAATTGACCGACGGCCATATTGAAATCGCCTCAATTTCAGTTCACATGTGACTCTCGATCAATAAGCTGGTTTCTGCTATACTAGAACATCCGGCCGGTTTACAAGTTTGTAGGATTCTTTAATTATTTTTATTCCATAATTAACTAATCAAAATGACGAATCCAAAAGGTTACAGAAGAGGAACCAGAGATTTATTCTCTAGGAAGTTCAAGAAACATGGGCTTATTCCATTGTCCACTTATATGAAAATCTATAGAGTTGGTGATATCGTGGATATTAAGGTATGAATCTTAGAAACCGTCGTGGCCTCCCTAACTATTATAAAATATTGTATATTTAAATTAATATAGGATAGGTTTATGATATTTTAAGATCGACTACAGGTAGTCGACGATCTTTGGCCTTAGTTTTATAATTATGTTTGATTTGGAATTGTTTCGAAATGTTTAGGGAAATGGTGCAGTCCAGAAAGGTATGCCATACAAGTTCTACCATGGCAAAACCGGGAGAGTTTACAACGTCACCCCTAGAGCTCTTGGTGTCATAGTTAACAAACGAGTTGGCAACAGGATCATGGCTAAGAGGCAAGTTAATGTAAATTTTGGTGTTTGATCGAATGATCCAAACGATTTGGGTTCATGGTTTCATAGTAAAGCATCGAGTCGTTGTTTGATAAATGATATCCTTAAATGCTCGTGTTAATTTATTGTAAATTTTTTAATGAACAGGATCAACATCAGGGTTGAGCACGTAAAGCATTCTAAATGCCGCGCTGATTTCTTGGACCGTGTGAAAGAGAATGAAAAATTAAAATCAGAAGCTGCGAAAACAAAAACTAGGGTTGTGTGCAAACGCCAGGTATGTTTATTATCTCATGGTTTCCGGTCTTTACCATTTATTTGTTGTTGTGGGGGAGTTTATTGCTTTTTGTCACTCGTTGAATCGGACTGTAGTTCTCTGTATTTGTATTATTGTTCGTTGTAGTTGTAGTTGATCAACGTGATTGCCACTAGTCGAATCAGTAAGTTGAGGGGAGAGGGATTTGCTTTTACTCACTGAACTGAATGCCCAGGGTATTGTATCCTAAATTTTGGGTTAACTACATTCGATTCGATTCAGTTTGTCGAAAAAATTAAATCCAAAATCTGGTGTGATGAAGTGTGTGTCATCTACTGATCTACAAAAGTATATTTTACTGAATGCTTATCTGAATTCTAACAGTTAAGGTTGTATGTACTCTATTCTCAAAACTCAAACGGACGTCGAATACACACAAATGCATGTCCCATAGCATTGCATTCCCTCCGTTTCAATTCTGCTCTTTATATACTTAGGGTTCACAATTGATGTAGTTTTCGACTAGCTGCAATTTGATAGCTTTCTGTTTGCTGTTGCTATACCATCATATCTCCATCGATAATTCGGAAGTTGTAGTCTTGCTAGTCGTCTAGTATGCTATAAAATTTTGTATTTGATTTGATTCAATTTGCCCCACTTTATTCAACTATGTACTATCAAATTAACTAATTGGATTTTTTCTCCCGTTTTCTGCAATACGTTTGATTCCAATAAAAAGGATATATATATACAAAGAAAAGGAAAACCTATAAAATTACTCGTCGGATTGTAGCTATCAATTATACTGCCGTGAACTTTAACAGTTTTCAGAGGTGGCTTTTAGTTAGTTTGGTTTAGATTTGATAAATGGGAATGACTGAAAACTAACCAACAATGCATTTGTTGTAATTCGCTTACTTATAAAAATGTCAGAACTATGTATATTCTAAAATCTGATTCCTAAATCACCTTAATATTTTTTATTTGCAGCCTGCCCAACCAAGAGGAGCAAGGATTGTACATGCCAGGACGAACCCTCCCCAATTATTGCAACCTATCCCATATGAATTTGTTGCGTAATTTAGATGTATGCTCTTTTACAGTATAAAAATAAAGGGAGTCGATTTTTCTACCAACTTCTCTCCTAACTTGTGTTTTCAACAGTTCTTTATGCATAAAGCATAAGTAGACTATTGAATAATATATTATGCTACTTAAGTTATTCCAGTCAGTTCCTAAGTAGCTTAAAATATCATGCGACCAATTAGCCGTACTTTTGACAGGATATTCCATACACAAAGTCAAGTGGTGAGTTCAAAATGCCCTGCTGAGTTGAGTGGCACAAGAATAGAAATCCGATTTGCATTGTGGTTAGGTTAGCAGAAGGTATGAAAATGACGAAACTTATCGACAGGTTGACAAGGCCTGATAGGTCGAAGTCATATCATATTGTTCCATAGGTTCCCTATATGTCAAATAAAATGGGTCGGTATTGTTTTGTTCGCGTATAAAAGGTACAAGTAGGTCTATTTTTTAGTGAGCTTTGAAAAAGTTGATCCAATAAAAATGATGTAGTGGAATATTTGCGAAGTTTAGGTGACAATATATGAGAAGTTTTCGAAAATCGAGTGTAATAGCAGCAACTCATGATGATAAAGAGTGAAGAGCAACCAAATCGAAACAGAAATATATAAAATTAAATAGATTAAACTGTTTACACAGGAATGAATTTTTAACTAAATTTTTTGAAGTATGTAGAAAAAATAAATTGATCTAATTGTACCTCTTGCATTAACCAACCTAAATAACTAAGCCGAACTATTTTCCCTATAAGGCTATAAGAAATAAGAACCATATGGCTTTGACCTATAATTACGCATGCAACCCTTGATAAGAGAAAGCCATCATCTACTCGGAATGCATATAATCTATCTACTAGCAATGAGGATTAGATAGATAGCTTTTAGTTCTCCTTTGAACGGTTTGAATACCTTCGAATTTTATACTGCTCATGTCATAGCTGGGCACCTTCCTTCAGAAGGAAGGGTTGGAGAAGGGAAGGGTGAAGGAAGGATTGGTTTTTTTGAAAGCAGAGAAGGAAAAAAGAAGGAAGGGCTGGTTCAAAAAATCCTTCTCAGAAGGAAAAATGAAGGAAAGTGCTAGTTTTGAAATTTTGAGAAGGAAGGGTTAGAGAAGGCCTTCTCAAGTTTTCAAAATCGTTCATTTTCATGCAAAAATTGGCCACTTCGGGGGTATTCTTGCAAAAATTTTCATGCTGCACATGTTTGT
>Ga0210040_10003919_pt1 | contig 19787 bp, 2 predicted proteins | sample CryGeyCG12114_NA_FD_185462 | JGI IMG/M metagenome (GOLD analysis project Ga0210040, IMG submission 185462) | Groundwater microbial communities from aquifer - Crystal Geyser CG19_WC_8/21/14_NA (SPAdes) (version 2) | ecosystem: Environmental > Aquatic > Deep subsurface > Groundwater | place: USA... | reverse complement strand
TGGCCCCGCGGACGCACTTGCCGTTTTAGGCTTCACACCATCCCCGGGTCTGCGATGCCTAAAGCACAAAATTAAAAGCCCTATAATCTATAAACTCTAGCTATAAATATTAAACGCTATTAACTAGAAGTAGTAATTATTAACGCCTAGCCTTATCGCTTTTCGTTCTTAATAGTAAGTAATCGTAAAATATTAAGTTATCTATATAGTAGTACCTATAAACTAATATATATCGCGTATAAAGTAAATTAATATCTCCTACTATAAGAAGAAGCTTACTATCTAAAGTAGCTAAGGTTACTAATAGTATTATCTTATAAAGATATAACCGTTATTAAATACCGATATCCTAAGGCTCGATTATCTATAGTAGTCTTAGTAGATTTTTAATAAAGTCTAAAAGCTAGTCTTTTACTATATTACTTATAGTATTAATAAGCGTTATATATATCTAACTTCCTTAGCGATTCTATTCTAGAATCATAATATTTTACTAGTCGCTATCTCTATAGATTAAGCTAGTTTAAGTTTTAAACTAGGTTCCTTCTTAATATATTCAATATAAATTTAAATCTCTTACTCTCTTATATTCTTATCGTATACGAGATTCTTAGTATATTATCGTCTTTAGGAGCTAGATCTTAAACTACCTTTTAGTAGTATCTTAAAACCGTTTATTAATATTTAGTAAATATAATATTCTATTATATTATTAAGAAGATAAACTAGTTATATTAAGATAATATCATTTACGTTATTCTTAGAGATAAATAAGTCGGTATTAGAGTAGTCTTTAAACTCTAGCTATATCTTATTCTCGATCTTATTATATATATCTTAAATTGTATAAATTTTATTTTAGAACTTAGTTAATATTATACTCGTAGTATATTTTCTCTAGTTCTATTTATCTATTATAATCCGAGCTATATCCTCTAATCTTCGATCTTTATAGTACTAAAACTCCGCCTTTATATAATATAACGATATTTATATTTTACTAAAGTTTACTTATTAGCTAAGTTTTATAATAGTATATTATAAAGTCTAATTCTTATTATATATACCCTATATCTACTTAGTATATTTCTTATTCTTTTCTTCTAGGATTTTCTAGTTAAGGATTCTCTCTTTAAGATTTTCTTTTACTTATTTACCTAGTAGTCTCTTCTTTTAGCTAATTTTATCTTTCTTACTTATTATAATTTCGCCGATCTTTTACATATTAAAGTTTAATAACTATTATATAACTATTTAGTTAAGAGTAGCTTTAATAAATAGCCTTTACTTAATCGCTAAGAACTTATTAATTATCGAATTATATATATCTTTTATAACCTTCGTCTTTTATTAACGTAGCTTACTATATTTATTTATACTACTACTTAGTATATAGTTATTAATAGTATTTTAATCTTCGTAATATAAGCTTACTATTTATTTTTATAATTATATTAAGTCTAACTAATCGTTAGGGCCGTAGCTTATTATATAAGTAATCTATTTAGCGATAATTACCTTTTCTAACTTATTTATAGTACTTATATAACTCTTATTATTAAAATAAGTCGAGTACTTTATATATTATAATAACTTATAACCTACGTTATTATATTATTAAAAGTAATTATTAATATAAGTAAATAATACTTATATATTAAGAAAAGTCTTTAACTAAGTCGCGTAATTAAGTAATAATATTAGGTATCTTTTTATATTTAATATCCGTTATTTCTTACTTATAAGTTATTCTAAGCTAGTACTTAAGGTCGATTTATCTAATACTACTCTCTTTTACTCTTAATTAGCGTCTTAAGTAGTATCGATCTTAATCGTCTTAATTAGTAGCTCGCTATTTATAAACTTAATCGTAAGTATTAGTAGTATCTTCTCTTCGTCTTCTTCTTATTCGTTATTATTCTATTTCTTCTCTTTATCTTCTTCCTATTTATTATTCGTTATAAATAGCGAGAAATCTATATACTTATATATCTTATTAAGTTCTTTTTTAGTCTTTCTTAAATATAGTCTTTTACTATTAAGTAACCTTTACTAGCCTTTATATAACTTTTTATATAGCTATTTTAAAAGGCGAGTCTATATTACTATACTATCTACTTATTTATATATTTTACCTTAAAAACTCTTTTCTTTATACTCTTATTTAGTATTCTAAATTACAATTATTATAGCTTAGTAGAATAGTTTCTTTTTATTTTTATTTAATATATAATCTTAATTAATACCTACGACTTTTAATTTATACTAGTTATCCTTTACTTATAAGATTAATAGAATACTTTATTCTTATATTAACTTAACTAAAGTAGTATTCTTACTATTCGCTTTTAGCTTTTCGTAATCGCTCTATTAAGCCTTTTTCTTAAGCTTAGGCTTTAGTTTCTTAGGCTTAAGCTTTAGTTTATACTTAGGCTTTTATAAAGGTAAACTTAGGAGATTTAACTCTTTACTTAACTTAAAATCTTCTACTATATTATTTCGTTTACGAATCGCCTAAGTAGTTATCTTTATCGTCAATATATCTTTTATCTTAAAATCTAATATAACTCCTATAGCGTCTTCTATTATATTAAATCTTAATTTAACTTACTATCTTTTAGTAACTAAAGATATAAGAGTTTTAGTTAGTTATAAGACTTAATTTATACGCTTATAAATTCGTACCCTTAGTTACTACTTAAGTAATACTTTTTAAAATACTTTCGCTATAATTCGTATATCTTATCGCTAAATTTACTAAGTAACTTTAGGGTTTATATAGTATTAATTCCTCGCTTTTCTAAACTCTTTACTAATACTAGTTCCTACTTAAATCTTAAGAATATAGGCTTTAGAAGATCTTTAAAACGAGAGAATCTTCGACTTAAAATAGCTTTAATAGAATAAGTAGCCGTTTACTAAAACGATAACGCTATTAATTATAATAACTTTTACTAGCTGATTTTAGTAGTTATAGTCGTTAATTTATTAATATTATAACTTTTATTAAAGGCTATACGATCTATAAATCCTACGCGCTAGCGTAGCTTATCGATCTATATCTCGTACTCGATTTAGTAGCTAATAATAAGGTATATATAGTTATAAGAGTAGATTATAGTTAAAAGTTATAGTAATAGTAGATCGAAAAATAGATTACTTATTATAAAATCCTACTACCTATTACCTTACTTTACTCTAATATTTTACTTATATCGTTACTTAGTTATAAGGCTTATTAGAGTCTTTAATAAGCGATTAATTATAGTAGAAGATCTTCGTTTTACCGTATATCTAATCTTTACTTAACTCTTACTAAACTTTATAGTTAAGCCTTATACTACTACTTTAATCGTATACTTTTACTAATTCTTATTTTTATAATAATATTATTATTCGTTATATTCTTAATTACTTAGTATCTATAGTCTATTCTTACTTATTAGTAATATCTATTCGCTATTTTAGATTATAAGTTCGCTATCTTAGACTATTCGGTTTCTAGTTACTTTAAAACTCTAGTTATTCTATTTATATTAAAGTTCTTCCTCGCTATAATCCTACTTCTCTAGCGAGTTTAACGATAATACTACTCTTTTTTCTTTATTTTCGTTCTTTAAGAGTCTCTACTAGTTAATTTCTTAATATTACTAAAAGCCCTAGTCTTTCTTTTTATAAATATTTAAATACTATATATTTAAGGTATCTTTAAACTTTAATTAGTTTATAAGATTAATATTAGTATTCGAAGACTTTTTAATAAGTAGATCGCCTATTATTTTATTTACCTCTTTTTTAGCCTTTTAGATCTCTTTAGTCTTATTAAGTATAATTTTACGTATAGCCTCGTTATTTTAAGTAATTCTTATATATTCGTTTTTACTAAAAACTCGTAGCTTATTTTTCTTTATAATAAATCTTTTTATATAGTTTATATAATATTAGCTTATAAGCTCGTTACTATAAATTATTCTTAGTTATTTTAACTTTTCGTTATAGGATACTATTACGAGTTTATATAAGCCTTTTTACTTCGCTTTCTACTTATACGATTTTTACTTATCTTATTAAAGGTAATATAGTAATATTATATCTTCTACTATAAATATTTATCTACTAGTAATCGCGTTTTTTAAGCGATTAATAATCTTTTCTTATTTAAGTAATAATTATTAAGCGATTTAATCTTTTATATTATTAACTTAATCGAGATATACTATATATTAATTCTCTATATATACTTATACTAGATCTATTTATTCTACTACTAGAGCTTTATTTAGCGCTTTATCTTTTAAAACGTCCTCGAACTCCTTATATATATTTAAAAAACGTAAAGACTAGTTAAATATTAACTATATTAAAGTATAATCGTAAACCTATATAAATCGAGTATTATATTAACTAACTATCGTTAAAACTACCTTATCCTAATTAAAAATAAAATCTCTTAAGTTCTAAAGTATCTTATATATTTAGATCTCTATTATATAATATCTATTTCGTAATAGCTCGCTTATAATAATTAAATACGCGCTAGTATTTCTTTATTTATTAAAAACCTATTACTTAAACGTTTTAACGTTTCTTACTCTTCTTTTTATATTTAAGAACTTCTATTATTATAGTAAATCTTAATATACGATTTACTTCTACTTTACTTATAATAAAGTTACGGATAAAGAGTAGATAGTATAAGAATATATATAACTTCTTCTTATTTATAAAAGCCGACTAAGATTAAAAAGCGTTAAGTTATTTTAGCTTTAGTTTTAACTTATCTCTAGTAACTATATAGCCTAAGATTTTAATAGTAAATATAAAAAACTTATATTTCTTTAAGTTAAAGAACGCGTAAGCCTATTCTACTTTTAAGAAATAATACTTATATAGAAATTTAAACTATTCTTTAAAATCTATTATAGTCGAGAAATTATCGTTCTAGAAGTAGCTGAATCCTATAAATATTATTATATAAGTTAAACTTAACTTAGAATATAGCTCTAAGATATAATTTATTAATAGATCTTTAAACTAAGTATATATACTAATTACTTTAAATAGTTCTTACTTTATTCTTATATATATATATTAACTTAATTATAATAAGAAGATAAACTTATATCGATATAGTTTATATATTAAGATACTCTAATATCTATTAGTACTATCTATTTAATATATATATTTACTCTTAATCTTTATAATTCTATTAATACCTAGCTTCGATCTTTACGATTCTATTAATAACTAGCTTTAGTCTTTATAGTAGATAATTCGATTTTAATATCGCGTTATTAAGTACTTAATAATTATATACTATTTTAATATTCTCGTTTACTTTTCTAGAATATATCGTTATAGATATTTATAGTAAGATATATCTCTTTATAATTCTATACTTTTTAAGTAGCGATAAGTTCTTATTTTACTATTCTACTTCCTCTTTTATATATAGCGGTAACCTTACTAATTTTAGAGCTATTAGTAGATTAGTAGATATATAGTACTTAATTAAATTAGTTTATAATATTTAGGCGATATTCGTAATAAATTAATTCTTTTATATTTAGAGTAATATATATACTCTATTTTACTATTCTTTCGTAATATTATCTATTCTAATTATAATTCTTATTAACTTATACTAAGCCTTCGCTTCGTTTACTACTATAATAGATTTTACATTTCGTTAATATATCGTAAGTCGTCGCTTTATAAGAAAACCGCTTTTAATTAAACTAAAAGTATACTTCTTTTACGCGTAGTCTTCTTTTATTAATAGCCTTAATAGCTTCTTTATATTAAGTATCTTAGGTACTTTTAATACCTTTAATATAGCTATATATACTTCTACTTTATTATATAAGCCGTAAATTAATTTAATAAAATCGCTTAGTAATAGAGCTAATAAAAATAAAGATAAAGGTTATAAATCTTATTATCGTATAATAAGTTAAGCCTTAGCCTCTTTATATAGTAGCTAGATTAACTCTTATCTTACTTATAAAGTTAAGTTAATCTTTTTAGTAGCCTTTCTAGTCTTAATATTAAGGCGATAACTTATAATAAATAACGTTTAAGTAATTATAATTTAATTTAGCTCTTTTAACCCTTAATTTAGCTCTATTATAGTATATTCTTATATTATAGTAAGTAATTTACTCGTAGACTTAAGTGAATTAAAACTAAAAATAAAAACGATATAAGATAAATCTATATTATTATCTTATCTTATTACTACTTATCTTACTCTTTTTATAGTTTTAGTATTAATCGATAAGATTACTCGTATTATATATCTCTTTAGATCTTAATAAGATATATAAATTATATCTTACTTATAGTAGTACTTATTTTTATACTTTATACTTTTCTTTAATTATTATTTCTTCTAGTGCTTTTTCTTCTTAAAATCCTTATCGATAGTTACTAAAGCTACTATTAACTTTATACTTTTCTTTACTTCTTATCGTTTTTCTTCTTATTATATTCTTTCTTTATCTAGTACTATCGTACCTTAGTAATTACCTTATTTAGTATCTCGTTAATATCGTTAATAATAACTTCGTTTTTTAAGTATAATATATCGTTCTTAATATTATAAATATATTAAAGATATACCTTTAACTTACTAGCTATAATTAATATCTTAATAGCCTTCTTACTTAGTTATTTAGCGCCGCTAAATATAATCTTCGAACTTCGCTTTAAGTATAAATTAAAAGTACTTTTATACTTAACTTATCTTTATTACTTATTATAGTTACCTTAAATAAAGTAAGAGTTTAAAGTATAAAAGCCGATAGTATTAATATCTTTAAGCTATAACTTACTTAAAAGTAATAAGTAGCTTATATTAAATCTTAGTACTACGTATACTATTATCTTCTTAGTTATCTTTATAATTTCTACTACTAGATTATAATAATTTAGTATTTACCTTCGATTACTATTATATTCTTAAAGATATATAGTAGTACTTTAAGTTAAGAACGATATATTCTAATAGTAAATTTACTATTATACTTATATTTATAAGAACCTTATTTATAATTAATTTATACTTTTAGCTATAAGTATTTTAGTTAAAAATAGTAGCTCTAGTATAGTAGTTTATAACGATATTATAAAGCTTTTTTTCGTATTCTTACTTAGATTATTAAGCGATACGATCTAGGTCGCTACTTAAACTTAAGTATATTTTAATTAAATAGAATTCTAGAAGTATAGATTATTATTTACTAAAATAGTATAAAAATCGTAGGTATTAATAGTATTATTAAGATTATATACTATATCGATAGTATTAACTTTCGCTCGCTTTTTATTACTATAAGTAACTAATTTATTAATCTTACTATATTCTTTAGCGTTAGATAATAGTATTAGCTTAAGGTTTTATACTATCTACTCGCGATAGCGAGGATTTATTAATACTAATTAGGCTTATAAGATAGAAATATTCGCTTAATTAAAGTTATTAGTAGCTTATATATAGATATTACTCTATAATCTCTATATACCTAAGTACCTTAGGCTCTCTCTTTTTAGTTAAGTTTCTACTTATAGTAAACGACTTTACCTTATTAGTAAACTAAGATAAATTATTATAAGCGTTAATATCGTTTAAGTTAGTATTAACGATATCTCGTTTTACTATAATTACTTAAACGTTCTTATTAATAGAGTTAAGTATTAATCTTAATACTACTTTAATATTATTTACCTTTATAGTTTAGTATATTAAGGTAGTTTAAATCTATTTATCTCGCTTAAAGATTTATAGATCTTTATTACTACTATATATAATATACTATATATACTCGTTACTATTAATTTAAATAAAGTTCTACTAAGCGTTTTAGAGTTAAGATTAGTTCTAGTTTATACTATTATTAGTAATAAAACCTACTTATAGCTTATTATTATAATTATTTCTATAATAATTATCTTATATTATATTATTATCGGCTTAACGAGTAGCTTATCGCTTCTTAAACTCTCTCTTAATCTTATTTTACTTATTTCTTAATAATAGTAGTACTATATAAATTAATAATATATAGCCTTAGTATTTATAATTAAAGCACTATATTATATAAGATTAAGCTAGATCTTCTACTATAGCTAGATTTTTATTATATAGAGCTTAAGTATTTATAAGCGAGCTACTTTAGTTTTTATTATCGATATTAAGATTAGATATATTATTCGTTAAATTCGTAATATTATTAGTATTATTATTATATTAAGAGTTTTAGTTTTAATTCCGTTATATAGTATTATTCTAGGCCTATTATAGTATCTAAATTATATTATTCTTAGTTACTATTTTACTAGCCTTTATAATTATCTTAATAAAGGCTCGCTCTTATAGTTTAAGATCCGCTAATTTATCTTTCTCTTATAGTTATTATTTAGCTTATATAATATTCTCGCTAAATATTATACTCTTATATATCTCTACTAGCTATAGAAAAGTTATAGTCGAATTATAGCCTTTAAATAACTTAAGAGTAATTTAAAAATATAAGTTAGTTAAGTTATAAATTATAAAAGTTATTAATTCTCTCTTAAATATCTTTTAATAGGTTTTAAGCTTATTATAAATCGAGTATACCTTATTAAGATACTCTTAATTTAATATTTCTTTCTACTTTAAGTTATATAGCTCTATAATAATACTTATACTCTTTTACTTAATTTATCTTCGTATTATAAAGTATACCTAGTAGCCTTACTAGCCTTATAACCTTATAACGCAGTTAGTAGTTATACTTATAACTACTAACCGTATAATAGCTACCTTATCTCTTCTTCGTCTAGTAATTTATCTATTTAACTTACTAATTCGTAATATCTTACTAGATCGCCCTATAAAGGACTTATAATACCTATAACTAGATTCGCGACCTCTAGAGAGCGATTAATACCCTATCGCGAAAGGATTTAACTCGCTACTAAACCGATTAAGCGTAAAACCGAGCGCGCTTCTTACTTAGAAAGCCCTATCTTAATAGGCTACCTCTAGTATATTACGCGCACCGTACTAAATAAGCCCTGCGTACGTAGGTATCGAAAGGAAAAGTAATCTAAAAGAGTAATAACTTAAGAGAAGGCGTATTATATCGTAAATCGTTCTAATATAAGAGATTTTAAAACCCTTAAACTTCGTAATACCTTATAATTTTACCTCTTCTACTACTACCTTTCTACCGATCTTAGACCTATTATATTTAATAATCCCTTTAATAGCGACTATAGTCGTAATACTCGATATAGAGTTAACGAGAATTACGTTTTATAAATAACTCGTAGTAAATTAAGATAACTACGAGAAATATTACTAATTAATAAAGATAAAGATAACGATCTCGTATTAGAAATCCTCTTGATTCTTTATTACGACCTACTTAAGAAGAAGGTCGCGATTAGTACTTAGAATACGGTTTAAGAGTTAATTAAGCCTCCTACTAAGACCGATATCCTAGGAGCTTAGAAAGATTTACTAATGAAAGTTAACTCCTTACTTAAATAATTTACGCTATAAGATAGTCTCGTTATAGTTAATATTAACCTATTTACCTTAGATTCTACTATTAGAGAATTTACTGAATATATACTCGATAAAGTACTTAACGTATTCTCTAAAATATAACTCCTATAAGAGAACTTTGACTCTTCTTCTTAATTAAAAAATAACGCGATAAGAATAGAGAAACTATTAAAGAATCGAATAGTTAAGTTCTATATAGCGAAGGCGTTTACCTTAAATAGGTAGTAGCTCGTATATATAAAGAGATAGTAGATCGAGTTTAATCTTACTCTAAAGCTTAGTTCCGATTACTACGTCGACTATAGAGAAGTTAGAAGATAAAGTTAAAGGAATACTCTAATACTATTTATTATATTACGGCTAGTAACGATCGTTTATACTAGGTAGCCGTAGACGTTTAAGTATAAAATAACTTAGTTTATTAACTATAAGAATAAGTTGATAACCTCCTTCGTTAGGTTAGCTAAAAGGATAAAGAGATTATTGAGAATAAATAAGAGATTGATAATCTTAATAACTAGATTACGGATACTTAAAAGAATAGTACTACTTTAACCGCTTATATCTTATAACTAGAGGGTTATTATAAGACGTATAAATAATAGACCTAGAAACTCGTTAGTAAGATTAAAGAATTACGAGTTAATATTATTTAACTTTAGTTTATACCTTCTCCCTTATCTCTTCTACGAGTTACTCTTATTAACGAGTTCGTACTAGACGCTAATAGTACTAGTTAAATCGATAAAAGCGTAAGCCTAAGAAACCTAGTTAACTAAATACGCTATTAACGATCTTCTACTCGTTAATTTAACGTTACTAGCGCTAGATATTATAATAAAATAAGAATCCTAGATCCTAGTATATTTAGTAGTAAGAACCGAGAGGTATACGAATCGTAGAAGCTAAAAATACTATATAAACTCTTTACTAATAAAGAATACTATAAGAAGGTAAGTAAATAAATAGCTATTCTCTATATTATTAAATGTATCGAGGATAAGGCCTTTAATAGGCTACGTACTTGATACTCTTAATTCTCTATCTCTACCGATAAGTTTACCTACTAAGATTAAGTTTAGAAAGCTTTAGATAACTAGTTTCTCGACTTTAATCGTATAGTAAAAGTATAAGAGGAGCTTAACGAGTGTAAAATAAAGAATAATAAGAACTTTAAGGACTTCTATACTCGATAGAAAGCCTTAGTACTTATTGTTAACCTCTTTAAGAGACTCTAAATCTATAACCTTATAACTAAACTAAGTAAGTATCTTTTTAGTAAAGTCTATAATAAGAAATTCACTATTATAAAAGATCTTATTACGAAATACTATTAATAAGCTGTAGCTTTATAGAAATTTAATTATATATATTCGCGGACTAACCCTACGAATAAATCTAAGAAGAACGATAAAGGTTTCTTAAAATCGAAAAAGACTAATTTATTAAATAATAATACTTATAAAGGACGTTTTACTTTCTTTAAGAAGTTTAAGAACTTACCTAAGCTCTTAAACGCTAAGAAAGAGTAGCTTAATAGAGAAGGTAAATATTATATCTACTATAAACTCGGCTATAAGTCTAACGAACTCGCTTATAAGTTATACTAGTAGTCTACTAATTAAAGATAAAAAGATAGTATCGCTATAGCTACTAGCGAACTACTTACTAACGAGCTTATCGCCTCTAAGGTCGACTCTAAGGCCTACTCGTTAAAAAACTAAGTAACCTATCTTAAAGACGTAAGACGAGTCGACTTTTACCTTAATACGATAAGCTACTCTAGTTAGGTAACTAAAGTAAGACTAATAAATAGCTATAAGGTAAAGGTAACTCCTTAACTACTTTACTCGCTACGTAAGTCGCTTATACCTCTATTTATTATAGACTCGAGGACCTAAAAGGTAAAGTTACTACCTCCTCTTTAACTATAAACTATAGTCGATACCTCGCTATTTCTTACTTAATCTTAGTACTAGAATAGGTACTTAACTTAAGTAAGACCCTCTTTAATACTAGTGCTATAGTCTCTTTTCTTAATAAGAACTATACGCGTAAGTATTATATTCCTCTTTAGAAACTACTAAAGCCCGTAGCGCTAAAGTTCGCTAACTCTTCGTAATCTATACTTATAATATATTTCGTAGAAATTAAGTTATATATTAGTTCTTACTACAAGAGACTTCTCTACTATATTACTTTAAAACTAGCTTACCTATTAATACTTAGAATAAAATAGATATATAAATATAGTATTACCTTTAATATATTAACTTATATAGTATACTTCTCTTTTAAGCACTATCATACGTACCTTCTAATACGTTAATTATACACTATCTTTAGCTATAACGAGTAATCTCTTTTAGAGCTTATAACGATTAACGAAGTCTAGGTATTTATACTCTCTATTTTAGAATTTACCGATATTATCTATAACGAGAATGACCTTAAAGCTTATATCTTTTAGCTATATAACCTTAATCTCTTTATAGCTAATAAGGATCTTAAACTATATAGCGTCTAGTACTCCTTCGCTAAAGTATTCTATTACGTAGTTAACTTATAGGACTTTTAGAAGTTTATAAAAGGAAAACCCTAAACTAATACTACTAAGAAGATACTAGTTAAATACTATAACTTCTTATTACTAGTATTTAAGGAACTAGCCGAGACGCTTTCTCTATACCGTATAAGAATAAATTACGAGATACTACTTACTAAGATAATAAACTTCCTTATAAGAAGCTATACGGAATAACTTATAAGAAGCTAGAAGCTATAAAGAAATACGTAAATAAGTATCTTACTAAAGGCTTTATTCGCTACTTAATATCTCTACTACTCTTACTTATAATATTAGTAAAGAAACTAAAAAGAGAACTTTAGTTTTATATTAATTATTAAGCTCTTAACGCTATTACTATTAAAAATCGTTACCTAATACTCTAGATTTAAGAAACCCTTAATAAACTCTATAAGACTAAGTACTATACGAAGTTTAATATCGTTATAGTATTTAATAGACTTCGAGTAAAATTAAAAGACGAATAGAAAACCGCTTTCGTTACTAGGTTTAGATAGTTCGAATATACTATTATACTATTTAAACTATATAACGTACCCTTCTCCTTCTAAGGTTATATTAACCGTACGCTATATAATATCCTTAACGACTTTTATACCGCCTACTTAAACGACGTACTCGTCTTTAGTAAGATACTAAAAGACTATTATAGATATATATATATAGTACTATAACGACTATAAGATAGCGATCTTTATATTAATATCGATAAGTCGAAATTCTACGTTTAAGAAGTTAAATACTTAAAAATAATTATTATAATATAAGGAATTAGAATAGATCTTACTAAGGTATAAATAATACTTAATTAACCTACGTTTTATAATATTTAAGATATACTTATCTTTCTCGGATTTACGAACTTCTACTATCGCTTTATTTATAGCTTTAGTTCTATCGCTCTACTACTTACTAACCTTACTCGTATAAAGGATAAGGTGTAGTTCTAATAGCTTATTGAGTATTAACGCGCGTTTAATTCGCTTAACGCTACTTTCTTAAAAGAACTTATACTCGCGTACTTTAACCCTAATATAAAGAGTTAGTTAGAAATTAATATATTAGATTATATAGTTACTAGTATTCTCTTCTAGATAGTAAACGGTATATTACGACTAGTAGTATACTTCTTAAAGAAAATATCTCTTTAAGAGTATAATTATAAAATCTATAATAAGAAACTTTTAGCGATAGTAAAGGTATTTAAGGAATAGAGACCTAAGTTAGCTAGTATAGACCTAGTGTAATTAGTAAAGGTTATTATCGATTATTAATTACTCGAATACTTTATAACGACTAAGATCCTAAATAGAAGGTAGATATAATAGTTAGAATTTCTCTTAGAGTTTAACTTCTAAATCTAATATCGACCTAGTAAATAAGAAGCTAAACTAGATAGTTTAATAAGAAGGTTAGACGATCTTCTAATAATCGAAAAGAATAAGAGACGTTTATACTAATATTAGACCTTATTAAAGCCTTATAACTTAGTTAAAGGCGTCCTTATACTACCTTTAAAAAAGCTTTAAGCTATTATTATAATTATATAGACTTTAAACGAGCTTATTCTTAAGATTATCGAGTTATCTCTTATAGAGTCTATCGCTAAACTTTATAACGAGGACTTAATACTATAGAACTTACTTTAATATAAACGCTAGGATAAACTTTTATCTAAGAAAACTAGTACCTTCTTATAAGAATATCGGTTATCTTTAGCTAATTATAAATAATAAGTAGATTAACTCTACTACTCTAATAGGCTCTAGATCCTACGAAACTAAGAATTAATCCTTATTATAATCTGCGATTATTATAACCTCCTTGTAGCTAGTTACTTAGGTAGAGCGAAGACTTTTAAACTCGTTTAACGCTATTACTTTTAGCTAAAAATATATACCGACGTTATTACCTATATTAACGTATATTATAAATATAAACGAGTAAAAGTATTTCGCGATACTTATATAAGTAAGCTACGATAGCTATAAGCTCCTAAAAGACCCTAATAGTATATAACTCTTAACTATATTATCGAGCTACTAAAGAGTAAGTTTAATAATAAGAACTACTTTAATATCCTAGTAGTTATCGATTAATTAACTAAAATAAGATACTTTATTCTCGTAAACTTAGTTAACGTAGCTTCTACTATAAAATACTTTAACTAATATATTACTAGATTATATAGTATCTTTATAAGCGTTACCTTCGATTAAGAGAGTGCCTTTATCTTCGCTTTTTAGGGTAAACTCTATTAGAAATTAGGAATTAAATAATAGTTATCCTTCGCTTACTACTCGAAGATCGATAGTTAAAGTAAAAACTCTAACTAAGATATAAAATAGTATCTTTGTATTTATAGTAACTATATATAAGACGACTAGGTAGAATAGCTACTAATAGCTAAGTTCGCTATTAATAACTATAAATCGAAAATAACTAAGACTACTTTCTTCTTTGCGAACTACGGCTATTACTCTCGATTTAGTATTAAACTAGATATACTCGTTTTATCTATAGCCGCTAAGACGCGATTTAATTATTATAACGCGAACTAATTCGCTAATACTATACTTAAACTATATAATAGCCTACGCGCTTAGATAGTTCTAGCGTAAGTAAGATACGCTAAATTTAAGAATACTAAACGACGCCCTTCGCCTATATATTAAGTCGGTAATAAGGTATAGCTCGACGCTTAAAATATACGTACTAAAAGATTAACGAAGAAGTTAAATAATAAGAACTTCGAACCCTTTAATATTAGTAAAATTATTAACCTTATAGTATATCGCTTAAACCTACTAAAAGATATAAAGATCTATAACGTATTCTATACCTCTCTTCTTCGATCTACGAACTCGAAAGGCCTACTAAGCTAGATTTAACCTTCTTCTTTACTAGTATATATCGAGCGTAAGGGAACTACTAAAGATAAATAGAACGTTAAGGTAATATTAGATACTAAACGTATAGGTAAGAAAAAGAGACTAAGGTATAAGGTCTAGTAGGAAGGGTATAAACTAGACTAGCGCTAGGAAGTCGAAGTTCTACTAGGCGCTACTAGTCTTATATTTAAATTCTATCGGTAATACTTTAATAAACTTAGTTCCTCGAAGGAATATAATTTTAAGAAAGATAAATAGAAGATAGTCTCTAAATACGTAGTACCGCGTTCTCGAGAGTAAAAGGAGTAATATAAATCGTTAGTACTAGCGAGAATAGAGGGATTCCTATAAGAGGTAGGATATAAAGATATAACTACGCTCTACTTATATAATTACTCTAAGAGAAAGCGATTCGTTTACGGCGTTACTTAGAGAAGAACTAAGGTAGTTATTAATATTAATAGAGTCTTATTCCTCGAAATAAAATACGACGTAATAGAAGTATTACGATATAATAAGCTAAACGAACGGTTTATACTATATTAGCTAGCGCCTCTACTCTATTATACGAGTCTTATAGTACCTTAGAAACCCTCTAAACGAGGTAATTATAACTTATACTTCGTAGAGCTATAAAACTTAAACTCGAGACCTTATAGCGATAATCGATCGATAAACTAGCTAAAACTAACTGTATATATTATAGGACTAAACTAAAGGAAACGAAGGCGCTACTAGCTAAGAGCGGCGCGACGCTAGGAAATTAATACGAATTTATATAGGAAAAGCGATACTCTAACTAAAAAGACTACTATACGACTTATAGTAAAGGACTAAGGGTAGACCTACTTAAAGAGGGGGGTGATATTATAGAGTATACCTAGTAGCCTTACTAGCCTTATAGCCTTATAACGCAGTTAGTAGTTATACCTATAACTACTAATCGTATAATAGCTACCTTACCTCTTCTTCGTCTAGTAATTTATCTATTTAACCTACTAATTCGTAATACTTCGTAGAAACTATAGTTTAAGTTTATTTAATAGTAGTTAAAAGCTATTTTAAATATAATTATCTTACTTATTAACTTATACTTTAGCGTAGCTTTAAAGGTTATATAAAATATTAATAACTATAGCTATCGAATACTTTAAGTCTTCGATTAAATTTATAATAAATACTTATTAATTATTAATTTATCGATTTCTAATTACTTAATAGAAAGTCTTTATATTAATTATATTCGTTTTAGTACTACTAAATATAAAAACCTATTATAATACTATTATAAAAGTAGTTATAGTAAACGATATTATTTTTTAGTTTTATTAAGCTTAGTCTACTAGTTATCTTAATGTACTTATTAGGTTCTTAGGCCTACTAGCTACGGTGCTAGTTTATAGAATCGTAGATATAAACTTAGATTTATATATAAATCGCTATAGTTTATCTTTACTCTAGGCTTTTTATAAAGATACTAGATATATAGTCTTTTATATTAAATTAACGTTTACTAATAGTTAAGTAAGGTAAGTAGTAGTTATTAATATCTATATTAATCGATTTTATAATAGTATTAGGTTTATTTTATTATTATTAAATTCTTTTATCGTAGTAATTAATTCTAGATTATTAGTAAATAGATCTTAGATATAATCGTTATCTACGAATATATTATTTCTTAAACTAGTATAAGTAAGAGCTATTAAAATATATCTCTTTAAGCGTTTAAAATCTTTAAAGCCTACTTTATTAATACTTTAATAGGTAGATAGTTAATTAACGATAATAGATAAGTCTTCTTCTTCTTAATCTTCTCGAGTTAGAGAATAATAGCTTATAAACGAACTACTCTAAAAGCCGTTTAGGTTTAAGTTTACCTCCTTATAGCTTTATATAGCCTAGAGAGCTTATATAAGAACGATAATTTATTACTAAATAATATAACTCTCGTTAACTAATAATAATATCTTAATATAAGAGTTATTAATAACTCTAAGTAAGCTAGCTAATAGTTAGTAACTTCTAGTAGTATAATATTAATATTTAACTAATATCTTTATTAATATAAAATATATACTTTTATATTAAATTTTAATACTAGCTCTTATTATTAATAATCTTAGTAATACTATAGTACTACGATTAATACTAATATAAATACTTATAAGAATATATTTAATAAAGAGGATTTATTAAATATAAAATCGTTTTAGCGTTACTAATTTTAATAAGTAGTAGGTACTATTTATAAGAACTATAAGATTAGTCTTACTTTTAGTTACTACATTTAGTTAGCTATAACGTAGCTAGAGTTTATATTATTAATTTTAACGATCTTTATTAATAATACTATTATTTTAATTTATAATAGCCTACTTTTAAATCTTCTTATAACCTATACTAGATATTTCGTTTATAGACTCGATTTAGTCGTTCTATCGCCGCTCGTAAGCCGAGGACTAGATACGTACTATAACTCGATATCTTAGAATACGTAAATAAAGACTTAATAGTTTATAAGTATTCTATTTAATTTAGAGGCGAATAGTTTCTAAATAGAGGCACTATATAGTATCGTAATAATAGTTATAGGTATTATAGTATACGTAGCTAGCTAACTATATAAAGACCAGAAAGGCAAAATATAAAGCTAAGTAGCCCCGCGGACGCACTTGCCGTTTTGGGCTTCACATCGTCCTGGCGGCCCCTCCAACCAGACCCTCAAAGCCTCAACCCTCCACCAGTTCCACCCCATTCGCAACTCGTTACCGAAACGACTAAGTGTATCTTGCATTTATCTGTGCTTGCAAAGTAACCTTGACTTTGATTCTTCCCAAGTACAACCATCCAACTGTCGACATTGCAAACAAGAAACCTCACACTGTAACCGTCTTTGGATACGAATCTTCCTTGGAAAGAAGTAATTGGCGACAAGATGCCTGCAGAAGCCGACCAGTCCCCTCCTCCTCCTGTCCACGAGCCGCACCACACAAATGTCAGACCCAAAGGTGCGCTTTTGAACGGCATCCTAAGGTGGCGCATATAGCTAACCCCACTGCTCCAGGCATATTGAAGAACCCGTCCTTCTCGGGTCAGGGCGGCCTATCGCCCGATAACGAAGTCGCAAGAATAGAGACACCGCCCTCCATTCCGCTTGACCCCCGAGAATCGAAAGACCTCACTCTCCAAAACACACTACAGAATGCAGGTGGCCGACGTAGTTCGTCAGCTGCACGACGCGCCTCTACCTCGAGACGCCATTCTTCCGCCCTGGGCATGAACTCCTCCTCGGAAGAAGAGCAAAACCAGATGCGCCTCAAGTGGGACGAAGCAAATCTTTATCTCGCGGAGCAAGAAGCTGGCGGGCGCATGAAGATTACCGAACCCAAAACACCATTCGAGTATGGCAACACCGCCATGGACGAGGACGACGAGGAAGACGTGGGCATTGACCCGCGTTTCGTGAATGTCGATGAGGTGGAGATGGCGAAGAATAAGAACGGGAGGAAGGGGCGGGAGAGCGACATTCCTGGTCTTGAGCTTGGTGAGGCCGAGGACATGAATGCCGGTGCAGGGTTGGAGGATGATAGGATCGTCAATGAGAGAGGTACGCATGGGAGCCTCAGCAGGGAGAGCTCGAAGGACAAGCATGTTAGTGTCGGCGGAGGAGAGGGCATGCCAGGAATGCCAACTCAAGAGGAAATGGAGAAGCACAGGATCTTTGAGGAGCAGAGGAAGAGGCACTACGAGATGAGGAACGTGAAGGACATGCTTGGGTGAGTGTCAGCGATGCTACTTAAGACTCTGGCTAATGAGACGATAGACACCCCGAGACGCTGGATGATGAGGAAGACGAAGACATGAGCAACGCTCCTGTTCCGAATCGAGGCGTGAACGGTAACCCCTAAAAGCATCCGATGCTCCAGCCATGGTTGAAGGAGCAGTGCTCTGGACAACGACAGCACATAGGTTGGAAGGCCCTTTTTCATACACATGTTCATCCCATGTGCCGCTACTGCACCAGCGTGCAGTCTAGTTACAAAGTAGCGATAAGCATGGCACAGCTGCCTGCGATACAATATGCCTTTGATCACAATGGTCTTGCTCTCGAGTATCTGGATCTTCGCGAACACCCACATGTCTCTGATGCAGACGTCGTTGGTTGTCTCGTTCACTTGTTCACATCCGGTGCTCTTGCCACTGTCACTTGGCTTGGCGATTGCATGGCTGCTAGTGGGCCATTTGAGTGCACAGTTGGGTCGGTCAGTCAAGTCCGCAGGCCACACGGACGGACCCACTTTTATCGATTTTTAATCCCTGTACGTCCTGGTCTACTAGTAATTTAAAACCTTACTAAATATAGCTTTTTCTAGCTTATACTTCTATTTATTACTATTAAGACTATAAGAAAACGTTAAGAAGGCCTTAGAAAGTACTTATATTCTATTTAAATATTTAAAAGTACTTAATAAAACTACTTATTAAGCTATTAACTTAAGTAAATAAGATCTTTAAAAGTACTTAAACTATATTAAGATCTTCTTAAGTATTAAGTAATTATTACTTTTAAGTATTAAGTAATTATTACTTTTAAGTATTATAAGTAGATTTATATATTATTTATAAAGATTAATTAATATTATAAATGTTTTTATAATAATAAAAGTACTTTAAAAGTATCTTTATATTATTTTTTAAGCTTAAGAAGAATTTTATAAGTACTTTAAAAGTACTTTTTAATTATTCT
>Ga0210040_10003918_pt1 | contig 19789 bp, 17 predicted proteins | sample CryGeyCG12114_NA_FD_185462 | JGI IMG/M metagenome (GOLD analysis project Ga0210040, IMG submission 185462) | Groundwater microbial communities from aquifer - Crystal Geyser CG19_WC_8/21/14_NA (SPAdes) (version 2) | ecosystem: Environmental > Aquatic > Deep subsurface > Groundwater | place: USA... | reverse complement strand
GAGGTCGAGCTCATCCCACCGCATACCGGCCACCTCGCCGCGGCGCTGTCCGGTGAGAACCAGGATCTGGACAATCGGCGCCCAGGGATAATCGAGCGCACCTGCAGCCCGCCACAGGTCAGCTAGCTCCGCGTCGTCCAGCACCCTGCTCCGAGCTGTCTCCCGCGCCGGCTGGGGCGTTACCTCCCAAGGGTTAGCCTGCAGCGCGCCACGCTTCACCGCCCACCCCCAGCACGCCCGAGCAACGGCTCGAAGACGGTTGGCAGCAATCGGCCCCCTGCCCGCCTTCACTTCGTCCAGCAGCTGCACGGCGTCCGCCTGCACCAGGCTTGAGGCTGGAGCTGCCAGCCAGCTGCCGAGCGCCGCCTTCAGGCTTTTCGGTGTGGCCTCCCGGTAGGAGGCGGACCGCTCCGCCAGGTGGTGGGTGGTCCACTGATCAATCAGCTTCTCGACCGTGTACCCAGCAGCTGCTTTGGCTGCCCGCTCGGCAGCGTCAGCTTGGAGCGCTGCGGCCTTCGTCACCTTCCGCTCGGCGACGGGGTCACGCTGGTCTCTGACCTCGCCGCGAAGCTTGTCCGCCTTCTTCCTCGCTTGAGCAGTGGTGAGCTCCGTCCCAAAGGTGCCCAGGACCACGCGGCGGACCTTCGGCCCGTTGCGGTACTGGAGGAGGAAGACCCGCTTCCCGCTGGCCATGACCCGAACGCCAAACCCTTTCAGCGCATCGTCGAAGATCAGGGTGTCCTTCCGCCCCTCAGGGCAGGTGGCCTCGGCCACGACCTTGTCTGTCAGCTTCGCCACGGTAACCCCCCAGCCGTCTCTGCGGACTCTCTGCGGACTCATTAGCGCGAGGGTTTACAGCATTCCATGGCGATGATTGTCGGCTCAGTCAGGCGCAGCCACGCCATAAACCACTGTTCCAGCAGTCTTCTGGCGAGACTTGGCGGCGAATGGCGATCTACCCACCCTGACTGAAAATCGCAGTGTCGGTGGTTCGATTCCACTCCTGGGCACCACTTCCCTTTCCGAAACCTGATGTCGTGGCCGAAGCACTCGCTTGGGCGTCCGCATGCGTGGCAGTCGCCGTTGTTCCCACAGGCGTAAGAGCCCGTTTTGGGATCGGGGATAGGCGATGCACCGGACGACCAGAGCGACCATGGCGACGCGGATCAGGGCCTCGGAGACGCTAAGGCGCCAGGCATTATCGCGGACGTGACGGCGCCAGCAGGTCGTTCGTGGTAGCGCATCAAATTCAGCACGTTGCACAGGTCCACGCCCTGCTTGCGTCCGCGCCACGTGGGTTGCGGCAGCAGTAGCTGCCACACCTCCCATCCTCGTCCGTCAGGTCAGACGGGTAGCGCTGCATTCTGCGCGGGAGGTCGGCCATCCCGCTGCGGTTCTCTCGGCTTCACGATCCCGGCGTGAATCACGCCTCGCCGCCCGCCGCCCTAGCAGCAGGGGAAGCAGCCGCGGCGTATCCGTATTGCACCCCAGGCCTGATCACACCCAAGGAACGATTGCAAAAAGCAGGGAAGGTCGAGAAACCTGTGCCGCTCCTCCGCAGCTAATCACCGCACGGGACCGATCCCAATAATGAAGGAATGCCAGGAAGCTCAGCATGCCGCGCCCCTGCATCAAGACAGCCGCCCAAGCGCTTGAAGCCTTCGATAAACTGACCGCCACCCGCCAGATCACCGCCGCGCTTGGCGCTTCACTTGAACATATCAGGCCAGGATCGCCGGAATGGAGCGAAACGATCCTGCAGCTGCAAGCCTGCTCGCAAGCGACATTCGACCTGACCTGGGCACTGCGCGACTTCCTGACGCTGTTAGCGCAACTTTAAAGCCACCACGAAGGCCGCAGGAGGCCCGGATAGACAGAGCAGCGCCCGATGCAGGCGACCGACGCCTTCCTGATCTGCCGCATGACCATGGCAGGACCGGTGGTCATGGCGTGACCGTCACCGGGTTCAGGATGCGCCTGGCCCGGCACCCTGGCCACCGGTTCGTTCTTGGCCGCCGCGGTCATGCTCGTGCAGGACATGCGGGGCGCGTCAGTCCTGATCACGAGCGATCAGGCTCCTGATGGCCCGGCATCCTGCCGAGAGCGCGTCATTCACGCCGAGCCTGCTGCGCAGCACGCCGCGCTCATCCACGCGGTCCGCAATCTCCTGACGCCGCACGGCTCAAGGAAAAGCGCGCGCGATCTGCCACCCGCACGCCCAAGCATGGTTGCATGGCTATCCCTTCCCTCCGGCGGACGACGCCGCTCTTCTCTCGCGAGGGAAGGGTTCGGCGGGGTTGGGGGGGGACCGTCGCGCAGCGCGCTACCGTTCCGCCCAGCCATGCGGGTGTAGGCGAACAAGACCATCACCAGATGCAGTTCCGGAGTGGGGTGCGCCGGATTGCGCCATCGCGCCGGAACAGCCATGGCAGGGAGCAAGCGTGAGGGACGCTGACGCGCGGCATCGTGGAATGCGGAACGGGGCGCAGGAGCGCAGCCCCTGGATGGTGGAGCCGGGCGCTCCGTCCCGAGGCATGGCGGAGACAGGGAGGTCGAGGATGTCCACAAGGCTCTGGTCGCTGGGAATCCTCCTCGTCGCGCTCGGCCTGGCCGCGCGGGAGGTGGGCTGGGACACGTTGCTCTGGCTGCCGATGGCCGCCATCCGCTCTCTGCTCTGGATTCCCGCCGCCGCGATCGATGCGGTGCGCTCGGACCCCACCACCTTCGGCGTGGTGGCGCTGGGCGTGCTGCTCATGGTGCTGGCCCGCCTGATCGGGCGCAGGGGCGGCTAGGACGGGACCGCCGGGGCAGGACGGCCGCTGGGCCGCCCTGCGAGTGCTCAGACGCCGTGCTTGCCCATGCCCGTGGTCTTGGCCTTGGTTTCGTCGGTGACACCGTTGTCGGGATCGGCCAGCTCGTCCGGCTGTCCCGGTGCATCGCCCGCCGCGCCCTTGACCTTGATGTTCACCGGGCCGCCCGGCGCATCCGGGCCCGTGAAGTTGTTGTTGTCGCCCGGGCTCGGCTTGTACTGGTGCTCGGGCGACTTGTCGCGCGGGCGGGGCACCGGCCCGCTCATGGTCGTCTTGCTGGAGACGGCGTTCTCCTCGGGCATGATGTCGGCGCCCTTCTCGGCAGGCTCAGTCATGGCGCTCTCCTTTTAGGACCTGTCCGCCTAACGCCAGCGGCGCGGCGGGGTTCGCGCCTTCCACCATTCCGACGGATGGAAAGCAGCGGCGCCGGTACCGGCGCGTTGAGGGTGCCTGCACAGGAGGCCACTGATGGTCCAAGCGGTGATTTTCGACGTGGATGGAACGTTGGTCGATTCCGTCGACCTTCATGCCAGGGCCTGGCAGGACGCCTTCCGGGACTTCGGGCACGAGATCGCCTTCGACAGGATCCGCGGCCAGATCGGCAAGGGCGGCGACCAGCTCATGCCCGTCTTTCTTTCGCCGGAGGAGATGGAAGCGAAGGGCGAGGCACTCTCGAAGCACCGGACGTCGATCATGCAGGACCGCTACCTCGGGCAGATCCGCGGCTTCGAGGGGGTACGCGACCTGTTCCTGCGCATCAGGGCCGATGGCACGCGCATCGCCCTCGCCTCCTCGGCCAAGGCGGACGAGTTGCAGCGCTACAAGGCCATCGCCGGCATCGAGGACCTTGTGGACGCGGAAACCTCCTCGGACGACGCCGAGCGGTCGAAGCCGTTTCCCGACATCTTCCAGGCCGCCCTGTCCCGCCTGGATGGCATCCCGGCCCGCTCCGTCGTCGTGGTCGGCGACACTCCCTATGACGCGGAGGCCGCGGGGAAGGCCGGCCTGCGCGCGGTGGGCGTGCTCTGCGGCGGCTTTCCCGAGGAAGACCTGCGCCGGGCAGGCTGTGTCGCGATTTTCGGCGGCCCCGCCGACCTGTTGGCGCGCTATGAGACCTCGCCCCTGGTGCCGGGGCCTTAGGCCCAGCCCCCAGGGGCGGGTCGGAGCACGCCTTCCCCACGACCGGCGCGCCGCCGCTGCCCCGGCGCGCGGGCGTGGCATTCCCGGCCGGTGGGCTCGAACCCGCGCTCGCTCCGGGGTCTGATGAACGCGGTGGCGGGGCCGCTCCTGCGGAGGTCGAGGCTGGCTGCGACCTCCGCAGGAAAACAGCTTGATTGATCTAAGATAATAAATCACGGTGATAACAGGACCATTACGTTACGATTTGCGCGCTTTCTCCGGGCATTATCTGTCGGATTATCTTACACCTGATGGCAGGCGTTGAGGTTCTTTGCTGCAAGCCCCTGATTTATCTGTCGATAATCGATGGCACGATGGATGCGTATGAGAGGAGGCAATCTGGCAGAGGCGGCAATTCCGCCGTTTCGATCATAAGGATGCAGCGCATGCGCAATATTTCTGCGACGGCGAAGGCACTGACTCGCGCGACGCTGGCTGGTGGCGCGATGGTCCTCACGCTGTCGCTTGGCAGCGTGGCCGTGCAGGCCGCGACTGCGGTGACCTTCGATCCCGGCGCCTTTGTCCCGGGTGCCTCGTCCTTCACCGCGGACGTGCTCAACCTGAAGGACTACTCGCGGGTTGACCTCGGCGCGAGCAGCGGCGGCTCCACCGCCTTCACCGAGAAGGGCTTCCTGCTCGTCAACAACGCTTCGCTGGGCAGCGAGACCTTCAACCCGACCGGCAACCGCGACGCCTACACCCTGTACTTCCAGTACAACGGCACGGGCACGCAGAACGCGACGGACTTCACGTCCAGCTCGCAGGGCGTTTTCACCGGCCTCACCTACACGCTCTACGGCGCTGTCGGGGAGTCCAGCTTCAGCGTTGACGGCAGCCAGCCGACCGTCAGCAACGAGGGCGCGACGACCGTTCTCGCCACGGGCAGCCTGATCAACGGCACCACCAGCTTCTCGGCCAACCCGACCGGTGCCGCCGCCAACATCAGCGCCACCTACATCGAGCAGCTGTCCAACTTCATCCTCTCGCCGACCAACTCGACCCTTCGCGTGTTCGGCGCCTTCAACAACAACGAGCAGATCGTGACGGTCGTGAACGACGGCCGGAGCTTCCTGATCAACGGCGGCGGCGGCGACATCTCCTTCACCGCCACCACCAACCCGACGCCGGTTCCGGAGCCCGCCTCCATGATCCTGTTCGGCACCGCGCTGATCGGCCTCGGTGCCGCTGCGCGCCGCCGCAAGTCGGTCTGAAAGGCATTCCGCGCGCGAGCGCGGGCGCCAGACGAAAGCTTATCTAGTTAATTAGACTGAGGGCGGTGCGCGAGACGCACCGCCCTTTTTTTGTTTTTTGGCGGAATCATCTCCGGAACGGTACGATTTACGGTATATATTTAGGGGCTGATCAAAAGAAGACAAATCACCAGCCAATTTTGTGTTTATTTCGGAACGTTAGGAATATGCTGCTTGGTTTTTTCCCTTGCCCGCACCTCAAAACAAAAAAAGCCCATTCATACCTGTAACGGCTGAAACTTGCCTTGCATCCCCGCCGGAATTTGTTCACCACACGGATCCGTGAGGGGAAAAGGCGAGCGATGACATCTGCACGCAGCGACATCCTGGACGCAGCGAAAGACTTCGAGGTCACCATTGCGGATACGCCGGAGCGGCTTCGTGCTGCCTACAGCCTCCGCCACCAGGTTTACTGCATGGAGCGGGGTTACGAGCCGGGCACCGGCGCCCTGGAGACCGACCGCTTCGACCGCCGCGCCGGCCACGCGCTGCTTACCCAGCGCAGCACGGGCCGGCTGGTCGGCACCGTCCGCATCATCGCCCCCTCCGCCGTGGGGAGCGACCTCGACCTGCCGATGCAGAGCCTCTGCCAGGACGGCGCGATCCGCGCCCTGCCCACGCGGGGAACGGGGGAGATCAGCCGCTTCGCCATCTCCAAGAGCCTGCGCGACGCCTCCGCCGACGGCATCCCGCTCCGCCTGGGCCTGATGCGCGGCGTGGTGCAGCTCAGCGCCAACATGGGCATCCGCCACTGGTGCGCCGTGATGGAGCACACGCTGCTCCGCCTGCTGCGCGGCAGCGGCATCCACTTCCAGCCGCTGGGGCCCGCCGTGGAGTTCCGCGGGCTTCGCCAGCCCTGCTGGGGCCCGGTGGACCAGGTGCTGGGGCGCATGTTCGCCGAGCGCCCGGCGGTGTGGAACTACGTCACCGACGGCGGCGCCCTCTGGCCCGCCCCCATGCAGGCGGCTGCCGCGGCCTAGCCGCCGCGCAGGTCCGCCACCGAGCGGCGCACGGAGCGCTGCCGCGGCGGCTTGTCCCGGGGCTCGCCGAGGCGGGCCACGAAGATCAGGCGATCCGTCTCCTCGCCGGCAAGGGCGCGCAATCCTTCCGCGCAGCGCGCGGCATCCCGCCGCAGCCCCGGATCGTCCAGGCCGGATTCCGCCATATGGGCGCAGAGCAGCATCGCGATGCCGGGCTGCATGACCAGGCCCAGACGTGTCGCGGTCAGCCAGAAGCGCAGCAGGCTGGCCCCTGCCGCCAGCAGCCCTTCCGTGTCGCGCCGACCTTCCTCGGGCAGCGCGACGGTGAGGAAGGCCGAAGAGCCCAGCGCCGTCGCCCAGTCCATCTGCAGGGCCGCCGCATGGGCGCCACCCAGCCGGTTCACCGCCACCATCCGCCGCCAGTCCCGCACCGCCCAGCGCATCAGCGGCAGGGTGGGTCGCCAGAGTCCGGTGGCTCCCGCCGGAATGCCCGTGGCGCTGTGGCCGGGCGCCCAGTCGATGGCGCTGCGGTGGATGGCGTGCGCCTCCGGCAGGCGCAGGCGGAAGCGGGTGGCCAATCCCCCAAGCCGGGCGAAGGCCATGCGGTCGCGGTCGTCCTCGTGCCAGCGCAGGATCAGGTTGGGACCCAGCGCGGCTTCCAGCGAGGCCCTCTCCCGCGCGAGGAGCGGGCGGCGCCGGTACGCCCTTCTGTCCACCGAGCGCAGCGGCAACAGGGCGTAGAGCGGGTCCGGCTCCACCCCGCGCGCCGCGGGGAAGCGGAGGTCCGCCACCAGGCGGCCGGCGCTCTCGTCGAGTTGCCCCTCCATGACGCGGCCATGCGTCGTGCCGGCGATGCGCAGCGCTTCCAGCAGCATCCCGGCCGAAAGGCGGGAGGGCTCTCCGCCGCGGTACTCGTAGGGGTTGCCGGGATCGTGGGCGTCGAAGGACACGCGCACCGCATCCGGGCCGCGCTGCTCGAAGCGCCAGGGCTGGACGTTGTCGCCGCTGGGCGCCCAGCGGCCCGCCTCCAGGATGGATTCCAGCACGCCGGCCGGGGGTTCGGGCGGGCGCGGGGCGCGCAGCATGGCGCCGAACTGGCGGCGGGCGATGGCGATCTTCAGGCGCTGGGCCGGCGCCGCGTTGCCCCGACGCATCCGCGTGGTCGCGAAGCGCTGGAGATAGGCGTCGTAGTGGTGGTGCGCCGGCGCCGCCTCCACCCCGCCGCGCAGCAGCAGGATGCGCGTCGCCATGGCCGCCACCGCCCCGGCGCAGAGCAGGCACGCCGCGCCGGTGGAGGGGCCGCGGTGGTTCGCGAGGTCGATGCGCGAGGGGTCCACCAAATAGGCGCGGTGGAGCCCGCGCGGGGCAACGCCCATGAGGAAGCGCAGATACTGCTCCTCCACCGGGTGGCCTTCGAGCTGGAAGTATTCCTCGAAGCTCATGCCCGTCGGCATGAAGGCCAGCAGGCCGACCCCCATGCCGATCGGGGCCGCGGTCAGCGCGGGAATGCCGAGGTCCCGGCAGCGTGCGAAGGCGCGGCGGCGGATGTCCATGGAGAAGAAGTCGATGCCATCCACGAAGAGGTCGGCGCCGGACAGGAAGTCGTCGAGGTTCTCCGCCGTGATCCCCGCGCCGAACGTGCGGAGCCGCACCTCCGGGTTCACGTCGCGCGCCATCTCCGCCAGCACCTCGACCTTGGGGCGGCCCACCGTGGAGGCGAAGGCGCCGGCCTGGCGGTTCAGATTGGGCCAGTCGAAGGTGTCGAGGTCCGAGATGGTGAAGGCGCCGATGCCCAGCCGGGCGAGCGCGATCAGGTGCCCGCCGCCGACGCCGCCCATGCCGGCGATGGCGACGCGGCGGCCACGCAGCGACTCCTGCTCCTCGGCCCTGACCCAGCCCAGGTTGCGCGAGAAGGCGGCGTGATAGTCGAAGGGCTTCATCGGGCGCCGCGCGGGGCGGCCGGAGGAGTGGCTTCGGCGGAAGAGGGAGAATGCTGCATCCCCGATTCATACGCCTCAAGCTGGGCATCCGTCAGGTCATCGACCTGGAGAAGCTGCCAGTTTCCCTCAACCCTTCGCCGGACCAGCCGGCCACCGGGCTCCCCGGCCAGGGAAACACGCCAGATGCCCTGGTCCGACAGAGGCTGCCGGGCACGCACGGCGGCGATCGTCCCGAACACCCCATGGCCACCGGCGACGGCACCGGGATGGGGGGCCACGAGGTCGGCAACGCTGCTCACGGCGTGCGGGGCGCGGTCGGGCGGCAGGGTCTGGCCTTGCGCCCCGACGTCGCATTCCCGCCTGCTGCCGTCCCCCACCGTCGCCACCCTGTTTCTCATCACCAGGATCGCAGTTGTTGTTCCCGCGCGCATGTCCGTGAACGCCCGGACCGGTGCGGGGTTGCCACGGTTCCCTTCCGGCGGAGGGCGCCGCGGAGGCGGGAGAGGTTCCCCCTTCCCCGTCCCCGGCAGGCACGGCAGAAGGCTTCCTCGCTGTCCGTCACCGCCCAGGCTCAGGCCCGCGGCGCCCGGTCCCCAAGGATCCCTGTTCCGCATGAGCACCATCCCCGTGACCCTGCCCTCCGCCTTCCGGTCCGATGCCACGCACGGCCATGGCCTTGAGCACGGCGCCCCTGACCTGGCCGGCACGCTGCCGGCACGCATTCAGGCCGTGGGCACCAGCCAGATCGGCATGGTGGCCGATCGCGGGCGCGACGACCCGGAGGTGGTGAAGCTCTGGATCGGTGAGGGCGACCTTCCCACCCCGGACTTCGTGGTGGAGGCGGCGCACCGCGCCATGCAGGCTGGCGAGACGCGCTACACCTATTCCCGCGGCATCCCCCGCCTGCACCAGGCCCTGTCCGACTACCATCGCCGCCATTGGGGCGCGGAGGTGGCGCCCGAGCGCTTCGCCATCACCGCGGGCGGCATGAACGCCATCATGCAGGCCTGCCAGGCGCTGCTGGAGCACGGGGACGAGGTGATCATCCCCACCCCCAACTGGCCCAACCTGGCCGAGGCCGTGCGGGTGACGGGCGGCGTGCCCGTCACGGTGCCCTACCGGAGCACCGCCGGAGGGCAGTTCTGCCTGCCGCTGGAGGACATCGAAGCCGCCATCACGCCCCGCACGCGTGTTCTGGTGGTGAACTCCCCCTCCAACCCCACGGGCTGGGTGATGCCGCTCGCCGAGATGGAGGCGCTGCGGGACCTCGCCCGCGCGCGCGACCTCTGGATCATCTCCGACGAGGTCTACGGTCACTTCACCTACGGCAACGCGATCGCGCCGTCCTTTCTCCAGATCTGCACGCCGTCCGACCGGCTGATCGTCACCAACACCTTCTCCAAGAACTGGGCGATGACGGGCTGGCGCGCGGGGTGGGTGGTCTATCCGGACGGGCTGGCCGCCACCTTCGGCAAGCTCGGGCAGTACAACACGACTTCCATCCCGACCTTCATCCAGCACGCGGCCATCGCGGCCCTCGACGAGGGCGACAGCTTCATCCGCACCATGGTCGGGCGCTGCGCCGAGAGCCGCGCGATCATGGTGGATGGCCTGGCCCGCCTGCGCGGCGTGACGGTCTTCGCGCCCGAGGGCGCCTTCTACCTGATGGCGCGGGTGGACACGGGCGAGACAAGCCTGGACCTCGCCTTCCGGCTGCTGCGCGAGGCGAAGGTGGGCGTGGCCCCCGGCACGGCCTTCGGACCGGAGGGAGAGGGTTTCATCCGCATCTGCTTCGCGGTCAGCCCGGCGCTGGCGCGCGAGGCGGTGGCGCGGCTGACCCGCGTGCTCGGCGAAGGGCCCGGGGCGAAGCCCCTGGCGGACGCCGCGCGGGCCTGAACGGGCGGCGGGGCGGTCAGCCGTCCCGCCGCTGCGCGTCAGGAACAGGCCGCAGAAAGACGCGCGTCATCTCCGGATGCGTTTCCTCGATGCGCCGCGTCAGCTCCGCCGCCGCGCGCTCCACCTCGCCGCCCGGCATGGTGTCGGCGAAGTCGATGGTCACGGCCAGCAGCACCTCGCGCGGGCCGAGATGCATGCTCAGCAGCTCGTCCACGGACACCACGCGCGGGTCCCGCTTCAGCAGCGCGCGCACGCTGTCCAGGCGGTGGGGCGCCGCGGCCTCGCCCGTCAGCAGGCTGCGGGTTTCGCGCGCGAGGACGACGGCCGTGCCGGTCAGCAGCAGGCCGATGCCGATCGAGGCGATGCCGTCGAACTCCGCCCGCCCCAGCCATTCCGCGAGCCCGAGGCCGGTGATGGCGATGAGGAGCCCGACCAGCGCGGCGGCATCCTCCAGCAGCACCGCGAACACACCGGGGTCCTTGCTGCGGCGGATGGCGGCCCAGAAGGGTTCGCCCTCGTGCAGACGGCGGAACTCGCGCCAGCCGACGCGGAAGGACAGCGCCTCGAACAGCATGGAGGCGCCGAGCACCGCGAAGTTCACCCAGGCGGAGGCCACCGGTTCGGGGTTGTAGAGCTTGTGCCAGCCCTCGTAGATCGAGAAGGCGCCGCCGAGCGCGAAGATGAGCAGGGCGACCACGAAGGCCCAGAAGTACAGCTCCATGCCGTGGCCGAAAGGGTGTGCCGGGCTGGGCGCACGGGCCGCGCGGCGCAGCCCGAAGAGCAGCAGGCCCTGGTTGCCGGTATCGACCGTGGAATGGATCGCCTCGCTCAGCATGGCGGAGGAGCCGGTCCAGAAGGCCGCGGCGAACTTGGTGGTGGCGATGGCGAGGTTGCCGGCCAGGGCGGCCATGATCACGCGGCGCGATCCGTCGCTCGACATGTGCCAGGCTCCTCGATGCGTCGGCGGAGCGCGGCAGCGGTGACGGTGCGGCGCGGTGCTTGCGCCGCGAGGGGCTGAACGCCCGCCCGGCGGAGGCGTTTCGCGTCCTCCGCCTTCAGGCCGGCGTCATGCGCCCCTGGCGCCCGGCGGAACCCTCGCCCGGATCGCGCCGGAGCATGGATCCCGGCGAGAAGACGGACTGAGCAAGGCCGCCGGGCGCGCCCTCCGGCCGAAGCAGGGCGGCCAGCAGCGTCTCCGCCTCCGACGCGGTCTGCACCACCTCCTCCTCCGGCACCGGGTGGCCGAACAGGAAGCCCTGCATGCGCGACACACCCAGCCCGTGCAGCAGCCGGAACTGTCCGTCCGTTTCCACCCCCTCCGCCACGGCGCGCAGGCCCAGCGCCTGCGTCAGGTCCAGCATGGCCCGCACCACCGGCAGCGCCTGGCGGTCCGTGCCGAGCCCGGCCGTGAGGCTGCGGTCCAGCTTCACCGCGTTGAAGGGAAAGCGGCGCAGGTTCGTCACGGAGGCGTAGCCGTTCCCGAAGTCGTCCAGCGCCACGGTGACACCGAGCGCGCGCAACGCCTGCATGGCCTCGGACATGCGCTGGGGATTCGGCACCTGCATGGTTTCCGTGATCTCCAGCCGCAGGCGGGAGGGCGGCAGGCCGCTGACCGCCAGCGCCTCCTGCACGAGCTCCACCACATCCAGCAAGGCCACGGTGGCCGGCGACATGTTCACGGAAACCGCCCAGGCCTCGGGCCAGGAGCAGGCGGCGCGGCAGGCCTGCATGAGCACCCAGCGGTCGATATGCGGGACCAGGCCGGACTGCTCGGCCACCGGCACGAAGTCGCTGGGGGCCACGCGCTGCCCGTCCAGCAGGGTCCAGCGCACCAGCGCCTCGAAAGCCATCACGCGGCCGGAGGGCAGGTCGAGGATCGGCTGGAAGTGCAGGTGGAAGGGGTTGCAGCCAGCGGTGAGCAGGGCTTCGCGCAGCAGGTTGTGCAGGGTCATCCGCCCCGCGATGTCGACGGGCGCGCGCTCGGCCGGGGCCTCGGGGCTGAGCGCAAGGCGGGTGATGCCGCGCCCGGCGCGCTTGGCGGCGTAGAGCGCCGCGTCCGACGCGGCCACCAGCCCCTCGGCGCCGGAGGCGTGGCGCGGCGCCACCGCCACGCCGATGGAGGTGCGCAGCGGCACGACCTGGCCGTCGATCTGGAAGGTATCCGCCAGCGCCGCGTGAACGCGGCCGGCGATGGCGAGCGCCGCATCCACCGAGGCGCCCTCGCCGCACAGGATGGCGAACTCGTCCCCGCCGAAGCGTGCCACCATGTCGCCCGCGCGCGCCACGGCGCGGAGCCGGCGCGCGACCTCGCAGAGCGCGCGGTCGCCCCCCGGATGGCCGAACAGGTCGTTGATGCCCTTGAAGCGGTCGATGTCGAACATGAGCAGGGCCGCGCTTCCCGTGCCGGCGCAGGACTCCTCCAGCCGCCGGTCGAAGGCCGCGCGGTTGGCCAGGCCCGTGAGGGGATCGACCAGCGCCATGCGGCTCAGCTCCCGCATGCAGCCGTGCAGCTGCAGCGTGGCCGAGGCGCCGGCCGCGATCTGCGCGAGCTTGGCGACCATGTCACGGTCCACCTCGCGCGGCTCGCGGTCGATGACGCAGAGAGAGCCCAGCACGAAGCCGTCCCGGTCCAGCAGCGGCGCGCCGGCATAGAAGCGGATGCCCGGCATGCCCGTCACCAGCGGGTTGGAAGCGAAGCGGTCGTCCAGCAGGGCGTCCGGCACCACCATGACATGATCCGGCCGCATGATCGCGTGGGCGCAGAAGGCGTGGTCGCGCGAGGTCTGCTGCAGCGGCAGGCCCAGGACGGACTTGAACCACTGGCGGTCGGTGTCCACCAGCGAGAGCGCGGCGATGGGCGTGCCGCAGACCGAGCGTGCCAGCTCGGTGAAGGCGTCGTAAACCGCGTCCGGCGCCGTATCGAGGATATCCAGCCGCCTCAGGGCCGCGATGCGCTCGCGCTCGTCGCGGGGCATGGGGGCTGGGATCATCCACGGGTCTCCGGTGTGTCGCGGCAAGGCAGAAGCGAGAGCCGCGCGGGGAACCGGCTGCCGGCGGGCCCGGCCTGGAACAGGAGCCCGCCCGCAGCCCGGACCATGCCGCAGCGGAGCCGGAAAGTGGCGTGAGGTTGTGTGAGGAAGCACGGCTGCCGCCGGCAGGAGCCGGGCGGCCACTCACGAAATGCGGCGCTTTGTGGGATTTTGTCGTCTGCCCATCCGTCGCCGGCGGGCCGGATGCGGGAAGGTGCTCATCCCGGCCCGCGCCGGCAGCCACGCCGGTCAGCCATGGCCCCGGGCGGGATGCGCAACGCGGCCTCCGGCGGCGGTGGCCGCCAGCGGGTCCGGCCCACTCCCGGCTTTCGCTCAGAACCGCGTCGGCGCCAGGAAGGTGGCCAGCCGGGCCTCGACCCCCGTGCGCGGCAGCGGCGCCGGGCGGGGCGTGAGCGCGGCGGTGCTTTGCTCGTCCTCTTCCAGCCCCGCATCGCTCCACGCCAGGCGCGACATCATCACGAGCAGCCCGGCGTAGTAGCTTTGGGCCTCCGAAACCTCGGGCAGGGAGGCCGCGCGGGTTGCCCCGCCGCCCGCCACCCCGGCCGGACGGCGGCTGGACGCGCCGGCGAGGCACCCGATGGCGCGCAGCCCGGCGTCCCCCGCATAGGGCGCCACCGCATCGGTGCGCAGGTCGGCCCAGGCGGGCGGCGCCGCATGGGCCGGGTCGTTCCAGAACTCCACGGCGGCGCGGAGCGTCGGCGCCTGGCGGTACCCGGCCCAGGCCAGGTAAAGCGGCACCCGGATGGCGTCGTAGGAGAAGCGCGGCGCCCATCCCGACGCCAGCGTCGGCCGGCCCGCGCCGCGCGGCAGGGCCACCCAGTCGGCGGGCAGCTTCCAACGCCCGAAGCAGGCGGCCTCGGACAGCGCCAGGCCGCTTTCCTCCAGCCTGGCCCAGAGCGGATTGGGCACCAGCAGGGCCATGGCGCGGAAGGCCGGCAGGACGGAGTAGCTGGGGTTCACGACGACATGGTCGGGCTTGAGAAAGCCGGAGGCACCCGGCAGCAGCACGGCATCCTTGCCCTGCGCCACCACCACGCGCCGGAGGATGTCGCGCCCCATCTGGATGGCCAGCGCGCGGTGTTCCGCCACGCCCCAGCGCCCGGCGGCCTCGGACAGCGCCCAGGCCGCCAGCAGATCCCCGTCGGTGGCGTTGTTGAGGTCGGCCACGGGCACGGAGGCGCCGGGCTGGTAGCGCCAGGCGAGCAAGGTGTCGTCCGGCCGGCGCAGCACCCCGCGCGTCCAGGCCAGGATGCGCTCGAAGCCCACGCGGTCGTCGAAGCGGGCGGCGAAGAGCAGCGCGGCGCCCTGCCCCTCGGAATGGGACACGTTGCTGTTGCCGGTGTCGATCACCCGGCCATCCGGCATGACGAAGCGCTGGCGGAACGCCACCCAGTCCGCGGTCGCCGCGGCCGCGCGGGCGGGGCGCGTGCGCACCGCCGCCGCCGCGGCCAGCGCCGCGCTCAACAGGTTGCGGCGGCCGAACGGAGCAACGCCGGCCGCGCCGGCATCATGGGCGGGAGCGGCGCGCTGGGTTTTCGACATCTCCGGCCGGGCTCCTGGAAGCGGACTGGGTTCATGATTCCTTCAGATGTCGTAACGGTTAGGCGGTCCGGCCAGCGAAGTAGCTTTTGTTCGTTTTTGTCGCGGGGCACGGGCGTGGAGATGGCAGGCCGGGCGCGCCACGCCGCGCTCCGGCCGGCCGCGTGACACACGATCACAATTGCTCACCTTTTTCCGGACGGGGAGGTGATGGCGGGCATGTCATAAAACGGCCGCACCGGGCCGGAGGAACCATGCTGGATACCGCGGAGTACCCGCCCGATCCGTCCATGGCGGCCATGGGCGGAAGCGGCACCCTCCGGCTGGACAGCCGCCACCGCATCGAGGCCGTGGACGCGCAGGCCGCGAGGCTGCTCGGCCTGCCCACGGCGGCGCTGCTTGGGCACTGCCTCTGGGATCGCTTTCCTGCCCTGTGCGGGACCGAGCCGCACCGGCGCTGCCTTGCCCTCGCCGGCGCGGAGATGCCCGGGACGCAGGACGTCCTGTTCCGCTTCGAGCCGCTGGACCGCTGGTACGTGGTGGTCATCACGCCCCTGCCGGCAAAGGCGCTGGAAATCCGGTTCACCGACGTGACCGATACGCCTGGCGGCATCGCGGCACAGCTGCGGGCCGAGCGCCTGGACGCCGCCGCGCTGGCCACGGGCCGCCTGTCGCACGACTTCAACAACTGCCTCACCGTGATCATGGGCAACGCCGAGTACCTGGAGGAGCTCCTGGCCGACCAGGCGGAGCTGCTGGAGGCCGTCCGCTTCATCGGGCAGGCAGGGGAGCGTGCCGCGGCGCTGACCGGACGCGTGCTGCAATTCGCCCGGAGGAAGGCCCCGCCGGGTGATGGGAAGGCGGGCGCGCAGGAGGTTCTGGCGCGCCTGGAGAACAGGCTGCGGGCCGGGGCCCCGGAGCACCGGATCGAGGTTTCGTCCGGGCCCGGCCTGCCGCTGGTGCTGGCCGAGCCTGCGGCGCTGGAGGCGGCCCTGCACGAACTCGCCTCCAACGGGCTGGAGGCGATGCTCCCCGGCGGCACCCTGCGGATTTCCGCCGCGGAGGCGGAGGAGGGGCGCGTCGCCTTCACGGTTGCCGACACCGGGCATGGAATGGCCCGGGCAATGCTGGACCGCTGCATCGAGCCTTTCGTCACCACCGCGGAGGCTCACTGGGGCACCGGCCTGGGGCTTTCGGCCGCCTACGGCTTCGCGACGGCCCATGGCGGGGCGTTGCACCTGGAAAGCCGCCCCGGCGAAGGAACCCGTGCCGTGCTCGACCTGCCGGGCACCCCCGCCGAAGCACCGGGGGTGCCCCCCCCGGCGGACCATGTGCTGCTGGTGGAGGACGACCCGGCCGGACGCGAAGGAATCGCGCGGCTGCTGGGCGGGCTGGGCTACGGCGTGACCGCCGTGGCCTCGGCGGAGGAGGCGATGGAGGCGCTGGAGCGCTGCCGGCCGGTCCCTTCCCTGCTGCTGGCGGACGTGATCCTGCCCGGCGGGCTGGACGGGGCGCGGCTGGTTGCGGAGGTTCGGCGGCGGATCCCGTCCCTGCCCGCCCTGCTGATGTCCGGCTATGCCGCGCAGCCCCATGGCACAACGCTCTGCGAGAACGGCATCCGCCTGCTGCCCAAGCCCTTCCGCAAGGCCGAGCTGGCCCAGGCGGTGGCGGAGGAGCTGCGGACGGCGCGCGTGGCGTAGGATGCGGGCCGGGAAGCGGCTGGCCATGCGGGAAGCGGCCCGGGCCGCGGATGGCCGGGGCTGGCGCCGGGGCCACGGTGCCGGGCGGGTGCCGGCTCGCCTGCCGGGCGACGGTTTGGCGCCTGCCGTCCCGGCAGCAGGTCCGGGCGGCCTCGCCTGGGTTCCGTCGAGGAGCCGGAACGGCGTGCAGGGGGCCTGCCGCCGGGCCGATCCGGCGCCGCGCGCCGCGGACCCGCCCGGCGCTGCCCAGCGGGCTCGCGGGGCCTGCCTTCGCGTCCTCGTGGTGGAGGACGACGGCCCGGTGCGCGAGCACGCGGCGCGCCTCATGCGCGCGCTCGGCCACGCCGTGCGCGAGGCGGGGGGCGGAACCGAGGCGCTGCAACTGCTGGCCGACGATCCCGGCTGCGACCTCCTGTTCAGCGACGTGATGATGCCGGGCATGGGCGGCGGGGAGCTGGCGGAGGCCGCGCGGCGGCGGCTGCCCGGCCTGGGCATCGTCTTCGTCACCGGCCATCACGAGGATCCGGTGGTGGAGCGCATGCGGCGGGAGGGCAGCGCCGTGGTGCTGACCAAGCCCTATCGCCGCGGAGCCGTGGCGGAAGCGGTGCGGATGGCGGTGGACGACCGCGCCGCGTCCTGATCTCCGCCTACACTTTCGGACGACTCCGTGCATGTGCCGGCGCGGCCGCCTTGCGATGATCGCGGCGCCGGGGGACGCGTCCTCCGCGGCGACCAAGGAGGGGATCTTGAACATTCACGGGCTGCCCTCCGCGCCCTCTTCGCCTGGGGAGGGTGAAGCGGGGGAGACGGGCTTGCCGGCGCTGCTGGGCAGCACGCCGCGCGGTGTTGCGGCGCGCTCGCTTATCGGGCAGCTGCGCCACCATCACGCGCCCACCGCCGCGCACTGCGCGCGGGTGGCGCGCGTGCTGATGCGGATGTGGGCCCGCGCACCGGACCAGCTGGGCGACCCCGAGACGCTGCTGATCGCCGGTGCCCTGCACGACATTGGCAAGCTGTTCGTGCCCGCCTCGACCCTCGGCTCGGACCGGGCGCTGGATGAGGATGGGCTCGCCACCATCCGCCGCCACCCCGAGACGGGCGCCGAGGTCCTGCGCAGCCTGGGCTTCCCTCCGGTGGTGGTGGCCGCCGCGCGCGACCACCACGAGCGCTGGCAGGGAGGCGGCTATCCCGTCGGCGGACATTCGGAGGACCTGCACGTCGTGGCGCGCGCCACCGCCGTGGCCGATGCCTATGTCGCCATGGTGGAGCCCGGGCGGGCCTACCGCACGCCGCTGACTGACGGCGCCGCGCTGGCGGAGCTGCGTGCCTGCCGCGGCACGCATTTCGATCCCGTGCTGGCCGATATTCTCCTCGTGGAACTCGCTGAGCGCGCCGCCGCCGGCCTGGCGTTGATTTGAAGGAACAGGGCATGCAGCGCGCCGCCGCCACCGCCGCCCTGGCGGAGGCCATGAGGCAGGGCGGAAGCCCCTCGGGGCCCCTTTTCCGCCGGCTGGTGGAGGGGGCGTCGGACATGGTGATCCTGACCGATGCCAGCCTCGACTGGCCCGGGCCCTATATCCGCTACGTCAATCCCGCCTTCACCCGGGTGACGGGCTGGGCCGCCGAGGAGGTGCTGGGTCGATCGCCGCGCCTGCTGCAGGGGCCGGGAACGGACCGCCAGGTGCTCGCCGCGATGGGAGCATCGCTCAGGGCCGGCAGTCCGGCCTCGGCCAGGCTGCTGAACCATACGCGCAACGGCATGCCCTTCTGGCTGGACATGCAGGTGGTGCCCATGCTCGACCCCCGCGGGCGGATCGGCGTTTTCGCCAGCTTCGCGCGCAACGTGACCGGGCAGGGCCTGGACGGGAGCGCGCCGGACACCATGGCGGACTGCGACCTGCTGACCGGCCTTCCCGGCCGCCAGGCCCTGCTGCGGGTCTCGGCGCTGGAATTCGCCGCCCAGCCCTCCGCGCGCTTCTGCTTCGCCGTGCTCGGCGTCGATGGGCTGGCCGACGTCCGGGCGGAGCATGGGCCGCGATCGGCGGATGCCGTGCTGATGGGGGTGGCCGGCCTGCTGGCCCGCAATCTCCGCCGGGTGGATCTGGTGGGGCGCCTGGACGATGCGCGATTCGGCCTTTGCATGCCCGGCCTCGCGCTGGTGGAAGCGCGGACGGTGGTGCAGCGCCTCCGTGCGGCCGTCGCGGCATCGGCCTTCCCGACCCCTGCCGGGCCGCTGCGCGTCTCCTGCGGCGGCGGGCTCGCCTCCGCCCTGGCGGGCGATCAGGTGGCGCAGGTCGTTGCCCGGGCGGAGGCCGCGCTGGAGGAAACATCGCTGGAAAACCAGGACCTGCTCGCCCCGGCCTGAGCCGTGCTGCTTCTCCGCTGCCACAGTGAGGCGCGCTAAACCCACGCGTGTGGAATCGGTCTTGCTCTCGCGCCCGAGGGCACCGATGATCAATCACTCGTGGAGGGGTGTCTTATATGTCTGGCTCTCGGCCAGTCCTTGTTCTCGAAGACGATCCAGGGGTAGCGGCGACCATCAGCAACGCCCTCATTCGCGATGGCTGGAAGACCGAGACGGCGGCGACACTGGCCGAGGCACGCATCCACCTGCAGCGCGACAACCCGCGCATCGCGGTGGTGGACCTCGGCCTTCCCGACGGCAACGGCATCGCCTTCGTTCGCGAGGCGGCGGCGCGCGCCGACCTGGGCGTGATCGTCGTCAGCGGTCGCGCGGACGAGATGGACCGCGTGGTCGGGCTGGAGGTCGGCGCGGACGACTACCTCGCCAAGCCGTTCTCGCTCCGGGAAATGGTGGCGCGCGTCCGTGCGCTCAGCCGCCGCCTGGACGCGACCACCCCTGCCTCCACCACTCCCGCCGCCGTCGTGGCGGCCGAGCCGGCAGGATGGAACCTGGGCGGTTTGCAGATGGAGCCTTCCCGCCTGCGGGTCGTGGCGGCGGACGGGACCGAAACACGCCTCACAGGGGGCGAGGCCGGCTTCCTCGGGGTGCTGCTGGATTCGCCCGACCATCTCGCGGAACGCGAAACGATCTCGGAGAAGGTGCTGGGGCGCCGCCTTCTTCCGGAGCAGCGCGGCGTGGACCAGCTTGCCTCCAACCTCAGGCAGAAGCTGAGCGCCGCCTCGGGCGGGCATGTCACGGTGGTGGCGGTGCGCGGCAAGGGTTATCGGCTGGTGTGGTGACCCGGTCACTCCGGCCGATGATCACGTGAACACGCTTGCGAAATATCCCGTCCGCGCCAAGTCAACCTCGCGCAACACAGCTTTCCCTTGTAAGCCCGGGGAAGTGAACCACCCCTGCGTGCATCGCTCCGGTTTACCCGGATGCGCCGGCGGCCGGAAGCCGGGACAATGACGGGCGGCGGCAGGGGCGCGCTTCCGCCGCGTCGCGTCCAAGCACGGTGGTTCGCCGCATGGCGGGAAA
>Ga0210040_10003917_pt1 | contig 19794 bp, 19 predicted proteins | sample CryGeyCG12114_NA_FD_185462 | JGI IMG/M metagenome (GOLD analysis project Ga0210040, IMG submission 185462) | Groundwater microbial communities from aquifer - Crystal Geyser CG19_WC_8/21/14_NA (SPAdes) (version 2) | ecosystem: Environmental > Aquatic > Deep subsurface > Groundwater | place: USA... | reverse complement strand
GGCGGTGCCGGTCGACGGGCCGGCATCGAGCCGTCGGTGGTGCCTGTCGTGGCGGGCCCCACCGGCGCGGGTCCTCAATCCCGGACGGGGCGCGACCGGCGCCGCCCGGCCGGCTACTCCCCCGTCCGGCCGTCGGCGAGCTCCCGCAGCACGTCCAGGTGCCCGAGGTGCCGCGCGGTCTCCTCCACGAGGTGCAGCAGCACGAAGCGCAGGGAGAACTGCCGGCCCCGCCGGTTCGCCGCCGTGGCGTCCAGCTGCAGCTCGGCCGTCACCAGCCGGGAGCGCGCGCAGGCCTGCCGGTAGAGCCCCACGGCGACCTCGAGCGGCTCGGACGCCGCGCTTGAGAACTCCCAGTCCTCGTCGTCGTCGAAGGGCGCGCTCGCCCACGGCTCGGGCAGCGGCCGCTGCGCGATGCCGTGCGTGAACCAGTGGTCCTCGACGTACGCGAGGTGCTTGACCAGACCGGCCGCGGTGGTCCCCGAGCGCAGCGGCGAGCCCACCGCGTCCTGCTGGCGCAGCCCGTCGACCTTCGCGAGCACGCCCGCGCGGTACCAGTCGAGCATGCCCGTGAGCATCGTCCGCTCGTCCGCCGCGTGGATCGGCGGCATCGCCCGCTCGCCGGTGTCCACCGGAGGGGTCTCGCCGCGCTCGGCGGCGCTGCGCTCCACGCAGAACTCGTTGCCCTCGGGGTCGGCCATCACGACCCAGCCGCTGCCGTCCGGGCGGGTGCGGTCGTGCAGCACGCGCGCGCCCAGTGCGACCAGGCGCTGCACCTCCTGGGCGCGGGGCAGCTGCGGCTGCAGGTCCAGGTGCACCCGGTTCTTGACCGCCTTGGCGTCCGGCACCTGCTCGAACAGCAGCGGCGTCGCGCCGTGGGTGACCAGCGCGGCCGGGTCCCCGGGCGCGTCGTCGTCCTGCAGCCGGCCGCCGACCGCCCCGGCCCAGAACGTCGCGAGGGCGTAGGGGTCGAGGCAGTCGAAGGTGACGTGGCGCACCGGGGAGCTCATGCGCTGACCGTGCCCGGTCCTGCGCCGCCGGGCAAGGCGTTTGGCGCTACGCGGCGGCGAGCGCGGGCTGCTGCGACGGCTGGAACTCCAGCGCCTCGTACGCGTTGCGGCCGTAGCGCAGCAGCAGCAGGTCCTTGAGGTAGATCTGGTGCAGCATCCACGGCGCCCGATCGGCCTGCCGCGGGAAGTCCGAGACGGTGCGCAGCACGTAGCTGGAGCGCAGGTCGATGAACGGCACCTCGGGCAGCGCCGGCTGGCTCCATCGGGGGGTCACCGCGGCGTAGCCGTGGGAGCTCATGTGGTTGAGCAAGCGGCAGACGTACTCGCAGACCAGGTCGCACTTGAGCGTCCAGGAGGCGTTCGTGTAGCCGATGGCCGCGGCCAGGTTCGGGACGCCGCTGAACATCATCCCCTTGTAGCCGACCGTCTCCGACAGCTTGACCGTCGAGCCGTCGACCACGATCTCCATGCCGCCCAGCACGAGCATCTGCAGGCCGGTGGCGGTCACGATGATGTCCGCCTCGAGCTCCTCGCCCGAGGTGAGCCGGATGCCCTTCTCGGTGAACGACGCGATGTGCCCGGTGACGACGGAGGCCGTGCCCTTGCCGATCGCGTGGAACAGGTCACCGTCGGGGACGACGCAGAACCGCTGGTCCCAGGGGTCGTACGGCGGGGTGAAGTGGGTGTCGATGTCGTAGCCCTGCGGCAGGCTGGCCTCCAGGCCCTTGCGCACCAGCTTCTTCATGAGCTCCGGACGGCGCCGGCTGACCTGGTAGCTGGCCATGGTGAGCAGCACGTTCTTCCAGCGCACCAGCTCGTAGGTCGCCTTCTCCGACAGCCGGCCCTGCAGCTTGGTCGCGACCCGGTCGCGGGAGGGCCGCGAGGCGATGTACGTCGGTGTGCGCTGCAGCATCGTGACGTGTGCGGCGGTGTCCGCCATGGACGGCACCAGCGTGACGGCGGTCGCGCCGCTGCCGATCACGACGACCTTCTTGCCGGCGTAGTCCAGGTCGGCCGGCCACTGCTGGGGGTGCACGATCTGCCCCGCGAAGCGGTCGGCGCCCTCGAACGCGGGGGTGAAGCCGTGGTCGTAGCGGTAGTAGCCGGAGCACATGAGCAGGAAGCCGCAGGTCAGCTGCGTGACCTCGCCGGTACCGGTGTGCTCGACGGTGACCGTCCAGCGGGCGTCCGCGCTCGACCACTCCGAGCGCACGACCCGCGAGCAGAAGCGGATCTTCTCGTCGATCCCGAACTCACGGGCGGTGTCGCGCACGTACTCCAGGATCGAGGGCCCGTCCGCGATCCCCTTGGTGCTCGACCACGGCCGGAAGGAGTACCCGAGCGTGAACATGTCGGAGTCCGAGCGGATGCCGGGGTAGCGGAACAGGTCCCACGTCCCCCCGAGAGCCTCACGGGCCTCCAGCACGGCGTACGTCTTGTCCGGGCTCTGCCGCTGCAGGTGCACGGCGGCACCGATGCCCGACAGGCCGGCTCCGACGACGAGGACGTCGAGGTGCTCGACGGCTGCTTCCGGGCGCACTGCGACCACCTGTGGGGGCTCCTTGTCCTGGGGCGGTGTGCGGCCGGCAGGGCCGCACACCTCCAGTGTCGCTGGGCGCGCGCCCGCGCGCCGCTCCGGGGTGCCCGCACGGCGTGGCACCCGGACGCCTCCCGGCGCCGGGGCTCCCTCTGCGGTCGAGCAGGCCGGGCCGCGGGCTACCCGCCGGCCATGGCACCGACCACGAGCAGGGGCTCCTCGCCGCGGACCACGGGGTCGGGCAGCGGGTCGTCGGGCGAGAGGTGCGACAGGTCCTCCCGGCAGGCGAAGAAGCGCACGAACGCACGGCGGCGGCCGGTGGCCGGGTCGCGGATCGTCCCGCGCAGCGCCGGGTGGCGGGCCTCGAGCGCGTCGAGCACCGCCCGCTGGGTGGCGTCCGGGCACTCCAGCGCGAGCTCGCCCTGCACCTTGGCGAGGGCGCGCAGGTGCGCGGGCAGCACGACGCGGATCACGGGAGCGTCTGCACCTCGACCGACAGCACGGCGGGCAGGTCGCGCACGATCGGCGCCCAGCTGTCGCCGCCGTCCGGGGAGCAGTAGACCTGCCCTCCGGTCGTGCCGACGTAGACGCCGCAGTCGTCGAGGCGGTCGACGGCCATCGCGTCGCGCAGGACGTTGACGTAGCAGTTCTCCTGTGGCAGCCCGCTCGTCAGCGGCTCCCACTCACCGCCGCCGGTGCGGCTGCGGTAGACCCGCAGCCGGCCGTCCGGCGGGTAGTGGTGGGAGTCGCTGGTGATCGGGACGACGTACACGGTGTCGGGCTCGTGGGCGTGCACGTCGATCGGGAAGCCGAAGTCGGTGGGCAGGTCGCCGCTGATCTCGTGCCAGGACTCCCCCGCGTCGTCGCTGCGCATGACGTCCCAGTGCTTCTGCATGAACAGCACGTCGGGCCGGTCCGGGTGCATCGCGAGGTTGTGCACGCAGTGCCCGACCTCGGCGTCCGGGTCCGGGATGCCCCCGGACTGCAGGCCCTTGTTGATCGCCCGCCAGGTCCCGCCGCCGTCGTCGCTGCGGAAGGCGCCGGCCGCGGAGATCGCCGTGTAGAGGCGCTGCTCGTCGGTGGGGTGCAGCAGCACGGTGTGCAGGCACATGCCGCCCGCTCCCGGCTGCCAGTGGGGGCCCGAGCCGTGGCGGCGCAGCCCGGACAGCTCCGACCAGGACGCCCCGCCGTCCGTCGTCTTGAACAGCGCTGCGTCCTCGACCCCCGCGTACACCGTGTCGGGGTCGGTCAGCGACGGCTCCAGGTGCCAGACCCGGGCGAACTCCCACGGGTGCGGCGTGCCGTCGTACCACTGGTGGGTGCCCGGGACCCCGTCGTACCGGAAGTCGTTGCCGACCGGCGACCAGGTCCGCCCGCCGTCCTCCGAGCGCTGGATCACCTGCCCGAACCAGCCTCCCGACGGCGCCGCCCAGATCCGGTCGGGATCGGCCGGCGAGCCCTTCAGGTGGTAGGTCTCCCAGCCCCCGAAGTGCGGTCCCGCCACCTCCCAGTCGCGCCGCCGCTCGTCGCTCGTCAGCACGAACGCCCCCTTGCGCGTGCCCACCAAGACCCGTACGCCGCCCATGCGCACCTCCCTCTCGGAACGTACGACGCACCTCGGACAGAAGACTCATCGCAGGTGCGCCGACCGGGTGCGGGCGCCGCCGGAACGGGCAGGGACACGCCGTCCCTTCCTGACCCCGAAAGGCCTCTCCATGCAGCAGCGCACGCTCGGCAGCCTGTCCGTCTCCGCCCTCGGCCTCGGCTGCATGGGCATGAGCGAGTTCTACGGCGCCGGGGACGACCAGGAGTCGACCGCGACGATCCAGCTGGCGCTGGACCGCGGGTGCACCTTCCTCGACACCGCGGACATGTACGGCCCGTTCACCAACGAGCAGCTCGTCGGCCGCGCCATCGCCGGCCGCCGAGACGAGGTCGTGCTGGCGACCAAGTTCGGCAACGAGCGGACGCCGGACGGCGGCCGCGTCGGCATCAACGGCCGGCCGGAGTACGTGCGCAGCGCGTGCGACGCGTCGCTGCAGCGCCTCGGCGTGGACGTCATCGACCTCTACTACCAGCACCGCGTGGACCCGGACACCCCGATCGAGGACACGTGGGGCGCGATGAAGGAGCTCGTCGACGCGGGCAAGGTGCGCCACCTCGGCATCTCCGAGGCCTCCCCGGCGACCATCCGCCGGGCGCACGCGGTGCACCCCATCACGGCGCTGCAGACCGAGTGGTCGCTGTGGTCGCGTGACCCCGAGGACGAGCTGCTCCCGACCGTGCGCGAGCTCGGCATCGGGTTCGTGCCGTACAGCCCGCTCGGGCGCGGGTTCCTGACGGGACAGTTCCAGAAGCCCGAGGACATCCCCGAGGGCGACTTCCGCCGCCACAACCCGCGGTTCCAGGGTGAGAACTTCACGCGCAACCTGGAGCTCGTCGACCGGGTCAAGCAGCTCGCGACCGAGAAGGGGTGCACGCCCGCGCAGCTGGCACTGGCCTGGCTGCTGCACCAGGGCGACGACGTCGCGCCGATCCCCGGGACCAAGCGCCGGGCGCGGCTCGAGGAGACCCTCGGCGCCGCCGACGTGCGGCTGTCGGGCGAGGACCTGTCCCGGCTGGACGAGCTCGCGCCGGTGGGGGCGACCGCCGGGGAGCGCTATCCGGACATGAGCACCGTCAACCGCTGACGCCGGCGGAGGTGCCGGGCGGCTCCTTGTCGCCCGGCACCGTCCCGGCCTCCAGGCGCAGGACGTTGCCGTCGGCGTCGAGGTGGACGCGGCGCCGGAGGCCCGGGCGCCGGGCCGCCGCCAGCCACGTGCGCCGGGGCGCCTCCAGGGCCGCCCCGACCGGATCGAGCGCGACGTCCACCAGCGGCTCGACCCACCGCCACGCCCGGCGCAGCCCGGCGCGCAGGTGCCGCAGCCGTACGGGGCTCACGCTGGGCCGCCGGCTCGTGCCCTCGCGCCTGCGCTGTGCGCCGTTCCCGTCGCGTACGCCGTCGGCCGCCTGGCGCCGCCCTCGAGCAGCGGGCGGCAACGGCTGCGAGGAGGCACCACCTGCGGCCCGCCGGGACGGAGCGCCGCCCAGCGCGTCGACGGGTGCTGCGGCGTCAGCCGCCCGCGACGCGGGTGAGCGCCGCCTGCGCCTGCGCGAGCGTCGAGCCGTGGGCGCAGTCGGCGCCCTTCTCGCCGCCCTGCCCTTCGCCGGCGTACGTGCGGGTGAACTCGCGCAGCCTCGGGTCGGTCGCCTCCTCGACGCTCAGCTGCAGCCCCCAGGCGGTGGCCATGAACGGCGCCGGCTGACCGGGGACGGGGCTGACGAGGACGTAGTCGGGGTTGACGGCGGTCAGGCCTGCCAGGGCGCGCACCGCCCCGGCGTCGGCGCCGGGCCGGTAGGTCAGCCAGACCGCTCCGTGCTCGAGGGAGTGCACGGCGAACTCGTCGACCACGGGGTCGGGATAGACCGCGCACTGCAGCCAGCCGTACCCGTCCTGGGTCTGCGGGGGCCAGTGGGGCCCGCCGACCGGCGGGGCCTGGGGGTAGGCCTGGTCCTGCTCGAGGTGGTCGTGCGACAGGTCCGGGAAGGTCGTCACGCCGCCCAGGCCCGCTGCGCTCGGAGCCGGCGGCGGGGCAGCGCCGGCGGAGCAGCCCGCGACGAGGGTGACGATCGCGATCCCGGAGCCGAGCCTGGGCAGCCACGGGCTGACCGGGCGAGCACGGAGCGCAGACAGGGCCGACACCCCGTGCAGGTTACGGGCCCACGCCCCGCAAGGCGGCGGGTGCGGTGGTCCAGCTGATGGCGGTGCGGTACGCCGCAGAGGCCCTGGAGATCGCTCTCTCCAGGGCCTCCCGTCAGCCCGTCGTCACCGACGTCGGCTGCACGTGCGCATCAGGCAGCTGCAGAGCCGTTGCCCGGCCCGGCTGCCGCCGCGCAGCACGCCGCGGCGCTGCATCAGCTGCAGCCGCTGGTGCTCCCGCAGCTCTCGCAGACGTAGCAGGAGCCGGCCGGGCGCATCTTCACGCCACAGGTCATGCACAGCGGCGCGTCGGCCGCCGTCCCCTGCATCGCGTCGAGCAGCTCGGTCGAGCTGTGCACCTCGACCGGTGCCGGCTGCACGGCGCCGTGCGCCACCTTGTTCTCGACGGGGACCGACACCGCGAGCCCGTCCACGTCCACGTCGTCCTCGGCCGCCGGCGCCGACCCGTAGGAACCGGCGACGTTCGCGGCCCGCTCCTCCGCCGAGAAGATGCCCAGCTCCGAGCGGGTCTCGTACGGCAGGAAGTCCAGCGCCAGGCGGCGGAACAGGTAGTCCATCACCGAGGCGGACAGCCGGATGTCGGGGTCGTCGGTCATGCCGGCGGGGTCGAAGCGCATGTTGACGAACTTCGAGACGTAGGCCTCGAGCGGGACGCCGTACTGCAGCGCGATGGAGATGGCCACCGAGAAGGCGTCCATGACGCCCGCGAGGGTCGACCCCTGCTTGCTCATCTTGATGAAGACCTCGCCGAGGCCGTCGTCGGGGTAGCTCGAGGCCGTCATGTAGCCCTCGGCCCCGGCGACGGAGAACGAGGTGGTCTCCGACGGGCGCTTCTTCGGCAGGCGCTTGCGGGTCGGACGGTGCTCGACCACGACGGGCACCTCAGCGCCCTTCTCGGAGTCCTTCTTGTCCTGCAGGGGCTGGCCGACCTTGCTGTTGTTGCGGTAGATCGCCAGCGCCTTCAGGCCGAGCTTCCAGCCCTGGAAGTAGACGTTCTCGACGTCCTCGACGCTCGCCTCGGCGGGCAGGTTGACCGTCTTGGACAGCGCGCCGGACACGAACGGCTGGATCGCGGCCATCATGTTGACGTGGCCCATCGGGCTGATCGACCGGGCTCCCATGGCGCAGTCGAACACCTCGTAGTGCTCGCTCTTGAGCCCCGGGGCGTCGATGACGTGCCCGTGCTGCGCGATGTGCTCGACGATCGCCTCGACCTGCTCCTCCTGGTAGCCCAGGGCGCGCAGCGCGCGCGGCACGGTCTGGTTGACGATCTGCATGGACCCGCCGCCGACGAGCTTCTTGAACTTCACCAGCGCGAGGTCGGGCTCCAGACCCGTGGTGTCGCAGTCCATCATCAGGCCGATGGTCCCCGTGGGCGCGATGACGGAGGCCTGCGCGTTGCGGTAGCCGTTGCGCTCCCCCAGGGCCAGGCAGTCCTGCCACGCGCGGGTCGCCTCGTGCAGGATCCGGGCGTCGTCGGCGCCCACGGCCCGGACGCTGTCGTTCGCCGCGGCGTGCTTGCGCATGACGCGCTTGTGGCCGTCGGAGTTGCGCGCGTAGCCCTCGTACGGGCCGACGATCGCGGCCAGCTCCGCCGACCGCTTGTAGGCGGTGCCGGTCATCAGCGAGGTGATGGCGCCGGCGAGCGCACGGCCGCCGTCGGAGTCGTACGCGTGGCCGGTCGCCATCAGCAGCGCGCCGAGGTTGGCGTAGCCGATGCCGAGCTGACGGTAGGCACGCGTCGTCTCGCCGATGGGCTCGGTCGGGAAGTCCGCGAAGCAGATGGAGATGTCCATCGCGGTGATGATCAGCTCGACGGACTTGGCGAACAGCTGCGCGTCGAACGTCCCGTCCGGACGCAGGAACGTCATGAGGTTCAGCGAGGCGAGGTTGCAGGAGGAGTTGTCGAGGCTCAGGTACTCCGAGCACGGGTTCGACGCGGTGATCCGCCCGGACTCCGGGTTGGTGTGCCAGTCGTTGATGGTGTCGTCGTACTGCACGCCCGGGTCGGCGCACTCCCACGCGGCCTGCGAGAGCTTGCGCCACAGCGTCCGGGCGTCGACGGTCTCGATGACGCGCCCGTCCAGGCGCCCGCGCAGCGCGAACTCCTTGCCCTGGTCCACCGCGCGCATGAACTCGTCGCTCACGCGGACCGAGTTGTTGGCGTTCTGGTACTGGACGCTGGCGATGTCCTTGCCGCCGAGGTCCATGTCGAAGCCGGCGTCCCGCAGCGCGCGGATCTTGTCCTCCTCGCGCGCCTTGGTGTCGATGAACTCCTCGATGTCCGGGTGGTCCACGTCGAGCACGACCATCTTCGCGGCCCGGCGGGTGGCGCCGCCGCTCTTGATCGTGCCGGCGGAGGCGTCGGCGCCGCGCATGAAGGAGACCGGTCCGGAGGCGGTGCCGCCGGAGGAGAGCAGCTCCTTGGAGGAGCGGATGCGGGACAGGTTCAGGCCGGCGCCGGAGCCGCCCTTGAAGATCAGCCCCTCCTCGCGGTACCAGTTGAGGATCGAGTCCATGTTGTCCTCGACCGCGAGGATGAAGCAGGCCGACACCTGCTGCGGTGCGCTGGTGCCGACGTTGAACCACACCGGGCTGTTGAAGCTGAACACCTGGTGCAGCAGCATCCAGGTCAGCTCGTGCTCGAAGATCTCCGCGTCCTCCGCGGCCGTGAAGTACCCGAACTCCTGCCCGGCCGCCGCGTACTTCTTGACGACCCGGTCGATGAGCTGGCGCAGGCTCTGCTCCCGGGTGTCGCTGCCGACCGCGCCGCGGAAGTACTTGGTGGTGACGATGTTCGCGGCGTTGACGGACCAGGAGTCCGGGAACTCGACGCCGCGCTGCTCGAAGTTGACCGAGCCGTCACGCCAGTTCGTCATGACGACGTCGCGACGGGCCCAGGTCACCTCGTCGTACGGGTGGACGCCCGCCGTGGTGTAGACCCGCTGGACGCGCAGCTTCGCGCCGCGGCGGACCTGCGGGCGACCCGCCTGGGCCGGCGCGCCGTTGACCGTCTCGGTCATGGAGTTCCTCTTCTCGTCGTCAGTTCCAACAACCGCGGCAGGCGCGGCATTCACGGGCGGAGTCGTGCGGGGCGTCCAGGTGCGTGGTGTCAGGCGGTGCTGAGGGCCCGGCCGGGCGGGCCGGTGTCCTCGGGCGTGGCGGCGCTACGGAGCATGCGGATCTCGGCCTCGAAGTCGGCCAGCGAGTCGAACGCTCGGTAGACGCTGGCGAAGCGCAGGTAGGCGACCTCGTCGAGAGCGCGCAGCGGAGCCAGGATCGCCAGGCCGACGTCGTGCGCCCGGACCTCGGCCGCGCCCGCCGCCCGGACCGTCTCCTCGACCTGCTGCGCCAGCTTGGCGAGCGCGTCCTCGTCGACGGGGCGCCCCTGGCAGGCCTTGCGCACACCGTTGACGACCTTGGAGCGGCTGAACGGCTCGGTGACGCCGCAGCGCTTCACCACGGCCAGGGAGGTCTCCTCGACCGTGGTGAAGCGCCGGCCGCACTGCGGACACGACCGGCGCCGCCTGATGGCGTCACCGTCGCTCGTCTCGCGGCTGTCCACGACCCGGGAGTCGGAGGAGCGGCAGTACGGGCATCTCATGCGTGGACCTCCTCCCGGTGACCGGTCGTCCACATCTGTGGACGACTTCATCCACATCATGTGGAGAACTACACCTGTGTAAGTACCAGATGTTGTGTCGCGGACAGTAGGTCGACACGACAGGCGCCGCAAGCCTGCTCGCGGTGGACCGACCGGCGTGTCGCACAGAAGCCGCAGGTCGCACGGGCGAGAAGCCGGCAGCCACTCCGATCCCTCGGCGTGTCGCGCCGCCAGTCCGCGTCGGAACTGCGACCCGCCCCTCGTCTGCGAGTGAGGGGCCGTCGTCCTGCCGCCCCCGAGCCGCAGGCGGCGGCTGGCTCGGCTCCTCCGGCGCGACCGGACTTGGCCCGACCCGACCGCCTAGCTCGGTCCGGCCCGGCCCCGGCCCCCGCCCTATAAAGCGTCGGAGCCGTCAGACAGCGGCAGGCAGCAGCAGCTGCTGACCTACCTGCAGGCCCGACGTGGGCAGATGGTTGAGGCGACGCAGCTGCTCGACGACCGGCCTCGGGTCGCGGTCGGGGGCCATCCTGCGCGCCACCCGCCAGAGGGTGTCCCCCTGCTGGACCGTCGTCTGCACCAGCTGGGGCGCCGGCTCGGCCGTGACGGCCGCCTGCGTGTTCGAGCGGCCGACCGCGAAGGCGGCGTAGAGCAGCCCGACGAGGAGCACCAGCAGGACCGCGCGCCCGCGACGCGTCAGGTGGACGGCCACAGCCCTGGCCGGCTCCACGCGGACCTCCCGCGGCTGCTGCTGCACCGCTGCGGGGCCGTGCACACAGGTGGTGGTGGCGCTGCTCATGCTGCTCTCCTCGGCTCGTCACGGTCCGTCTACCCGAACACGCGTTCGATCGAACGTCCGTACGAAGTTGTACCGCCGCCCTCCGACAAAGTCACGACACGCTCGAACAGGTGTTTGAACAACCGCCCCAGCGGGGCTACCGTCCCGGCAAGATCAAACGGGCTGCACCGGCCCATCACACGAGGAGCGAGCGCCGTGGCCAAGAGCGGACCGGGGACCGTGCACGACCTGCCCGAGGGCCCGCCCGACGAGTCCGGGCTGACTCCGCGCCAGCGCAAGGTCCTCGAGGTCATCCGGGACTCCGTCGAGCGACGGGGTTACCCGCCCACCGTCCGCGAGATCGGGGAGGCGGTGGGCCTGACCAGCACCTCGAGCGTGTCCCATCAGCTGTCGACGCTGCAGAAGAAGGGCTTCCTGCGGCGTGACCCGTCACGGCCGCGGGCCGTGGACGTCCGCATGCCGGGCGAGCCGCCGGTCGTGATCGAGGAGGCTGCTGACGAGGCGTCGCTACGTGAGGCACAGCCGCAGCCGGCCTACGTTCCCGTGATCGGGCGCATCGCCGCCGGCGGCCCGATCCTCGCCGAGCAAGCGGTCGAGGACGTCTTCCCGCTCCCCCGCGAGCTGGTCGGCAACGGCACCCTGTTCCTGCTCCGCGTCGTCGGCGACTCGATGGTCGACGCCGCGATCGCGGACGGGGACTGGGTGGTCGTCCGGCAGCAGCCGAACGCCGACAACGGGGACATCGTCGCGGCGATGATCGACGGAGAAGCGACCGTCAAGACCTACAAGCGTCGCGACGGCCACGTCTGGCTGCTGCCGCACAACCCCGCCTACGCCCCGATCCCTGGCGACCAGGCTGTCGTGCTGGGGCGCGTGGTGACGGTGCTCCGCAAGGTCTAGGACCAGCTACGACCTTCTGGCCGGCGGCCGCGCTCCGCAGCCCCGGCCTCGAAGGAACTAGCCGGCCTCCAGCTGGGTGCGTGCCTCGCGTGCGGTGATGGGCGTCGGCTGGCCGGGCACGTCAGCTGTCCCGTCCAACGGGTAGACGACGTCGCTGCCCTCGATGGTGAACGTGGCCGTGTAGTACGTCCGCAGCGTCACCGCCACGGGGCCCGCCGAGCGATACGTGTGCTCGGCTCGGGGCGGGACGCCGTCTGCGGCTGCTTCCAGTGCGGTCCCGTCGCCGAAGTCCCAGACGTAGCGGCTCGCCTTGATGGAGAGCCTGACATCGAGGCCGAGGACCGGCTTCGGCGGGAGCGTCGTGCTGGAGGGCGTGCTGGTGCTGAATCTCGTGACTGCGCCGACGAGCGTCTCCCCTCCTGGCTGGGTCTGGACCCGGGCACCAGGCAACCCAAATGACTGCCACTGAGCGCGCACCAGTGCGGCGACAGCGACGGTCGGGTCGGCTCTGGCTGCTGCCTCTTCCGGGGCGAGGCACACCGTAGCCGGGACTGTCCGCAGAACTGGAGCGCCGTAGTCATGTCCGTCCCAGTTTCTGGCGTAGACAAAGAACCGCACCTCGTCGACTCGGGGGCACGTGCGCAGCGAGGCGCTGCAGAGTTCGTCTCCCCCACCCGGCGCATTACCGCTACACGCCGGAATGTACAAAAGGATCGGCGGGTGCCCCGGGTGGACCGTCGAGCCTCCGCCCCGGGGCTCCTTCGGCTTCTTCGGACCGCACTTGACGAAGCCCACTTCGCACTCCGCGAAGTGGCAGCCAGGCGGGCGGGGAGCCGGACACAGGTCGGCAGCAGCGGGCTCCGCCGTAGCGCCGACCGTGCTTAGCGCCAACAACGCAGTCGCGGCCACCCCGGCGAAGGGCTTCAAACGCGCACCAGCTGCTGCACTATCCAACCGGAGCCGCGGCGAAGCAAGTCGAACTGCAGCGTGACATTTTGTCGGGCGGCCACTCTATCAATTAGCAGACCCTCGGCGTTCAGCACCCGTCCCTCCGCGGAGTCGTAACTTAAAATGACGGTTGTTGCGGAAGCTGCGGGGGAGGTCGCTGCTAGCTCTCGAACCTCGATCTGCCCGCCTTGGTAACTCTCCAGATTGGCGGCCGATAGTCGGAGCGAGTCGATGTAGCTCTGACAGGTAGCGCAATTTGGGCCGCTGATCTTCTGTAGGCGAGACGCATCGAGGGACACGAATGCCGCGTTCAATTCAGCAATCCAGTACCGCGCGAACGCCTCGGCTCCTGCAGCGGTCGCCTTGTCCGCCTCTGGCGGCCTCGTCACCACCGGCACAGCACTGGGCGACGGCGAGGCACTGGGCGTAGCCGCCGCAGGAGCCAGCGACGGCAGCGCCGTGGGCGCCGACTCCGGGTCCGACCCGCTGCAGCCCGCTAGGGCGACAGCCACCGTGAGAACCAGCAGGACGCGCTTCACGCGGCGGATGCTAACGAGCGAGCGGCCTTCGCGGAGGCGGTTGTGGATTACGCAGGCAGGTGCGCGACGACGACCAGCCGTCCGTCCGGATCGTGCACGGTGAACCCGTTGCGCTGCCAGTACGGGTTCAGCGCCTCGACCAGTTCGAGCCCCGCCGCGAGCACCCGAGCCCGCAGGCCCTCCACGTCCGCGGGAGTCGGCACGTACAGCACCAGCACGTCGTCAGCCGTCCCCGCCACCGGCAGCGGTCCGCCCGCCGTCAGCTCCAGCTGGGCCCCGCCGGGCAGGGCGAAGAACACCAGGTCGTACGGGGTCGCGACGTGCGGCCCGTCGTGCTCGAGCCCGAGCAGCCCGCTGTAGAACGCGATCGCGTCCGGCAGGGAAGCCGTCGGGTGCGCCACCCGTACGCGCACCCAGCGCGGCCCGGGCAGCTCCTCCAGCACCGCCGACCCCCACGGGATCCGCAGCAGCCCCTCCGGGCCGGCCTCGAAGCGAATGTCATCGGTGCCGGACGTCGTCAACCCGTTGCGGCCGATCTGGGACCACGCGTACGACAGGTCCCGCCCGTCCCGCTGACCGACCACGCTGCCCGCCAGCACCGAGCCCCCGGCGTACGTCCCGCGCACTGCCCCCTCGCGGTCCTCCCGGAAGGACCACTGCACGCCCTCGGCGGTGAACTGCCGGCCGTCCAGCGAGGAGCTCACACCGCCGCGTACGACGACAGCTCGCTCGCCAGCTGCGGCCCGACGCGGGCCGTCAGCAGCGTGCCCTCGCCGGTGTGCTCCTCGGAGAGGACCTCGCCCTCCTGGTGCACGCGCGACACCAGCCCGCCCTGTGCGTACGGCAGGACGACCTCCACGAGCACCGCCGGGTGCGGGACCTCGTCCTCGAGCACCTGCAGCAGCGCGGGCAGGCCCTCCCCCGTCTTCGCCGACACCAGGACCACGTGCTTCTCGCGGCGCTGCAGCCGGCCGAGCACCACCGGGTCGGCGAGATCGCACTTGTTGACGACGACGACCTCCGGGATGCCGGTCGCGCCGATGTCGGCGAACACCGCACGCACCGCGGCGAGCTGGCCCTCCGGGTCGTCGTGGCTCCCGTCGACGACGTGCAGGATCAGGTCCGCGTCGCCGACCTCCTCGAGCGTGGAGCGGAACGCCTCGACGAGCTGGTGCGGCAGCAGCCGCACGAACCCGACGGTGTCCGTCAGCGTGAAGTCACGACCGTTCGGGGTCTGCGCCTTGCGCACCGTCGGGTCCAGCGTGGCGAAGAGCGCGTTCTCGACGAGCACGCCGGCGCCGGTCAGCCTGTTGAGCAGCGAGCTCTTGCCCGCGTTGGTGTAGCCGGCGATCGCCACCGACGGCACGGCGTGGCGGTGCCGCTCCTGGCGCTTGGTGTCGCGCGCCGTCTTCATCAGCTTGATCTCGCCGGCCAGCTTGGCCTTGCGCGACCGGATCCGGCGGCGGTCCGTCTCGATCTTCGTCTCACCGGGGCCACGCGTCCCGACACCGCCGGAGCCCGAGCCACCGGCGCCACCGCCCTGCCGGGACAGCGCCTCACCCCAACCGCGCAGGCGCGGCAGCATGTACGTCATCTGCGCCAGCTCGACCTGGGCCTTGCCCTCACGGCTGGTCGCATGCTGAGCGAAGATGTCCAGGATCAGCCAGGTCCGGTCGATGACCTTGACCTTGACGACGTCCTCGAGCGCGCGCAGCTGGCCGGGGGTGAGCTCGCCGTCGCAGATCACCGTGTCGGCGCCGCTCGCGACCACCGCGTCGCGCACCTCGCGCGCCTTGCCGGCGCCCACGTACGTCTTGGGGTCCGGCTTCTCGCGCCGCTGCGCCAGGCCCTCCAGGACCTCGCAGCCGGCCGTCTCGGCGAGCGCCTGCAGCTCCTTGAGCGAGGACTCCGCCCCGATCGCGTCGCCGTACGCGTACACGCCCATGAGCACGACGCGCTCGAGGCGCAGCGCGCGGTACTCGACCTCGGTGACGTCCTCGAGGTCGGTGCGGATGCCGGCGACGCGCCGCAGGGACTGGCGCTCCTCGAGCTCGAAGCCCTCGCCCTCGAGGTCGTGGAAGGCGTCGTCGGGCAGGTCCCCGTCCAGCACGATGGCCGGATCAGAGGTGGGGAGCTCGGAGGCGGTGGGCTCAGCGGCAGCAGCAGTCATCGACTGGTCAACACTCCACGCGGGTCTCGTCATCCCGGTCAGAGTGACATGGACCTCGCCGTGCGGCACACCCTTAACCGCACCACTGCCCCTGGGCGACCAGCACCGCCGGGCCGCACAGCAGCACGTGGCCGTCCTCCCGCCACGTCACGACCAGCCGCCCACCCGGTACGTCGACCTGGAACGGCACCCCGCGCGCCGTCCCGGACGCCAGCGAGTGCGCCACCACCACCGCGCAGGCGCCCGTGCCGCACGAGCGGGTCTCCCCCACCCCGCGCTCGTGCACCCGCATGCGCAGCGCGTTATGCCCCAGCTGCTCGACGTACTCGACGTTGACGTCCTTGCGGTCCGGGTCGAGCACCCCGAGCGCCTCCACCGCGTCGACCGGCAGCACCGCGTGCGGGTTGCCCATGTCGACGGAGGTGGCCGGCCGTCCGTCGACCTGCACCGGCTCGCCGACCACCGCTGGACCCATGTCGACGAGCACGCCCTCCCGGTCGACGTCGACCTGCTTGACGCCGCCCCGGGTCGCGAGCGCCAGGTGCCCGTACGGCACAAGGCCCGCCTCGACCAGGTAGCGCGCGTAGACCCGCACGCCGTTGCCGCACATCTCGGCGATGCTGCCGTCGGCGTTGCGGTAGTCCATGAAGAACTCCGCCTCCGGCCCGGGGTGGCGCACGACGCGCAGCACGCCGTCCGCCCCGATCCCGGCGCGCCGGTCGCACAGCGCCTGCACGAGCGCGGGCGTCAGGTCGAGCTCGTCGTCGAGGTCGGGCAGCAGGACGAAGTCGTTCTCGGTGCCGTGGCCCTTCCAGAACTTCACCCCCGCAGGCTAAGCGCCTGCTCCAGCTCCGAGCCGTCGCGCCGCAGCCAGTGCACCCGCGGGTCCCGGCGGAACCACGACCGCTGCCGCTTGGCGAACCGCCGGGTCGCGACCACCGTCGCGTCCCGCGCCTGCGCCTCGCTCAGCTGCCCGTCCAGCTGCGCGAGCGCCTGCGCGTAGCCCAGCGCCCGGCTGGCGGTGACCCCCTCGCGCAGCCCCTCGAGGCCGGCGACCTCCTCGACGAGGCCCTGCTCCCACATCCGGTCCACCCGCGCGGCCAGCCGCTCGGGCAGGTCCTGCACATCCAGGCCGACCTGCACGACGTCGTAGACCTGCTCGTAGGTCGTCATCGCGCCCGGCATGGAGCCGGTCAGCGTGACGACCTCCAGCGCGCGGACGACGCGCCGCCCGTTCGAGGGCTCCATGCGGGTGGCCGCTGCCGGGTCGAGGGCGGCCAGCCGGGCGTGCAGGGCGTACGGCCCGACCTGCTCCAGCTCGGCCTCCAGCTCGGCCCGCAGCGCCGGGTCGGTGCCGGGGAAGCGCAGGTCGTCCAGCGCGGCCCGCAGGTACAGCCCGGAGCCGCCGACCAGCACCGGCGTGGTCCCGCGGGCGAGCAGGTCGTCGACCACCTCCCGGCAGATCCGCTGGTAGTCGGCGGCGGTCGCCGTGCGCGTCACCGGCCACACGTCGAGCAGGTGGTGCGGCACCCCGCGACGCTCGGGCACGGTGAGCTTTGCGGTGCCGATGTCCATGCCGGCGTAGAGCTGCATCGAGTCGGCGTTGACGACCTCGCCGCCGACCGCGAGCGCGAGCTCCACGCCCAGGTCGGACTTGCCGGTGGCGGTGGGCCCGACCACGGCGAGGACCTGCGGGCTCACGCCGGCGGGCGCCCCGGCGAGCTCATGCCTCCCAGCGTCCGCGCCGCCCACAGCGGGTCGCCGCCGATGCGCAGCGCGCCGGTCAGGAACATCCACTTCGGGTCGGCGGCACCGGCGGCCACCCGCAGGAAGCGCACGAGGGTCGCGCGCAGCGTCGCCCTGGCCCGCGGCCCGGGCGCCACCACCCGCGCTCCCTGCGCGTCCAGCTCGAGGACGCGCTCGTGCTCGACGCCGTCGTCGTCCAGCACGAAGGCCAGCCGGGCGGCGCGCCGGCGCGGGTCGGCCTCGAAGCGCCCCGCCATCCCGGTGAACAGCAGGTCGAGCACGACGGGCGTGCCGATGCCGTGCACGGCAGCGCGCAGGGCGTCGTCGTCGGCCTCGCGCACGAACGCCAGGACCTCCTCGGGGCTGCGTCCGGCCAGCTCCTCGGGCAGCTCCACGGTCAGCCGCAGGCGCTCGCCGGCAGCGGGGCCGGCACGCCGATCGCCGGCATCCCCAGCGCCACCCCGGGGGTCGTCGCCGTGCGCCCCGCCTCCCACGCGTCGCCTGCCGCCGTACGGCGGGAGCTCAGGAGCGGGCCGTCGGCCAGCAGGTAGTGCGGCGCCGCGCCCGTCACCTGCGTGGTGACGACGTCGCCGACCCGGACGCCGGGGACCCGCTCGAGGTGCACGAGCCGGTTGTCGCGCGCCCGGCCGTCCATGCGCCCGTTGCGGCCGTCGACCTGCGACACGAGGACCTCGACGGTGCGCCCGGCCTGCTCGAGGAAACCCTCGTGGGTGATGCGGTCCTGCAGCTCCACCAGGCGGCCGTACCGCTCCCGCATGACCTCGGGCGGGACGGGGTCGGCGTACGTGGCGGCGGGGGTGCCGGGGCGGGGGCTGTACTGGAAGGTGAAGGCGCCGGAGAAGCGGCTCGCCTGGACCACCCGCAGCGTCTCGGCGAAGTCGGCCTCGGTCTCACCGGGGAACCCGACGATGATGTCCGTGGTGATCGCCGCGTCCGGGATGCGGTCGCGCACCCGCTCGAGGATGCCGAGGAAGCGCTCCGAGCGGTACGAGCGGCGCATGGACCTCAGCACCGCGTCGCTGCCGGACTGCAGCGGCATGTGCAGGCTCGGGCACACCGCCGGGGTCTCGGCCATCGCCGCGATCACGTCGTCGGTGAAGTCGCGCGGATGCGGGCTGGTGAAGCGCACGCGCTCCAGGCCGGTCTGGCCCACCGCGCGCAGCAGGCGCCCGAACGCGTCGCGCTCGCCGAACGAGCGGCCGTAGGAGTTGACGTTCTGGCCGAGCAGGGTCACCTCGAGCACGCCCTGCGCGACCAGCACCTCGACCTCGCGCAGCACGTCGGCCGGCCGGCGGTCGCGCTCCTTGCCGCGCAGCGACGGGACGATGCAGAAGGTGCAGGTGTTGTCGCAGCCCACGCTGATGCTCACCCAGGCGCTGGCCGCGCTCTCCCGCCGCGCCGGGAGCGCGCTCGGGAAGACCTCCAGCGCCTCGAGGAGCTCGACCTGGCTCTCCTGCTCCACCCGGGCGCGCTCCAGCAGCACCGGGAGCGCCCCCACGTTGTGCGTGCCGAACACGACGTCGACCCACGGCGCCTTCGTCGTGATGACGCCCTGGTCCTTCTGGGCGAGGCAGCCGCCGACCGCGATCTGCATGCCGGGGGTGCGGTCCTTCACCGGCTTGAGGTGGCCGAGGTTGCCGTACAGCCGGTTGTCGGCGTTCTCGCGCACGGCGCAGGTGTTGAACACGACGACGTCCGGGGTGGCTCCGTCCGGCACGGGGGTGTAGCCGGCGTCGTCGAGCAGCCCGCTGATGCGCTCGCTGTCGTGGACGTTCATCTGGCACCCGTAGGTGCGCACCTCGTACGTCCTGCTCACGGGCTCCAGCGTAGGTGGCGCACGGCACCGGCACAGCGCCGCGGGGTGACCGGTCCTCGGCGGGCTGCTGTCCTGGCAACCCCGTCGCTGTGCCGCCACCTCAGGCAGGTCAGCAGGCACCCCAGAGACCGCGCCCGGCCCGGCGGGCTGCCTGCTGGACCCCCGTCAGCTCCGTGCGCGCGAGGTCGTTCGGGGCGACGTGCAGCACCCGCGCGTAGCCCTCGTGCACGAGGGCCTCCTGGATGCTGCGGCCCCCTGCGTCCCACAGCAGCAGCAGGGTGCGGCCGTACCGGTCCTCGAGTCGCACGTCGGCCTGCACCCGCACGCTCGCGCCGACCGGCAGCAGCTCCTGCGTGCGTCGCGACGCCTCCGGCCCGAAGCACTCCCGCTCGCCGTGGACCTCGGGCGTGTCCACCTGGAGCAGCCGCACCCGAGTCGGGACGCCGGGCAGCGGACCCGGCCCCTCGCCGCGCAGCACCACGGTGTCGCCGTCCACGTGCCGCACCACCCGTGCCCTCTGCGCAGCGGCCGGTACGGGGAGCAGCCGGGAGGCAGGTGGCTGCTCGTGCTCCTGGCCCGTCGGGGCCGGGGCACCGGCGCCGCAGGCGACAAGCAGCAGCGCGGGGACGACCCGGGCGAGGCCCCGTCTCGTACGGCCCGGCTCGGTCGGGAGCGGACGGGGCCGGAGCAGCCGCTGCGTACCCACCACCCCGACGGCGCCACGCCTGACCGGCAGCGCGGCCTCAGCGCCCGCTCGACCCGTCCGGGTGCGACCGTGGACCCGGGGCGCAGGCAGGCTCAACCGTCGAGGTCGTCGGGCACGAGCTCGGGGTCCAGACCCTCGGCGTCCAGCGCCTCGCGGACGACGCGGAAGGCGACCCCGGCCGGGTAGCCCTTGCGGGCCAGCATCCCCGCCAGCCGCCGCACCCGCGCCTGCGGCTCGAGCCCCC
>Ga0210040_10003916_pt1 | contig 19799 bp, 11 predicted proteins | sample CryGeyCG12114_NA_FD_185462 | JGI IMG/M metagenome (GOLD analysis project Ga0210040, IMG submission 185462) | Groundwater microbial communities from aquifer - Crystal Geyser CG19_WC_8/21/14_NA (SPAdes) (version 2) | ecosystem: Environmental > Aquatic > Deep subsurface > Groundwater | place: USA... | reverse complement strand
CGTAAGTCTGCGTGCGGAGCCCGTCGAAGGCTATCGGGAAGATAATTTCGGCGGAGGTGTTATTGTCTGCCAGGAAGAGGCGGTTGTATTCCGGCTCCAGCGTATAGCCCGCGTTGATCACTTTGCTGGCGTAGGTCACGGCGTCAGTGTAACGGTTCTCGTTTTTATATACCTCGGCGTTCAGGTACAGCTTGGTCAGGAGCGTCCAGGCAGCGGCCTGGTCTGCCCGGCCGTATTCATTCTGGCGGGCCGGTACCAGTATGCCCTCAATGGCCAGCAGCTCCGACTCTATATAATCGAAGAGGGCGGCCCTGTCGATCGGCTGCGGGAAAAACGCCCCGACAGCGTCTTCCTCTGTCACAAAGGGAACACCGCCGCCATACAGGTCCAGCGCATGCCAATAGCTCAGCGCTCTTAAGAACCGGGCCTCCGCGTTGTATTGCCGCGCCGTTTCCAGGTTGGCCCCTGTTACGCCGCGCCCCGCCAGTTTCTCGTCGGATGTTTCCCGGATATACTCGTTGGTGAGCGCCACCTGGTAGTAGATGCGGCTGAACATGGCCGTGATAAACTGGTTGTTCGGTGTCCAGTCCATCTCGTGCAGGTCCGGAAGCCCGGCATCTCCCCAACCGATCACGGCTTCGTCGGTAGGCAATTCCTGCAATTGCCAGTACTGGCGCAAATAGCTCGAGAATCCCTCATTTCCCCCCAGGATGTCCGGGTTGCCGTCAGGCCCCTGCTGACCGGTAGTGGCGTACCCGGCATATAGTTTGGCTAAGACCACCTTGTAGTTGTTGAAGTCATTGTAAACGGTGGCGGAGGTAACCTCATAGGGAGGCACCTGGTCCAGGTCGTCTGTACAGGCGGCAAGCGAGAGCGCCGCAAATCCTGACAGCATAATTTTCTTGAAATAGCTCATCTTCATCTTTAGCTCTTCTAATTATTGAAAATCAATGTTCACCCCGAGCGAGTAAATGCGCGGCCTCGGATAGAAGTTGTTGTCGATACCGTTGGAAACCTCCGGGTCTAGCCCGGAATACTTGGTGATCACGAACACGTTCTGGCCGCTGGCCGTCAGGCGAAGGTTTACCCTGTCGTTCATGATGCGCCCAAAGTTGTAGCTGAGGTTGATGTTATCCATGCGCAGGAAGGAGGCATTCTCCACAAAATAGTTGGAGTACAGGCGCTCCACCTCTTCGGTCACAAAATTGGTTTCCAGCACGCTGCGCGGTATGGTGATGAGGTAACCTGGCCAGTCGATGTTGTTGTAGTAGGCGTTGGCGGCATTCAGGTTATTGTAAACGTAGTTGCCGATGGACCCGCGGAGCACAAAGCCCAGGCTCCATCTGTCATAACGCAGTTGGGAGCTGAAGCCCAGGTACACTTTAGGGTCCGGGCTCTTATAGCGGTTCAGGTCACTGTCGTTTATCACGCCATCCTGGTTAATGTCGGCATATAAAAGCTCAACCGGGCTGCCATTCTCACCATATACCTGCTGGTAAGTATAAAAGGAGCTGCGGGGAAACCCAACAGAATGCACCTGTATCCTGTTACCAACCCCGCCACTGATATCGCCGGTAAGAATCCCCACCGACGACGCCACATCCTCTAAGCTGCTTAAGCTGGTGATCTCGTTCTGGTTATAGGTACCGTTGATACCCAGGTCCCACTGCAGCATGTCTGTGTTGATGGCGGCGAAATTGACTACGGCCTCTAATCCCCGGTTCTCGATGCTCCCCACGTTGGTGTACAGCCGGTTAGTGAGGTTGGACCCGGCCGGAACCTGAATCTCCGCCAGCAGGTCGTTTGTCTTTTTAAAGTAATAGTCGAGGCTACCGGATACCCTGCCATTCAGGAAACCGAAGTCAAGCCCGGCATTCCAGGTCTCCGTTTCCTCCCATCTGATGTTCTCGTCGTATCCTGCCGGGCGCAGGGTTTGGTAGTACTGGTCGCCCAACTGGTAGCTGGCTTCGTTGTTGCTATATACATAGCGGGGCAAATATGGGTAGAAGGCGCCCGTATTGATATTGTTGGCCGACACGATATCCTGCTGGCCTGTCACCCCGTAACCTCCCCGCAGCTTTAACTCAGAAACGAACTTGGCATCCTGCATAAAAGGCTCGTCCACAATGCGCCAGCCTAAGGCGATGGACGGGAAAGTACCCCAGCGGTTGTCGGGGCTAAAGCGGGACGAACCATCCCGGCGCACGTTTACCGTCAGCAGGTACCGGTCTTTAAAGGCGTAGTTCACCCTTCCGAAGAAGCCGATCAGCACGTTTGTGTACTCATTGGGCTCCGGCAACTGCAGCGTATCCACCGGAGTGGCGAAGTTGACCGTAGGAAAGGCCGGCACCTGGGTGTTGAACTTCTGGTAAGAATAACCGGCTGTCACATCCAGGCGGCTTTGGATCGGGGTGATTTCCTTCGTGTAGTTCAGGTAGAAGTCGAGCAGGTTGTTCTTCTTTTTCTGCTCATACCTGTTGTACCTGCCGTTGGTGGCAGCCACCGAAGCCAGCGTCACCGGCAGGTAAACCGACCCCTGCCCGTTCGACACATCGTAGCCGAGGTTCAGGTTTGCGCGCAGCTCCGGCAGGAAGTGCATCCTGTAGTTCAGCTCCAGGTTACCGATGCTTCGTTTCACCTCACTCACATCCTCCCGTTGCTCCAGCACACTCACCGGGTTGCGCGGCGCGTTGATGTTGATCTTCTCTTCATCCTGCATCCACTCAAAATACCCCCCGAACTTATTGTCGGCATATACCGGCTGCGTCGGGTCGAAGTACACGGCAGAGCCGATCAAGCTTTCGTCTGCGAACCTGTTCTCCGCCCTTGTTCCTTTCACGTTCAGGTTTACCCGAAGGTGATCATCCAGGAAACTCGGGTTCAGGCTCAGGGCCCCGGAAGTTCTTTGGACATTAGATGTTTTGATGATTCCTTGCTGATCGAGGTAACCGACGGAAACGCGGTAAGGAATGGTTTTGTAAGAACCGCTCACGCTGACGTTGTTGTCAAAGCTCAGCGCATTGCGGTAAATCTGGTCCTGCCAGTCTGTGTCTGCATTGCCCAGGAGCTTCTTGTTTTCCTCCGTCGCATACTGGTTAACGACGGCACGGTACTCGTCCCCAGTCAGCACATCCACTTTATTGGTTACCTCTGAGAGCGAGGCCAGGGAACTGACGCTTACTTTCAGCTTATCCCCCGCCTGCCCTTTTTTGGTGGTGATGATAATTACCCCGTTTGAGGCCCTGGAGCCATATATGGCCGTAGCTGAGGCGTCTTTCAGTATGTTGAACGATTCGATGTCGTTCGGGTTGATGAGCGACAGCGCGTTGGCGGTACCCGACACTGGATTGTTATCCACCGGCACGCCGTCTATTACGATTAACGGGTCGTTGCTGGCGTTGAGGGAGGAGCCTCCGCGGATCCGGATGGTGCTGCCCGACCCGGGCGCGCCGCTGTTGGAGGTGATCTGCACGCCGGCCACTTTGCCGGATATCAGCTGTTCCGGTGTTGTAATATTCCCGCGCTGAAAGTCCTCTTCGGATATAGCCGTAACCGCACCCGTCAGGTCCTCTTTCCGCTGCGTACCGTAGCCTACCACCACTACTTCCTGTAGCGCCTTGGCGTCTTCGGCTAGTGTTATATTCAGCGTGGTCTGGTTCCCTACCGGCACTTCCTGCGTGGCATAACCGATAAAGGAGAACACCAGCACGGCCCCCGTCTCCGGCACAGCGAGCGTAAAGTTACCGTCCACGTCAGTAGCGGTGCCGCGCGAGGTGCCGCGCAGCACCACGGTTACGCCGGGCAGCCCGACACCTGTATTGTCCTTCACGGTACCGGTCACGGTTACCTCTGCCTGTCCTCTGCCTTTTGCCTTGAGTGGGCGGACCGGCGAGGGTGCAGTCGCCGGGGGGGCAGCGTCTTTATATATGATGTAGACCCCGTTTGCCTTCTTGAAGTTCAGACCTGCCGGCACAAGCATGCGTGTCAGCAGCGCCTCCGCATCATTCTCCCCCTCCAGCGAAGCAGGCACCCGAAGCTGCAGGTTGTGCGCCACATCAGCCTTGTAAGAGAACTGGATGCCAAACTTGCCCCGGAGGTCTGTCAGGGCCGACTTCAATGGTTTGTTGATGTAGCCCTGTGCCTTACCGCCATAGTTTGCTGCCAGCTCCAATGGTGGCGTGGCAGCATTCTGGCGCTGGGCAGTGCCTGGCAAGCAGAGGCAGCATAGTGCAGTGGAAAGGCCCAAAGCCCTCATCCTTCTGGTATATCTGTTTTGCATAAATATTTATATGTTTGAAAGACGTATGGTAATCGTGTTATCCTGCCTGGTGATCGTGGTGCCAAGTGTTTCTGAGACAGTACCCAGGATGCTGTCCACGCCCCAGTCGTCGAGGCTGGCCGTGATCTCCTGTTCTGCCAGCGCGGTATCTTCTATCACTACTTCGAAGCCGTAGACCTGCTCCAGCATGGTGGCAATCTCCCGCAGCGAGGTATTGTCGAAGATGATCCGGTTATCTTTCCAGGAAGTATATAGCTCGGTGCGCACCTGCTTCCGGGTTACTTCACCGGTTTTGCCGGACACCTCCACCAGGTCCCCGGGCTTCATGAGCAGCTGCTGGTGCGCGTCTCCCTGCGGAATACTCAGGCGGACTTTACCTGATGCCAGCACCACCCTGTTTTCTTTGTCCCGGCCCACTACATCGAATTCAGTCCCGAGCACTTCTACCTGCGTGCCGTCCGGTGTCTGCACGATAAACTTCTGGTGGTTTACCTGGTGCGTAACGGCGAAGTAGGCCTCTCCCTCCAGTTTTACCACGCGCGGTTCCGAAGCTGACCACGCATCTGTATAGGATACCGTGGAGTTGGCGTTCAGCACCACCACCGAACTGTCGGGCAGCAGTATTCTCCGTTTTTCGCCAAAGGCAGTGGCATAGGCCACTGTTTGGGGCTGCAGCAGGCTAAACAGGTAAAATCCCGCTGCCAGCAGGAGCACAATAGAGGCCGCAGCCGCCAGTATGCCTTTGCTTTGCCAGAAGTGAAGCGGTCTTACGTTTCCTTCCTCTGTGCCTTCACGCGGCTCCTCCCGTATGTCCTGCTGCAGGCGCTGCCACACTGTTTCCAGGTCAGCTTCCTGCGTTTCGTGTTCATCCGCCGCCAATAACGTCACAAGTTCCCTGGCCTCCTCCACCACCCCCAACCGCGAAGGATGCTCCTGCTGCCAGCTTTGCCAGAAAAGGTCACTTTCCGTGGTGGGGCTTTTCACCGATTGGATAAAAAATTCATCTGCGGCGAGGTCTGTAGCGCTAGCGAACTGGTACTTCATTTATATATAGGTGCTTGATCGTTAGAAAAGAGCAGTTGCTCTATAGAAGGAATAGACAGCGGAGGCGAAAACTATCCCTTGCAAATTGAAAATTTCCTGAAATTTTTAGAAGAGCAATATTCCTGCATCGGGGCCTTTAGCGTTTTAGCTCAGGGTCGCGAACTTATAAGCCAGAAACCATCAGCACAATAAGAGAAACACAGGAAGTCAGCAACAGGTGCTGCAACTTGTCAATGGCTTTGTAAGTGAGTTTATAGGCCGATTCCTGCTCGATGCCCATGATGGCGGCAATCTCTTCGTATTTCAGGTTGGCGTAGTATTTCAGGAAGATCACCTCCCGCTGCCGGGGAGGCAGTTGCGCGAGCACCGCACTGATTTTCTGTTTGGTGCGTGCAGAGGTCTGTGCCATGATGAGTTCCGCCTCGAAGGAAGCTTCCTGCTCAAAGCAGTAGTCGTCGGGGAGAGTTTCGCAGGTACGCTGGCGGTTGAGCTTTTTCAGCAGTTCGCAACGCAGCGACTTTAGCAGGTAATGCTTGATGTTGGCAGGCGTGGAGAGGTTCTCTTTGCTTTTCCACAGGCTAAAGAAAACCTGCTGTAAGCTATCCTTTACCAGTTCCCTGTCTTTTGAGATTTTAGCGCCGTAGCGGAGCATGACAGGAGCAAATTTCTGGTACAGGAGTGTGAAATCAGCCTCGCTGCCATTTTTAAAATTTACCCACACCTCCAGCTCACCCATTGCCATGCTGATTATAAGAATGCCTCATATTACGTGTCAGTATATAAACAGCCTCTGCGAATAGCTGCCCTCCAATACGGAAACTTATATATCCTGCTTCAGATTAATTCACAAAATAAGTGGGTCAGCACTTACAAAACAAATGTCAAATCACTAGTTTTGTGCGACACCTATTGCCAGTTACTGATCAAAGTGCAATAGCAGTAAGCAATACTAAAAAATGAAAGCGATTGCTCACTTTCCATATAAATTACGGTGAAAATTCGACTTGAGGCATTAATGTAGATGACTATCTCCCAATGACGCCTCTATTGGCCTTTATTTTTGCTATGCTGTGCTGCAGTTTAAAAGAACTCTCCTTTATATAAAACTTTGAAAGGTTTAGGAAAGAAGCAGAGAAGAAAACCAGCAATCATATCGCCTTCCATAAAACCGAATCAGGTAGAATTTGTTTGTGCAGTTTTGATTTAAAAATCTCGCGGCGCAGGATAATATCTACACCAGCAATCAGGCATAATAGAGCGGTTTATATAGGTTGATAAACCAACAGCCTAAGCGGCTATCCAAAGGAGCCCCTTAGGCTGTTGGCTGTGCAGGTAGAATTTATATCGCTCTACCGCTTGCACGTTTTTTAGAAAAGGCTTCGCAGGCGCTCAGCGCTTGTCTCCGGGGTAATGTCGCGCTGCGGGTCGCCCATCATCTCGTAACCCACCATAAACTTCTTCACAGTGGCCGAGCGCAGCAGCGGCGGAAAGAAGTGCATGTGCAGGTGCCAGCCTAGGTACTCCTGCCCGTCGGTAGGGCGCTGGTGTATACCGGCCGAGTATGGGAAAGAGACGTTGAATACCCGATCATAGGCCATCGTCAGGCGCTTGATGGCATCGGCGAACGCGTTCTTCTCCTCCTCGCCCAACTGCCCGATGTGCTGGAAGTGGCGCCGCGGCAGGAGCATGGTTTCAAAGGGCCACACCGCCCAGAACGGCACCAGCACCACAAAATGCTCGTTCTCGTAGATGATCCTCGTTTTCTCCTCCAGCTCCAGCTCCAGGTAATCCTGCAGAAGGCTGCGCTGGTGCTCGGTGTAGTACGCTGCCTGTTGCTGCGTCTCTTTGGCCGGGCCTGCGGGAATGGAACTCTGCGCCCAGATCTGGCCATGCGGATGCGGGTTGCTGGCACCCATGGCCTGGCCCTTGTTCTCAAAAATCTGGACATGGTTGATAAAGTCGAGCGCCCCTAGCTGCGCATACTCCTGCTGCCACAGGTCCACTACCTTGCGGATGTCACTTGCTTCCATATCAGGCAGGGTCAGGTCGTGGCGCGGTGAAAAGCAGATCACTTTGCAGATGCCCCGCTCGCTCTCCGCCCGCAGCAGGCCAGCCTTTGTGAGGGTGCCGGCGGGTGTACCCGGCTGCAGCGCCGCAAAGTCATTGTCGAAGGCGTACGTGGATTTATAGTCGGGGTTGTGCTCGCCGTTGGCCCGCTCGTTTGTCGGGCAGAGGTAGCAGGAAGGGTCATACTGGGGGCGCACTTCCTTCGAAACTTCCTCCTGCTGCCCCTGCCACGGCCGCTTGGCCCTGTGCGGCGAAACCAACACCCACTCACCGTTAAGCGGGTTGTATCTGCGGTGCGGGTGCTCCGCTAAGTCAAATGTTGCCATCTTTATCTTTCTTTAGTTTTGGGCCACAGCCGGAGCCGCGGCACAGGTATGTCTGCCTACTCTGCGTAGCTGCTTCCGTCCACAATATCGGCTATATAGGTTTTGAGCTGAATGCCGAACTGCTGCCAGTAGGCCTCTTCCATCTGCTGCACAAAGGCATCAATGGCATCCACCCGCACCAGGTTGATGGTGCAGCCGCCGAAGCCACCGCCCATCATGCGGGCGCCCAACACCGCCTCCGATTGCCGCGCCTGGTCCACCAGGAAATCCAGTTCCGCGACGCTCACCTCGTAGTCGTGCTGCAGCCCGGCATGCGAGGCGTACATCCGTTCTCCAAAGGATGCCATATCGCACCGCTCCAGGTCGGCGCAGGCGGCTTCTACGCGGTTGTTTTCGCTCACTACGTAGGTGCAGCGCTTGTATATAACCGGGTCGAACTCCGCCTGGTGCTGCGCCAGCATATCCAGCGTCGCGTCGCGCAGGCTGCGCACTTCCGGGTAATGTTTCTGAAGCAGGGCTACGCCCGCCTCACACTCCTTGCGGCGCGTGTTGTATTCCGAAGAGGCCAGCGAATGCTTTACCTGCGTGTCGCAGAGCACGATGCGGTAATCGTGCATGGCGAGGTGGTAGTACTCGTACTCAAGGGAGCGGCAGTCGAGCTTGATAGCATGGTCGCGCTTGCCGAACATGCTGGCAAACTGGTCCATAATGCCGCTCATTACCCCGGCGTACTCGTGCTCCGCCTTTTGCGCCATCTTCACGAGCGTCAGCTTTTCGATGCCGAAACCGAACACCTCGTTCAGGCCAAAGGCAAGGCCGCACTCCACAGCAGCCGAAGACGAGAGGCCGGCCCCGATAGGCACATTGCCGCCAAACACGAGGTCAAAGCCCTGCAGCTTGTGATTCGCTTTCTGGAGCTGCGCGATCACCCCCAGCAGGTAATTGGCCCAGCCAATGTCAGAGGGCTTTACCAGGCCTATGTCAAACTCCGCGTGCTCTTCCAGGTTGTAGGAATATGCCCGGAAAGTGTTCGTCTGGTTTGGGGCGAGGGCGAAATAAATCGCTTTGTTGATCGCCGCTGGCAGCACAAACCCTTCGTTGTAGTCGGTGTGCTCCCCAATGAGGTTTACGCGCCCCGGTGAGCGCACCACGACAGGTTCCTGGCCATATAGCTCTTTGAATTTCTTTTTTATTTCATCAATCATAGTTCTATAGGTTATCATAGCTGATGGCTCAGCGCTGGTTTATGTATCTATATCTCTGATAAAGCTACTAAAATTACTTTATATCCGGCTGCCTGCCACGCGACTGCAGCTGATGGTTAGGCGTTCAAACAACTACAGCACGTAAATCAAACAAATTGAGGATAATGCTGCGGGTGCCTGCCGGGGCAAGCGTTTGGCGCAGTTCGTCCTTGTTTACATGTTTCCGGTGTATATACGGGAGCGCCAGTATCTTATGCGGGTTTAATTTGTGCCGCTGCCGGCGCCCTGCTTCCCTCCCGCCTGTTCAAACAATGCAAGCGGATGCCCTGCAGCGGCTTTACCGCTTATTTCTGCAACACAAGCGAGCCATATGCCGGCAGCTGCAGTTGCTGTTTGTGCCGTGTGAAGGCTTTGCTTTGAAAGAGCACATCGCTGTAAGGCTGCAGATAATCAGGCAACGCAATGGTTACTACCTCACGTGAGAGGTTGTGCAGCACCAGCACCGCTTCCTCTTCGTGCTGGCGGAGAAAAGCACTCACAGGCGCCGGCCCGAGTTTTAGCGGCTCCACCGTACCGAAGGTCAGGGCTTTGCTGACGTTCCGCAAGCGGATTAGCGCTTTGTAATGGTTTAACAGGGAGTTCTGGTCCTGCAGCTGCTGGGCAGCGTGTGTTACTGTCTGCTCTGTGCTGAACTTAGGCTCCAGCCAGGCGGCACGGCAGGCATCGGCCGCTCCCCGGTCCCAAAGAAAGGGCTCCCGGATCAGTTCATCCGGCTTCTTGCCTTTCATCCCGATTTCTTCGCCGTAGTAGATATAAGGCGAACCCGGCAGCGTAAACAGCAGGGCAGCGGCCATCTTCGCTTTGTCCATATCGCCGTTCAACTCGCTCATGATGCGGTTCTGGTCGTGGTTGCTGAGCATAGTGGCGTCAACAAAATCAGGGTTTACCTGCTGATAGAAATCCAGGATGCCGGCATGCTTTATCGCCAGAGAATCCCCCTTTCCCTCTTTTAAGGCAGCAAGGATGGCCCAGCTCATCTCGAAGTCAAACAGCGCGGGCAGGCCTTTCATATAGGGCGCCACCACGTCTGCCGGTGCCCATACTTCGCCAACGAGGTACACGTCGTCCTTCACCTTCCGCATCTCGTCCCGGAACTCAATCCAGAACCGGTGGTTGTCTTCCTGCCTGTCGTCTGGGAAAATATGGCGCGCGGCATCCAGGCGAAAACCGTCTACGCCCACTTCTGCGAGCCAGAACCTGCCTATTTTGAATACCTCCTCGCGCAGGGCCGGGTTGTCGAAGTTCAGGTCAGGCATGCCGCCGTAGAAATAGCCGAAATACACTGAATCGCTGCCCGCCACCGGGTGCCAGTGGTTCACATTGTCAGAGTCGCCGCCTGTTACCTTGCCTTCTCCTTTAGTCTGGGGGTCGTCTTTGTGCGCCCACACGTAGTAACCGCGGTAGCGGCTGTTTGCGTTTCGCTTTGCCTCCCGGAACCACGGGTGATCCACGCCTGAATGGTTGAGCACCAAGTCCATCACCACCTGAATGCCGCGTTTGTGCGCCTCCGTGATAAAGTCCTTATAATCGGCTAAGGTGCCATAGTCGGGGTGGATGCCGTAATAATCCGTCACATCGTATTTGTGGTAAGAGGGCGACGGGTTCATCGGCATCAGCCAGACGGCTTCCACGCCCAGTTCCCGGAGGTAGTCGAGCTTCGATGTCATGCCTTTTATATCCCCGATCCCATCGCCGTCTGCGTCGCAGAACGACTGCACGAAAATCTCATAGGTAACGCCCCGGGGCCACGCGCTTACCTTTTGCTGCCCGGCGGCGGCTTGCGGCGCTGCACCGGCCTGCGTCTGGTTCGTGTTATCGAAAGTACTACAGCCGCTCGCGAAAACGAACGACGCCAAGGCTAGATGTAACAGGTTTTTCTTCATGTATATAGTGTATAGCGCACTAAATGATTAGGTTAGCGGATACTGACGTCAGCGATACTGATCCTTATTTCGCCGCTGATATTGAGATGGTGGCCGTCTCCAATCCTTTGCTGCTGGCAGCCACTTTGATAGCGCCGGGTGTCTTCCCGACTTTCAGTAAAACAGCTGCAATACCAGCTTCTGCGTTCACGGTGTCAGCGGCTACAATTTCGGCATCTCCCTCCACGGCAAAACCTACTTCATTGGAGGCGTCCGGCACTGTGTTACCGTGCTGGTCTGTGACGTAGGCGTAGACGAACAGCACATCGTTGGTGCCGGCTGTGGCTTCTCTCCCGCTTTTATCAACCTCCAGCCGCAGCTTGGCAGGACTGCCGGCGGTGCTTTGCTGCGCCTCTGCCACCTTCTGCCCCTTTATATAGCCCACAGCAGTCAGCGTTCCCGGCTCAAACGTGGGGACTTCAAACGTGAAAGGCGGGTGGTTCAGGTGCGTGGAGTATATATCCTGATCGGGCTTCTGGCGGGTAACCGGTTTGCCGTTCAGCAACAGCTCCACTTCGTCTGTGTTGCTATATACCTTCACCGTCTTCAGCGCAGGGTCGTTCCAGTAGTTGGCGATAAAAACCATAGGCTTGCCGAACTCCGCCTGGGGCTCAAGGTTGGGTCCTGCCTGGCTTTGGTAAAAGTAGTACGCGAACTTTGGCAGGCGCACGATGTCCATAATACCCGATGCCTCAATGTCCGGGGCATAGCCGCGCTTGTAGTCGAACATCAGCCAGTTGGCGTCTCCCACCGCCGGCCCCTGCAGGTTGCTGTTGTGCGCCTCCTGGTAGTTGAGCGCCTGCTGCAGCATACGTTGCTGGCCAAACCCGCGCAACTGGCGGGAGGTGCGCGCCTCCTCCGTTAAATCAGCATACGCTGCCTGGTTAAAGCCTGCGTTCTGCGCGTAATATTCCCAGTCGCCGTACTCAGCGATGAAGAGTGGTTTCTGTTTGTCGTATTTGTTCCAGTAATCGGGCGCCTTGGCATGCTGCCGGGCAGGGATGAAGATATCGTAAGCGTAGTCTGTCCAGCCGCTGGTGTAAGTGCCGGGGAAAGGCAGCTCCGCGTGCACAGCCCGGTGCGTGGCCTCCATAAAGTCCTTCGACATCCCTGATTCATTTAGCGAAGCCTCCCAGGCAACCACCGCCGGGCGGTTCCGGTCGCGCCGCACCATGTCCCGCACATCCTGAAGCGCATTGTTCTGGAAATCCTCGTCGCCAAAGAACTGCCAGCCCGGGATAGCATCCATCACCAGAATGCCAAGTGCATCGGCCGCATCTAAAAAGGCTGGCGACTGCGGATAATGCGAGGAACGCACAAAATTGAACCCCGCCTCTTTTATCTTATAGGCGTCGCGGTACTGGGCGTTGTCAGACAAGGCGTAGCCCACGTACGGGTACTCCTGGTGACGGTTGGTGCCCCGCAGAAAGAGCTTTTCCCCGTTGAGGTAAAACCCATCCGCAGCAAAGCGGTACGACCGCACACCTGTTCGCAGCTCCTGCCGGTCAATCACGCTGCCGTCCTGCACCAGCTCCACGGTAAGGGCATACAGGTAAGGCGAATCCGGTGACCATAGCTGCGGGCTTGTTAGCTGCAGCTGCTGCTTCACGGTGGAAACAGCGCCTGCCAGCACTGTGGCCGGCGCTGCGAGCGCCTCGGCCACGGTGTTTCCCTGCCTGTCCTTCAGGATTGTTCTGAGCTGCGCGCGCTTTGCCTCCGGGTAATCGTTTTTCACTTCCGTCTGCACCGTCAGGGTGGCCTGCTGCTGGCTTACGGTGTCGTAATGCAGCAGCACGCCGCCCCCTGCCACGCGGTCTGCGGCAACCGCGTCGGTTATATACAGCCTGTCTTTTGTGATGAGGTACACGTTACGGTAGAGGCCGCTGTAGTAGTTAAAGTCCAGGTCAGCCAGCGGCTTGCCGGGCGGCACCACCGGGTTGTCTGCGTTGCTTAGTTTCACGAGCAGGGTGTTTACCTCCCCAAACTTTACCGCATCCGAGATATTTATATAAAATGGCAGGTAGCCGCCCAAGTGCCGGAAAACGTGTTGCCCGTTCAGGTAAACATCTGCCACCTGCATGGCCGCCTCAAACCGAAGGGCTATATGCCGCCCCTTATCGGCAGCCGGAACCCGGAAGGTCTTGCGGTAAAAGGCATTGCCCTGCCACTGCTGTTCTGTCTTTTCAATCGCCTCCAGCCGGGCCGTGTGCGGCAGCGACACCCGCTCCCATTTTACCGCGTTTTGGCTGCTGTCTGACAACCGGACGCCCGCCTGCAGGGTGTCCACGCCGCGCGCAAACTCCCAGTCAGCGTTAAAGTTCTGGATACCGGGTGCCTGAACACGTGCGCTGGCAGCGGGGCTTTTCTGCTGTGTCTGGCAGGCTGCCCCAAAGCAACACAGGAGAATCAAAAAGAATAGGTTTCTGAAGTTAGACATGAAACGTAATTTATGGCGTTGCATCAGCAAGGCATATTTTAAAGTAACAAGATGAGCAGCTATAACCCATTGGATTTTGTCCGGGAGATGCTACAGATAATCGTAATGCTGTTTTCTCCCAATAGTTTTTCACCGTACCCGCTTATAGCCCGGTTTTCTTTTGAAGAGAGGTAGCTTTCTCATTTGTTTTTTGCAGCCAAACTCCCTCCACTTCCATGCTATGTGCTTTTTCTTTTTCTGCCGGGGACAAATGATCTCCCAAGATAATTTCTAACTTTTCTGCCTCCTGCAGCTTAAAAGCCCCGACATTGCCCGGCTTAAACCAGAACGGGTGAAAGCCAGGGTATGGCCGCGGCAACAGCATGAACGCCACAGGTTGGAGACTGCTGAGCGGGATAGCGATTTCCTGAAACTCCCTGGTGAGCGTGATTGGGGCAGCGTAGGCCGAAGCGCTACCCGTGATAAGCGCCACCCTGGCCTGCACCGGCGTTGCCTGCGTAGTCCGGGCCCTGATCACCAGCCTGTCGAACGAAGTTAACTCCGCCTCGCGCCCTTGTATTTTATCTTTGAAGTAGAACTGAAATCCCATTACGCCCTCTCCTGCCAGTTCCTTGGCGGCTAATCCTAAAATCAGCTGTCCCGGTTTGTCTCCGGTTCTGAATTGCCGCTCATCGCTTCGCCACAGGTTGGGATACATAAAAATATTCTGGTCCTGCGTTGGGTTAAACAGCTCCAGCGCACCCTTGTCTGCTGCCACAAATGTTTGCCAGGTGTCGGCGGCAATAAAATCCCAGGCCCAGGGATTGCCGCGGTGGCTTCCGGGGAAGGTGATAAACTCCCCCTCCTTCGGCTCTACCATAATCCGGTACCGGATAAGTCCGGGGGAAGCCAGCCCGGCCGGCACGGTGGCATGGTATAAGGCAGGTGCGGCAGGCTGCATCGGCACGGTTTCCCAATCGCCGGATAAGGTGCCTGCCACCAAGCTTACTTTAGCGGTTGTATCAATGCCGACAACCTTCGCCTCCAGCGTGAAGGCTTTGCCTGCAGAAACCTCCCTGAAAGGCTGGTGCGACACATACACATTATCCGTCGTGGGTTTTGGTGCCACGAACTCCCTCAAACCCACTGCACCCTGGGCCTGCTGCTTTACGTTTTGGCTGCTCTTTCCGCTCCTGGTCAGCAGGTAAGTTCCGGGCCTAAGCGTGACTTTTCCCCCGCTTGCCGTGGCATTGTAGGTGTTGCCCTCATTCAGCCCGCTAATGCTGAAGCTGCCGCCTAAGTCCGGCAAGGAGAGTTGCATAGGGTGGTCCTCCCACACGATACGGGTCACGGTTTTCCGGGGCGAGGCTTTCGCGAACGGATCCCGGACATGCATGGCGTCCGGCATAACCTCCAGCCGCCACACGCCTTTAGCCAGCTTGTCAATAAAGTAGGCGCCGGTGCCAGTGTACTGCACCACAGGCGAACTCCCCACGCCAGCAATGTGTGACAGCTTAGAAATGTTCGCAGGTTTGGTGCGGGTAGTGTTGGAGTAGTAAAACTGCTGCGGCGCATTCATCTCACTCAGGTCCTCAATATAACTTACCCGGAACACATCGAAGACAGTGTCAGCCGGGTAGGAGCCGTACTGTTTTCCCCGTGGCAATCGATGAAATACCTCCGAGGCAATCATCAGGCTGATGGCTTTAGAGGGCGTGTAGGCGAGGTTCAGGTAGTGCGTCTGGTACTCGGTGTTGGCGTAGGCAGTCGCCAAAGGATCGTAGGCAAACTGTGTGGCCCACTGAAAACCGGCGGCCCGGAAACTGCGGGCCATGGCCGGGTACATCGTAGACTGTAAGATATCACCGGCATCAAACTCGTACACCATCCGGGCCTTGCGGGCGAATTGCGGAATGGTGTCAAAGGGAATCCGGTACTGGTCTACATGGGGCAGGTAATTGCCTTTTAACGTGCGGTTGGCAACCAGCCCGGTAGGGTACCACTGGAAACTGAACCCATCAACATTTGCCTGCGCCACCGCGTCGGCGTAAGTCGGCGATTCGCTGATGTTATAAAAGATTGGCTTGGTCCAGCCGGTGCCGCGCACGGCTTTCACCATGCGGTTTACAAACGCTGTTGCCCGCGCTTTCGGTCCGGTGTGCTTCGGCTCGTTATTGATCTCCGCGGCTATGATATCCGGGTCTTGCTGGTACGTTTGGTTGGTATATGGATTCACATGCCGGAAGAACTGCTCGAGGTACCTCTCCTGGGCTACAAAGGCAGCCTCTTCGGTTACGGCTTGTTGCTTGTTGTAGATGTTCGAGAAACCCGCTGTTTTCACGTCTGGCTCCGGATACCCCGAACCCCAGTAAGCGATCGGGGTAACCAGGATTTTGATGTGGCGATCCTTCAGTTTCGCAACCAGGTAGTCGAACAGGCGCAGGTGCTCGTTCTCCAGCAGGTTGCCCGCCGAATCAGAAATCTCGGTATCCCAGACGTGCACCCGGAATGCGTCGATGCCCATGCGGGCGAAATGGTACACATCCTGGTCCATGGCCTTCTCCAGGTCCGCATTTAGGACTTTGTGCGAGCGGTAGCCATAGGCGAACGGTACCGTATAATTGACACCGAAAAAGGCGGCTTCTTTGTTTCCTTGCTGCCACCGTAGCACCCCATGCCCATCTACATATACGCCGCTCTTGTGCTGGCTGAAAAGTGCGGTGGCGGAGGCGCACCACAGGAGACACACCAGAAACAGTCTGTTCACTACGTTGTCTGTATATTTCATTTTATCTAAGCTCCCGGCAGCTTTCAGCGGCTTTACTCGTCCTGCTGCGGGTCTATAACTTGTTTTTATGAATGTCGGGTTAAAGATCAGAAAGCTGTATCCTATATCCTGCCTTTGTCTGTATGCATCCCATAAGGTAGTTGCAACAGCGCAAGCATGCCGGTTCTTCTAAAAAAAACATGCATCTCCCCTGCCGCCGCCGTTACTGCCCGGTCTCTATAAGAAGAGTCAGCTACATCCAGTTTTATCCCTTTCGGCACCTGAAAAAATATGCAACCTTTGAAATTCATGTGTCAGTTAAAGGAGTGGAGGAGCAGAAAATCTATAGGAGCATTCTGTTGCACTGCTACCGGAGTAACGGGTACTATATATAAATTCCAGATGCTGCGCAAGATATTCTCCGATCGCAGCAAATACCCAATTAGTACTTTAGTGAGGTATTACGTCAATCTTCCCCCATATTCTAATGTTCTTGCAGAAGGTATGAGAACTTGTTTATAGATTAGCAGCCAAGTCCAGTAATTGAAAATATTGCCCTTACAATTCAGCACCCTAACGCGCCCCAATAATGCACCAGCACCAGTATTCCTCACACCTGCCTTCCTGCTTGTGATGAACGCCCCACAACAACAGTGTAAACCCGCAGACACGCAAGCTGCGCCCTTTTACCAGGCACTTGTCACGCATAGCACCGAGCTTATATCCGTAATCAATGAAGAGGGTGTTTACTCTTATGTAGGCAGCTCCGTAAAGCAACAGCTGGGATACGAGGTGGAGGAAATGCTTGGCACGTGCGCCATCTCTTATATTCACCCGGATGATGCTGCCTGCGCGGCAAAGGTGTTGGGCGATATCCACCTGCTACAGGACGTACAGATGAAGCCATTCCGGTTTAAGGCAAAGTCGGGGGAGTGGCGCTGGATGCAGTGCACTATCACGAACATGCTGGAAAACAAGTATGTGCAGGGCATCGTGACCAACTCCAAAGACGTGACGGAGGTGGTAGAAGCCGAAAGCAGGAAGGACTATCATCTGGCCTACTACGAGGCGCTTTTCTTCGAGCATCCGGACGCCGTTTTCACCCTCGACAGCCGCGGCAATATCAACCGCGTGAACAGCCATGTTTCCCTCATTACGGGTTATGCCGAAGCAGACATCCTTGGCTGTCATTTCAGCATACTGTTGCATCCGGACCATGCCCAGCTCGCGGAGGAGGCATTCCGGGAGGCGCTAGCGGGAAAAGCACTGCACCGAAAGCTCCCGATCCTCAGCAGACTGGGCGAGGAGAAAATGCTGTTCCTGACGCTGATCCCGGTACACATACAAGGCGAGGCGGTAGGCATTCAGGGCATCGCTCAGGATATAACCGCCTCCCTGCAGGCCCAGCAGTTACTGAAAGACCAGGCAAACCAGTTGCACAACATCGTGGAAAGCATTCCGGATCCGTTTTATGTACTCGACTCTGCGTGGCGCTTCGAACATGCCAACGCCGCCTACTTAAACTTTTTAGGTACTGCGCGGGAGCATATAGCAGGCAAAAATATATGGGAGCTTTACCCGTTCGCAGCGACAACCGGCTTTTATGAAAAATGCCTCGAAGTGGCTGCAAACCGGACAACGGTTTATTTCGAAGAAACATATCCCGGGCATCGGTTTGAGACTCTGAAGTTCACCATCTTCCCGGCAGACAGTGGCATAGCCGTTCATTTTGTGGACTACACCGCGCAAAAGCTGACGCAACTGGAGCTGGAGAAGCTTTCGCTGGTGGCCAGCAAAACCATCAACGGTGTCGTCATCATGAATAACAAGGGTTGTATCGATTGGGTAAACGACGGCTTCTGCCGCATCACAGGCTATACGCGCGAAGAAGTGGCCGGGCTCGCCCCAAGCCTGCTGTTACAGGGCCCGGACACTGACCCGGAAGCGGCCCGCCGGATACAGGAAAAGTACAGGCTGCAGCAGCCTTTCTCTTCAGAGATCCTCAACTATAAGAAGAATGGCCAGAAGTTTTGGTTTGCCATCGATGTGGCCCCTATCTTCGACGCGCAGGGCGAGCTTGTCAATTACATAGCCGTTCAGACAGACATTACCGAGCGGAAGGAGAGCGAGGCAAAGCTGTTAACCCTGACAGACGACCTGCTGAAGCACAACCGCAACCTGCAGCAGTTCGCCTATATCGTGTCGCATAACCTGCGGGCACCTGTGGCCAATGCGCTGGGGCTGGCTGCGCTGCTGAAGAAACTGGACAAGCATAGTGCCTTCTACGACAAAAGCATGGAGAAACTGCAGGTATCGGTACACCAGCTGGACACCGTGATCAAAGACATCAGCAACATCCTGACCACGCGCGAGGCAGGAGGCATGGAAACAAGGAAGCAGGTAAGCCTGCTGGAGGTGTGCCAGGAGGTGCTGCAGAGTTTCGAAGAGCAGTTGCAGGAGATCGGGGCGCAGGTACAACTGGAGATCGACAGCAGCATACAGATGTTATCGATCAAAGCCTACCTCTACAGCATTCTGTATAACCTGATCTCCAATGCGATCAAGTTCCGGGCAACGGAGAGGCCGCTTTCGCTCCACGTTGCGGTAGCCAAAGATGCGCGCGGCTACGTGCTCACTTTCTCAGACAACGGCCTCGGCATGGACATGCGGCAGGTGGAGCACCAGCTCTTCAAACTTTACAACCGCTTCCACACCGACATACAGGGCAAAGGTATGGGACTTTATATGTTAAAAACACAGGTCGAGGCGTTAGGAGGTAAGGTAAAGGTGGAGAGTAAGCTTGGAGCCGGCACTACCTTCACATTATTCTTAGGTGCAAAACATGTATAAAAAAATTTTTATTATAGATGACGATGAGGTGAGCAGCTTCCTGACAGAGGCGACGCTGGCGGAGGAGGCGTTCGCGCAGGCCTACGAATGCTACCACAACGGCAAAGAGGCCCTGGAGGCACTGCTGCCATTACTGCAGGGGCAGCCCGCCGCGCCGCTGCCCGACCTGATACTGCTGGACCTCAACATGCCGGTAATAAGCGGCTGGGGTTTTCTGGAGGCGCTTGCCCCTTACGCGGCGCAACTGCAGGGGCGTTGCCTGATCTATATCCTTACGTCCTCGGTGGACGAGGAAGAGGTAAAGCGGGCAAATGAGAATGAACTTGTGGCCGGATTCCTGCACAAGCCGCTGATAGAAGACAGTATTCTGCGGCTAAAGCAAGCCCGGAGGTAGGGCGGCGGCAAGCGGCAAATGTTGGAACGTACTGCGAAAGGCCGCGTATATGTCTGAAGTTTAAAACAGCTAACCCCATGGATTTAGATATCATACACGATGAGGAAGACCTGCGTTTTTATGCCGTGATAGACGGAGACGAGGCAGAATTAACCTACACCTACCCGGAAAGCGGCGTGATGGACTTAGACCACACTTTTGTGCCGGAGGGCAACCGCGGCAAGGGCTTTGCCGACAAACTTGTACAGGCAGGGCTTGATTACGCGCGGTCGCAGAACTACCAGATCGTACCTTCCTGTCCGGTGGTGGAAGCCTATATCCGGCGACACCCCGACTACCAGGACCTGGTACAGCCGGAGTAAAGCAAGACAACTTTTTTGAAAAACCGCTGCGGGGCACATGATGCCCCACAGCGGTTTTTTTGTCTCAGCGCTATATACTTCTCTCTCTCATATATGCTTTAAAACCC
>Ga0210040_10003915_pt1 | contig 19803 bp, 15 predicted proteins | sample CryGeyCG12114_NA_FD_185462 | JGI IMG/M metagenome (GOLD analysis project Ga0210040, IMG submission 185462) | Groundwater microbial communities from aquifer - Crystal Geyser CG19_WC_8/21/14_NA (SPAdes) (version 2) | ecosystem: Environmental > Aquatic > Deep subsurface > Groundwater | place: USA... | reverse complement strand
CCTGCTGGAGGGGCTGCTCGGCACGGCGCGCAGCGCGGGCCTGCCGCTCGTGCACGCCGAGGCCGCCACGCTCCTGCTCGTCACCTACCTCGAGGCCGGGGACCTCACCCGCGCCGTCGAGGTGGGTGACGCCGCGCTCGTCGTGGCCGAGGAGCAGGGCCTGTCCGGCACCGACGAGCACGTGCGCCTCGCGGCCTCCCTCGTGTGGGCCTGCATCGAGCGCGGCGACCTGCTCTACGCCAAGCACCGCGCGCAGGCGGCGATCGAGGTGGCCGAGCGCTCGGGCAGCCGCCGGGCCCGCGGCTCCATCTACTGGAACGCGGCGCTCGTGGCCGAGGGCCGCGGCGAGCTGACCGAGGCCCACCGGCTCACCACCCGGGCGCTCGCGATGCTGGGGGAGGAGGCCGACGGGCTCGACGTCTCGCGCCTGCGCCTGCACCTCGGCTGGCTGCTGCTGCGCGGCGACACCCCCGACCCCGGGGCGGCGCTGGAGCAGCTGGACCGCGCGCAGGCGGCGCTCGAGGCGGCCGGCTCCGTGCCCGACGTCGCCGGGTGCGAGGTGGAGCGCGGCCGCGCCCTGCTGCTCTGCGGCCACCTCGACGACGCCGAGGCCGCGGCCCAGCGGGCGCTGCGGCTGCTCGGCGACGAGCCCCGGCTCCAGGCCTGCCAGGCGCGCCTGGTCCTGGGCGACGTGCTGGAGGCCCGCGGCGACGTGCCGGGCGCGCTGGCGACCTACCGCGACGCCGTCGCGGCGCTGTCGATGATGGGCGCCGGGCGGCAGGCCGCGCAGGCGCTGCGGGCCCTCGGCGACCGCCTGCTGCGCTGCGGCGACCCCGCCTCGGCGGCCCGCGCCTACGCCGACGCGCTGTCCGAGGCCGGGGTGCGGGCTCCCGCCCCGAGCCGAGCGCGCGTCACCTGAGCTCCTCCGCAGGGCTCGGGCTGCTCAGGGCACCCGCACCGACCAGGCGTCGGCGACCGTGCGCCACCGGTGGCGCACCTGCGCCGGCGTGGTCTCGCCGTCGGCGTTGAGGGCGAACGGCCGTCCGTCGACGGCCTCGAGCTGCACGTCCGCGCCCCTGGTGACCGCGACGTCGGCGCGCTCGACGTGCTCCCCCCGCCACAGCGTGCGGGCGTACCCGGCGCGGGCCAGGGGCCCCGTCGCGGTGGAGACCATGACGTCGACGACGCCGTCGTGCGGCACCGAGGTGGGGGAGACGGGCGCGCCGCCGCCGATCGTCGTCCCGATGCTCAGCGCCACCATGAGCAGGGGCGAGCGCCCGTCGTGCACCTCGCGCCCGTCGACGACCACCCGCACGTGCCAGGGCCGCGCGACGCCGGCCGCCAGCACCCCGACGGGGTAGGCCGCCCGGCGCAGCGCCGGCTTGAGGCGCTCCGCGCGCTGCGTGGCGGCCACCCCGATCCCGGCGTGCACGGCGTTGACGGCGATCCCGCCGCCGTCGGCGACGAGCAGCTCCAGGTCGACCGGCGTCCCGGTCAGCGCGGTGCGCGCCGCCGCTGACGGGTCGCCGATCGGCAGGCCGAGGGTGCGCGCGAGGTCGTTGCCCGTGCCCATCGGCACCAGCCCGACCGGCCCGGCCGCCCGCAGGGCGCCGGCCTCGTGCAGCGCCAGCACCGCGGCGTGGAGGGAGCCGTCGCCGCCGAGGACCACGAGGCGCCGGCCCGCGAGGCGCCCCAGCACCGCGCGCAGGTCGTCCAGGGACGCCGTCCGCGCCACCTCCAGCACGCCGCCGAGCTCGGAGGCACCCGCGCCCAGCGCCGCCAGGGCGGCGTCCAGCTCCCGCCCGGCCGACCCGGCGCGGGCGTTGACCAGGGCCAGGACGCCGGGCCGCGGCGGCGCCGGGGAGCGCTGTGGATCGCGGTCGCGGTCGTGCACGGGTCCTCCGGTAGCCTCGCCGCGGCGCGTTCGCGCGCCGACGTCGTGAATCGTCCGCAAGATCGTCCCAGCAGCGCCTGGGATCCGCCTGACAGTGCAGGAGACCACCGCATGCCCGCGATCGTGCTCGTCGGCGCCCAGTGGGGGGACGAGGGCAAGGGCAAGGCGACCGACGTCCTCGGCTCCCGCGTGGACTACGTCGTGAAGTACAACGGCGGCAACAACGCCGGCCACACCGTCGTGGTCGGCGACGAGAAGTACGCCCTGCACCTGCTGCCCTCGGGCATCCTCACGCCCGGCTGCACCCCGGTGATCGGCAACGGCGTCGTCGTCGACCTGTCGGTGCTCTTCGAGGAGCTCGACGCACTCAGCGCCCGCGGCGTGGACGTCTCGCGGCTGATGCTCTCGGCCAGCGCGCACCTCATCGCGCCCTACCACCGCACGGTGGACCGGGTCAGCGAGCGCTTCCTCGGCAAGCGGAGGATCGGCACGACCGGCCGCGGGATCGGCCCGGCGTACGCCGACAAGATCAACCGCGTCGGCCTGCGCGTCCAGGACCTCTTCGACGAGAAGATCCTCGCCCAGAAGGTCGAGGGGGCCCTGGACACCCGCAACCAGCTGCTCGTGAAGGTCTACAACCGCCGGGCGATCACGGTCGACGAGATCGTCGACGAGCTGCTGTCCTACGCCGACCGGGTGCGGCCGATGGTCGCCGACACCGGCCTGGAGCTGACCCGGGCGCTGGACGCCGGCCGCACCGTCGTCTTCGAGGGCGGCCAGGCGACCCTGCTCGACGTCGACCACGGCACGTACCCGTTCGTCACCTCGTCCAACGCCACCTCCGGCGGGGCCTGCACCGGCTCGGGCGTGCCGCCGAACCGGATCGACCGCGTCGTCGCCGTCGTCAAGGCGTACACGACGCGCGTGGGCGAGGGCCCGTTCCCGACCGAGCTCACCGACGACGTCGGCGAGGGCCTGCGGGTCGCCGGCGGGGAGTTCGGGACGACGACCGGCCGCCCGCGGCGCACCGGCTGGTACGACGCGCTGATCGCCCGCTACTCCGCGCGCATCAACGGCGTCACCGACTTCGTGCTCACCAAGCTCGACGTCCTCACCGGCTACGAGACGATCCCGGTCTGCGTGGCCTACGACGTCGACGGCGTGCGCCACACCGAGATGCCGGTCAACCAGACCGACTTCCACCACGCCGTCCCGGTGTACGAGGAGCTGCCCGGCTGGACCGAGGACATCTCCGGCGCCCGCCGCTTCGAGGACCTCCCGGAGAACGCCCAGGCCTACGTCCTGGCGCTGGAGGAGATGTCCGGCGCGCGGATCTCGGCGGTCGGGGTCGGCCCGGACCGCGAGGAGATCATCGTCCGCCACGACCTCCTGGAGGGGTGAGCGTGCGCGTCCTGCTCGTCGGCGGAGGTGCCCGCGAGCACGCCCTGGCCCGCTCGCTGGCCGCTGACCCGGCCGTGACGGGCGTGTGGGCGGCGCCGGGAAACCCCGGCATCGCCGCCGAGCCAGGCGTCTCGGGCTGCCTGCCCGTCGGGGCCACCGACCCCGTGGCGGTCACCGACCTGGCGCGCGAGCTGTCGGTGGACCTCGTCGTCGTCGGCCCCGAGGCGCCGCTCGTCGCGGGCGTGGCGGACGCCGTGCGTGACGCCGGCATCGCCTGCTTCGGCCCCTCGGCCGCCGCCGCGCAGCTCGAGGGCAGCAAGGCCTTCGCCAAGGCCGTCATGGCCGCGGCCTCGGTGCCCACCGCCATGGCGCGGGTGTGCACCGAGATCGGCCACGTCGCCGACGCCCTGGACGCGTTCGGCGCCCCGCACGTGGTCAAGGACGACGGGCTGGCCGCGGGCAAGGGCGTCGTCGTCACCGACGACCGCGCGGAGGCCCTCGCCCACGCCGCCGCCTGCCTGGCCCGCCCGGGCGGCACCGTGGTGGTCGAGGAGTTCCTCGACGGCCCCGAGGTCTCGCTCTTCTGCCTCTCCGACGGCACGACCGTGGTGCCGCTGGAGCCCGCCCAGGACGCCAAGCGGGCGCTCGACGGCGACCTGGGCCCCAACACCGGCGGCATGGGCGCCTACTCGCCGCTGCCCTGGGCCCCGCGGGGTCTCGTGGGCGAGGTGCTCGAGCGGGTCGCGCAGCCCGTGGTCGACGAGATGCGCCGCCGCGGCACGCCGTTCGCCGGCGTCCTGTACTGCGGCCTCGCGCTGACCGGCCGGGGCGTGCGGGTCATCGAGTTCAACGCCCGCTTCGGCGACCCGGAGACGCAGGTCGTGCTCGCGCGCCTGCTCACCCCGCTGGGCGGCGTCCTGCACGCCGCGGCGACGCAGCGGCTGGCCGACGCCGTCGCCGACCGGCCGCTGCGCTGGAGCGGCGGCGCGGCCGTCACCGTCGTCGTGGCCGCCGCGGACTACCCGGCGTCGCCCCGCACGGGCGACCCGGTCACCGGGCTGGAGGTGGTGGGGGAGGACGCGTACGTGCTGCACGCGGGCACCGCGCTGGACGACGAGGGACGCCTGGTCTCCGCCGGGGGCCGGGTGCTGTCGGTGGTGGGCACGGGGGACGACCTGGCGGCGGCGCGCGACGCCGCCTACGCCGCCACCGCGCGGGTGGTCCTGCCGGGGTCGCACCACCGCACCGACATCGCCGCACGCGCGGTCGCCGAGGAGCTCGCGGCGCGCTGACCGGTCGCGCTCCGCCCGGTGGAGGGGCGGCACCGCGGTGCACGACCACGGTCGACTGGCCTCGACCGGTCCCTGCGCGCCCTCAGCACGGCCGGGCCTGGTCGAGGGCTCGGTGGTCGGGCGACTGGCGGTCGGCGATGACGTCGATGTGCGTCAGCGTCCCCGCGGCGTCTGCGTGAACATCTGCTGACCGCGTCGTGCGTGCCTACCCGCTGCGCCTGGCGTCCGGTTGCGTCTGGACCGCGGGCCCGGGCCCTCGGGCCGGGAACGTGAACAGCCACGACACGAGGGAGTGGGGGCGCAGCAGGGACAGCAGGGTCGCGACGGTGAGGGCGACCACCGCCCCCAGCACCGCGGTGGCCCCCCACGTGTCCATGCCGACCACGCTGGCGACCGTGACGACGACAGCGATCACCGGGTAGTGGGAGACGTAGAAGACGATCGAGTTCCGGCCTGCGAAGCGCAGCGGCAGCATCGCGCGGTGGTCGGCGACGCCGCGGCTGGCGCGTGCGAGCAGCACGACGCCCGCCGCCGTGATGAGCACCGACTGCGGCCCGTAGCCGTACTCGAGCGGGGAGACGACGTGGACGACCGCGGCGATGACCGCGGCCACCAGCGTCCAGCGCGAGGAGACCAGGGCCGCGAGCCAACGACGACGGGTCGCCACCAGGTACCCGGCCATGAACACCGCGAAGAGGTAGAGCAGACGCTCGCCGAACTTGGAGCCGTCCGGCGCCAGCACGGACCCTCCGAAGGCGAGGGCCACCACGAGGAGGGGTGGCACGCGCCGCAGTCCCCATGCCGCGGCGTAGTAGATGAGCAGGAACAGCAGGAACCACAGGTACGACCCACCCAGGACCGCGCCGGCGACCGACCACACCGGCCACGACAGGGCCCCGAAGACCGCCACCCACACCAGGTAGGGCCAGGCGATGTTGCGCAGCTTGCCCACCGCGTACCGGCGCGGTCCCTTGGCCAGGGAGGGCCCCAGCAGCATCCCCGACAGGAACATCAGTGTCGGGATGCGGAACGGCGCGACGAGACCGTCGACCGTGAGCGCCCACTCGGGCGTCCCCGAGTTCCCGTAGACCTGCGGGAGCACCAGCGCGTGGGAGAGCACGATGAGGACTGCTGCGGTGCCCCTCAGCACGTCCATCCACTGCTCGCGAGGCCGCGCCTCACGGGTGGAGCCGCCGCTGTCAGTCCCCGCGGCCGCCGGCTCGGAGGACTCCCAGCGTCGGTTCGAGGACCGCACGAGGAACCCTCACCTCACGATCTCAGTTCATCGACAGACGCCCTCGCACGGACAGCGCGGGCGGGATCAGCCTGCAGGGAGCAGGGCGGCGAGAACCCCACCCTGCCTCTTCCGGGCGACAGGCCCCCACAGCAGGGCACACCCCCATGGCTGGCGCGCAACACTCCCGCGAACCGGAACAGCGCCTGCCCGGAGCGAAACACCACTGAAACTCTACTCTCGGGCGAGAATAGAGTCGACTGCAGGTGTCGAGCCGCGCTTCGGGCCACTGGCCACCGACGGGGTCGGGCGCAGGGCGAGGCACGGTGTGCATCGTCTCCGCGCGCAGGAAGAAGCCCCATCGCGCCGCGCCGGGCCCGCGCAGCACCCGCCGCGCCCCTGCCAGGGGACCAGCGGCAGCGGCCACGGAGGCGTCAGCGGCGTCGACCGCGAGCATCCCGCGGGCGTTGGCCGACCCGCCGCGGACGTCCAGCCGAACGCTCCTGCCAGTCCTTCGACCGAGGTGGACTTGCCGGCCCCGTTCTCCCCGACCAGCACGGTCGCCGGTCCCCGGTCCCATCCGTGTGCCAGCACGCGGGCGATGGCGGACACGTGGGCGATGGTGGGCACGGTGGCTGGCCAGGGGAGGCCCCTACGAGGTGGTGTCCCCGACCACCGCTGTGGCGCAGGACCGGGCCTGCTGTGGTGACCACCGTCCGTCATGGCCACCCGGCCCTCGCCTGAGACGGAGTCGCGCGGTGAGCATCCCGACAAGGGATGGTCAGTCGGTTCCGGCCCTGGCGGACCGCCATCTGGCGACCGGCTGCCGGCGATGCTCAGCGCACTGGAGGAGCGGCCACCGAGGACGCCGGTGTCCGCCGTCGCACGCGGACGTGCTGCCGGACATCACGGCGCCCCTGGGCCACTGGAGAACGGCGGACGACCGGCGGCTCAGGGCGCAGGGGTGGGGCCCTTGTCCGCCGTTCGGGGACTGGTTTACGTTGTATGCGCGACGCCCGATGGTCTATGGCTTCCATGCGCAGGAGGCGCCGCTGTGTGTGTGCTGCGCCCCGTCCTCGCTCCTCCTCGAGGTCCGAAGTGGGCTCTGCTGACCGCGGCTCAGCGACCGGCACCATCCTCCTCAGTTTCGATCCGGGTCAGGCGAGGGTGGTCTTGAGCGGAGAGATCGACGTCGCCTGCGCCACCCAGGCGGACGTCGCCTGCACCGTGGTCGAGCAGGTGCGCTGCTCAGTGCTCGTGGACGCCTCTTGCGTGACGTCCATGGACGTCGCGGCTCTGGGCTTCCTGATCCGCCTCCAGCGGGCGAGCACGGGCCGGCAGCTCCTGCACGCCAGTGAGCCGGTGCTGCGCCTGCTGCAGCTGACCGGTCTGACCGCTCACCTGGGAGCCTGACGTTGCGTACCGTTCCGGCCGCTGCTGGGCGTCGACGACCGTGACGTCGACCTCGGCGGCGTCCAGTCCGGTCAGGGCGGCGATGCGCCGGTCCAGCAAGGGGATCCCCGGCAGGGCGCCAGTCGCTGACTGGTCACCTTGCGGGTCGGCTCGAGGGTCTGGGTCAGGTGCTGATGCCCCGGGTGGCCCTCAACCTCTCGGGACACGTGGTGGGGAGGGGTGTCGGTGAGGGAGCGCCAGGAGCTGGTGGGTGCTGCCTTCGAGGGCACCGACGCCCTCGTCCTGGTCCTGGGCATGGACGGTCGGGCGCTGGCGGTCAATCCGGCGATGACGCGGGCCACGGGTTGGAGCGAGCAGGAGCTGCGGGAGCGTCCGTTCTGGGAGCTCTACGTCGTTCCCGAGGACGTGGCTCCCGCTCGTGAGGACTGGGCGCGGTTCGTCAGCGACGGCGTGGGCTACCCGGTGGAGGGGGACTGGCTGGACCGCTGCGGGGGGCGCCGGCGCATCTCGATGCAGATCAGCGTCCTGCACGAGGCGGTCGGCCGCCCGTACGCCGTGGTGGTCGTGGGCGTGGACGTCACCGAGCAGCGCCAGCGCGAGGTGGTGCTGCGCCAGCGGGCGCAGACCGATGCGCTGACCGGTGTGCGCAACCGGGCCGGGCTGTTCGAGGCACTGACCGCACAGATGGCGCCAGGGCGCGGCGGTGGTGGAGGAGTGCTGTTCTGCGACGTGGACGGCCTGAAGGAGGTCAACGACCGCCTCGGCCACCACGCCGGGGACCTGGTCCTGGTGGAGGTCGCCCGGCGGCTGCGTGCGCTCACGCGGGAAGGGGACGTGGTCGCGCGCCTGGGAGGTGATGAGTTCGTCGTCTTCTGCCCCGGCGCCGACGAGGGTCGCCTGGCCGCGCTGGCGGTGCGGGTGCACGCCGCTCTGGCTGAGCCCCTGCACACTGCCGACGGCGTCCTGGTCATGGGGGCGAGCGTGGGCACCGCCCTGGGACGGCCGGGAGCAGATCCCGACGAGGTCCTGCGCAGCGCCGATGAGCGCATGTACCGGATGAAGACCGCGCGCCGCGCTACCCGCCGGCGCTGAGGCGCCTCGCCAGTCGCGTCTCCGCATGAGCGGTGCGTCCTCACGGCGTTCTCCAACACGGCCGCCGGTCGGTGGCTGCCGGACGGTGAGGGGATGGCCGGTTCAACGTCCTGGCCATGGTCGCCGAGTTCTCTGTTATCTCGACATTCCGTGCTGCTTGCGTCCTCGACATGGGGGTCACCGCCTGGTGGGCTGAGCACCGGTAGATGGGAGGCCTGTTGTGCGGGTGGTCAAGGATCTTGAGGGCGGGATCGTCCGTCGGGTGGTCTTGGTCGACGACGAGGGCGAGGACGTAGTGCTGGTGACGCGGTTCCTCTCGCACCTGGGCGACTCTGGATACAGCCCGAACACGCTGTGCGGGTATGCCTATGACCTGCGGCATCTGGCGTCGTTCCTGGACCAGCACGACATGACGTGGAGTGAGTTCAAGCCCTCCAGCGCTCTGGAGTTTCTGGCATACCTGCGTCGGGTCCCGAGCCGGCGCCCGGCGCAGCGGCTGGGTCTGGCGGCCGCGGATGGGCGAGGCCGGTTGCTCTCGCCGGCCAGCGTGGCGCGGGTGCTGGCGGCGACGTCAAGCTTCTTCGAGTGGGCGATCGCTGCTGAGGAGTACGCGGGGGCCGACAACCCGATGCAGCGGCGGGACGACCAGGCGCTGCGACGGGTTCCGGATCGCCATCAGCCGTTTGTCGGCGCGGCAAGTCGGCAGCAGCCGGTGCGGCGCACCGTGCGGGTGCGCCTGCCCGTCCGGTTGCCCCGGCCGCTGTCGGCCAAGGACGTCGATGCGCTGCTGGCCAGCTTCACCACGGCGCGTGACCTGGCCATCTTCCTGTTGATGCTCGACGGGGGCCTTCGCCCGGGTGAGGTGCTGTGCCTGCAGCTGGAGGACGTGGCCTACGGCCGGCGGCGGGTCACGGTCCGCAAGCGTGATGACCATCCCCGCGGGGCGCGGGCGAAGGCCCGCCGGGAGCGGGTGGTGGACCTGCACGAGCCGCGGACGTTGGACGCGGTCAGCCGGTACGTCCTGCATGAGCGTCCGGTCGAGGCGGTCAGCCCGTTCGTGTTCCTCGTCGGAGGCCGCGGCGTGCGCCGGTGTGAGCCGTTGAGCTACCAGGCGCTGGCCCGGGGCTTCGCGCGCAGGCTGGACCGGCTGGGGATCCGCGCGCCGGACAAGACCCCGCACGCGCTGCGGCACACCCACGCGACGGCGATGTGGGAGGGCGGCATGAGGGAGTTGGCGCTGCAGCGACGCCTCGGGCACGCCTCACCGGAGTCGATGCGCGGCTACACCCGCGTCTCGGACGAACAGGTGCTCGCCGACTACGACGCTGCCCTGCGCGGGCGGCCGTGACCGCCGCCGCGCGCCAGCAGGTCACCGGCGCTGTCGCTGCCGGCCAGGGGCAGCGTGAGCACGTGGACCGGGCGACGTACCGGGCGTGGGTGTGGGAGCACGTGAGCAGCAGCAGCGTCCGGTCGAGCCGGATGCGGGCCTTCGATGAGTTCCTCGAGCGGTGGCCACGGTTGGAGGACTGGTTCTCCGCGCCCTTGCCTCAGCGGCTGCTGGAGTCTGAGGACTGCGTCCGCGGGCAGTACCCGCACGGGGGCGCCAGCGTCGCCATGCCCTACCTGTCCTACCTCTCGCTGGTCCACGGCGTCGGCCTGGACTACGAGGTGTTGCTGGGCCGGACCTTCGCCAGCCCGTTCACCGCCTCGGTCCACCACGGCAGCCTCGGGGTGGACGGTGAGTTGTTCGCTGACCACGTCGATCGGCTCACGCAGCTGGGCTACTCCGCAGCCGGGGCGAGCCATCAGCTGCGCTGGTCACTGGGCCGGATGCTGCTGCACCGCGGCGACCCCGACCTGCGCGCTCTGACCATCACCGACGTGGAGGAGCTCAGGGCCGCGATCGAGGCGTTCACCGCCCGGATGCGCCGGGAGCCGCTGCGGGAGTTCTACTCCCGCTCGGGGCAGGAGGGACCGCTGACCGCGGCGGCCGAGTCGTTCTCCACCACGACAGGCACCCGGCTGCGTGCGGCGCACGTGCTGCTCTTTCACATCGGGCAGGTCGACCAGCCACCGCCGGGTCGCGCCGACGCGGACAGCTGGACCCAGCGCCTCGCGCCGGCGAACGCGCCGCCCCGAATCCGCGCGGTGATCGAGCGCTACCTGCGCCTGCACCTGGACGCTAACCTCGACCGGCCACAGACCGTCCGCCACTTCCGTGACGCACTGCGCCGCCTCGTGCAGTGGCTGGCGGTCGCGCACCGGGAGATCACCAATCTCGACCAGCTGCACCGCTCCCACGCCGAGGAGTTCCTGCGCTGGCTCGGGAGCCAGACCAACGAGCACACCGGCGCCCCGCTGGCGCTGAGCACCCGCAGGTCGGTGGTCACGCTGCTGGCCCGGTTCGTCAACGAGACTGCCGGGTGGCAGTGGGACGACGTCCCGGGACGGGTGCTGTTCACCCGCGGCGACATCCCCAAGGTTGCCAAGACGCTGCCCCGGTTCATCCCCGACCACGAGCTCGCCGCGCTGATGGCCGCCGTCGACAAGCTGCCCGACCCCCACCAGCGGGCGGCCCTGATCGTCGCCCGCTGGAGCGGCGCCCGCCGCGATGAGATCCGCCGCCTGGCGATCGACTGCCTGGACATCTACCCCGACGGCCATCCCCGGCTGCGGATCCCTGTCGGCAAGGGCCACGCCGAGCGCAGCATCCCCCTGCACCCGCAGGCCGCCGACGCCCTGAAGCCTTTGATCGACATGGCCCGCCAGCAAGGAGCGCGCCACCGGTTCGACCTCAGCGCGGGGCGGGAGGTCCAGCACATCTTCACCGTCCGCGGGAAGCTGCTGTCCATCGCGTTCTTGTTCGATCTGTCGCTGAAGGCTGCCTGCACTGCCGCCGGCCTCGTCGATCCACAGGGGCGACCGACGGTCAGCGCCCATCGGTTCCGGCACACCATCGGCACCCAGCTCGCCGAAGGCGGCGCCCGCCTGCAGACGATCATGGCTGTGCTCGGTCATCGCACTCCGGCGATGTCGCTGATCTACGCCAGCCTGTCCGATCCCACGGTCAAGCAGCAGTACCAAGACGCCCTCGACCACCACCTCGGACCCGGCACCACCCTGGCCGGACCGGCCGCCCGGGCATTGCGCGAGCACCGCCTCGACCCCGAGGCCGTCCACTGGCTGCAGACCAACTTCCTCAAGACCGAGCTGGAGCTCGGCCACTGTCTTCGCCTGCCCCAAGAGGGACCGTGCGAGTGCGACCTCGTGCTGAGTTGCTCCAAGTTCCTCACCAGTAGCGAATACACCCCCCGGCTGCAAGCCCGCCTGACCGTGGAGGACCAGCTCATCGACGACGCCAAGACCCGTGGATGGGCCCGCGAGGTCGAACGCCATCAGGCCACCCGCGCCCGCCTGGAGCAGCTGCTCGCAGACCTCGGCAAGCCGGCCGAGCCACCAGCTACCGGCGATGGCGCCTCATGCCGGCGGTGAGCTGAGGTCCTGGTGGCGCAGCACCCGGTAGATCGTCGCCCGAAGGTCTCGTACCCGGCGACGGGCTCGGAGATCGACTCACCACCAGCGCGCAGCGCTCAGACCTGGGCCGCGCGCGACGTTGAACACAACTACTGTTTCTCCGAGGAGGAGTAGCCAAGGGCCTCTAGAACCACTTTCAGCGTCTTGTTGAACCACTCGTTCGACTTATCAGCGCCCCAGAGGTGCGGGTTGATGAAGGGCCCCGCCGCAGCCAAAGCCTGCTCAATCTGCTCCTTACCCCAGCCATTGCGCTCACCCACGCGGAGTAGGTACTGCCGCAGTCTGCGACTGGGATCGTTCCCAGGCGGGAGAATTGCATCAAGCTGGCGCCATGCCGCACTCGGCAAACGGTTCTCAGTCATGGCTCGATGCAAATGACCGAACGTTTCCAGCAGCGACTCATCCGGCGCGGCTCGGCGGCTCTTGAGCAGCGATGCCGCTGCCCGCAACCAGATGTCGTCCCTGTTCACCGACTCTATGATGAGAGCCTCCCTCACCGTCGTCTGCGCGCTGCGCGCGGCAAGCGCTTCTGGCGTAGAGGCCGCCGCGAACAAGACAACGCGCGCGGGCAGCATGAGCCAATCATCGGCACGCAAGGGGACCTCGAGCAGAAGTCGCCGCGCTAAGTCAAAGTTGCGAACTGAGCTAAGCAGTCCGAGCGGCTCCGCGTGCCCATAGGCAGCTATAGCCGCCTCAGCCTTATGGCCCAGGACCGCGGCCTCTAGGACGCCTATCGACAGTTCGAGCGCGGCCAGCAACCGCTCGGAGTCCGATAAGGAGAGACGCGCCCAAGCCTCCGGGAAATGCAAAAAGCGCGGAGAGCGTCGAAGTACTCCATCGAACAAAGTTCGACGTCCCTCCAGTAGCTGAAGCAGTTCTGGCAGCGTGCCTTCGCGAGCGAAGTGTGCGGCCAGTATCTCCTCAGTCGCACGCGGGGGCGTGACAGAAAGCTCCGACAACAACGCTTGCACGTCGTGAGCTCGAAGCCACACCTGCAACCGCTCCGCAAGGTGAAGATCATCCACATTCCAAGCGTCCACTCGAGCCCCGAGAAGGGAACGGACGATGGCGTTCTCAGCCGACGGACGGTACCTGCTGGGGCCGAACAGCTCAAACTTAAGAACAGCCGCTTGGTCTGGAGTCGGGAAGTGCTCCTCCACGGTCTGGCGCGCCTCTGTGTACCGCTCTCGCATGTACGCCGCATGAATTGTCGCGAGAATGCCGAAATTTCGCATCGTCGGGGCAGTCTGCGGACCAAAAACAGAGAGGAAGTTGTGGAGGCCAGCGCCATCGGTAAGCATGTCATGCACCACCACTGCCAGCGCCTCGAACTCATAACGATCTTCCAGTGGGCGTCGCTGACCCTGCACCTTGCGAACGGCAACGACGGCCTTGTCCTGGGTCAAGCGTCCGACATCGCGCGTGCGAAACGCAAAACGTGCGCGGAGCGCCGGCCATTGGAGACCCCAAATATAGCCAAACGACCGAGCCGCTTCGTCCAAGTCGCCGACCATCGCAACACGGCCATACCCAGGGCCAAGCGTTGCCGCCGCCACGGCCTCGAATACGCCCGATACCGGAATTCGGTCGTCCTCGAAAAGCGGCTCATCGATCGGCGTATCATACACATGTAGCGCTTCGCGGGCGGGACGACGCGCCAACGCAGCAAATCTGTAAGGCGATTCGTCAGCAAGAAGGTGACTAGGACTGAGCAGTAGGACGTGTCCCCATACGGAGCCAGGCCGCACCATTTCAGGGGCTCTCCACGTAAAGCATAAAGCATAGAACTGCTCGCTCGGGAGAGGTATCCCGGTAACAAGCATAGTGGCTTCTGCGCCCGGGTCGGCGTCAGTAGCCCCCAACAGTCGCAGATTTGCCTGTGACGACAGATTCGTCGATCCCCTGAGCAACCGATGGCCGTCGTCGTACCCGTACAACAATTGGTGAATCATCTACCAAACACGGCCCATGCAAGGGGTTCACTGAAGTCCACGCTGGCACCCGAACCGTCGCGCGCGTATGCACGCTCACGCACGCTACCCTTCTTTGACAATTCTGCGCGACCCTTGGGCAGGTCCCCGCCTTGTGCAGAAACGCCGAAGACCCGAAAGTCAGTACGCTCGCTACTGTCCAGAAAGTTTATGACGGCGGGCAGTTCCCGCGTCGCCCACTCGAGTGGCGACCCGGCATCTACCACCAGGTCCCATGCAGAAATCACGAGCGAAACCCGAAGTGACCGGCGGCCACGCACTCGAATGATGTTTTCCATCACGTCGACTATTCTCGCCGCGCTACAGGCGAACCTGTTCGCATACTCAGCGGTCGGTCTACTTGTCGAAGGCGAAACGTTACCGCCATCGCTCGGGGCAATGGCACCTGGATTGCCAGTAGCGGCGGGGGAAGCGTCATGCTCCGTCGAAGGGGACGGGTCACCGCCATCGCTCGGGGCAAAAGCACCTGGATTGCCAGCAGCGACGGGGGAAGCGTCGTGCTCCAGCGAAGCGGACACCTCAGCCTTATACGCCTCAAGCATCGCCGCGGTCAAAGCTGTCCTCGAGGAATTCACAATGCGTCGAGGGTGCACGAATAGCACAATGGCCTGTGTATTTGCAAGGCTTGAGTAAAACCGGTTGTGCCAGACGCGATCTTCCACCAGCAAACGAAGCGTCTCGCCCGCTACGTCCGGTACCGAAATGGAGACGTCGCCGCGATCCATAAAGCCGACTTTAAAGAACATTCCACCAGACGACTCCACATCGGTCCTGTCAACTCGCAACAGCTGTGCGACGCGATCACCCAACTCCTGCAGATACGCCCTATCGCCGCTGAAGTCGAGTTCATGAACGCTCGGGTGCTCTTCGTCTTGTATAAGCTGCCACAGGACGCCAAGGTAGGTCGATTTTCCCGTCAGAGGGAAACCGAGAAGCGCAACAGTGTTCTCCACGTCGCTCATGCGCCAAACCGTCCTATAGAACGTGACGATACTCGCACCGGAAACGTTGAGCCGCTCGCGAAGTTTTTGGGCGGAAGGCACAGGTACGCCATGACCTGCTCTAGGCCTCGGGCGTCGGAGTGATCGTGCGGGCGTGCCGCAACACGGAGCGCCACCGCTTGCGCGTCCACAATCTTGGCCAGCCGAAGCAGGTTGGACTCGACAGTGTCATACTCAATACGTTGAGCCTTGCTGAGACGATCCTCCTTGGTAAGAAGGATGGCAATCCGAGCCGTGGGGGAAGTCTCCGCACATAAACTCAACTGACGCAACAATCGGGTGGCGTGATTAACGGTGACCTCCCGCCTATAGCGATCGCCGATTCCTGCGCCGTCGACAATTACCATGTATCGATCGACCCGACCGATGAAGGGGAGTTCCGTTTCGAGAGGAACACCCTCACGGACGTGACGGAAGTGCTCTCCAGTGACGTCGGCAAGAAGCAGGTCCGTCAAGGTTGCTTGATCTTGCACACGTAGATGAAGCCAGCCATCGTCATCTCCCTGCGTCCGCGGCGTCTCGGGAACGGCGTAGCCTGACTCATTTCGCGAGAGGAAAGCTCTCTTTTCGAACGCTAGACTTGTGACGGACCCAGCAAAGACATACTGTTCGATACGCCCACGAGTCATAAAGTCTGTCCACATCTCGACCAGCAACGTCGACTTGCCGGAGTCAACCTCCCCCATAAGTAGTCCCAGGGTCACCCCGCGCTCGCTCGCAATTTCTTGCGCTTCATCCAATGACAAAGCGGCGTCACTCGTGAAGACTCGGTGCTCTTCACGTGGGAACCCATGGTCGCCTAGCAGGCTCTCCTCATCCTCGTCCGCACCGAAGATGTTCTCGTCCCGAGCAGCGTCGTCCATGAAGGTCATTCTCCAAGTTCCCGCGCCAACAATAGTTCCCTGATCAATTGCTGAGCCATCGCGGAGGCCGGGTACGAAGAGTCTGTGACTATGGACCACCGCGAGACACTCTCTCTCCAGGCGGGCCTGCCTCCGAGGGTTTCAGCCTCTTGCAGACAAGAGAGGATCGGCAGCAGTCGCCGTCCATCAACACGTACTGGTGAGCTGATTCCTGCCGCGACAGCCCCTTCGACGCTGTCTCGGAGGGTCACCTGGCGTTCTGCCCGTTTTGCGAGCAACCTTGTGACGATTTGGCTGGTCGCTGTAGGTTCTTGCTGATAGGTAACTAGGGCTTCGTATTCAATGCCCATGGCGATGGCCATCTGTCCTACGTTGGTTAAAGTCGACCAATCGCGCCCAAGGATGCTACTGCGCCCAGAGAAGGCCCACCAAAGAAGATCGAGTTCTTCATCGCTGGCAGAGCCCTGATTCGCAAGATGTTGAGTAGCCGCGTCGACGGAGCTGCTCAAGGCGGTGACGGCATTCGCAACGTATCGAAGAATCCGCTGTCCATACTCACCCGTCACAGCGACACCAGGGTCTGGCAACTCCGGTAGCGCAGCAAGTTGCTCGGACACGTTGACCGGCGGGACGGCCTGATGGCGAAGTCGAGAAGTTTCTGCGCGGTCGCGAAGAGTCGCGGCGGCGAGGGTCGTCAATTCCTCAACGGGACTTGGTAGGTTGAGCCACGCCGCACTCAGAGTGGCGTGTGCAGCGGCCGTGCTGGTCTCATCGTTGTCTCGCATCACATATGCAAGGGTGATGCCCAGTGCAATGCGCGACTCCAGGTCGACACTTCGGGCGCTGTACGTCGCGTCTATTTCTCGAACTGCGTTAGATACCCGCATGTAGGAGGCGTTGTCGTCGCCACAGAATGCTGACTCCACCAGTTCAACTGCCACCAGGTTAGTTGCATCTTCGGCGACGGTGCTTGCTGCGTGGGTAATTGCAGCAATCCGAGGCGACCCAGGCGCCAAGGCTACCGGGCGCAACCAGACTGAAAGTGGGAAGTCAGCCATCGAGCATCTTCTCCAGAAGTCGTGTCGCGAGTTGCCCGGCCACGCCGCCAGTAAGGGCGCGCTGTACTATCAGTCGATCTAACGCCAAGCCGTCAGGGTGGCCTGGGTCGATCAGACCCATGTCTTCCGCCTCGGCCCGCCGCAGGTCCGCGGGCGCCCTCATGATGGCATGCACATGCTGGTGCACAGCTGAGGTTATAGCCTCAGGCTGCGGGGGGGCAATCTTGCGCTCGTGCGCCTGCACCGGTGGGTCTGGATGGAGCTGGGCAACGCCAGGCGAACCGGGCCGATGCTGCAGGTTCATGATTGGAACGCTGAAACGCCGTCCACCCCCACCAAACTCCGGACTGTAACCAAACTCAGCGCGCACACCTTCGCGCCATACCCGGGTATGCACGTTCACGGCTACGTTCGGATCACCCGGGTGGTGATCGATCTCAATCACGTTATATGCGGGCAGCCATCCGTCTTCGGCCCTAGAAGGATTCACTGCGCCAGAGGCGACGTAGAGCGGTCGACCCTCCGAGTCCTGGTGCAGGCCGGCTTCATGCTCGTGCCCAGTCAGCACCAGATGGGCGTTGGCGAGCCACGGAAGTAGCGCTACTCCATCCCGTGACCATCGAAGTGGATGATGACAAAGAACGATAGAGACAGTTGACTCATCAGTCGTTACCGGTAGCGCCTGGAACAGGCCTATTACGAGGGATTGATTCGCATCATTGGGTTGCTCCGTACCATCGCAAATCCAAGATGAGTTGATTCCATGAACCTGGACGGCGATGTCCCCCAGCGGGAAAGTCTTGGGAGCGAAGGTGGGTTTGTCGGGCGATATATCGCATTGATAGCGGAGGGCAAACTCGTTGTATGCCTCAATCGGGCGAAACAATGAGTCGGCAGTGGCTGGTTCCCCGAGGGCACGCAACAATTCGTCATTGACGTCCCGCGCGTCGATGGCCCTGAGGTGACTGCGCAGTACCTTACTGGTGTAATTCTGGCGACTGCGATCGATGTCGTGATTTCCTGGCACGCATACGACTCTCTCAACCGCACAACCAACTACCGTTGCGGCAGCGTCCAGAAACTCGAATGCCTTCTCATACTCATCAGTTTTTCCCCAGTTGGCCACGTCGCCCACCAGGAGGATGCCGTCCATGTTGCCGAGTTGGGACCGCATGCGGTCGAAGTCGCGCAACATGAGGCCCCGCACGGCTTTTTCGACGTCGACTGGCGGACGACTGTCCCAGTAACTGGCGAAGTGGATGTCCGAGATATGTAGAAGCCTCAACACGGTGACAGAGTAGTACCTCCGCCGCCACCTAGGTTTCACGAGTTGGGAGCTGCGGTCCCTGAGGCGTGGCCAGCGTCGTGCGCGACACCCTCGTCTTGGTTCCGTGGGAGCTGCGTGAGGCCGAGCAACCGGTTCGTCGCCACCTGCTACCCGCCGTCGACCTCGACCATAGACGAGCCACTGTCAGTAAGTCGGCCACCTCGCGCAGCCACAATATAGGACAAGAACAAGACAGGCAACCTTATCGTGACTTGCGCTTACGGCACCTCCTCCGCTTTTAGTGTCAGAAAGAGACGTTAAAATTGGCGACCCGAAGGCGTCTCGGGCGGTCTGCTTCTCGGTGTCGACTGAAGCCACAAGGCCAGTCCAGGCGGTCCTTCTCCTCCCCTGGGCGGTACAGATCGAGGTTGTCGTCGATCTCACCTGCGCCAAGGAGGAGGGCAAGTGGGCGAATAGCGCCGGCGGTCAGTTTTGGGCCAATATAATGGGCGACCAGTAGTTCTGTCGTCGCAGCAGGCACTACCCGGGCTTGCGCCAAGCCATGAACCACTTTGGTCAGTGATCTGCACCACGTAAGCCAGGTCTCACCCGCGCGTACCCGTTGATTAGCCGCCAAATTGTCATAGAAGCCGGCGTATCACGAAGCCGGTGCGGAGCCAATCTTGAACCGACTCGCCAGACGCCTCCCGTCGTGGCGCTTGGGCGCGGTCCGTCTCATCGGCGCTGTGTCAAGACCGCGAACGGCGACAGCGACGAGCGTGCGTCACCTCGCACCCAGCGGCGAAGATTCACTCCGGGGCTCAGCTTGCATGGCCAGGCGTGTCCAGATAATCGAGGCGGACCGGATCCGCATGCGCACCGAGGAAGGCAGGAAGGTCGCCCGCGCCAAGGGTCGTCTGCGCGGCCGCAAACCCAAGCTGACTGCCGAGCAGGAGGCGCACCTGGCCGTGCTGGTCGCCACGGGTGAGTACTCCACGCTCGAGGTCGCGGAGCTCTTCGGCGTCGCCCGCTCGACGGTCTACCGCGCCATCCACCGCGCCCGAGCCCAAGCGGGAGACGCCGCCGGGGCCAGCCGCACGGCGGCGAGCAGCCGAGGCTGAGCGCGCCACGGTCGTCCCGCTGCAGGCACCTGTGCGGGACGGCCGCTGGTGACCCACCACAGATCCCCGGGCTGCCTGAGCCGAGTCAGGAGGCGGCCGCTCATCGCGACAGCCGCGCCGGTCGTCCAGCCGCTTCCGGGACGGCCCGCGCGTCGTGCCGGGTGGGCGTGGTCGTGACCTCTGCGTCCGGCGCTGGGTCGCGACTGCACTGGAGGTGTCAGGCCGTCACCAGCGCGACGCACAGCGCGGCGAGGGCGAGGGTCTGCAGCGCGACGCGGGCGTTGATGACGGAGTCCCAGCGGGCCTGGAGCGCGCGGACGTCGCTGGGCACGTCCTGCGCGAGCGCGGCTGCGGTCAGCGTCGCGTTCACGGGCTTGCTGACCCGGGTGTAGACGACCAGGAAGGCGACCAGGGCGAGGGTGGCGAGCCCGGCGGCCGCGGTGCTCACCCAGCGCCCGCCGGTCGCGGCGAGTGCGGTCGTCGCCACGGCGGCGACCAGGCCGACGGCGCCGATCGCCGCGAAGCGGCGGTCGGCGATGCGGTGGACGTGGCCCATCAGCTGGGTGAGGGTGCGGTCGTCGACCGCGGCGATGGCCGGGCGCAGGACGATCGCGCCGAAGACGTCGGTGCCGTAGACGACGG
>Ga0210040_10003914_pt1 | contig 19806 bp, 15 predicted proteins | sample CryGeyCG12114_NA_FD_185462 | JGI IMG/M metagenome (GOLD analysis project Ga0210040, IMG submission 185462) | Groundwater microbial communities from aquifer - Crystal Geyser CG19_WC_8/21/14_NA (SPAdes) (version 2) | ecosystem: Environmental > Aquatic > Deep subsurface > Groundwater | place: USA... | reverse complement strand
TGCTCGCAGAATGGTAATCCGCATCCCCGCCGGGGGTTCGGCATCGCTTTGCGATCCCGCCGCAACGAATTCACAAAGCTGCTGAGGAGAACAAATTGACGACCCCATTCACCCTGCCAGCAAAAGATGCCCAGCAAGGTTCCGTGCTGCTGGAAGCACTGATCGCGTTCCTGATTTTTGCGATGGGACTGCTAGGCGTAATCGGCCTTCAGGCGACTGCTATCAACAACACACTGGATGCGCGTTACCGTTCCGATGCCGCCTTTTTGGCCAACCAGATCATCGCGCAGATTTGGGCGGACTCGTTGCCGGATACCACCACCGTTCCGACCAGCTATGTGGTTCGTCCAACCTATGACTGCAATCCCTGCACCAGCACCAATGGCAATTTGAGTACCCAGGCCTGGGTGACACAAATCCAGTCGGGATTTCTACCCGGCGTGACCGATGCGGCGAATCAACCCATCATTGAGATTGTCGGCAATCAGGTGACGATCACCCTGAAATGGCAAGCCCCGCAAGGCCAGCAGCAAGCTCACAACTATGTGACCAAAACGGAGATTCAATTCAATTAGCCATGAACAAGACTATGGAAAACTCACTCACCCGTGCGCAGCGAGGTTTTACGCTCATTGAGATGTTGGTCGGCCTGGCACTCGGTCTGCTGGCCTCGCTGGCAATTTTTACCACCGTCTCATCCTTCGAGACGCAGCGCCGCGTCACCGCCAGCGGTGCCGATATGCAACAAAACGGGCTGCTTGCGCTGTATTTCCTCGAACAGGATTTACGCATGGCGGGCTTCGGCCTGATAGATGCCAGCACCACCCCCGGTAGCCTGCCCTGCGTCAAGCTCAACGGGGTCAACATTGCCCCAGTCAGCATTGCTGATGGCGGTGCGGGTTCTGACACCCTCACCACCCACAGGCTGGATTCGGATACCGGCGGGATAGTCACGGGCGGCGGAGCCGCGAAACTCACCTCACCTTTGTCAGCCACCTCTTCCATCACCTCACTCACGGTAGACACCAACCAGGCCATCCACCTGAACGATTATCTGCTGATTCCCGATGCCAGCCGCAACTGCACTCAATGGCAAGCGACCAGCCTTCCCGTGGCAGATGCCACTATCCCCGGCACGGCGACCCTTATCAATCTGGGGCAGACTGCGGCGGCTATCCCCGCCCTGCAATACCGGGTCAATGCCAACAATCTTGAGCATTCCACCGACAGCGGCACGACCTGGAGCTCCGTGGCAGACAACATCGTCAACATGCAGGCTCAATACGGCATCGCCAATGCAGGCAGCCAGTCCATTAGCTGCTGGACAGATGCGACAGGTAACGCCTGCAATGGCAGTGACTGGGCGAATCCGCCCGCTGCCGACATCAACCGCATCAAGGCTATCCGAGTCGCCGCAGTTGCACGCAGCGGGCAAAAAACGGCAAACACGACCACGACGGTAGCGCCTTCCTGGTTTGGCGGGGCGATAGACTTGCGTGCCGATGCCAACTGGGGTAGCTACCGCTACAAGGTCTATCAAACCGTCATCCCGGTGCGTAACGTGATATGGGGGAATCTGTGATGAACTACCGCAACAAGCAACAAGGTGTGGTGCTGGTGATTGCCTTGATCGCACTGATGGCCATCTCGCTGGCGGGCGTTGCACTGATGCGCTCGGTAGACACCAGCAACGTGGTTTCGGGCAACATTGCTTTCAACGAGGCGGCGATCCAGATGGCGGACATCGGGGCTGAACAGGCTTATACGGAAATCATGGGGAATCTATCCAGCAATCCCAATAGCTGCCAGTTCGTTGCCGCTAACTGCCCTGTCAACAGTGCGGGTCAACCCTACTTTTATCCAAATGCGTCCGCACTCGATGTAACTACCCGTCTGCCCAGCCCGGTGGGAGGCCTGAACTGGAGCAATCCCTTGTTACAAACATTACCCGGAGACACGACCGCCAGCTACTCAGTGCATTACCTGATAGAGCGGATGTGCGGAGCACTGGTCACAGGTAATGCCGCTGACAATACGGCAAATTTACAGACTCCGGCAACCTTTCTGCAATGCAGGGTCGTGCCGATTTATGACACCCCGATAGCGCCCAGCACCGATAGCACACCTTTAACCGGACTGGGGAAACTTTTTTATCGCGTTACCGTTGAAGTGACAGGCCCGAGAAATACGCGCGGCGTTTCACAATATTTCTTTGGCATCCAGGACGCAGTCAATTAGACCCGGCCGGAACTAACCAGGAGGCTCACCGATGATACTAAAACGCTAGTTGATTTACCGTTGTTGCAAACTCTACCAATTTTATAAGGAAATAATCATGAGAACCAAACCCGCAAAACTCTTGATGGCACTGTTGCTTGGCATGGGCAGTCTGGCTATCGTTTCAACCCCTGCTTTCGCAGACGATTCCAAGGATTCCAAGGATTCCAAGGATTCCAAGGACTCGTCGAGTGTCACCGGCTGCACCGGCAGGGTAATCTACGACTGTGGCGTGAAATTGGTTCAGACCACTTGTAACGGCAGTTCGATTGCCTCAACCAGCAAGGATAAAGACGGCAAAGACGAAAGCGACGATGACAAGCACGAGTCCAAGGACAAGACATCAGATAAAGATAAAGACGGAAAAGATAAGGCGGGAACGGCCAAGAATGACCATGACCGCAACGAAGACACCCATCGTGACCACCTGGATCGGTCTGCGGGTTCAGAACATCAGGAAGGCGATGGCAAGATTGCGATTTGCCACCGCATGGGCGGAGCAGAGACTTCATTAGTTGTCGCCAATGATGGCAAGTTGAGCGGGCATTCCAAACATGCCTTGGATACTGTCGAACGCTGCGAGGATTTCCATGCCCGTAAGGATGACGATGACAGCAAGGAAGACAAGGATAAAGATCATAAAATATCTGCATCTGACGTGGGTTACAGCATCGGCATTACAACCACCCAGGTTGCTTGTCTGAATAAGTACAACACTGGCAATTCAACCATCAGCATTCAGCCGCCCAAACAAGGTCCTAGCCGTGGCGGTGCCAGAACGCTGCACTAAGTTGCATAGTTTGTGAAGTAAGGACGGGGCGGAGCAATCCGCCCCGTTGCATTTGCATTAGCAACACTGCGTTAGCATGTATGCATTCAAATTGAATTCGTGGGCGACATCAGGGCGACAATGAACAAGCAAGCGTAGGGTGCATCCTCATTCAGCAACGCCTTGGCTGCGTTGTTGCTTGGGAATGCCCTTGCGGCATCAAGCCCCCGACGAAAATCCATAACATCTTGATCCGTTGCATGAAATTTTCCAAAGAAGCACTGATTTACTCGTCATTGATGAAACTACTGATAAAACAACTCAATTCTGGCTAAGGGCTAAAGCCCAAGCCATCATGGATAGCCAATCCACTGGTGAAACAACTAAGTATTGACTAAGCAATCAAAAAACGATTGCAAAGTCACTACTTATAAGCCAGCACACCCTAAAGGATACAAGAGCTGGCAAGTGGCTGGTTATCCGGCGAAGATCGGAATCCAATACTTTGATTAAAAAGCATTTTTTCTTTTGCGAAAACGAAAACATCGAATAAATCAACATCTCCCTAACGGGCATTCTCAGGTTGAAGCCCGCTACCACTTGGCCATCGTTTGGTTGAGCTCGTATTGCGCCTCCGCATCATCCGGGTTTAGCTTGAGTATCTCAAGATAAACGGCTTGGGCTTCATGGCCTGTGGCTTGCAGAATTTTGGCTTTTAACCAATAGGCATTGACCGAAGGTTGCCGGTTCAGCGTTTGCTCGATATAGGTCAAAGCCTCTGGCAGATTACCCATCTTGTGATAGACGCGTGCCAGACGATAAGTCACATCGCTATCCTCCGGATTTTCCTTGCCCGCCTGTTGGTAGGTCAGCAATGCCTCGTCCAGCTTACCCTGGTATTCCTGACAGGCCGCGATGTTAAACAGCGTGTCCTTGTGTTGCGGATCGAGTTGCAACGCCTGCCGGTATTCGGCTATCGCTTCGTCGTAGCGCTGACGCAAGCGATATTGATCGCCAAGCTGATGGTGCGTTTCGGCATCATTCACCTTGTTGGCAAAAGTTTGATACATCCCCAGCGTGGCCTCCTCCACGCGACTATCCAGATTGTTCACATAGAGGTGCCCCAGGCGCTCAAATTGCGCGGTGATCGTGGAATTTTTCAGCACCATGGTGAGATACGCGAGATGTTCAACGGGATCATATTTCATCGCGGGTTCGACGGAGTTCGCCACATCGTCGAGGCTCAGCGTGTCATAAAGTTGATTCTGAAACACTTTGAATTCCTTCTTCTTCAGGCTGGCCATGGCAAATTCCAGCACGGGGCGATCTATGGTGTTGATGGGTGCGGCAAATTTAAGCGAGTCGGTAAACACTTCTGAGCTCAATACGTTATAAGCCAGCAAACGAGGAACAATCTTGTTCTGCAACAGATAGGTCTGCAACTGCGGTGCCTTAGCCACCAGCTCGGGATGTTGCAGCTTGACGGGCTTGTCCGATGCGACCAGCAGGTAATAGCCTGATTTTACGAAGAGTATCGAACAATGGGCGAAACGCTGCCGTAAGCTGTTGAGGATGATGCGCGCGCCCTCGCTGCCAATACGCGAATCCATCCAGGTCAGATAAATGCCGTCGGGGTTAAGGCGGCGTTTGATCTTGTCGAAGAAGTCCACGGTGTAGAGCTTGGACGAACTGAAATATAAGGGCGAAGTCACCGTGTTGAGGATCATGTCGTAGCTTTTATCCACCGACTGAATGTAATGGATACCGTCATCCACCACGATAGTCACGCGGGGATTGTGTTCGATGTCGAAATTCCACGGCTTCATGCGGAACTGGTTGTCGCGCACCACCGGATTGATCTCGACCACATCGGTGTGGTCGAACAGCAAGCCGACTGCCGAGGCCGTCGCACCACTGCCCAGCCCCAGCACCAGTGCCTGTTTGGTCTGCGGTGAGAACATCGGGCCCAGGGTTCCGACCGTTTTTTCCGACGGGTTATTCATCGGGATGCTGATGTAGCCGTTAATGAAAAAGTAGGGATTACCGTTTGACCAGTTGATCGAGAACACATCCTGGTAGCCCTTGAATTTTTCGGGGAAGTTGAACGACTTGCGGTCATCCTCCATATCTTTTGCCGAATGAAAAGAGGTATAGCTAAGATAAAGCAAATCCTCATCCCATTTCCAGTGCTGCCATCCTGCTGTGCTCAGCAGCACGACGGCGGCAGCAAGCGGCAAGCGGTAGCCTCGCCATTGCCTGATCTCATCGAAATGAAAGGCCAGCAGCGCTGCCGTGACCAGTGCCGCAATGACCAGCAATTGCACGCCATAATCGAGGTATTGGTGCAACACCAGCGCCATTAACAGGAATCCCGCCACATTCGCCAGCGAGCAGATATACAGCAGATGACCCGACTCACGGGCAACCTCGCGGCGACTATTGAGCAGGGCGGGGATGGTCGCACCGAAGGTGACCGCAGGGATGCCCATCAAGAGTGCGAGAATGCCGCCTTTCAGGAAGAGTATCGCCATGCCATGTTCCACCGCCTTCTCGTAGAGGTCGGCATATACAAACAGCAAATCTCGATACAAAACAATAAACAGCAACAAGCCGACGACATTGGCCAACATCAACTTGCCAAAACCAACATTCAGCCGCTTGACCAGGAACGAGCCCAGGGCGATGCCAAACAGAATGATGGCAAGCACAAAAGCAAAAGATTCACGGAACGGGCCGAACATTAGTTCGGCAATTTTTACCATAAATAACTGAAAGATAGCCGAGGCGATGCTGACCAATATCAAGGCAAAGAGGTGATTGCGCGGCGTGTGACTGGCCTCCGCTGCTCTGGGTGGCACAAGCGCAATCGGTCTGGCTACAAAATATAACAGGGTGGCGGCCAACAGATTCACCAGACCAAACACCATCACGGTTCCCGTAATGCCGAATTGCCGTATCAGCCAGAACTCAATCAGCAATGCCGTCGCCGCCGCACCGAAGTTATAAATGGCGTAAACACGCGAAAACATCAGGCCTTCGTTCATGCGCCCCAAATAACCGGCAAACAACGGTACGCTGCAACCCAACAATAACGCCGGCAGCAGCAACAGCAGCGTTCCCACCAGAATAGGGCCGGCCAGGCTGGGCAAGAAGCCCATGCCGTTATAAAGCAGGTGCTCTATCGCATCACGCGACAACACAAATGCGATCCCGTAAATGCCTATCAGCGCCTCGATCATCCACAATCTCCGCCACCATCGGTGGGCGAAGCGAGCCCCCAGCCCGATACCGAGCAGGAAGGTGATCAGGACGGCGGATGACACGGCAAACTGGTCGCCCAGGATGCCGCCTAAAATTCGACCATATAAAATCTCGTAGGAAATGCCGCTAAGGCCTGACAACAACAAGACTAGGGTTAACAAAATTTTTCGGCTCATGGCTTTTTCCTGGCAAAATAAACGAAGGGCAGGGCGGATGCGGGTCAACCCAAATTACAATGATTGGCGACAGCTTTAATTTTACCTATCCACGCCAAACCATGAAGCCATTCGTCTGATTTCTGATTGCCATTCATCCGGCTTTTATTGCGTCAAAAAACAAGGCCATGTCACAGTTAATTGTTGAAGCAAAATCCCTAATTAAAATTATATATAATAATCAATAAGTTGTATTTTTATAACGCCTGTCCAAGCACTGTATCTATAAGGCTTGCGAGCCCCCTACTTAACTGCGACATAGGAGTCTGTCGGACTTGAAGAATCGTAGCCAAAAACAAAAAAGGCGACCCGAAGGTCGCCTTTTTGTTCACTCAGGGAAAACGCTTATTTGATAATGGCGTTCAATTCACCCTTGAGGTAACGCATTGCCATCGCATCCAGCGAGATCGGTGTGATCTTGCCTGCTTGTCCGGCAGAACCGAAAGCCTCGAAACGCGCCTTACAAACACCCTTCATCGCAACAGTCGTTGCAGCCAGGAATTTGCGTGGGTCGAAGTCCTTCGGATTTTGTGCCAGATAACGGCGGGTCGCACCGGTGGAGGCCAGACGCAGGTCGGTATCAATATTCACCTTGCGCACGCCGTGCTTGATGCCTTCAACGATTTCTTCGACGGGAACGCCATAAGTTTCCGGCATGGTGCCGCCGAATTCGTTGATGACGCGCAACCATTCCTGATCAACAGAGGAAGAACCGTGCATCACCAGATGGGTGTTAGGGATACGTGCGTGGATTTCCTTGATGCGGCTGATTGCCAGGGTGTCACCGGTGGGCGGCTTGGTGAACTTATACGCGCCATGTGAAGTACCGATGGCGATAGCCAAGGCATCCACACCGGTTTGACGCACGAATTCAGCGGCTTCTTCCGGGTCGGTCAGCAATTGGTCGTGGCTCAACACGCCTTCAGCGCCGTGGCCGTCCTCTTTTTCACCGTGACCGGATTCCAAAGAACCCAGACAGCCCAATTCGCCTTCGACGGATACGCCGACTGCGTGTGACATTTCGACCACGCTGCGAGTGACGTTGGCGTTGTATTCAAAGCTGGAAGGGGTCTTGCCGTCAGCCAGCAAGGAACCATCCATCATCACGCTGGAGAAGCCGGAACGAATCGCGTTGATACAAACGGCAGGGGAAGCACCGTGATCCTGATGCATCACGACGGGAATATGCGGGTACATTTCAACCGCAGCTTGGATGAGGTGACGCAGGAACGGTTCGCCTGCATATTTACGCGCGCCAGCAGAACCTTGCATGATGACAGGGCTGTTGCATTCGTCAGCCGCTTCCATGATCGCCTTGACTTGTTCCAGATTGTTTACGTTGAACGCGGGCAAGCCATAGCTATGCTCAGCAGCGTGATCGAGAAGTTGACGCAAAGATACTAAAGCCATAATTTCCTCCTGATTAAATTAAATTACAAATTTCTACTGCTACATCCATTCACAGTAGCAAGGTTCAAATACTATTTTTATGGTGGTCGCCTATTCTGACAATCTTCATGGTGTTGGTATGCCCGGATTTACCGATGGATTCACCCACGGTAACCACCACTAAATCGCCATCTTTAACGTAACCTTTTGCCACCAGATGCATTTCTGCATCAATCAACTCCTGATGGGTTTGCTGCGAATCAGAGCTGGGGAAAAGTACCGGATGCACGCCGCTAAACAACGTGACCTTGGTCAAGGTTTGCGGATTAGGGGTCAGTGCAAAAATAGGCACACTCGCATTGACACGAGACATCCACAGTGCAGTCGAACCTGACTGGGTCATGGCAACAATCGCCCTTACATTGAAATGTGAGGCGGCAAACAAGGCCGCCATCGCAATGGATTGGTCTATACGTGCATATTTTTGCTGTGTACTGCGACGATCCAAAGCGTGGACTTCCGCCTCACCTTCAGCCTTCAGGCAAATACGCGCCATCGCGGCAATGGTCTCAACCGGATAATCGCCTACCGCCGTTTCCGCAGAAAGCATTACCGCATCCGTACCATCCAACACGGCGTTGGCCACATCTGAAACCTCGGCGCGAGTAGGAATCGGATTGGTTATCATTGACTCCATCATCTGCGTGGCTGTAACGACCAGACGATTTTTGGCTCGCGCCATCTTGATCATGCGCTTTTGCAAGCCGGGTACAGCGGCATCACCCACTTCAACACTCAAGTCGCCGCGAGCGACCATGATGGCATCAGACGCATCAATAATATCGGCCAACGCGGGAATCGCTTCCGCACGTTCAATCTTGGCCATTAACAGGCTTTCACCCCCAGCTTCGTGCATTAACTTGCGCGCAAAACGCATGTCGTCGCCGCTACGCGGGAAAGAAATCGCCAGATAGTCAGCCTTGATCAGCGCCGCTGTCTTGATGTCCTCCATATCCTTTTCAGTCAGTGCCGGTGCTGTCAACCCGCCACCCTTGCGATTGATACCCTTGTTGTTGGATAGCACACCGCCGCGTACCACCTTGCAAATAACACGTGTTCCTTCAACATTGACCACATCGAATTCCAGCATGCCATCATTGAGCAACAGTACCGAGCCCGCGCTGACATCGTTAGGTAATTCCTTGTAATCAAGCCCTACGCATTGTTGATTGCCCAGGCCTTCCAGTTCAGCATCGAGAACAAAAATATCGCCCCTGTTCAGCACGATTTTATCGTTCTCGAATTTGCCTACACGGATTTTCGGTCCTTGCAGATCGGCCAAAATACCCACGGTGCGCCCAACTGCCGCCGCCGCCGCACGCACCACTTCGGCGCGCTTGACGTGATCGGCGGCCGAACCGTGCGAGAAATTCATCCGCACCAGATCAACTCCGGCACGAATCATATTCTCCAGGACTTCCTGACTGCTGGAGGCAGGCCCCAGCGTTGCAACTATTTTCGTTCTACGCAGCATGTGATTCCTAATTGATTATTTTTTGGCACGTTCTTCCAGGATTGCCACAGCAGGCAAGGTTTTGCCTTCGAGGAACTCAAGGAACGCACCGCCTGCTGTTGAGATGTAGGACACTTTGTCAAAAATGTCGTACTTCTGAATGGCTGCAATCGTGTCGCCGCCACCCGCCAAAGTAAAGGCTTTGGTATTGGCAATCGCCATGGCAATGGTTTTAGTGCCTTCACCGAACTGGTCAAATTCAAACACGCCCACCGGACCATTCCAAACGACTGTTCCCGCCTTCATGATTATGTCGGCGATTTCCTGTGCGGACTTGGGTCCGATGTCGAAAATCATGTCGTCATCTGCCACATCACCCGCATCCTTCAATACTGCAGGTTCATCAGCCGAAAACTTCTTGCCGCATACCACATCAACGGCGATGGGGATGTTAGCGCCACGTTGTTGCATTTTTGTGATTAAGGCTTGCGCGGTTGGAACCAGATCATCTTCGCACAATGATTTGCCGACGTTTTTGCCGACCGCCTTGAGGAAGGTGTTGGCAATACCGCCACCGACAACCAACTGTTCGCATTTTTCCGACAAGGATTCCAGCACGGTCAATTTAGTCGAAACTTTTGAGCCTCCGACAATGGCAACCATCGGACGTGCAGGGCTCAACAATGCTTTAGTCAGCGCGTCCAGCTCTTCTGTCAACAGAATGCCAGCGGCCGCTACAGGTGCATATTTCGCCACGCCGTGAGTCGAAGCCTGCGCGCGGTGCGCGGTACCGAAGGCATCCATAACGAATACGTCGCATAAAGCGGCGTATTTTTTGGACAACTCTTCGTTATTTTTATTCTCGCCTTTGTTGAAACGGCAATTTTCCAACAGCACCAATTCGCCTTCGGCAACAGCAAAACCGCCATCTACCCAATCCTTGATCAGACGAACTGGCTTGCCCAATTTGTTGGCAATATCGTCAGCCACGGGCTTGAGTGAGTTTTCTTCGGAGTACACGCCTTCTTCAGGACGCCCCAGATGCGAAGTCACCATCACGCGCGCGCCTGCTTTAAGCGCAGCATTGATCGTTGACATGGAAGCGGTGATGCGCGCATCAGAAGTTACTTTACCCTCTTTGACTGGCACATTCAGATCGGAACGGATCAGAACACGTTTGCCCTTGAGATCCAGATCAGTCATTTTAATTACGGACATTTTTTTCCCTTTTAACAGAATAATTAAAGGCAAAAAGGCTGGCACCCGGCCAGCCTTTTGTCAAACGTATTACTTCGCTACATGACGTACCAAACGCATCAAGTTACAGGTGTAACCATATTCGTTGTCATACCAGGCAACCACTTTAACGAAAGTAGTATCCAGCGCGATACCGGCTTCTGCATCGAAAACAGAAGGAGTGGATTGTCCACGGAAATCAGTGGAGACCACTTTTTCATTGGTAAAGCCCAACACGCCTTTCAATGGACCACTTTCTGAAGCCGCCTTCATCGCTGCAACGATTTCAGGGTAAGTTGCTGCCTTGCTCAATTCGCAAGTCAGATCAACCACAGAAACGTCAGATGTTGGCACGCGGAAAGCCATGCCCGTCAACTTCTTGTTAAGTTCAGGAATAACCACACCAACAGCCTTGGCAGCGCCAGTAGAGGAAGGAATGATGTTTTCCAGAATACCGCGACCGCCGCGCCAATCCTTGTTGGAAGGACCGTCAACGGTTTTTTGTGTTGCGGTTGCAGCATGTACAGTCGTCATCAAGCCGCGCACGATACCGAAGTTATCGTTCAACACCTTGGCGACTGGAGCCAATGCATTCGTGGTGCAGGAAGCCGCAGAAACGATGGCTTCACCTTTGTAGGATTCATGGTTAACGCCATAAACAAACATCGGGCCGCCGTCTTTACAAGGTGCGGACTGAACAACTTTCTTGGCACCTGCATCAATATGCTTCTGGCAAGTTACTTGGTCGAGGAAGAAGCCGGTACATTCGATAACAATGTCCACCTTCACTTCATTCCATTTCAGGTTTGCCGGGTCACGTTCTGCTGTCAGGCGGATTTCCTTGCCATTGACTACCAGGTTGCTGCCGTTAACACCCACATCGCCATTGAAACGACCATGAACCGAGTCATACTTCAACATGTAGGCCAGATAGTCAGGCTCCAACAAGTCGTTGATAGCGACAACTTCAATTTCTGGAAAATCCTTGGCTGCTGCACGGAACACCATACGACCAATACGACCAAATCCATTGATACCAACACGAATTGCCATTTTTTATCTCCCTTTAGTAATTAAAAATTTGACGATCTTGCAGTATTACAGCATTAACCGTCTTCACCTCACACGGCATCAGGCTTATAAAACGCCCTTTACGGTCTTGACAACGTTTTAGTTTCGGCACTATTTGCATACTGCCTCACAGAAACGTAGTTGTATCCTAAGTTAAGCCAAAACCTTTTTAACTGTCACAACGACGTTTTAGTTTCAGCATTGCGCTACGCAATGCCTCACAGAAACGTCGTCAAGGCTATAGAACGCCCTTTACCGTCTTGACGACGTTTTCCACAGTGAAGCCGAAGTGCTTGAACAACTCAGGTGCCGGTGCGGATTCGCCGAAGCAATCCATACCAATGACCGCGCCATCCAAACCAACATACTTGTACCAGCCACCTGTTACGCCGGCTTCCACTGAAACGCGTTTCGTACCCTTAGGCAGAACGCTGTCTTTGTAAGCCTGATCCTGCTTATCGAACACGTTAGTCGAAGGCATGGACACCACCCGCACGTTGATGCCCGCAGCGGCCAACTCAGCCTGTGCCTTCATGGCCAGATCAACTTCAGAACCGGTGGCAATAATCACGGCCTGTGGTTTGCCTCCAGCAGCTTCAGACAACACATAAGCGCCCTTGCGGATATTGGCGATTTGCGCCGCATCACGCTTCTGGAATTGCAGATTTTGACGGCTGAAGATCAGACTGGATGGACCGTCATTGCGCTCAACCGCAGCGACCCAACATACAGCAGATTCAACGGTGTCGCATGGACGCCACACTTCCATATTCGGAATATAACGCAGCGTAGCGGTCTGCTCGACAGGTTGGTGGGTCGGACCATCTTCGCCCAGACCGATGGAGTCATGGGTGTAAACAAAAATCACCCGTTGCTTCATCAAGGCCGACATACGCAAGGCATTACGCGCATATTCCGAGAACATCAGGAAAGTGCCGCCGAATGGCAGCAAACCGCCGTGCAAGGCCATGCCGTTCATGATATGAGACATACCGAATTCGCGCACACCGTAGCTGATGTAGTTACCCACGCTCTTGCCGCGAATGTGCTTGCAGCCTGTCCAGTTGGTCAAGTTTGAACCGGTCAGGTCGGCCGAGCCGCCGAGGAATTCAGGCAGCGCCGGAGCCAGCGCATTGATCGCGTTTTGCGAAGCCTTGCGTGTGGCGATGGTTTCGCCTTTTGCGTTAATTTCTGCGATCACTTTGGCGGCGTGTTCTGCCCAAGCCGCAGGCAGTTCACTCTTGATGCGACGGGAAAATTCTGCCGCTTCGGCAGGATAAGCAGCGCGATACTCGGCGAACTTGTTGTTCCACAACTTTTCCAGACCTTCGCCGCTGGTGCGTGCATCCCATGCATCGTAGACATGCTTGGGAATCTCAAATGGAGGATATCTCCAGCCGATGTGTTCGCGGGTGGCTTGAACTTCAGCATCACCGAGTGCCGCACCGTGTACGTCATGGGTGCCTTCCTTGTTGGGCGAACCTGCACCGATAATGGTTTTACAGCAGATCAGAGTAGGCTTGTCTGTCACTGCCTTGGCAGCAATAATTGCCGCGTCAATCGCTTCAGGATCGTGGCCTTGCACATTGGCGATGACATGCCAGCCATAGGCTTCAAAACGCTTGGCGGTATCGTCGGTGTACCAACCGTCAATATGACCGTCAATGGAGATGTTGTTGTCGTCCCAGAAAGCCGTCAGCTTGCCCAGCCCCCAGGTTCCCGCCAGCGCACAGGCTTCGTGCGAAATACCTTCCATCATGCAACCGTCACCCAGAAACACATAGGTACGGTGATTGACGATTTCGTGATCGGGCTTGTTGAATTCGGCAGCCAGCAGCTTTTCTGCCATAGCCATACCGACTGCGTTGGTGATACCTTGTCCCAGCGGGCCGCCTGTCGTTTCTACGCCAGCGGTATAACCATATTCAGGATGGCCCGGTGTCTTGGAATTCATTTGACGGAAGCGTTTCAGCTCTTCAATAGGCAAATCGTAGCCTGACAAATGCAACAAAGCATAAACCAACATCGAACCGTGGCCGTTAGACATCATGAAACGATCACGATCAGGCCACTTTGGATTTGCCGGATTGTGACGCAGGTGACGATTCCACAATACCTCAGCGATTTCGGCCATGCCCATCGGCGCACCGGGGTGACCGGAGTTCGCTTTTTGTACTGCATCTACCGCCAGCATGCGAATCGCGCCGGTAATATCATTAAACTTTGGTTGGGTAACGCTACGTTCTGCTGTCATTCTTCTGACTCCTCCGAAACATCCCGATGGGATGGGTTTATGTTTAACGCCTAATTTTAATAGCGGGGATTATGCCGCACCCCCCCGAATACATCAACAATCTTGCCCATATAATATGGATAGTTGTACTCGCCGCCCTTGATTTGGCTCTTATTTTGGGACTTTTATGCCCAATTGTTTGAGCTTGCGATACAGGTGGGTGCGCTCCAAGCCTATTTTTTCGGCCACCCGTGAAACGTTGCCGGCCTCTTTTTGCAAGTGGTAATCAAAATAAATCGCATCAAAATGCTCACGCGCTTCGCGTAGCGGCAAATCCAGGGGCAGGGGAAAATTTCTGGTTGCACCATCAATTTGCACGACCAGACTTTGCGAACCCTCCGTATTTGTTAACAATTCAGGCCGAGCTGCACCTTCCTTGATTGCTTTCGCCACGGTATTCAGCAATTTTTGCAACGAAATCGGTTTTTCCAGGAAATCTACCGCGCCGATACGCGTCGCCTCGACGGCAGTTTCGATTGTGCCGTGGCCGGACATCATCACCACGGGCATGGTCAGCAAGTCCTGCTCGACCCACTCCTTGAGCAGCGTCACGCCATCCGTATCCGGCATCCAGATGTCCAGAAGAACCAGATCCGGCTCATGTTCGTGCCTGAAACTGCGCGCCTGTTCGGCATTCTCGGCCAGCTGCACCTGATAGCCCTCATCAAACAAAATTTCCGCCAACAACTCACGGATGCCGACTTCATCATCTACCACCAGAATCTGTTTGCTCACCCTTGCTTCTCCTCGACCAACGGCAAACTCACCGTTATGCTTGCCCCGCCATCCAGATTATTTTCAACCATTATTCGTCCGCCGTGCTCTTCGACAATCTTCTTCACAATTGCCAGCCCCAGCCCTGTTCCCTTGCTTTTAGTCGTCATATAGGGCTCAAAAACCTTGGATAAAATTGTGTCACCAAACCCCGTGCCGTTGTCCCGCACCCTCAATCTGATTTGACCTTCCTCAATTTCAGTACTCAAGCTAATTGCGGGCTGCGCTACCCCTTGCAGCGCATCCTGTGCATTCTGTAGCAAATTATGCAAAACCTGACGCATGCGCGTCGCATCCCCATTGATCTCGGCGCGCCCCGCTTGCAGCTCCAGCTTAATGGGCGCTGCATTTGCCTCATACAGCCCCAACACCTCCTTGATCAGCCTATGCAAATCAAGCCGCGTTAATTGCAGGGCAGGACCGCGCGCGTAATCGGCAAAATCACTCACCATGTTTTTCATCGCGGAAACCTGGCTGACAATAGTTTGCGTGGCGCGCCGCAAAAGTTTTGCATCGTTCTCCTCTAGCTTGCTACTCAATTTATATTGCAAACGCTCAGCCGAAAGCTGGATGGGCGTGAGCGGATTCTTGATCTCGTGCGCGAGGCGGCGCGCCACTTCACCCCAGGCTGCCTGGCGTTCTGCCTGCAACAAATGGCTGATGTCATCAAACACCACCACATATCCGGCTTCTGCACCCTGTGTCAGACGTGTGCCACGGATCAACAAAATCTGGTTACCGTTCCGGCTCAAACGCTCTATCTGTCGTTGCCACTCCCCGTCGCTGGTTTCCGCAAAGGCAGCCGCAATCGTTTCGCAGAACGACTGTAACAAAATAGATTTTTCTGCAATCTGCTGCAAGGACAGGCGATGCATATCTTCCAGCGGCGCTGCCAATATCTGCGCGGCACTGGTATTCACCGAGCGCAGCCGAAACTCCCCGTCCAGCGCCAGCACCCCTGAAGAAAGATGGGTCAGCACACTTTCCAGATAGCCTTTGGCGCTTTCGATCTCGCGCCGCTGCTGCTCGCTGGCACGGCGCGCATCACCCAACTGATGCGTCATCTGATTAAACAAATCCGTCAATGCACCCAGCTCATCGCTGCTGTGAATAGGATGCAAGCCGGTAAAATCGCCCTGAGCGACCGCGCGCGTACCTTCTGCCAGCGCTTCAAGAGACGAGCCCAGCTTCTCGCTGATAAAAAATGCAGCCGATATGGCCGTAAGCAGCACAACCAGCAAAGACAGCGTCAACGTAATGCCGTACAGCCGCTTCAAACCCACCCTGGACAAGGTGAGCTCCTGGTAGTCGCGATAAACAGATTGCACCGCTTCCGCATCCGCTTGTATCTGTTTGGGAACAACCTCGCTGAACTGCAATAAATAGCTGCCGCCCGAATAGCTGTTTTCTCTCACCAAAGCCAGTACGCGCAGACTCAGCCCCTTGTTGGGCAACGCCTCGATACCCGCGTATTGACCATTTTTCAACGCCTGTTGAATCATCTCTTCCGTTGGCACATCCGGCAACAAGGCATTTCCCCCCCCTGCAAAAGCCAGTATTTTTCCATCGGCTCCGAACAAGGCGACCTCGTGGATTGCCCCTTCATCAATCAACTGCGCCAAACCACTTTGAAATTGAGCAGGATTTTTTTCCGCGAACAACAACGCCATAAACTGGGTCTTTTTCGATAACTCCTTGAGGTTATTGTCGAGACCACTACGACCCAAATTGAGACCGCCCTCCAGTGCTTTTTCCACGCGCACGTCAAACCACGACTCGATACTTTTACCCAAGAAATTTACCGACACCGCATACACCAGCACGCCAGGCGCAACCGCTATCAGGGTAAAAAACAGCACCAGGCGCAAGGTCAGTTTTGAACCGAATACCTTGTTTTTCAATTTGAGGCGCAGACGCCCTATCTGGTAGCCCACCAAACCGAGCAAACCTAGCGCAAGCAAGCCTGTCAGTCCGAGCAGCCCATAGTAACTGACGGAAAACACCTCGGTGTTTACACTGTTACTCGATAACAGATAGAGCAGGGCAATGCCGACAAAGACGCTGATGGAGATCAGATATTTCACCGTTACTCCGCCTTGCCCGGATTGCGCGCCGCGCCCTCTTCGGGTCGTATCACCCAGCGATACCAGCCCGAATCAAGATCCCAGTCCTTGCTGGTCAACACATTCACTTGCATCAACTTGGGGAGTTGCCGGGTATCCAGCCGCAACCGGGCCGAGGCAATATAGCTAGCCTCTTTTTTCAGGGTGTCCGCCGGGATATAAGTCGAACTTTGACGAGCCAAAGTACGCAACATCTCATCAAGGCTGACAAAATTCTGGAGCAATGCGCCACGCGAAATACGGTATTGACGGGTAAGCGCATTGTAGGAAAGTTTGACTGCATGCTCGTTTGCAAATACCTGCTCATCCAGCCAATACCAGCGCGAACGCGTCAGCGAAAACTCGCTCACAAAATACAGTGGCACCCCCAGGGACAGCGCATGTTGCACCTCATAACTCGGGCTGACATTAAAATCTACAATGAGTTGATAGCCATCCTCACCCAGACGCATTTCTGCCTTGTTTACCTCTATGCCCCCCGCATAAACCGATGTGGCGACTAACCACATTGACAAGGCAAAGCACAGCAATGCTTTAACGATCATGGCGCAGGCCACCCCAAATGATGAATCGTCCGCGCTGTGCTCGCCCCCCTCAACCCCGTTCCCTCGCGCCCGCCCCCCTCAAGGGAACAAGAGCGGGCGAGGGGTACGGTACGTCGTTGCGCGAGATTCACGTTAAGCCGTTTTTTGCAGCAAGGCATAAAAAAATCCATCATGCTGGTCATTCGGCAACAAGCCCTGTTGCGGCAAATCCATCGGCAAACGCAGCGCATCAGCTTGCCGAACCACAAACGAATCTATAACCTCTTGATTTTCCTGATTAAATATAGAGCATGTTGCATAGAGCAATTGGCCGCCAGATGCCAACAACGGCCATAGCGCATCCAGAATCTCTGCCTGCTGTCTGGCGAAAGAGGCCAAATCCTTCTTGCGGCGCAGCCATTTTATGTCGGGGTGGCGGCGCACCACGCCAGTAGCAGAGCAGGGCACGTCTGCCAAAATGCGCTCGAATGGCTTTCCATCCCACCATTCACCGGGATGAGCGGCATCACCACACAACAGGGTCGCGGATAAATCCAGACGCTGTAAATTTTCTGCCACGCGCTGTAAACGCTTTTCGTCCTTGTCCAGCGCCACCATTTCTACCCCAGCTGCTACCCCGGCACGCTCCAGAATATGTGCGGCCTTGCCGCCCGGCGCGGCACAGGCATCCAGCACCCGCATCCCCTTGCCGACATCCAGCAATCTCGCGGCATACTGCGCGCCCGCATCCTGCACCGACACCACGCCATCGAAAAAGCCGGGCAACTTGTCCACAGACAGCGGTTTATCCAATAACACCGCATCCGGTTCTATGCACCGTGCGGCAATGCCCAGTGCGGCCAATTGCTCAAGATATTCCGCTGTCGTGGCACGCTGCCGATTAACCCGTAACGTCATCGGCGGATGCTGATTTCCCGCGTCGAGTAGGGCGGTGGCGCGCGCTCCATACTGCGCCCTGAGTTCGTCTATCCACCACACTGGATAATTAAAACGCCCTTCGGCGGACAGAGCCGCCTGCGCCAGCAATTCGGCTTGATTGCGCAAAAAGTTACGCAGAATCGCATTCACCAGCCCACGAATTTTCGGGTTCAGCATATCCGCCGAACGCACCGCGTAATCCACCACCGCATGTTGCGCCGCCTTGCTGTACTGCAACTGATAAAGCGCCACCAGCAACAGATAGGTAATGCGCTGATCGGTCAAATGCTTGTGCAACAACAGATTGAGTACCGCGTTCAATTGCCCGTAAAAGCGCAGCGTGCCATAGCTCAAGTCTTGCAGCGCCGCGCGTTGTGCGGGGGTCCAAACCGATTTTCTGCGCAACGACTCATCCAGCACCTGGTTGAGATTGCGACCCTCTACCAGCACTTGCTGGACAATCTGGGTGGCCGCCAATTGAATATTGTGCATTTAAATTACCAAAAAATTATCGCCGATGCGGATCGGCATGGCTTGCAGGAATTGCACAGCAGCTTGCGCCTTGCCACCCGGACGTTGCAACACTTCCAGTCGTAAGGCGGCATCGCCGCAAGCGACGGTTATGCCGCGCTTGTCCACCTCCAGCACTTCGCCAGGCTTGCCTTGTTTATCCAGACACAAGATAGCCTGCCAGATTTTGACCACCACGCCATTCAGGCTGGCCTGACACACCGGGAAAGGGTTGTATGCCCGCACCGCCCGTGCGATCTGTCGCGCATCTTGCCGCCAATCAATGTGCGCCTCGTTTTTGAGCAGCTTGGCAGCATAACATGCAGCCGCGTTATCCTGCGCAACCGGCATCAGGCGCTGCGCTGCCAGCAGCCGCAACCCCTCAAGAATATCTTGCGCGCCCATCGCGGCCAACTTGTCGTGCAGCGTTTGGGCATTGTCTGTTTCAGCAATCGGGCAAGCGTCGCGGAGCAGCATATCGCCGGTATCCAAGCCCACATCCATCTGCATGATGGTGATGCCCGTCTCGCGGTCTCCCGCCAGAATCGCACGCTGTATCGGTGCCGCCCCACGCCAGCGCGGCAGCAGCGAAGCGTGGATATTCAAGCAACCGTAGCGCGGTATCTCCAACACAATTTTGGGCAAAATCAGCCCGTAGGCCGCCACCACCATCACATCGGCATCCAGTGCCGCAAGCGCGCGCTGCACTTCCTCGTCCTTCAATGTTTGCGGTTGTAGAACCGTCAGCCCGTGTTGCAAGGCAAGCTGTTTGACCGGGCTGGCGGTAAGCTGCATACCGCGCCCGGAGGGACGATCCGGTTGCGTCAACACAGCGATGACTGTGTGTTCCTCAAGCAAAGCCGCCAAAGCACTGGCGGCAAATTGAGGGGTACCGGCAAAAATTATTTTCAC
>Ga0210040_10003913_pt1 | contig 19812 bp, 9 predicted proteins | sample CryGeyCG12114_NA_FD_185462 | JGI IMG/M metagenome (GOLD analysis project Ga0210040, IMG submission 185462) | Groundwater microbial communities from aquifer - Crystal Geyser CG19_WC_8/21/14_NA (SPAdes) (version 2) | ecosystem: Environmental > Aquatic > Deep subsurface > Groundwater | place: USA... | reverse complement strand
ACCCTAACCCTAACCCTAACCCTAACCCTAACCCTAACCCTAACCCTAACCCTAACCCTAACCCTAACCCTAACCCTAACCCTAACCCTAACCTGCCGGACCCTATCCGGGCCTTCTTGGGGCCCCGTTGGGGCCCCTATAAAACGTTGGAAGTCAGTTCGACTTTTGGTTGACCGACTACGGTATCGAGCTATTCCTGGCCCGTCCCTCCTATCGACGAGTATCGTCCCGGACGTACTGTGTTGTATTTTCTATGCGCCTAGCGTGGGTATAGCGGTGGGATCGTCTATATTTGGCGAATTACTTCAACGCCCGTTGGAAACTGTCGGGTTACGCTACCGAAACTCCTTTCCGTACGGGTTACTCGTTGATCTCCTGGGCTGTACGGTTTACGTAAATAACGACTACCGTCTTATTCGACGCCCGTTGAAAACAGAGGCGACGGATGTTAGCTAGCCTAGCTATAAATAACCTAAAGCCTCGAAGCTTAGTCGATTCTGTCTCTATAGGGCCCCCTATAGTACTGAGAGTTATTGCTTTTTTTCGGAATTTTGCTCGAGCCTATCTCTATATAGCTATCTATAGTACTGCTCGGAATTTTAGTCGACGCTGTTTCTATATAGTCGCCTATAGTATTATAAAGTAGTCGTATTGTAAAACCTTACGAAAACCTTTCCGGTATAATACTTATAGCTCGACGGAGGGGGGTTTATAGATATATATTTATCGTATCGTGAAACCTTACGGAAACCTTTTCGATATAATGTCTATAGCCTAATAAAGAGAGATTTATAAATATATATTAGTCGAGGCGTAGTAATAAAAGATATAAGTAAAGTACGGCTAAAGCGTAGTAATAGAAAATATAAGTAAAGCGAATTTAAAGACTATTCTAGATATTCTATTAATCTTGAATCTTAGTAATAGGGAGGATATTTCCTATCTCTATATTCTACTATATTACCGAACTTACGTTATAATAAAATATTTAAGTATCTATATAGAGTAGTAAAGGTAGTAAAGAAAAAAGCCGTTACTATTGAAGATAGTAGTCGAATAGAGGTATTATCACTTAATTTAAGTTAAGTCACTTCTTCCTATTCTTTAGAGACTTTCTACTTAATGTTACTTAATATATATTAAATTAATCGAAAAGTAATTATGAATCTTTCTTATAATATAGCTAGCTTATCTATCCCTAATAGTAAAATATTTTGAGAGATTATGGTTCTCGACCTGCTATATACTAGACCTAAGTTTAGATCTCTTCGTATATATCTATTAGGGTAGTTATAGTATATAGTAGGTCGATAACTACGCTACCTAAAAATCCTCTACTATAGGAAATAGATAAGCTATATAACGAGACGGGTTTATTATATATTTTTGACACGAGACGAGAGGTATGGCTTTGATGTTAAGCTGTGACTAATACGTATAGGAAATAACTCGAATAGGGGACAGTATATAGCTACGACCCTACGAAAATAATTTAGAATGAGTATAGTGATTATTGAAAACGATCTCGGCCTCACCTTATTAAATCTTAAAATTCATCGATTTCTCGATATTTTTCAATACTATACTATAACGATAGATAGTAGGCGTTTATATAGACATTATTGAACGTATATAGATATTGCTGCCGAGCGTATAGAGGTCTTACTAATTACTTGTTCCCTTGTGTGTATTTGTCTCGATATTCACTATACTTATACACTGAGTCCTTCTCGCAATAGATCCTATGGTTTAGAGATAACCTTTCCACTAAAGCTCCCGGGTTACCGAATGACCTAGCTCGGCTTCCAACCATTCACAGATTATCTCCTGATACTCTTTGAAGTCAAGAGCTTCCCAGGTCTGCCACTCCTCACCCTCCCATCCCTCCCATTGTACCCGATACTTTGCCCCTGTAATATTATAATTCTCATTTTCTTTGAGCGGAGGCTTTCGATCTAGGACTGCCTCAATATTACCAAACCATCTTCTTCTCCGTGCGTGGTAGGCGAGGACCAATTCGAGGGCACCAGGTACGACGTGGCGAGGTGGTTCCCATGTACTTTCGGACATGTCGTACCCCTCCCAATGGATTAGGTACTCATATTCGTTCTCCTGTTCCCGGTGATCAAGGATGGCCTGAACTTCGAACAATCCGGGGTGTGTACTAGGCGGCGCAGGGCTGGGCTTGTCGGTCAGACCGGTGGAGGTCGTTGCTAAGGCTCCTTGTGCAGGTGGTGTTAGTTGTGAAAGAGCCACGGTGTCTTGGGTCGTGCTTGGTATCACAGATGGTGATGTGCTTGAGTTTGTGGGTTGAGTCGAGTTGACAAGTCTTGGTGTTATACGTGTACGCAATGCTCGCTGTCGCGAGGTGCCCTCTTTTCTGGACGGTTTGTCTCGATCCGAGAACACAGTAGGACTCATAGACCCTAGTATTTACTTAGCCTTACTTGTTGGAAGACGAGCAAACGAACTTACTTGCACGACGTCGAGACGGCGGTGTCTGAGCAGTATTCTGTTGCGACCGACGTGGTGTTGTGGGAGTAGGTGTCGAGGCCATCTTTGGTATGAGTGAAGATAAGGAAGGGAAGAGAGTTATGTCAGGAGAATTGAAGAGATTCGAGGGTTGAAATAGGGTTCCGGTGCCAAGATCTCTCCCGCTACGACTATTTTGTACCTTTGTGTTACCATTCCCCCACTACGGTCTACGGCTTGCTTCCAGTGATCCTAAAGTTACTATGTACTTATATCGATCTCAGTAAGTAGGGGCAGTCCAGGAAGTAACTACGTTAGAGAGGGTAGGTATGACTAAGCGCTTAATATGTATATATAGGGTTTCGTCAAGCTTGTGCGAATACCGCTACGCACCTTTCCAACGGGCGTTGAACAACCGTATCGTGATAGCTAGTATAGCTACATGGTGATAGCAGCATCCATCTTCAACGGCCGTTGAATACTCAGGCGAGTAGTAACTTACAAACACTGATTAGCACCTATCTTCAACGGGCGTTGGAAAACTAAGGCGAGTAGTAACTTGCCAACACTAATGGCACCTATCTTCAACGGCCGTTAGATGCAAGATTTAGGGTATCTCGGTCCTACATAGTGTGCCTAGGCAATCCGAGAAGACATATCTATGAAGGGATTCCACTATCCTACCCTAAAACTCAGGTTAAGTTTTGTGTATATATAAGTGGTCGCTGAATCGGAACCTCAACTGAACCGTGTCCTCGTAGGGGAATCTATACCGATCCCAGAAGGGATGAAAGATCCAGAATAGGGTTAATCCTTCGATATTGTCATTACGATCGTCGCCAGTCCGCCATTATATAGTTTACAGCGAACGTCGTTGTGTTGCATTGATATAGGTGCTCGCCAGTCTGCTATCGTGCAGTTTACAACGAACGTCGTTGTGTTGCATTGATATGGGTGCTCGCCAGTCTGCCATCGTACAGTTTACAACGAACGTCGTAGTGTTGCATTGATATGGGTGCTCGCCAGTCTGCCATCGTACAGTTTACAACGAACGTCGTTGTGTTGCATTGATATAGGTGCTCGCTAGTCTGCCATCGTACAGTTTACAACGAACGTCGTTGTGTTGCATTGATATGGGTGCTCGCTAGTCTGCCATCGTGTAGTTTGCAACGAACGTCGTTGTGTTGCATTGATATAGGTACTCGCCAGTCTGCCATCGTACAGTTTACAACGAAGGTTGTATTATATTAATATGGGTGCTCGCCAGTCTACCATCGTACAGTTTACAACGAACGTCGTTATGTTGCATTGATATGGGTGCTCGCCAGTCTGCTATCGTACAGTTTACAACGAACGTCGTTGTGTTGCATTGATATAGGTGCTCGCTAGTCTGCTATCGTGCAGTTTACAACGAACGTCGTTGTGTTGTATTGATATGGGTGCTCGTCAGTCCGCTATCGTGTAGTTTGCAACGAACAGCAGTGTGAGCGCTTTTGGGACTTCAGGATCTCCATGGTCCGCTTGAGTTGACGTTCAGCCCATTTTTGAGCCCGTTCTTTCTTGGCTTGTACGTTGATTTTCAAACCGCTAGCTTGGATACTCCGGGCTACTCTGTCGGGGTAGTCTCGCGTATAAGCTTAGTACTGGCTTAGCGTCACACTAAACCATTGTAATTGCTGGCAGGTCGTTGTTTTCGAGCGGTTGAGAATTGAAAGTGTACTTAGACCCGCGCCGGTATGGAGGAGCGTAAATATGTTGGATACTTGAAACAGCTCCTCCCAATGTAAAAGCCGAACTCTAAGGAGATCTCCCAACTTGTCGCAAGATATCTGGTTTGGTCCGAGTCGAATCTGAACGGTCGTTATGTTGTATTGATATAGGTGCTCGCCAGTCTACTATCGTGCAGTTTACAACGAACGTCGTTGTGTTGCGTTGATATGGGTGCTCGTTAGTCTACTATCGTATAGTTTGTAACGAACGTCGTTGTGTTGTATTGATATAGGTGTTCGCTAGTCTACTATCGTGCAGTTTACAACGAACGTCGTTGTGTTGCATTGATATGGATGTTCGCTAGTCTGCTATCGTATAGCTTACAACGAACGTCGTTATGTTGTATTGATATGGGTGCTCGCCAGTCTACTATCATATAGTTTACAACGAGCGTCGTTGTGTTGCATTGATATAGGTGTTCGCCAGTCTACTATCGTATAGTTACGTTGTTACGGGAGGCCGCTAAAGTTATACCGTGTCAAACGGGTTGAGATGTTCCCACACTCTGATCTCTTCTTCTGCCTTGATTGGCATATTTAAGTTATTTAGACGATCTGAAGAAGAGAATTTATAGTATTATTACGAAAGCTCCCACGCGGATTACGTACCAGGAAGAAAACCTATCTTTAATCGACGACGAGAAAGCTCTTACGCGGATTGCGTACTAGGAAGAAAACCTATCTCTAATCGACGAGAAAGCTCCCACGCGGATTACGTACTAGGAAGAAAACCCATCTCTGATCGACGACGAGAAAGCTCCTACGCGGATTGCGTATCAGGAAGAAAACCCATCTCTGATCGGCGACGAGAAAGCTCCCACGCGGATTGCGTATCAGGAAGAAAACCCATCTCTGATCGACGACGAGAAAGCTCCCACGCGGATTGCGTATCAGGAAGAAAACCCATCTCTGATCGACGAGAAAGCTCCCACGCGGATTGCGTACCAGGAAGAAAACCTATCTCTGATCGACGACAAGATTAGAATCAATGTAGTTATAGTTGCGTTGTTACGAGAGGCCGCCAAGATTATATTACACCGTTTAGATCAATGTCATAGTAGTTACGTTATCACGAGAGGCCGCCAAGATTATATTATATCGTTTAGATTAATGTTATAGTAGTTACGTTATCACGAGAGGCCGCCAAGATTATATTACACCGTTTAGATCAATGTCATAGTAGTTACGTTATCACGAGAGGCCGCTAAGATTGTATTACACCGTTTAGATCAATGTCATAGTAGTTACGTTGTCACGGGAGGCCGCTAAGGTTGTATCACACCGTTTAGAATTAATGTCGTGATAGTTACGTTGTCACGGGAGGCCGTCAAGATTGTATTACACCGTTTAGAATTATTGTCGTTATAGTTACTGCCGACCCCGATATCCTTTCGGCTTCTTTGCAAAACCCTTAAGGGGCGCCAATGGAGTCGTAGATCTGAAGAACTAGGAAGTCGGAGTCCCAGGAAGAGACAAAACGATATGGGAAGGCGGACTCTTCAAGTTAACACTCACGCCCTAGTCTCATTGAGTTCATCGACCCTCGTTGTAATGGTACTTCACGTACGCCCTAATCTCAATAAGCTTCTCCACTTCCGTTACAACAACTATTGCTATTACCCTTAAGGGGCGCCAATGGAGTCGTAGATCTAAAGAACTAGGAAGTCGGAGTCCCAGGAAGAGACAAAACGATATGGGAAGGCGGACTCTTTAAGTTGACACTCACGCCCTAGTCTCATTGAGTTCATCGACCCTCGTTGTAATGGTACTTTACGTACGCCCTAATCTCAATAAGCTTCTCCACTTCCGTTACAACAACTATTGCTATTACCCTTAAGGGGCGCTAATGGAGTCGTAGATCTAAAGAACTGGGAAGTCGGAGTTCCGGGAAGAGACAAAATAATATGGGAAGGCGGACTCTTTAAGTTAACACTCACGTTTCCTGATGAGTATTCTACAAAGCTACCAAAATGTAAATTTGTCCCGCCACTCTTCCATCTAAACGTCTATCCCTTCGGCACTATCTGTCTGTCAATCCTCAACGAAGAAGAGAGCTAGGAACTAGCAATATATCGTTGTAGTTACGTTGTCACGAGAGGCCGCTAAGGTTGTATCACACCGTTTAGAATCAATGTCGTGATAGTTGCGTTGTCACGGGAGGCCGCCAAGGTTGTATCACACCGTTTAGAATCAATGTCGTGATAGTTACGTTGTCACGGGAGGCCGCCAAGGCTGAAAGCCCGCCTTCATTGTCCAAGAAGATGAAGAACACGGCGGTCTTCATAAGCTGATCGTCAATCAACCTATTGGTAAGCGTCCCGGCAAATCTGGCGAAATAAAGCTGCAAGATATTATAAACGATATTATATATACAAATAGCTCTCGCTAAAAGCCCGCCTTCATTGTCCAAGAAGATAAAGAACACGGCGGTCTTCACAAGCTGATCGTCAATCAACCTATTGGTAAGCGTCCCGGCAAATCTGGCGAAATAATGCTGCAAGATATCATGGACGATATTATATATAAACGCGATTATATCGACGTTCGACTTTAACAGTACGATGGCGGCCTGGCGAGCACCAACACCAACGCAATGTATCGACATTCGGTCTAATCGGCTTCATTCTCGGCTAACGAGAATAATCTACGTTCGCACTCAAACCCGCCAATACCACCCCGGACTCAATGTGTATCATGGCGAAGACTGAGGCTTCGTGCAAGCGCCTGCGCCACCTGTCCTACCACTTCGGCGTTACCGTCCTCGAGAATACGATTGAACAAGACGCCACGATCGGTGGAGGAGAGTGTGCAAATGGTGTCAATAAGTGTTTGTATATTAACACCACCCGTCTCTTCCTCGGTGTCCTCCGACATAGTAAAACCATGTCGACCACGAACGATCTTACGTTGACTCAATAGTGTTGCCCGAATACGTTTGATCTTGTACTGCACTTTATCCCGAAGTAGTCTCTCTGTCTCTTGATCCCAGACTGTAACGGCGAAATGTGGCTTAAGGTACTGAGAAATATCGCGTAGCTTTGACTTCGACTCGATGCTAAGACGTTGGACGGCGAACAGGTCCTTCTCGACCATCAAGGTTCGTAGGACCTCCGTGAGGTGGTGTGGCCATTTATCCGTCTTAGACTAATCGACAAATTAGTCAAAGAAGGGCGGAACTAAGCAATAACTTCTCGTGATGGACCTGAACGAGTGCATGGGGCCGAGAAAAAGCTAAGCACGTACCAGGAGCCATGAGCGTGGTAGACGATCCTCATCCGCCGCAGAGGGTGTGTCGGTGGTTGAAACCATGGTACATATTCCGCATGTCCGGTGGGAAGTCGAGCTCGACTCGCTGAACAATAGGATAATGGGAAGACGGCGTACGAGAAGTCTCGGTCGGAAAGGCAGTAGAGGGTCGAAGTAGCAATGGGAGAGAATTATGTATCGATAGTGTGAGGGAAGATCATCCTCAGATTCGCAAGGCGACAAAATGAGGGCGCAGTCGAAGTAGTGTATAGCCTACCGGCCCACGAAAGTGAAGGCACACAGAGAGGAAGAGCCAGCAGAGACAACGCAGATTGGAAGGTAAAGCGTGACGATCTAAAATGCCAAGGACAACTGGCGGCAGAACTCTGTTCCAAGAAGTTAAAAGCGCGCGAGGAGACGCGCTGCACTAACGGTCGGTCGCGGTCTGAACACGAGTCGATTCAGGACCGGTTAATTTCCGACCACGGACCGACCACGAAATAGCTGGAACCCTCGCGGCAAATATCGTAGCCTGCGAATACTACTGGGCGACAAGGTGAACGAACGGAGATTGAGTAAGCCCAAGCGAGTCTAAAGTAGGGAGCAAATGTATGCAGGGGATAATCGTAATTTCCTGGACCATGTACTGGCAGTGAATGGCCGAACCGATATGGTGTCAATAGAACGTCGAATTGCTGGACCACCAGTGGCATAGTGGCGGCGTGCATCCTCAACGGGCGTTGAGAACCTAGTTACTAGACGGGTTGAACGAATCTTGTTCTGCCCTGGTACCCGCAGAGGCGTTGTCCATGCAGGACATTCAGCAAGACTGAGACCGACGGCGCCCGTCCTCAACGGACGTTGAGGACTGATGCGGTTTAGATAAGGGGAAAACAAAATTGAACGACGTAGGGGATTGCTAGGGGCGCCCCGATGCTCAACGCCTGTTGAGTTCGAGGGATTTAGAGTGCTATACGTAGAGCCCGTCTAGAGCAAGGCCTAGCACCTATGCGTATTAATTCGCAGTTTCAGCGATCCTTCTCTACAGGTTAACATAGTATACACGGCGTTCGGTGTAGAGATCCTACTGCGAAGACGACAATGGCGAGACTATCGAGCGAACAGCCAGACCCTTTCCAATACGACACCCTGCGGAACATGGTAATCTGTACGACATGCAAGAAAGGGGTGTCGGCAGAACGAACCGCGCTGGACAACCACCTGAATACGTATCACAAGGAGCAATACGGCACCCGTGCTCGACAGGAGATTCGAGACCGCTACCTAGGCCAGGGATATCTGGTTAAGAACGACCACGAGGGAGAAGCCAGGGCGAAAAAGTGCGGCTGGCACGCCTACCTACCTTGCGAGAACGGGTTCTGTTGTCCGCGTGATCAGTGCTCGGCGGCTCAGACTGAGAAATGGGTGACAAAGATGATGCTGACACGCCATCCATGGGACAAACTGGACCCTATCCCATGTATGGTATCCTGGCTCTGGGGAGAGACGAAAGGACTGTTTGTCGTGGAGAAACCAACGCCGGATCAGTCGCCCGACGAACGAGCTCGACTATTGCGAGAGCAACCGTTAGAAGCGGCGATCACCCAACTCGACGAGACACTACATCGACGTAAAGTGGAGCAGAGCGTTGTTCGCTTATCTGTGACAACGAGAGAACCTCTGTGGTATGAAAGGACGGGTTGGCCAACGACGTACAACGGTCTAAATATGTCGACCTTACACGGACTGGTCAGTCTTAAACCAGAGCCGGGCGACATATTCAAAGTGGACACGGTTCGAGGCCTAGTGCGGAAGCTTTTGGATACATGTCACCTCACCCTGAACATGACCTACGAGCATGGGGGTGACGGAGCCCTACTACGTCGGATTCTATTCGCGGTGGAAGACGATAGCAAGCGGAGGGCGATGGAGCGTCACCGAAGCTCTGAGCAGTATATCCTTGTCTGGGAGAAGTTTATGCTCTTCCTTCTACGAGTCGCAGAGTGGCCATTGTCGCAGCAGCAGGCTAACCGAATCGAACTGGACACACTTGTACTATCGGCCGTGCGAAATCTTCGGGACAATAGTAATGTCGTTGCTGAGGAGGAGAGCCGACGAATTGATCATGAGGACCATACTACACTCTGCTGCGACCAAATTCTGTTGATTTCTACCCTCATTATCGAACAGCTGCGCGGGTATGGACGAAGTACAAGTCCATTACTATACTTCCTAGGCGTTGAAGGCTTCAATCTCAAAACAAATCAATGGGCTTCACCGAGCCGACATAGCTCCACCCTGAGTCATGTCATATACTGTATTCGGATCGTCGTCCTGGAGTATATTTTTCGACAGCCACAACCAGCCGAGACTATGACGGAACGGCTCGACGAGTATTGTATGGAACATATACATAGTGCTCAGCCGAAGGTCTTTGATGAAGTCTTTAGTCAAAGAAACTATGCTCAGGAAATTGCAAAGGACTTCTACGGACGACCAACGATTTACTGGGAAGCGGATCGAACCACCCTCTGCTACGAAAACCACAAGTTCCAGATCAACCAGATTCGATATTGGATCAAGTGTTTGATCGACGAAGCAGAGGAAGTGACATGCCAGGAGCTTCTGGGGACGGACAAATCTTACTTGGCGATATTCAACCCTACGGGACTCCAGGATAACCTTACCTGGGAGACGTGTGGCGCCTCCCTAATCGACCAGAACCAGAAGATTTTGGGGAGCCGCCGAGACCATGCCGTTAGTCGAGCTAAAGAGGATCCAAATCTCCATTGGTATCAAGTATGGACTAAAGGGGTCGCGGTGCGAGATGCGATTCGGGTTCGATATCTAGAGAGCATACGGCGATGGCAACAAAAGATGGGGCCGTTACTGATTGCCACGGGTGGAGGAGGACCTAGGGCGACGGAGGTAGGGTCAGCGGTATGGTGTAATACTCAGACGTCCATGAGATCCTACTACGTGGCGCTAGGGCACTTTCTTTGGGTGGCCGACTACAACAAGACGGAACGACGGACAGGGGCCCCGAGAGTGGTGGCAAGGTTCTATCCTCGTCGCATTGGACAATTGATGATCGCATTCATGGCCGAGGTACAACCGTTCTATCAGCTCTTATGTACCCTGTCGGAACTGCAGGACGCTACGATCTTTAGCGAGCTATTCTGGCACACGGATGGTAACCCGTGGACGGCGGAGCAATTCACGCCAGCAATGAGCCAAACGACGAAGCAACACCTCAAGGTCGCTCTCGGGATCAGGGCGTGGCGACAGATACATATTGCACTTCAACAAGAGGTTGTTCGGTCCGAGGATGGAGACCAGGACGACGACGAAGACAACATGGCCCTCCAGAACGGGCATAGCCGGGAGGTGGAAGCCGCCCATTATGCACTGAATGTGGACATGCTACGAGGGCTCAATGAAAAGGTAATGACGGCCTTCCTAGAGTCCTCTCGAAAATGGCACTCGTTCCTCGACCTCGACGATATACCGGTGACTAGTGTTCCAAGGAAGAGAGCATTACCTAGTGACGGCGCACAGCAGTCAACCTACGGGCTCGAACAGTCGATTAACGAGCTACGGAACACGGTGATCGACCTACAGCGTTTAGTGACGTGCCCGGCGAGTCCCGCGCAACCGAGCAAGCGAGCGCGATATACCGTGGAGGAGAGCACCAATCAATATTCGCAAACCGAGATGTGGGGGGCGTTGCGAAAGCAGCTATCGCTCTGGTACAAGGACTTTCAATGGCGGTCTGTGGGTCAGCTAGAGGCGGTGGACAAGATGGTCTACAGTCCAAGGGCGAAGGATATTTTCGTCCAACTACCTACGGGCGCAGGCAAGACAATGGTGGTGGAAGTGGCGGCCTTCCTGGAAGAAGGTAAAACAACGATCGTGGTGGTGCCATACCGTAGTATTCGAGATGCGCTGGTGAACAGTCTCCGCGAGAAGGGGATTGAGGTTAACGACTACCACTCGGAGGCTGGACGGGCCGTGAATGTGGTCATCATTGTGCTGGAAACGTGGAGTGTGGATCGAAGCTTCCGCACCTTTGTCGACGAGCTTGTGAGTAACGGGCGGTTATCACGAATCATTTACGACGAGGCACATCTTGCGGTGATGGAATCAACGGATAACTTCCGACCATGGCATGAAGTACTCCAGGCCAGGCCCGCCGACGTCCAACGCATCTTCATGTCGGCGACGATGCCGTTGGACGTACGCAATGTACTCATCGAGATGGCGAGCTTGGACAAGGAACATCTGGTGCATGTTCGACAATCAAGCAACATCCCTGGCATCAAGTGGCAGGTGGTAGAGTACGAGATGGAAACCCTACTACCCACCATCACAACACTGGTCAAAGGCTCGGGGAAAACTCTGGTGTATGTGATGTCCAAGGCGACAGGACGCCTCATCGCAAAGGAGACAGACTGGCCATTCTACTGCGGCGACCTCACGGACCAAGAGGGCGTGAAGATGCTGAAGGCCTTTCAAGACGGTAAGGAAAGCGTGATGCTGGCCACGACCGCGATTGGACCCGGCATCAACGTGACCGTGAACCATATCATCGCACTGGGGGGAGGATGGGACGGGATCACGGTAGCGCAGCAAGGCGGGCGCCTGGTGAGAAAGCCTGGGCAGAGAGGGGTCTGTACGCTACTGGTGACTGCGAGAGACAAACGGTTGATCGCATTGGCGGCAGCGTCCTCCCAGCCTGGCCCAGGGAAGGTGATGCTGAACGACATCGTTCACACGGATATCTGTCGCAGGGCAAGTCTAGTCTCATACCTAGACGATACAGCATACCCAGCATGTCGGCCTGGAGACGAGCTATGCGATCTCTGCGATGCGCGGGAACTGGCAGCACGGAGTCCCCCAGGCGTCATCAAACTCTTGTCGGTGGGCCAAGTCTGGGCACGACAGACCGGAACGAGCCAGGACCTCAAGTCGGACAGCACTATACCGCTCAGTCAGCTGGACGATGCCGGTGCCTCCGAGCAATCGATGTCCAAGAGTGGCCACGACGCGAGCCTGAGCGGTCTTACATCTCACCTATCGAGCGACGGATCGAAGTCGAGCGGGAAGACAACCTCTGCGACGAGCCCGCCACAAAGTCTGAGACAGGGGCAGTCGGAGTCTAAGAGTTGGGTGATGGGTGCGCCGACAGCCGACCATCTAGGCAAGACGGCTGCCGTGCGCCTCCTGGACGCTCTATACACCAACCATGCTCGGGGGTATTACTGTGTGAGGTGCTGGGTGCATGGAGACATTGAGAATCACTCTGGAAATTACAAGGCGTGCCCAGGATGGTCGCTAGGGGAGCATGTGCCCGGGTGTGCAGAAGACAGGACGTCAAGTGAAAGGGTGGCGGAACGAGTGGACGAGATACGAAGAAGATGGAAGAAAGCGGGAGGAGGGCGACAAGACAAACTCCGCCTCCATGCTAATTGTGCATTCGCCCTCAGGCCGAACCCATTCCACCCCGATGGCGACTGGATGTTCAGCATGCAGTGTCCCGTCTCTGGGGATCTTTGGGCAATTGTCGAAGCAGCATTGGAGGACGTCGAATTGACGAAGTACCTTAGCATGACATGGCAGCTCGAACGTGCACAGTGGAGGGAACAGGCCGAGCTGGGATATGGATCGGTAACGCCGCTGGGTCGTAGGCTCATGGCCCCGGTGGCGATGCAAAGTCATACAGTGGTATTGCATCAGGTGGCTATAGGCATCTTACAGGTGAAGGGCCTATTAGAGAACGAGTAGAGGGTTGGAGGATCGACTAGTCAGACCGGTAACAGGTGCATTTAGAACAAACGTGTTAGAGATAAGACTCGCTTTTGAGGATCAAGGTACGGATGAACAGAAACGCAGTGCACCTCATACGGCGTCAAAGTCCAACGGGCGTTGGAAACAAGATCAATGAGCGGGAGAAACTGTTTAGTGATGCATGCAACTACTCGGCTATTGTGATGGGGTGAGAGCATGAGCTCGCCTGAATTGCACCGAAGGGTACAATGTCCTGAATGACAGCGCAAGCCAACTCCATCCTCAGAGTGGCGCAGTGAGAAAGAAAGCCACAACATATCCTGTCGCCAATGAGACCATGCAGAGGTCCAAGTCCATGCCAACTGATTGACCAAGAGCCATTATTCCATAACTCCACACCATGTCCAAGGTAGAGTAGAGTAACTTGCCGCGCTGAGCACCATGATTGAGTGCAGGCAAATCCAACGGCCGTTGGAGAAGGAGGCGGTACAAGCTCTAGGAACCCCGGCTTCCGCGCGTGCCTGGTCCTGTAGCACCCTTGCGACCCTTCCTACCCTTGCCACCTGAGCCACCTCTGCCACCTCTGCCACCACCCGGACTGGCCGCAGTGGCTGCACTGGCTTTCTCCCTAACCCCCATAGGCTTCCAGATCAACCACTCAGCAGCAAATGGAAATTGGGTTTGATTGTCCACGCTTGGGTCTGATTCCACGGTCATTTGCTGTTGACGGACCAGGGGGAGCATCTTGCCGTACGCCCCCTTGGTGCTTGGGTCGAGGGTATCGTAAAGATCCTGGTGGTATTTCTTGCATGCTTCAGGGTCGTTTCCTGTGATGAACGGGTTGCCGCGATCATCATCTATCTCGCCGGTGGTGACCGTAGCGTTCGCCGGCCCGCGATAGCGATAATCTCCAACCTTCTTTGTCTTGCGAAATTGTGTGGTGGGGGTGGCGGGAGCGGTCGCCGGAGACGACGAGGTAGTTGTCTGAGGAGTTGTCGCTGCCCTAGGCGTGGTTGTGGTGGACGCACGAGGTCGCTTCGTACCACGAACAGTAAGAGGAGTGCCTACAGCACTGGTGGTGCCGGAGGGGCCTGCTGCGGCGCCGGAAGGAGAAGCTGGATCTTCATCGTCGCTCTCCAAGGGGTTGATCTTCAAGGCCGACTTAGGCACTTTCTTCTGGCGCTTCTTGTCGGCAATCCAGGCGTCACCCTTCGCCACATTTGGTGGCTGGACGTATCCTTCCAGAAGCTTGTTGGGCTTTGGTCGATTAATCTCGTCGAACCCTTCGAGGTTGAGTTGTCCTTGGAGCTGACGGTGTGGAAGCGTAGCACAAGTTTGTTCCAGGTCGAGGGTGGGCATATGGTCCCACCGACGGGGAAGATTGTGGTCCATGCCCAACTTGTACATGCGAGAAGCGTATTCCTTGAGAAGAGAAAGAATCTGCTTGACTTCGCTTCTCTACAGTAGCTGTTAGCGCCTATTCTCAACGGGCGTTGGATCGGAGGGCGAGGACACTTACCTTTCGTATCTCGTTCTTGTCGGTCGAGTATGCCTGCTTGTCGGCATCGTACCCCTCGGACCTGGTAAACTCGTAGTGTTTGTAGAGCAGTGTGAGCGCAGCCTCATACTCGGTGGACACTGAGAAAAGCTCAAAGATAGGAGCCTGGGCCTTGACGATAGTATCTCGAACGCCCACTGGGAAGCACTTCGCGCGAGGGTGAGCCTTGAACTTCTGAGCCAGGTCGGCACCACACGGCTTGAGCATCTCACGACTTGTCTCCGCGGTCTAGAGGCGCGTCAGTGGAATGGGTGGGAAAATGGATTGCCCACTTACCCAAAAGGGGATGTTCTTCTTGTAGGCGGTCCTCATGGCGGCACCGACGCCCACCATCTGCTCGAGGTCGAATGCTTCGAATACGTATTGAATGAGGCCATGCATCCACGTCTCATGCTGAATCATCTCGAAGATATCGCCTTTCTGTGCATCGTTGATGGTACCGCGCCACTCCGGTTTGATAGCGAGAACCTATGACAGGTCAGTGAGCATATGAATCCAACGGGCGTTGGACTTGAGCGCCGACGTACCGTTTCGATGGTATTCTCTCCACGCTTCCAATCTGCGTGTGTTCTCTTGATGTTGTATAGCAGAGCAGTGCAGGCATTCTGCATACGCTTCTCCTGCACCTCCAAGTCATCATCTTCGTCGTCGTCCATGTCAATGTCGTCGTCTAGACTTCCTCTCGGCTTCGCACGTGAGGCCTTTTCCTCCTTTGTTGGAAAGCAGAATGGCCTCAAACGTTCGCACAGATCCAAAAGCCGGAGGTCCAGGGAACTATTGCTGCCCGGAAGGAACTCGGCCGGGGCGTAGAGATAGTACACGAGATGCATGAATGAGGACAGGATGGGAATGATTGATGTTGCCAGGTGAACAAGCAGGGAGCCACTCACGACAGGGGAGCCCTTGTGATTCTTGAGCCGCTTCAAGAGCTTCTCGTAGTGAGTGACGGAGAGCATACACAGGAAGCGAGGATGTCGGTGACCGCGACCGGCATGGTTGTGCTCGGGGATAACAGACTCGGCCATGACCGAGTCCCACTCGTCCTCGGTTGGAGGCTTCAGGTTTTGATGATTGGCCTCTCCCCGAATCGGTAGGAAGAGTTCCTCCAGGAGGCCGGTCTCAAAGCGCATGCTCTTCCAATCAAAGCATTGATTGAGTAGCTCGAGGTCTGCGTCCGAAATAAGTGTGCACTGCACACCGAACATCTTGTGGTGCATATTGAAATGCGTTGTAAGGAAGAACTCGACCCAGCTCGGCATAGAGGCGGACATCAGTTTGCCCCAGGCATTGGTAGTGAATGTGCTTCGACCCCACATGAATCGGCAGTACGAGTCGGCCAGACTTGAAAACCGCGCATTAATCAGAACACGTTTCAAGCGATCTTGGACAGCAGCTGCCGTGATTTGAGTTCCGGTCATGTAAGCGATCCATTGGGGAAACCCTGCCGGAAACAGTGGGTCCTTTTTCGTGATGATCTTATCCCGGCTTGTCCCAGTGAGCTGTATCCACGCGGTGCGAATCGAGCGGAAAGTGTCTCCGTCGTTATTCTGCATCTTAGCGTCGGTCCTATTGGCTCGAGAGTAGCGTAAGAGATTCTCGTCCTTGTACAGTTTGTCCTTGTCGACAATGTAGCAACCGAAAGCGAAGGCCTAATCAGACGTCAGTATCGTCCGTTTCCAACGGGTGTTGGATTGCGAGGCAACTTACCTCAATCACCTGGTCTCGAGTAGCGTCATCATCCAATTTTCCCTTGGAGCTGAGCTTCTGAGCGAAGCCAAGGCGTTTGATGGACCATTCTTTCATTGCGACAAAACGATGGTGGCCGGCTTGAACCTCGGGTTGGAGGTTCGGGTCTTTTTCCATGTTTGGAGGGAGCATTAGAGGCACCAGGTCGGAGATGGTACGTGCGACACCGTCGCCAACCTTCATTTGTCGCACGTGATCCGGGTCGCTGGCTTTGTTGCGGACATCTTCGTAATTTTGCTGGAGGATGTTGGCAGTATAGCGCAGACAGAGGTCGTAGTCTTTCGCTGTCATCGCGAGGATGGGAAGGTCACCACGAGTTCGATTGCACCCACCGAGGGTGAAGCTGTTCATCAGGGTTTGAACATGTGTTGGGATTACCTCGCGATTGAATTCGCGGTCGGACCACGTATGTTTGCCATAACGAACGTCAAATGCAACCCAGCCCAGTCGAATCTGTAGATGGTTAACGATGAAATGGATGCAACAGGTGCCAAGTTTTGCTTTCCAACAGGCGTTGGAAACGGGGGCAAAGAGGACTGGACTTACATTGATCAACTCAGCGGCACGCATGTCATCATTCGCTTGGGTCTGTTGACGGTCCAAGTTATCTTGGGTGTTCCAAGCGGTGAGTGATTCGGATGCTTGTTCAGCTGCGAGAATTGCGATTTTTTGTGCCTCCTCCGCAGTAGCTCTGGCTGCGGCTTCCGCAGCATCGTCATCCTCCGGATCTTGCACAGGTTCTTCAGCTTCAGGAAAAAGAAGTTGGCGGATCTGGTCGTCGGTCAGGTTTGGGCATAAGAGAGAATCTGCATCAGGTGGGGCGTCGTCTTCTGGAAAAATCTTTGTGATGCGTCTCGCCTTCAGCGTAGGGGCTGTCTTGCGGAATATCTTCTTCCTCAAGTCATTCGTACGGAGGACGTTGTATGGGTCGCCATTCGGTACTGCAGCAATAGTCGTGGGACACACGAGACCGCCTGCTGGGATGTGACCGGGGCTATCAGGATTCGTGTATTGTGGAGGCATGATGGCTGAGGTAGAAATGGCGACATAAACCTGTACCCTTCATTAGTGATGAGGTACTTACCGAGCCCATTGTAAGTCTCAATTCCGCCTTGAGTCGATTCCTCCATTGCGTTTTGTTTCGTGAGTGTTGAAGAGTCCGACTGTGCTGAATGACCCTGTATAAAGTTGTCATGTCGCAAATGAATTTCCAACGGGAGTTGGAGATTCCCCTAGAGTCAAGGTCATCCAGACTGAAATATAAAACGACCAAAAAAAAACCTCTCATCCGGGAGGGTGAGAGGTAAGGTGGTTGGACATAGTGACGAGCACACTAATCCAACGGGCGTGGGAAAGTAAGGTCAACCTCTTTATTTCGTTGGCTGAAATACGAGAGGCCCAAAAAGAAACTCTCACCTGGGAGGGTGAGAGGCAAAATGGTTGGACATGGTGAGGAGCGCAGCATTCCAACGGGCGTTGGATTCGAAGGCAGAAATGACGATCACGTGATATGGGACCTCTGATTCGCAAAGAAAGGGACCTCTGACTCAAGGCCGAATGGCGATCTTACCTGGACTCGTAGAACATTATCAAGACTTACCTTAAGCGAAACGTCAGGTTGACTTTTGGACAAGAGAGGAGAAAGGAGGCGGAAGACCACATCCACGCGCAGAGGTGGAGGGGGTAATGGAAGATATAATAGGAGTTTAGGTTGGAAATAAAAAAAGAAATGAATCTATAGGCGAAATATTATCGAGTCTTGGCAAACCTGCAAATCAAAATGGAATGCAGTGAAGCAGTTGTAAATGTCGGCCTGACTTTTAGTAAGGCAGTGACAAAAGTCCACGTGAAGGCAGTGACAAAAGATCAAAGGCAGTGTTTCTGCATGTGAGTAGTGCATCAGCCTCCGAATCCAACGCCTGTTGGACTTTAGTTCTGTGAAGCAACGCAAGACACCTTGGATAATGGTATCTAGTACTTGCTGTCTTCGGAGCTTCAGGTCTGTATGAGTGTACGGTTCACGATAGGATAATCTCGCTCATATATATCGACATTCGCCCTAGTTTCGCTACTCATCGAAGATGGGTCACTATAGCTGGCGCTGCACCTAAGTTTAGGCGACATGTGAATAATTCCTATGCCCTTATTCAACAAGTAGCCCGAACTTGGGTGCAGCGCCATCTCAGTCTAGTTTTGTAAACATATTCGACGATATATCGATATAATATCTTGGTTTACATAATCACCATAATAGTAGGAAATCCTTACCTTGAGTTTGAGTTTATTTTCGCGACGCGTCTGGAATGTTAAGACACCACCTCAAATTCCTAACACAACCAGGAAAGGTAATTACGCTTTGCAAATGGACTAAACACTTCTGTTTGGTATGTGAGACTCAAATACGAAGTCTAAGAGGGTTATGACCTAGTGGGGTGGAGGAATCACAGAAAGCGTAGGGATGAATTCGAGATCCGACGGGGACGGTCCCGGACCGTCATGAGAATCGCCGTAGCTTTTAGCCATAGTCCTTTCTGCCAAACTTGGCGCCAAGCGACAAGCCCTAACCTTAAAATAATATGCCTTCCAGCCTAGAATCTCGAGATTAGATAGTTTGAGTTAAGTATATATAGTATAAAAGTATAATCGTCGCTCTTAACTACCTCGCCGCTAAGCTTTATTAGCGAGCCTACGGCTATCTCTCTCTTAGTTTTATATTATTATATTATTACGCTATTCTTCTTTAGTAAAGTAGTACGTTTTTCTTTCTACTTCCTTATAATATAAAGACTTTTTTTCGCGAAGAAATTTTATTAAGAATATAACTTTAACTTTTTCTTTAAATTTATATAAATATTTCTTAATATTATATTATAATAAGAGATAAAAGGCTTTTATAATAATTATTATAAGATAAAGAGAGTTCGAGAAAACTCGAAGACTTTTTTTCGCGAAGAAATTTTATTAAGAACGCGAGCTTAACTCTCTTTTTAGACTTATATATTTAGAAAGAGTATAGTAATTATTAAAAACGATCTCGGCCTCACTATATTAAATTCTAAAATTCTTTAATTTCTCGATATTTCTTAATACTATACTATAACGAGAGATAAGAGGCTTTTATAATAACTATCACGAGATAAAGAGAGTTCGAGAGAACTCGGAGACTTTTTTTCGCGAAGAAATTCCGTTAAGAACGCGACTCTAACTCTCTCTTTAGACTTATATACTTATATA
>Ga0210040_10003911_pt1 | contig 19817 bp, 19 predicted proteins | sample CryGeyCG12114_NA_FD_185462 | JGI IMG/M metagenome (GOLD analysis project Ga0210040, IMG submission 185462) | Groundwater microbial communities from aquifer - Crystal Geyser CG19_WC_8/21/14_NA (SPAdes) (version 2) | ecosystem: Environmental > Aquatic > Deep subsurface > Groundwater | place: USA... | reverse complement strand
GGTCCCCGAGCGGCTCCGCGCCGCCGACGCCGTGTCCGACCTGTCGGCCCTGGACGGACAGGTCGCCACCGCCGCGCTCGTCCCGGGCGACCAGGTGGTGACGGCGCGCTTCGCCGAGCCGTCCGATCTGGCACCCGAGGGCACGGTGCTCGCCCCCGAGGGCACGGTGGAGGTCAGCATGGCGCTGGACGCCCAGCGCGCCGTGGGTGGCGTCCTGCGCGCCGGCGACAAGGTGGGCGTGCAGCTGACCAACCAGGAGCAGGCGGGCAGCGGCATCACCGCCTACACCGTCTTCCGGATCTTCAACGACGTCCTCGTGACCCGGGTGGTCGCTCCCGGCGACACCGCCGACGCGGCGGCCACCTACCTGGTCACGCTCGCGATCTCGCCCGAGGACGCTGCGACGGTCCTGCTCGGTACCACCTCGCAGTCGGTCTGGTTGTCGCTGGAGGAGTCGCCCGTGGGCGCCACCAGCACCGTGGCCGACGACACCACCCTCACCGCCACCCTGGGAGACGACAAGTGAGCACCATCCTGACGGTCGGCGTCGGCGCCGACCTCGCCGCGAAGCTCGAGGACCAGCACGGCGGGAAGGTGGTCGCCCTCGACCTCGCCGTCCTGGACGCGCCCGGTGGACTGGTCGCCCGGGTCGAGGAGGTCGGCACGCCGCTCGCGGTCGTCGTCGGTCCCGACGTCCCGCTGGATGCCGCGTTCGCGCTGGCCGGGCGGGTGGACGTCGCCGCCGTGACCAGCATCGTGCTGGTCGTCGCCGACGCCGACCCCGAGCTGTGGATGGCGGCGTTGCGCGCCGGCATCCGGGACGTGCTCAGCCCCGGCGCCACGGACGAGGACGTCACCGCGGTGCTCGGTCGCGCGACCGAGCTGGCCCGGGCCCGGGCCGAGGCGGCCCGCATCGCAGCCGGCACCGGGCGCCCCGACCACCGGGTCATCGTCGTCGCCTCGCCCAAGGGCGGCGTCGGCAAGACCACCGTCTCGACCAACCTCGCCGTCGGTCTCGCGCTGTCCGGCACGGGGTCGACGGTCATCGTGGACCTCGACGTGCAGTTCGGGGACGTCGCCAGCGCGCTGGCGATGGCCCCCGAGCACACGCTGCCCGACACCGTGCAGGGCGCGGCCGTCACCGACCCGCTCGTGCTCAAGACCTTCCTCGGCCGGCACCCCAGCGGCCTGTTCGTCATCGCCGGTAGCGACTCGCCGGCCGCCGGCGACGCGGTCACCGCGGAGCAGGTCGCCCGGCTCATCGGGATGCTGACCCGCGAGTTCCGCTACGTCGTCATCGACACCGCGCCCGGCCTCGCCGACCACACCCTGGTGGCCCTCGAGCGCGCCACCGACCTGGTGCTGGTCAGCAGCATGGACGTGCCGGGCGTGCGGGGCATGCGCAAGGAGCTCAACGTGCTGGAGGAGCTCTCGCTCGTCCCGGACGGGCGGCACCTGGTGCTCAACATGGCCGACCCCGCCGGCGCCCTGTCGATGGCCGACGTCACGACGACGATCGGCGCACCGCTGGACGTCGTGCTGCCGCGCAACACCGCGGTGTCCCTGTCGACCAACACCGGCGTCCCGCTGCTGGAGAGCGAGGGGCGCGACCCGGTCACCCGCGGGCTGCAGGCGCTCCTCGGCCGGCTCCTGCCCGAGCAGGAGAAGGTCGCCGACGGTCCGGCTCCCGTGCTCGCCGGGCTGCTCGGCCGCCTCAAGGCCGGTGGCCGGTGAACCTCAGCGAGCGCCTGTCGCAGGCGCGCGGCGACGAGGCGATGGGCTCCGGCCCGGTCGCACCCGCCGCACCCGAGGCCGGGAAGCTGGCGGACCGCGTCGCCACCGCCATCGCCGCCCAGCCCGAGACGTCCGGGACCTCGCTCGTCGCGAAGGCCGAAGCCGTCGTCGCGCCCGTGGACACGGTCGCCCGGCTCAAGGCGAAGGCCAGCCAGGCGCTGTTCGACCGGCTGGGCAGCAAGCTGTCCGACCCGGACCTCCCGGAGGAGCAGCTCCACGGCCTCGTCCGCACCGAGCTGCAGCGGGTCATCGCCAACGAGCGGGGCAGCGCCCTGTCCGGTGACGACAAGCGCCGGCTCATGGCCGAGATCACCGACGAGGTGCTCGGGCACGGGCCGCTCCAGCCCTTCCTCGACGACCCGACCGTCAGCGAGATCATGGTCAACGGCCCGGACCTGGTGTACGTCGAGCGGAACGGGCGGCTGGTCCGCACCGGGACGACGTTCGCCTCGGAGGAGCACCTGCGCCGGGTGATCGAGCGCATCGTCTCGCGGATCGGACGGCGCATCGACGAGAGCTCGCCGCTCGTCGACGCCCGGCTCGCCGACGGCTCCCGGGTCAACGCCGTCATCCCGCCGCTGGCGTTCGGCGGCTCGTCGCTGACCATCCGCAAGTTCAGCGCCACGCCGTTCCAGGTCAACGACCTCATCGGCTTCGGCACGATGACCCCGGAGATGGCCGAGCTGCTGCACGCCTGCGTCGAGGCCCGGCTCAACATCATCGTGTCCGGCGGCACCGGCACCGGGAAGACCACGCTGCTGAACGTGCTCTCGTCGTTCATCCCGGACTACGAGCGGATCATCACCATCGAGGACGCCGTCGAGCTCCAGCTCCAGCAGGACCACGTCGTCCGCCTGGAATCGCGGCCGTCGAACATCGAGGGCAAGGGCGCGGTGACCATCCGCGACCTGGTGCGCAACTCGCTGCGGATGCGGCCCGACCGGATCGTCGTCGGCGAGGTCCGCGGTGGCGAGTGCCTGGACATGCTGCAGGCCATGAACACCGGCCACGACGGCTCGCTGTCCACGGTGCACGCCAACAACCCCCGCGACGCCATCGCGCGGCTGGAGACGCTCGTGCTGATGGCGGGCATGGACCTGCCGCTGCGCGCCGTCCGCGAGCAGGTGGCCTCGGCCGTCGACGTCGTCGTGCAGATCTCCCGGTTGCGGGACGGAACCCGCCGGATCACCCACGTCACCGAGGTGCAGGGCGTCGAGGGGGAGACCGTCACCATGCAGGACGCCTTCACCTTCGACTACTCCGCCGGCGCCGACCTCAACGGCCGGCTGCTGGGCAAGGCCGTGCCCACCGGCGTGCGGCCGCGCTTCACCGAGCGGTTCACCGAGCTCGGCATCGCGCTGTCGCCGCGCGTGTTCGGAGCCACCGCGGCACGGACGCCCAGCAGCAAGACCCCGAGCGGGAAGCGGTCGTGATGCCGGCCCCCGTCTGGGCGGGCGTCCTCGCCGTCGTCGCCGCGCTGGCGCTGGCCGCGGCCCTCGTCGCCGCTCCCCGGCGGCCGAGGGTGCCGCTGAGCCGGCTGGACCCGGACGCGGCGCCCGCGCGCAGCCGGCTCGCGGGTGCGGCGGAGGACACCACCGCCTTCGCGGAGCGACTGCTCCGCAGGCTCGGCCGGACCGGTCAGCTGCAGACGGCGCTCGAGCAGGCGGGCATCCGGGTGCGGCCGGCCGAGGCGCTGGTCATCACCGGCGGTGCCACGATCGGTGCCTTCGCCGCCGGAGTCGTCCTGAGCGGAGCCGGCACGGGCCTGCTCCTGGCCCTGGTCGCGCCGCTGGCAGCGGTCGGCGTCGTCCACGTGCGCCGCACGCGGCGGCGGGCGGCGTTCATGGAGCAGCTCGACGACTCGCTGCGGCTCATGGCCAGCAGCCTGCGGGCCGGGCACAGCGTGCTGCGCGCCCTCGACGCGGTCTCCCACGACGCCGAGTCGCCGACCGCCGAGGAGTTCTCCCGCGTGGTCAACGAGACGCGGGTGGGGCGCGACGTCAACGTGGCGCTGGAGGAGGTCGCGCAGCGGACCGGCAGCGAGGACTTCGCGTGGGTCGTGCAGGCCATCGCCATCCACCGGGAGGTCGGTGGCAACCTCGCCGAGGTGCTCGACGGCGTCGGCACCACCATCCGCGAGCGCAACGAGCTCCGCCGCCAGGCGCGGGTGCTCTCCGCCGAGGGGCGAGCCTCGGGTGTCGTCCTGTTCACGCTGCCGCTCGCCGTGAGCGGGCTGCTGGCGCTGGTGGCCGGGGACTACATGGCGGTGCTCGTCCGGTCCTCGGCGGGGCTGGTCATGCTCGCCGTCGCCGCGGCCCTGATGGGCGTCGGTGCCGTGTGGCTGCGCTCGATCGTGAAGGTGAGGTTCTGATGTCCCCGGTCGTCCTGCTCGGGGTGGTCGCGGTCGCCGCGGCGCTCGGGTGCCTCACCTACACCGCAGTCGGCACGTCGGGCCGGGCGCTGGCCATCGCCCGGCGCAACCTCACGCGCGGACTCGCCACGACCACGCTGGAGGTGGGCTCACTGGAGTCCCGCAGCGCGGGCAGCGGCGCCTTCCTGCGCACGATCACGCTCGACTCGGAGGCCAAGCGTGCACGCCGTCTCCTGGAGGCGGCCGGCCACCCCGCCGGGCTGACCCTCACCAGGGTCCTGTGGGCCAAGCTGGCACTGGCCGGCACCACGGCGCTGGTGGGCCTGCTCGTCGTCGGTGGCGGGGCAGGGCTGCTGACCTGGGTGCTGGTCCTCGCGGCCGTCGTCGGCTCCTACCGCATCCCCGAGGCGGTCCTCTGGGGGCGTGGCCGGGAGCGGCAGGCGGCGATGACCGACCAGCTCCCCGACGTGCTCGACCAGATGACGGTCTCGGTGGCGGCCGGGCTCGGTTTCGAGGCGGCCCTCTCGCGGGCGGCCAACGGCAAGGGTCCGCTGGCCGACGAGCTGTCCCGGACGCTGCACGACGTCGCGGTCGGACGCCCGCGTCGCGAGGCCTACAACGCCCTGGTCGCCCGGACCGACGTGCCCGACCTCAAGCGCTTCGTGGCCGCGGTCAACCAGGCCGACGAGTACGGCATCGCGATCGCCGACGTGCTCAAGTCGCAGGCGCAGGAGATGCGCGTCAAGCGGCGGCAGCGCGCCGAGGAGCAGGCGATGAAGGTCCCCGTGAAGGTGACCTTCCCGCTGATGCTCTGCTTCCTGCCGGCGCTGCTGATCACCGTGGTCGGGCCGGCCGTGCTGAACCTGATGGGCTCGATGGGCTGAGGGGGCGTCCGGGTCAGCCGGTGGAGCGGGGCTGCGCAGGGTTCGTCGGGTCCCCGTGCGAGGGCGCGTTCACGGCCGGGCCGCTGGTCTGCTCGGAGGCCTTGGAGCCGCCCTCGGGCGCCGGCGGTGCGTCCGCGCCGCTGGCCGCCGGATCCCCACCGGAGGGCTGCGCCCCGCTCCTGAGGCTGGACAGCCGGCTCTCCATGACGGTGACGACCTGGAAGCGGTTGCCGTGCGCACGCTCGTAGTCCAGGAGCGTGGTCAGGTCCTCGGCGTCCAGCTGGCGGATGCGGGAGGTCAGCGAGCCAACGGGCAGGTGGTCGTAGTCCTTCAGCGGCAGATCGCGCTCGGGCACGTTCCGTCCTCTCGGCAGGTCCTCGGTCGTTGTCCCGAACCGCCTACCCCCGTCCGCCGGATCCGACACCGGGTGTGAGGCAGCGGCCGGTGGGTAGGCGGCGAGCACGACGACGTCGCGGCGCGGACAGCGGCCGCCGCGGCCTGCCGGACGATCGAGGAGTTGTCGCCCCACATGAACGTGTCCTTCCTGGAGCCGGTCTTCGCCGCCGCAGGCCCCTACGCGACGGTGTGCGCCGACGTCACCCACACGACCGAGAACGCCGACGCCGAACTCGACCTCCGCGTCCGCGCGATCGCCGAGGACCTCACCGGGCAGGGCGCTCCGGAGCCCGTCGTCGAGGCGGTGCGCGGCCGGCTGCTCGAGGGCAACGACGGCGGCCGGGCAGGCACCGTGCGCGGCCGCGCCCTCGTCGTGGCGGCCGACGGTTCGGTGGTCCTCGACGAGGTCCTGGCCGCGGCGCCCGGTCAGCAGCTCGTCGCGTGGTCGCCGCAGCCCGATCTCGTGCCGGTGCTGCGGCACCGGGCCGCGCGGGTGCCGCACATCGTCGTGATCGCCGACCGCGTCGGCGCCGACCTCGTGGTCGTCGGCGACTCGGGGGAGCCCGACGAGACGCAGGTGGAGGGCGACAGCTTCCACATGCGCAAGGTCAAGGTGGGCGGCTGGTCGCACAACACCTACATGCACACCGCCGAGAACCAGTGGGAGGAAAACCTCGGCCGGGTGGCCGACGAGCTCGACCGGCTGGTCCGGCGCGCGCCGGTGGACTTCATCCTCGTCGCCGGGGACGTCCGGGCCCGGCAATTCCTCTCGGACAAGGCGGCTCCGGCCTGGGCGGGCACGGTCGTGTCCATGGACGAGGGCGGCCGCGCCGCGGGCGCCGACCGCGAGCCGGTCGACGCGCGTGCCGCCGAGCTCGTCGCCGAGCACGAGGCCCGGCTGATCGCCGAGACGGCGGAGAAGGTGCAGGCCGCCGGGGCGCACGGCCTCTCGGTGACCGGCACGGACCGCGTCGTGGAGGCGATGCGCAAGGGTCAGGTCGAGACCCTCGTCCTCGCCGAGGACCCGGACGAGGAGGATCTCCTGGTCGGCGGCTCGCCCCTGGAACTCGGCGTCCGGCAGCAGGACATGGACGCCCTCGGCGCCCGTGGCACCGCCGTCCCGGCCGACCGCGCGCTGGTGCACGCCGCCGTGGCCACCGCCGCCGACGTCGTCGTCCTGCCGCGCTCGGCGATGCCCGACCAGGTGCCCGTAGCCGCCGTCCTCCGGTACACCGACGACTCGACGTCGTCGGGCAAGTGACCCCGCACCACCCGTAGAAGGAGATCCCGTGACCGACCCCCACCAGCCCGCCACCCCGCCCGGCACCGACGAGGGCGACATCGAGCGCCGCGCGGCGCTCGCCGAGTCCCTGGGCAAGGAGGTGTGGCCGGCCGATCGTGACCAGCTCATCGCCAAGGCGCAGGAGGGCACCGCGCCCGACCGCGTGCTCGCCGACCTGCGCCGTCTCCCGGAGGGGCAGCAGTTCGAGAACGTCCAGGACGTGGCCCGCGCCCTGGGCATCGGAACCGAGCAGCAGAGGTTCTGAGGTGACCACGCAGAAGGAGCCGAGCCCCGAGGCCCTGGCGAACGTCACCGAGGGCAACGTGGCCAGCCGCGCCGAGCTCCTGCCCGAGGAGGAGGAGATGCGGGGCAGCGGAATGGAGCAGGTCGCCGCCGAGATCATCCTCGCCGAGTCGGAGGAGCGGACGGTCCACGCCGACCCCGACGACGCCCAGGGCGGGCACCGGCAGTCGTCCGACACCGCGGACATGCCCTGACGCTCCGGTCCGCGCTCGGCTGACCGTGCCGTTCTTCGAAGGGTTCCAGGAGTCGCGGGTCGACGTCGGCGACGGCGTCGTCCTGCGGGTCCGGGTGGGCGGCTCGGGGCCGCCGGTCGTGCTGCTGCACGGGCATCCCCGCACCCACACGACCTGGTACCGGGTCGCGCCTCTGCTGGTGGCGGCGGGTCACACCGTGGTCTGCCCCGACCTGCGCGGCTACGGCCGGTCCACCAAGCCGGCGACGACGCCGGACCACGCGCCCTACTCGAAGCGCGCCATGGCCGGTGACGTCGTGGCGCTGATGCGCGCGCTCGGACACGACCGGTTCGCCGTCGTCGGCCACGACCGGGGCAGCTACGTGGCCCTGCGGACGGCGCTGGACCACCCGGCGGCCGTCACGCACCTGGCCGCGCTCGACTGCATCCCCATCGTGGAGCACCTCGATCGCGCCGACGCCCGATTCGCCACCGCGTGGTGGCACTGGTTCTTCTTCGCCCAGCCCGACAAGCCCGAGCGCGCGATCTCCGCCGATCCCGAGGGCTGGTACGGGTCGCTTGCCCCGGGGCGGGCGGAGGCCATGGGGGAGGAGAACCACGCCGACCACCTGGCCGCGATCCGCGACCCCGCCACGGTGCACGCGATGGTCGAGGACTACCGCGCCGGGCTCGGCGTGGACCGGGCGGCCGACGAGGCCGACCGCGCCGCGGGCCACCGCGTCGGCTGCCCGACGCTCGTGCTGTGGTCGGCCCGCGACGACCTGGCCGAGCTGTACGGCGACCCGCGCCGCATCTGGACCGGCTGGACGACCGACCTGCGTGCCGGCGGACCGGTCGACAGCGGCCACCACATGGCCGAGGACGCGCCGGAGGAGCTGGCGGCCGCCCTGGTCCCGTTCCTGGCCGGCTGACCCCGTTCGGGGGACCTCCGGTGTGATCCCGGGGCCCCCCGCGGGTAGGGCCCGGGTCAGCACTCGAGGAGGAGAGGTCATGCCGAAGACCACGAAGAAGGGCGACGCCAAGCAGGCGGAGCTCCCCAGCACGCTCCAGCGGTCCCCGAAGAAGGCCCAGCGGACCTTCGCCAAGGCGCACGACTCGGCGGCCGACGAGTACGGCGACGAGCGCCGTGCCACCCAGGTCGCGTGGGCTGCGGTGAAGCACTCCTTCGAGAAGGTGGGTGACCACTGGGAGCCCAAGGAGGGCGGCAAGAAGGGGCCCTCCGACGAGCAGGCCAAGGGCGGGCGCGGCACGAACCGGGAGACCAAGGGCGGGGTCGACGCCAACGCGACCAAGGAGCACCTGCTCGGGGTGGCCAAGAAGCTGGACATCTCCGGCCGCTCGACGATGAAGAAGAAGGAACTCGTCGACGCGATCCAGAAGGCCAGCACCAAGAAGACCGCGGACGCCCGCAAGAAGGACAAGAAGAAGAACTAGCCGCCTGCCGGGCCGGCCGGCGCGGGGACGTCAGCCGGCCGGCACCAGGACCAGGTCGTTCCGGCGCACGTCGAGGTACTCCACGCCGGCCGTGGTCAGCGCGATGCCCTGCTCCAGTCCCAGGCGCACGCACTGGCCGCCCCACTCGGGCACCGGGCGTCGCACGGCGAGCTCGAGGGCGTAGACGGTGTCGACGTGCACCGGGTAGTCGCCCGCCCCCGGCACGCGGCCCTGCTCGTCCCACTGCCCGATGGCCGGGCCCGCCCCGTGCCCGTGCACGCCGACCGGGTGGGAGTAGACGTCGGCGTCGATGCCCTCCCGGGCCGCGGCGGACCGCGCGGCCGCCAGCACCTCGTTCCCCGTCCGGCCCGGCAGCAGCTCGGCGGTCGTGAGGTCCTGCATGCGGCTGCCCACCGCCAGCAGGTCGTCCAGCCCGCGAGGGGCAGCGGTCTCACCCGGACGCAGGACGTAGGCGTTGCGCTGGCTGTCGGTGCGCAGGCCGAGGCTGCTCAGCCCGACGTCGCAGTGCACCAGGTCACCCGGCTCGATGACCGCGTCGTAGGGGACCGCGGGCAGCAGCGCCCCGCTCTGCTCCACCAGCGGCACGCCCGCCCGCTGCAGCGCCACGGAGGGCTGGAACCACGGCTCGACGCCGAGGTCGTGCAGCCGCTGGCGCAGCCACCAGGCGACGTCGATCGCCGTCGTGGTGCCCGGGACGACGGCGGTGCAGAACGCCTCCGCGATGACCTCGTGGGCCAGCCGGTTCAGCGCGTGCAGCGCCGCGATCTCCTCGGGCAGGCGGGTCTCCAGCCAGCCGACCGCCAGCTGCTCGGCCGGTACCAGCCGATCCGCGTAGGGCCCGAGCGCGTCGACCAGTGCCCGGTGCTCGCTGTGCGAGAGCCCGTCGGCGTGGGCGAAGTCGGCCGAGACGTCGACGCCGATGCGGACCGGCTGGGCCTGCTCGACGAAGCGGCGCACGACGTCCCACTCACCCGCGGTCCCGGCGGTGGGCTCCGCCGTCGCCGGGAGGAACTGGCCCACCGGGTAGCGGGACACGGCGACCGGGGTGACGCCGTCGTCGCTGCGGTGCAGCAGCAGGACGGTGCGCCGCCGCGACGACAGCCATGCCCCCGGGAGCAGCGTGGCCAGCACCGGGTCCTCGTTGCACTCCCGCCCGGCCACGATCCACAGGTCGATGCCGGTGCGGTCCATGAGCACCGGCAGCAGGTCCAGCAGCCGCTGGCTCAGCCACCGGTCGCGGACGGCGGCCTGCTCGCGCAGCGGCAGGGGCACCGTCCGCGTCGGGTCCGGCTCGACGAGGGGCACACCCGAAGCGTTTCAGAGTTCGGCCGAACCCACCGCTCGGGACGCCTCGGGCCGCCCGGCAGACCCGGGCGCGTGCCCGCGCTGCCAGGTCGACGACTCGGCGTGCCCGGCGCGCGACCGCGGCCGGTCGGCCAGGGCCACCCGGTCCCGGCCGTTGCGCTTCGCCACGTACATCGCCGCATCGGCCCGGTCGACCAGCCGCCACAGCGCGGCCACCGGGTCCTCGCCCTCGACCGGCCGGGCCACCGCGATGCCGATGGAGGCGGTCACCGCGTGACCGTCCTCGCTGCTGGCGGAGGCGATCGCGAGGCGCAGTCGCTCGGCCAGCCGGCGGCCCTCCGCGGCCACCCCCACCGGGCCGAGTACCACGAGCTCCTCGCCACCGGTGCGGGCCAGCAGGTCCGCAGGCCGGACGGCGCAGGTCAGCGAGCGGGCCACGGCGCGCAGGACCGAGTCGCCGACGGCGTGCCCGAACTCGTCGTTGAGCCGCTTGAAGTGGTCGAGGTCGAGCACCATGGCGCAGAGCTGCGCACCCTCCCGCCTGGCCTGGCGCCACATCCGAGGCGCCTGCTCGACCAGGTAGCGGCGGTTGTACAGACCGGTCAGCGCGTCCTGGTGGCTGAGCGTCTCGGTGGCCACGAGCAGGCGCTGCACCCGTTGCCGCAGCAGGTACACGCCCATCGCGGCGGCGTTCAGCGTGCAGGCGCTGACCCCGGCCTGGACGACGAGCCCGACGGCGCTGTCGTAGCTGGGCCACAGGGCGGCCAGGCAGATGCCGGTCGTCGCGACCATGTGCACGCACAGGGGTCGCAGCGGGAGGAACCACGCGCCGGCCAGCGCGGGGAACAGCAGCATGAGCGGCGTGGCGTACCGCAGCGGGTCCTGGATGCACAGGACGACGACGAGGTAGATGACGTCGCCCAGGAGCACCAGCCCGAAGGTGTACGCCTGGCCGACCCGGCCGCGGACCGCCAGGTGCGCCGACAGCGAGAACAGCAGCAGCATGGTGGCGGCATAGGCCCACCGGGCGGCACCGTCGCGCAGCACGCCCTCGACGACGAGGTTGAGCGATCCCATCAGGGCGCCGATGAGCAGGAGCGCCGCGAGGGAGAGCGCCGCCACGCGCGGGTCGAGCCCCGCGGGCCGACGCGGCTCCCGGGCTCCGGCGCCGCTGGAGAGGTCGGGTGCGTGCGAGGGCCGGCCGATCACTGCAGCAGGATGCCGTACCGCTCCGCATTTCGGGGACGTCGCTGCGTCACTGTCTCCCAGCTGGGTCGGCGCCGCGGTGGAAGAGTGGGGGCACGACCGGCAGCGAGGAGGCACACATGACCATGGGACCCTGGTTCTACTGCCTGAAGCACCACACCGTCGAGGGGCGGGACGGCTGCGCCGAGCGGCACCGGCTCGGCCCCTACGACACCCGCGAGGAGGCCGAGCACGCGCTGACCTCGGTGGCCGAACGGGAGAAGCAGATCCAGGCGGAGGACCGCGCCTGGGAGGGCGACTGACGGGCGCCGCCCCACCCCCTGGATGATCGGTGCAGGTGTCGGGCCGTCCGGTGCCGGAGGAGGGGCTGACGTGACCGAAGGTCGTGCGGTGGAGGAACTGGTCGTCGGGATCCTCGGGGGGACCGGACCGCAGGGCCGCGGGCTCGCCGTCCGACTGGCCGCCGCGGGTCAGCGGATCCTGCTGGGCTCCCGGGACGCCGAGCGCGCCGCCGAGGTGGCCGCGGAGGTCGCCACCCGCGCCGCGACGGCCTCGGCGGGGGCGGAGGTCTCCGTGCAGGGCGGGTCCAACGCCGACGTCGCCGGCGCCGCCGACCTGGTGATCGTCGCCGTCCCCTTCGCCGGGCACGCCGCGACCGTGGCCGAGCTGGCGGCTCCGCTGGCCGGCAAGATCGTCGTCGACTGCGTCGTCCCCATGGGGTTCGACGAGCTGGGCGCCTACGTGCTCGACGTCGAGGAGGGCAGCGTGGCGCAGCAGGCCGCCGCGCTGCTGCCCGACTCGCACGTGGTCGGCGCGTTCCACCACCTCTCGGCGCGGCTGCTCGAGGACCTGTCCACGCCCACCATCGACGGCGACGTGATGGTCGTGGGCGACGACCGCGCGTCGATGGACACCGTGCAGGCGCTCGCCGGCCGGCTGCCCGGGATGCGTGGCATCTACGCCGGGCGGCTGCGGAACGCCCGCCAGGTCGAGGCGCTGACGGTCAACCTGGTGTCGGTGAACCGCCGCTACAAGGTGCACGCCGGCATCCGCGTCACCGACGTCTGATCCGCACCGCCCGCTGACATTGCGGGTGAGTTGCCGATCCTGCGCGCGAGATCCCGCCCGCAACGTGCGGATGTCGCCCGGAGTGAGCGCCGTCCACACCCGGGCATGTCGTCCACCGGTCGCCGGACGGGGGTCGCGGCGAGCTCGGGCACGGGAGAACGTCGGCGCATGGACCCCTGGGAGCCATCTGACCTCGTCCTCCGTCGCACCGCCTTGCAGGAGGGGTGGTCCGACGAAGAACTCACCCGCCGGCAGCGGCGCGGTGAACTGACGAGGCTCCGACCGGGCGCCTACGCCCCGGCGGAGGCGCTTCGCGATCCCGCTCGACGGCACCGCAGGATGGTCACTGCCACCCTCGCGGCACTGCGCCGGCCGGCCGCGGTGAGCCACCAGTCGGCGGCGGTGCTGCACGGTCTCCCGCTCTGGGGCATCCCGCTGGGCCGGGTCCACGTCACCCGGACACCCCCTGCCTACAGCGAGGTGGGCCGGCACCTGCACGTGCACGTCGCGCGGATGGCGACCGACGACGTGGTCACCGTGGAGGGCGTGGCCGTGACCAGCCTGCTCCGCACCGTCGTGGACCTGGCGCGCACGCTGCCGTTCGAGCCGGCGGTCGTCGCCCTCGACGCTGCGCTGCAGCGGCGTCGCCTCGATCCGGACCACCTCGCCGACCGCGCGGCCGCACTCGGCCGGACTCCGGGAGCCCGAGCGGCCGCTCGCGCCGTGGGCTTCGCGGACGGCCGCAGCGAGAGCGTCGGGGAGAGCCGCAGCCGGGTGCTGCTCCACCACCTCGGTCTCGCCCCGTCGACCCTCCAGTTGGACGTCCGGGCGCCGGGCGGAGCGTTCGTCGGCAGGACGGACTTCGCCTGGGAGGCGGAGCGGGTTGTCGGCGAGTTCGACGGCCGGATCAAGTACGGCCGGTTGCTGAAACCGGGACAGGACCCGGGTGACGCGGTGTTCGAGGAGAAGCGCCGCGAGGACGTCATCCGTGACGAGGACTGGGGTGTCGTCCGGTGGACGTGGTCCGACCTGACCCCTGTGGTCCTGGGACCTCGGGTGCACCGGGCGCTGGAGCGAGGCCGACGGCGGGCCTGACCCACGTCACGGGTCGTTTCCGGGCGCCGAGGGTCGGATCGGGCCCGCAACGTCCGCACAGCGCCCGCAGAGTGCTGCGAGCCCCAGCAGCGGGCTGAGCGCCTACTCGAAGGAGTGCTCGGGGCCGGGGAAGACGCCGCCGCGGACCTCGTCGGCGAACTCCTGCGCCGCCCGCAGCAGCTCGCCCCGCAGGTCGGCGTACTTCTTCACGAACTTCGGCACCCGGCCGCCGTTGAGCCCGGCCATGTCCGGCCACACCAGGACCTGGGCGTCGCAGTCGACGCCGGCGCCGATGCCGATCGTCGGGATGGCCAGCTCGCGGGTCACCTCGGCGGCGATCGCGGCCGGCACCATCTCCATGACGACGGCGAACGCGCCCGCCTCCTGCACCGCACGCGCGTCGGCCAGCAGCTGCTCGGCACCCGCCCCCCGGCCCTGCACCCGGAAGCCGCCGAGGGCGTGCTCGCTCTGCGGCGTGAAGCCGATGTGCGCCATCACCGGGATGCCGGCCTCGTGCAGCAGCCGGATCTGGGGTGCCACGCGGACGCCGCCTTCGAGCTTGACCGCCTGCGCGCCGCCCTCCTTCATCATCCGGACGGCGGTGTCGAACGCCTGCTGCGGGCCGGACTCGTAGGAGCCGAAGGGCAGGTCGGCCACGATCAGCGCCCGCTTCGTCGACCGGGTGACGGCCTTGGTCATGAGCAGCAGGTCCTCGACCGTGACCGGCACGGTGCTGCTGTGCCCGAGGACGACGTTGCCTGAGGAGTCACCGACGAGCATGACCGGGATGCCGGCCTCCTCGAAGACGGCCGCGCTGTAGGTGTCGTACGCGGTGAGCATTGCCCACTTCTCGCCGCGCTCCTTGGCCTGCTGCAGGTGGTGGATGCGCACCCGCGCGCTCGACGTCCCGCCGTACAGCACCGACTCCGTCATGCCTGAGCTCCTTCGCGCACGGTGGGCAGGGTCTCCCGCCACCGGTTGGTCACGGGCAGCCGCCGGTCGCGGCCGAACGCCTTGAGGCTGATCTTGGTGCCGGGGGCGGACTGCCGGCGCTTGAACTCCGCGGTGTCGATCAACCGCAGCACCCGCGCCACGACCTCGGGGTCGTGGCCGCGCTCCAGCAGCTCGGCCATCCCGAGGTCGCGGTCGACGTAGTCGGCGATGACGGCGTCGAGCACCTCGTAGGAGGGCAGCGAGTCGCTGTCCTGCTGGCCCGGGGCGAGCTCGGCCGACGGCGGCTTGTCGATCGAGTTCTGCGGGATCGGCTCGGTCTCGCCGCGGTCGCGGGCTGCGGCGTTGCGCCACCGGGCGAGGTCCCAGACCAGGGTCTTGGGCACGTCCTTGATCGGCGCGAAGCCACCGGCCGCGTCGCCGTAGAGCGTGGAGTAGCCGACGGCCACCTCGCTCTTGTTCGACGTGGCCAGCAGCAGGTGCCCGTGCTGGTTGGACAGCCCCATGAGCAGCGTGCCCCGGACGCGGGCCTGCAGGTTCTCCGCGGCCACGCCCGAGAGGTCCACCGACTCCTCGTACGCGTCGACCATGGGCGCGATCGGGACGACGGAGTAGTGCATGCCCAGGCGGCGGGCGGAGTCCTCGGCGTCGGACAGCGAGTGCTCGCTGGACCACTTCGACGGCAGCCCGACGCCGTGCACCCGGTCGGCACCCAGCGCGTCGACCGCGAGCGCGGCGACCAGGCCTGAGTCGATGCCCCCGGACATGCCGAGCACCACCGAGGGCATGCCGTTCTTGTCGATGAAGTCCCGCAGCCCCAGGACCAGCGCGCGCCACACCTCCTCGCAGTCGCTGAGCGGTTCGACGACGGTCGAGGGCCGCCGGTCGAACGCCGGGACCGGTTCCTCGGACACGACGTGCCGCGTGACGGTCATCGGACCGATCCGGCCCTCGCGGCGTTCCGGCACCGACGACGGGTCGAGGTCCAGGTCGACGGTGGTCAGGTGCTCGACGAACTGGGGGGAGCGGGCCAGCAGCGTCCCGTCGGCGGCGACGGCCATCGAGTCGCCGTCGAACACCAGCTCGTCCTGGCCGCCCACCTGGTTGCAGTAGAGGACCGTCGCCCGTGCCTCGGCGGCGCGGCGGCGCACCAGCGGCAGCCGCAGGTCGTCCTTGGCCCGCTCGTAGGGGGAGGCGTTGGGGGAGACGACCAGGTCGACCCCGGCCTGCCCGGCGACCCCGCACGGGCCGCCCTCCACCCAGAGGTCCTCGCAGACGGTCAGTGCCACGTCGATGCCGTGCAGCCGGACGATCGGCAGCTCGGTGCCGGGCACGAAGTACCGGGCCTCGTCGAAGACGCCGTAGTTGGGCAGGTGCCGCTTGTAGTACCGGACGACGACCTCGCCGCCGAACAGCAGCGCGGCGGCGTTGCGGGGTGCGCCGCGACGCGGGTTGGCATCGCCGGGGGAGTCGCTGTCGTCGGTGGGTGGCTCGTCGACCGGCGCCGGCCCTGCGCCCTGCGTGTGCGCCAGGTACCCGACGACGACGGCGATCCCGCCCAGGCCCTGGTCGGCGAGGTCGGCCGCGAGCTGCACCAGCGAGCGCTCGCTGGCGCGCGCGAAGGACTCCCGCAGCACGAGGTCCTCCGGCGGGTAGCCGGTCAGCGTCATCTCGGGGAAGACGACGAGGTGCGCGTTCTCGGCGGCCGCCCTGGCGGTCCACCGCACCACCAGCTCGCTGTTGCCCTCGAGGTCGCCGACCCGGGTGTCCACCTGGGCCATCGCCACCCGCACCTGCACCGGCCGTTGATCGCTCACGCCGCACAGTCTGGTCTCGGACCGGGGAGCGCGGCCAGGCGGGCACCCGTGAGGTCGATGCCCCTGGCCGCGGCGACACGCCGGGACGGCGGGGGCGTAGGTCGTGTGCTGTTCACCCTGACGGGGCAGGGTGGGCCTGGAACGGACGCACTGTCACATCCCGGAAACGAGGGGACGCCATCATGGCCGGCATGGATCGTCAGCAGGAGTTCGTCCTGCGCACCCTCGAGGAGCGCGACATCCGGTTCGTGCGGCTGTGGTTCACCGACGTCTCGGGGTACCTCAAGGCCGTGGCGGTCGCGCCGGCCGAGATCGAGGCGGCCTTCGCCGAGGGGATCGGCTTCGACGGCTCGGCGATCGAGGGGTTCGCCCGCGTCTACGAGTCCGACATGCTCGCCAAGCCCGATCCCGGCACCTTCCAGGTGATGCCCGGCCGGGACGGGCGCCCGAGCGACACGGCGCGGATGTTCTGCGACATCACGCTGCCCGACGGCTCGCCGTCGTGGGCCGATCCGCGGCACGTGCTGCGCCGCACCCTGGCGAAGGCCGCGGACATGGGGTTCACCTTCTACACCCACCCCGAGATCGAGTTCTTCCTGCTCAAGGACCTACCCACGAACGGGCAGCCGCCGGAGCCCGCCGACACCGGGGGCTACTTCGACCTGTCCACGCACAACGTGGCCCACGACTTCCGCCGGGAGGCGGTGTTCGCGCTCGAGGCCATGGGCATCTCGGTGGAGTTCAGCCACCACGAGGTCGCGCCCGGCCAGCAGGAGATCGACCTGCGCTACGCCGACGCCCTGTCGATGGCCGACAACATCATGACGCTGCGGCACGTCGTCCGGGAGGTGGCACTCGCCCAGGGCGTGCACGCCACGTTCATGCCCAAGCCGTTCACCGAGCTGGCCGGCTCGGCGATGCACACCCACCTGTCGCTGTTCGAGGGCGACCGCAACGCCTTCCACGACGGCGCGGACCCGATGCGGCTGTCCACCACCGGCAAGCAGTTCATCGCGGGGCTGCTCGCCCACGCCCGCGAGTTCACGGCGGTCACCAACCAGACGGTGAACTCCTACCGGCGGCTGCTGGCCGGTACCGAGGCGCCGACGGCGGCCACCTGGGGCCGGGCCAACCGGTCGGCCCTGGTGCGGCTGCCCTCCTACAAGCCCAGCAAGGCGCAGTCGGCCCGGGTCGAGGTCCGCTCGCCGGACTCGGCCTGCAACCCCTACCTGACCTACGCCGTCCTGCTCGCCGCCGGCCTGCGGGGGATCGAGAAGGGGTACGAGCTGCCGCCCGAGGCCGAGGACGACGTCTGGTCGCTCACCGACACCGAGCGGCGCGCCGCCGGCTACGAGGACCTCCCGGTCTCCCTCGGCGAGGCGCTGACCGCCATGCAGGGCAGCGAGCTGGTCGCCGAGACCCTGGGCGAGCACGTCTTCGAGTTCTTCCTCCGCAACAAGTGGGAGGAGTTCAACTCCTACCGGCGCAACGTGACGCCCTTCGAGCTGCAGCGCTACCTGCCCGGGCTCTGAGCCGCGGCGGGGCGGCGCCGGCCGACGGCCGGGCGCCGCTCAGCCGGGCTGGTGGATGCCGACCAGCCCCGAGCCGATGCACAGGCCCATGGCCTCGGTCGCCCCGGAGAACTCGATGGCGGCGCCGGTGCCGGGCAGGCTGACGTAGACGGTGTGCGCGCCCTGCCGGATGGGGACCTCGGCGCTCTCGCCGCCGGGGAGGGCGACGCGGAGGGTGCCTGCGGCGGCTGAGGTGTAGCTGAGCTGCGCGGTCCACGGGTACTCGAAGAGCGTGCCGCCCAGCGGCAGCGAGGTCGGCGCGCCTCCCGGTACCGGCCAGCCGCAGCCTTCGACGGGACCCGGGGGCAGGACGATGCCCGGGACGACCTGGGCGGGCACCAGCCGGCCCTGCTCGTCGAGGATGCGGGACACGTAGGACGCGTCGGCGAACGGCGGCCGGTCCTCGACGGCGAGGAACATGCGGGACAGCCGGTTGTAGGGGGCGGCCACCGCCCACAGCACCTCGCCGGGCACGTCCTGGTCGAGCATCGGCTCGTCCCCGGCCGCGGCCAGCGAGGCCAGGGCGGTGTCCAGGTAGTCGCTGGTCGGCTCGTCCTGCCAGGCCCGGATGTAGGAGGTGGTGGAGAACGCCGAGCCGACCAGGTACGCCCCCGTCATCAGCAGCACGACGGCGGGGACGAGGAGACCGGCGGCTCCCCGCTCGGCGGCAGGGGCAGCAGCGCTGCTGCGGTGGTCCGGGTCGTCCACCGGCGGCGGTGCGGAGCCCCGGCGGGGGAGGGCGAACAGCACGCCCAGTGCCAGCGCGAAGACGACCGAATCGGTCGCGAAGTAGCGGTAGGTGAGCGCGAGGACGCCGCTGAACTCGGATCCGGCCCTGCCCAGGGACACCAGGACGGCGCCCACCGCGAAGACGGCCGCGAACAGCAGCCACACCAGGAGACCGGCACGACGTCGCCACGACGTCCAGAGCACCAGGACGGCGAGCACGACGGCGCTGACCGTGACCAGCACGTCCGGGGCCTGGGCCAGGGGTGCGCCGGAGAAGAGGATGCCCCAGTCCCAGGGGCCACCGGCGAGCCCGGGCACGAGGGTCCAGGCCAGGTCGCCGCTGAGCTGGAGCGCCTGGTCGAGGGTGGGGGGTGACTCCACGGCGTCGGCGGGGTCCACGGACAGGAACAGCCATGCCCAGCCGGCGAGCACCGCCAGGGACGGCAGCCACAGCGCGGCGCCGTCGCGCAGGGCCGAGCGCAGCGGTGCCCGGACGCCGTAGGCGTGGTGCAGCAGCCAGACCAGGGCACCGGCCAGGGCCGGCACGATGACGGCACGCTCGTAGAAGGCCAGGGCGAGGACCAGTGCCAGCGTGCCCGTGACGGCGTACCGCTTCTTCCCGGTGCGGACCAGGCGCAGGGCGTCGGCGGCGTACCACGCCAGGCCGATCTGGAGCGGGACGGCGTTCATGGCCGCGGCCCACCAGGTGAACGCCCCCAGGCCCAGCGGGGAGAAGAGGTAGACCGCCAGGGGGATCAGCACCGCCGGTCGATCGCCCATGATCGTCCGGAGCAGGCGCAGCACCGCGTACGAGGCCAGCAGCTGCAGCACGAGCAGGACGACGGTGACCGCGGTCCAGTCGAGCGGGAAGAGCCGGGCCAGCGTGCCGGAGAGCAGCAGCGCCGCCGGCATGAAGTGGCCGTCGTGGCTCTCCATCAGGTAGTCGGCCGAGAACAGCGGGAACTCGTTGGCCAGGGTTCCGTACTCGAAGTCGTCGCCGTAGAAGTTGCGCTGGTCCAGGACCCACAGCCGCACCGCCAGCTGGACGGCGATGAGCACCCAGGCGGCGAGCAGCACGTGCCGGCGCCAGGGCGAGCCTGCGGCCGCGGGCGCGGCGAACCCGGAGGACGACCCCCGGGAAGCCGGGCGGTCCTCCACGTCGACCTCTGCTGGGTGGGCCACGGCGTCTCCGATCGATGAGGCCGGGCGAGTCTAGAGGCCCGCCACGTCGCCGGCCGCGACCCTCGCCGGAGGGACGCGGTCGCGGGCCGGCCCGTCCCACTAACCTCAGCGGCGTGCCCGACCGCCCCGCACGTCTGCTCGTCGTCGTCCCGAGCGAGACCGACCCGCCCGCCCGGCTGGGCGGGTGGCTGGCCGACGCGGGGCTGACCCTCGAC
>Ga0210040_10003909_pt1 | contig 19822 bp, 22 predicted proteins | sample CryGeyCG12114_NA_FD_185462 | JGI IMG/M metagenome (GOLD analysis project Ga0210040, IMG submission 185462) | Groundwater microbial communities from aquifer - Crystal Geyser CG19_WC_8/21/14_NA (SPAdes) (version 2) | ecosystem: Environmental > Aquatic > Deep subsurface > Groundwater | place: USA... | reverse complement strand
TTCGATTACAACGTTCCATTTTTTGCGGAAGGCAAGGGCCGATGGCTGGACAAAGTAGAGAAATACTCGTTTATCAGCCGGTGCGTGTTGGGAGCGAGTGCAGGATGGGGCAATGGCCCTGTTCCAGGAAACGACAGTTCGTACCGTATTGCACGAAATTGCGAATCCATAGTCGATTTGTTAAAAGCAGCGTTTAGTGAAGGAGGTAAATATAACCTGGAACCGCGCAGTACGGTTATTTTGGAGGTGCAGGATACCTTCCGGTACGTAGTGCCAAAAGACTCTAAAGATTGGGATAGATGGTATGTTCAAAATAGCTACAGTTATAATATCAAGGTGCCAATAAAACAAGCGGCAACAGTTTACAATGCTATGCAGGGGGATTTGATGCAGTTCTTTAATTTGACTGCTACCATTGAAAAGCGTAAGATACCTTGTATGGTTTTAATACGAACGGATAGGCAGGATAAATTACGAACAAAGGGCGGTGAGGCTTTTTCCAACCTGCTAATGGATTCAGAAAACCCGGTAAAGCAGATACGGAATATGCCTTTTTCTGAATTGAGCATCATCCTTCGGATACGCTTCGAAAATCCGGCAGTTTCAAAACCTTTTGTTGATGCCACCGGTTATAAAGGAAACATTGATCTGCAGTTCGATGCCGAAACGTGGCAGGATTTCAATGTGCCGGAGCTTCGGATAGCACTTCAAAAGTACGGACTGGATTTAATTGAAAAAGAATGGATTACAGATATATTGGTAATCCGGGAAAAACCATAAGAAAAGCCGGACCTGGAAAAGGTCCGGCTGTCATGAAGTGCCCATGGGAGCCTTTAAGGCTTTTTAATCCGATCAGCCGGACTGCTTATCTGGCTGCTTTGAACACCCGCGCTTGGAGTGCTAGGATTGTTTAGCTGCGTTGATTGAAACGCCCGGCGGCAATCTGTTCCGACTTCTTGATTACAACCTGTGACTTTCGCTGCATCGTGCTCCATCAAACCAATGTACGATCCTAAGGTATTGGTAGAAGCATTATAGCTGAACCAGTACAAGGTTGCAGTCGGAGCCTTGCTGTCCAGAGGCTTGTAGGTAAAGGCACTGGCTCCTAAAGCAAGTATAAGAGCCAATACAGGAAAAGTGATTTTAAACCGTTTCATAATTAGTACTGCTTTTATAGGTAAAAAGCAGCGAAAAACATTTATTGAATAATAAGTGCTTACTCTTTTCTACAGGTTTTCAGCGACGCCTGCTTATAAGAAGTTTTATGTTTTATGCAATACAAGCCTACAAGATTTATCCCGATAAAAGCGATATTGAAAATGAGGTGTTCTGGCCAGCTTAAATTATTAAGCAACCCTCCGCAACTACAGGGTACATTGGCTTCAAAAAGCAAAAGAAATATAATATAACCTGTAAAAAGGTTTAACAACATCAGGGAGATATATAACCCCAGCCATTGAGCTGATGGAAAAAGTAAGAAGATGCTGGTAACCATTTCAGTTAGTGGAACGCCAACGGATACAAGCGGGGTAAACGACGTTCCAAAAACGGAGTGTTGTAATTGTTGGTAAAATTGTTCATAGGTAAGAAGCTTGGTTATGGCAGCATACACCCATAGTCCGGTTAAGATTGCGCAAATGATTTCTACAAGTGAGTACCGTTTCATGCTGTATTTGATTTTTGGTCAGCAATCAAACAAATTAAAAGTTGGATACGAATGATAGGGCGAAGGGTTCAAGTAAGCATCTTCAAAACACCGTGTAAACCTCAAAAATTAAGTCACCACAAAGATGAATTTAGGCTTGTGTATAAACAAAAGAGATGGGTTAGAAAAGAACACGTAAAGGTTCGAAAAAGCATTGGCAAAAGATTACACTGGCGTAGAACTTAAAGTTTGCGTAAAGAACCGGGAGTTTGATGATAAAACTTTTTAAATGCTGTAAGAAAGTATTTCTGATTAGAATATCCGGCCAAGCTGGCAATAGCCTTTATGGGCAAATCTGTATTCAAAAGGAGGTTCTTTGCTTTTTCCATACGCCCTGAAAGAATATACTGATGTAAAGTGACGTGGTTTAATTGCTTAAATCCTGCCTTTAACTTATGCGTACTTAAGCTTACTTCACGGGCAAGTATTGTGCTGTTTAACTCTTTTTCCAAATGAGTTAAAATATAGGTCTGCGCCTGTTGGATTCGTTGCTTGTCCAATATAGTTAGATGTACAATAGAAGTTCCACGCCGCATGAGCCATAATTTTAGGTGATTATTGGTTTATCATAGATTAACTGTGACAATAGCTCTTAAGACATGATTTAAAAGCAAGAATTTTATTGACGGCTTTTTGGGAATAGTAACTGCTTTCTGATGTTTCATCAGAAAGCATAGAACAAACCGCAAGGATAAAAATTGTAGCGTTTGTTACGGTGTGGAATGAAAGAAGTGCGTACAGATGACCCTAATGCAAGTAAATAAAAAGAAAAATTCGGTATTAGGGTGCTTTTACCTGTTCCAGGTGGAATTAATACCTATGCGGATAGTTAGGTTCATGGATTGGTAGGCTAAGATAATTCAGTTAACAAAGGTTATTTTTAACGGCATAAACAATGATGCCTGCCATATTCCGGCAGCCAATTTTTTCCTGTATGCGTTCACGCTGATGTTCTACAGTACGTGTGCTTAAATTCAGGAAACCAGCTATTTCTTTAGAGCCGTATTCCTGACAAATAAAGGCTACAATCTGCTTTTCCCGCTCTGAAAGCTGTATCTTATGTTTAACCTCAAATGAACCGGCCTTACACTGCGCAATTAAGTTTGAGATTTTAAAGGCAGTGCCCGCACTGATGTAATTGCCGCCCGCAAGCACAACCTTGATAGCATCTCTTACCTCCGCACGTGTTGTGTTTTTTAAAAGATAGCCTTTTGCGCCTGCCTCAATCATATCAACGATATAGTGTTCGTTGCCAAACATGCTAAGAGCAATTATTGGTAGATGAGGATGGGTTTGTTGCAATTGACTACAGGCTTCAATACCATCTTTCACGGGCATCTGAATATCTGAAATCACAAGGTCAGCTTCAGACTTAAGCACAGCCTGAAGCAATTCTTGGCCGTTAGCTGCTTCAGCGACGACTTCCAAGTCTTTCTCCTCTGTTTCCAGAAGGTATCTGAATCCTTTTCGAAACAGCTCCTGATCGTCAGCCAGTATGATTTTCGTTTTATTCATCTGCTTTTATTTAAAGGGATAATAAAAAGGAGAAATGTTCCTAGCCCAGGTTTCGTTTTAACATGCATTTGTCCTTCTAATACTTCAGTGCGGCTTTTCAGGCTCATAAGTCCGACACCATTTTTTTGGTTTAGAGCCTGGTGTTGATCATACCCGATACCATTATCCTGACATACAACAAACAATTGTTGTTCCTGCTCTTTTATCTGTATAATGATCTCTGTACAATGTGAATGCTTTAAGGCATTGTGTACACCTTCTTGTATAATTCGATAAATATTAATACTTAAATCGCTAGGCAACTCAGAATAAACTTTATGCTGGAAACGTATAGAAACAGATGCGGCCTGGCTTGCGTCTTCAGCAAAATCCCTAATGGCAGCTATTAGTCCTTTTTTAATCAGCAACGTTGGCGTAAGATTTCCAGCAATTTCACGAATTCGGTTTATGACATCATCTACGCTGTTGCTGACCAAACGGGATTGCTCCTGTCGTTCCTGTTTATCAGATGCCGGATTGTCCACGTAAAATTTAATTACTGAAAGCATTGGGCCTAACTCATCATGGAGGTCTTTTGCCATTCGGGTACGCTCCTTTTCAAGCGTGGTAATCTCTGCCCGAATGCTCTTTCGGTATAAAGCTATATTGTTTCGTTGCTGCCGGATAATAGATATGGCAAAGTACAAAATTATTATACCCAGAATAAGGCCGGCTGCTAAAACAGCAACGTAAATTGATGTTTCTTGGGCATCCATAATATTGCTAATGCATAAATTAAATTAGACAATACGTTTATGTAACATACAATTTCATAAATATGTGTCCTGAAAAGATAACTTTTATCCAATCCGTAAATCCAAAATATTTCAACAAGAGCGGAGAATGTATAAAAAAGTATCATGCCCATGCAAATTATGAATATGGAATTTTTTAGCAGGACATCCCTTTCAGTTGTAATCAATTTGTTTATCATAGCAATGCTTGCCAAGGTAATAATGAAGGCACGGAATATAATGAAATACGAGTTGAATACATGAATCGTGGAAAAGAAGAAAGTGAAAACAATCCAGAAAAGGAGAAGGATTAAGGTGATAACATAAAACATGAATGGGCGTTTCTCAAATAGCTGCCATTGATAAAACTGCCACATCAGTAGCATGGATTCCAACACTATAAAAATATTGGAATTGGCGGCATTAGGAACCCCCGCATAGACCAAGCTAATGCTAATCACTTCATTTAGAAGCCCCAACCAGATAAGAACCACAAAAGGGTAAAAGTCCGGCTCGATTTTTCTGAATCGAGCCAGTCCAATTACAGCCGTTATCCCGACGGAGAGACTGAGTATAGACGCAAGCGCGAAGTTCATAGATACTCTTGTTTATCTAAGGATTCAGCGATGACTTTGGCGGACAATCACTTGGACAACGAATGCCCAACTCAACAATGCCGGTATCTGAATCTGTCAAGTTTAATGTATCGAATGTCGCAGGGGCAGCAGGCAGTATATCCCGGTTTCCCGAATCTACACCTACTAGTATAGCATGTATCTGATCGTTGTCTTGCATGCCGTAATAGATACGGATGCCGGTGCAGTCGTTTTGCGCCAAAAGTGCCTCAACAGCAGTCCGGTCGAAAGTTTCTGATACGGGATTGATGTTCTTTCCCTTGAACGCATCCAACAGCAGTGCCTCCTTGCGATTGCGGTAATGGGTAGTCATACTCACGGCTTTCTCTAGTGAAATGAAATGATTCATAACAATGTATTTTGGTGAAAACGTGAAAATGGCATTTTATCAAAACAAATGGTATAGGTATATATACCCTTAGACGTAAGGGATATATACTGATACAACGCTATATAATTTTTAGCCATTTTTGTTTTAGGAATTCAAAACAGCATAATTGCGGTGTAAATCAATATCTGTATCGAAAAATGTACCAACAGTCATTGGATGGAAGCGCGCACAAAGACTTTAATATATGGAATGCCTAATTTATTTTTTGGATACGATATATCCCATTTCAAGTGAATTGAAACAGTATTTATTTCAGCATTTGAAAGTGCACATGGTTTTGAAAAGGCAGTATTTATTGAGGGCAGGTCACGTGTGTCGAAACATTTACTTTATTAAAAATGGGCTGGTGCGCTGTTTTTATTTAAAAGGCGATGTTGAGGTTTCCTCTTGGTTTATGAAAGAAGGCGATGTGATTATAAGTGTTGAAAGTTTTTTTGGTCAGTTAAACAGTTATGAATCCATTCAGGCACTGGAAGATTGTGAGTTGCATGGAATTGAGTACAATCAATTACAGTTTTTATACCGTACGTTCCCCGAATTTAATTTTATAGGCAGAGTGCTTACAGAGAAGTATTACTGTAAAAGTGAGCAACGCTTATATGCCATGCGGATGATGCGAGCACGAGAACGTTATGAACATCTCTTGGAAAACCACCCGGAACTGATCCTGCGTGTGCCTGCCAAATACATCGCTTCGTATCTCGGTATTACCGAACAGCATTTTAGTGCTATCAAGGCAAAGAAGCTGATTTCTTAAGGTTTCTTAATTCAGATCACTTTTTTGCAATACTATTTTTATAATAACAAAACAACGTACATGAAACACCTCATTACAACTTTTATTATTTGCCTTTGTATAATCGCCTGTAAAAAGGAAGTGGCGCGTACCAGTGGTAAGGAAGCTTACCTCGAAAACGTAAAATCTGCTTTGAAAGACAGCATGGGCGTTACGATGGCAAACAGTTTGGATTTCTCAAAGGTTATACTTTCTGAAGTGGACAGCATAAATCTGCACTTTTTAAACATTCCGCTTCGGGATAGCCATACGGGCAGCTTTGTACTGGTGCAAACGGATAAGTGGGGAACGATCCTGAAGGGCCGGTTGGTTGCTTTGAAAAGGGAAAGCGCCGGCGCTACAACAGCAACAAACCCTCCGGGGTATCATGGCAACATAACCATCCGTACCCTAAAGGGGGAGCTACTCGTTGAATCCGCCATCGTGGAAGGCAGCATTCTTGCTTTCCATCAACGGAATAGCGGTAATAGACAAGGGCAATTATCCCAGGCGCAACTAGTGCAACCAGATAATACCATGCTGCCGGAAGTAATTGTAATCGGGTATCGGGAATCTGGTGGTGGTATTTCATACAGTGACTGGATGAGCCTGCAAAGTATGTTTGGAAGTGGTGGAGGAGGATCAGCCGGTTATTACAGTCCGGTGAGTGGCTCCGATGGTGGCTCGAGCGGTTACGGAGCTGGCGGTGGGGGCGGTGGTGGCTCTGTTACGCAAGTACCTCCAATTTCAATCGATTTTGAAGGTCAGGTCAACAACCCGGCCATTGATATTGAGGCTTACTTTAAATGTTTCGCTACGATTCCGGATGTCGGAGCCGTTTGCTCTATTGAGATTCTAACAGACATTCCAGTCGATAAGGATCCTAATAAACTGTTTAATTGGGAAACAGAATCGCCGGGACATACCTTCCTACAAATAAAGAAAAGCAATGGAGGCCAAACAGTTATGCAAAATATTGGTTTCTATCCAAGAACCAATTGGAAAACGATTCTGACACCGGCACCCGTTAATGGAAAGTTTGTGGACAACGGTGGTCATGAGTTCAATGCGTCTTTTCTGATGAACATCACTCCGGCCCAATTGCAATCTGCTTTAGCACATATCGCATACTTGTCCAAATTTATAAAATACGATATTGATGAATACAACTGTACGGATTTTGCTTTAGAAGTGTTCAATTACGCATGCAATCCGTCTAAGCAGCTGGAAATACCAAAGTATGATATACCGGGTGGCATGGCTCCCTATGGAACGAGCACGCCACAAGGACTGTACAACAAATTAAAAACTATGAAGGAAGGGGGCAATGCAGGTGCGTCAAATATTTCAATGCCCGGATATAAAGGCTGGGTTGCAGGCAGCCACGGTGCATGCAATTGATAAAATATAAGGTATGAAAGCGATAAAACTTATAGGACATCCCGTAATATTAATAAGCATATTCTTATTGCTGGTTATTGAGGGTGATGCCTTCGGAGGAATTTATTTGTTATACTTGTTACTTGCATTACCGCATGGTGCACCGTACGCAATTATTGCATTGCTTGGCCTTATCGGAGTATTCATCGGCTATAAAGTACCCGGAGATAAATGTTATCCTACCAAGCTGGTAATGCGTTTTGTTGGATTAGTTTTTATGTTGTTATCCCTCATCTTGTTTTTTGCGAAGGGCAATAAAAATGCAACGTTTGAAGAGCCAATACCGCTGCTTTCATTTGTATTATTTGCAACAAGCGCTCTATGTTTTCTAACCAGAACATTCAGTTTACGATCTTATTCAGATCATAATAAAAACCAGAATTTAAATACTGTTGCCTGAATTAAAGATTTTTGGTATGATCTAGTTCCTCTTATTTCTTTTGGTGCGTTTGAAAATCGTGATGTATGGTAAGCAATAGCAGCCGGCAGGATTGCTGGATTTTCCTTGTCCTTGCCGACCCCCTGTATTATGCGCTGAGACCTCTGCGACAGTTTCGTAAAACGCCCTTGCAATGGGCTGGACGCTGGTTTGCACTACCCGGTGGGGACAGGACGGCTCCTACCGAAAAACTAACATCCGGTTTGTTTGCCAATAAGGTCCCGACAACAGCTAATAAAAGATATGGACCTAATTATATCCTGATGGTCAGCACGGTATTCAATGGGACACATGCGTTCTTTCAAAACTTTGCTACTGCAATACCGACAAAAGTTGCCGCTGCACAGTGGACTGGAAGGCGATCATCGAAAAGCAACCAGTCGTCAGGGGCCAGGTACCAACACGACTTGAATTATCTTATTATTTTTAGCACAACACGACGGCTCTCTACGTAAGAGAGAATGAAAGCGGTATCCGTATTCAAAAGACAACATACGAGCCAATCCCAATCCTCTATCCAAACGAAAGAGCCACAAAGAGCTAGTAAATTTAAGTTCCAGCACTGCCAGAACAATGCTCTTGTAAAACATGCAGGACGGATCGTCATTTTATTTTAAATCCATACGTTTATGAATGTCAGCCTTGTAAAACCGTTAATGACCCTTCGGGAAGAAAGGGCTGCCTCCACGGAAAGCAATGAAGAATCATCCGGTATTGCCGACTTCTTTTTTCGGTGGGACCGGTTGCTCCACACAATAGCGAACGCTCACGTGCATCCGGATAGCTTCAATATACAGGCGGAACTGCCGGCTGCCCACCGGGCATTTGAGCACGAAATGGAGCAGGTGAAAGCTAGTATTATGCGGCAAGTTGTCACTGCCCGCACGAAAGCCGAAAAGGAATTGCTGATTCATGCAACACAAGGCTTGCTCATTCACTTATTGAATAAACTGCCCCAATGCAGCCACACAAAAGAAATTGCTGACGTTTTGTCTTCGTTTTATGCGGCGCTACAACATGAACTGCAAGGTTTACTGAACTTTTTGAAAAACCTCTTTGAACCTTACTTTAACGGGCAGGCACGCGTTCCCCTTTGTCTGATAGCGGAAAACATTGACTCCATACGAAGCGCCTTTGAAAATTTACCCCTGCTGTCTGGGGCGCCAGACAGCACCGCTGCATCGATACCGCAATTGCTGGTACAGCATTTGGAAAGCCTTTCTCCAGAAGGAAGTGATCCGCTTAGTTTTTACGACCTGTGGTATTATAAAACGTTGCTTCGGGAATTGCAGGCACTCGGCGAAGGCCCGGCCGAACAAGCCGTACGGGAAGTGCTATATTTCCTGAACTATAATGAAACCGCTTTTGTTGGGTACGAATGCCACCGGCTCTGGGAATTGCTGAAACGCGCCGACAGCACCAAACACAAAATTGGATTGCTCCGGCAGGAACAGAAACGAATAAATCAATTACCCCAAAAATTAAATTGCCGATTTACAGAGACCCTGCCTTCTCTAAAAGAACAAATAAACACCTGGATCAATGAAGAAATAAACTACCTGGAAAGCGGCGATGCACTGCTGGTTCCCGAAAGCGAAGCGGCAGCGTATCCCCATAAAATTCATACGTCCCTATCAGTAGCAAAATTGGCACTGCTTCTCCGGCTGCTGGTGCTTGATAAAATTATCATCAACCGCGCCGTATCGCCTATGTTACGTATTGCAGCGGGGGTGTTTACAACCCTGCAAAAAGATGAGATCTCGTTTGGCAGTCTTGAAACGAAGTACCATGCACCGGACAAGACAACCATCATTGCCGTACGGGACCTATTGTTTAAGTGGATCAATATTCTGGGCCGCTTATAACAGATCCCCAGAAGTTAATTATGGAGTGAGCCGGCATAACGCATTTTATTGGGTGCGTTTCTCTAAGTGATTAGGTATCCAGCTGCTTTGCACCCCTGCTTTCAGCAGCATACGTAAAACGAATTATTGGCAATAGTGATCGTAGTGCAAAAAGCAGAAAGGCGGACCGGGTGAAATTTTAACAGGCTTTTTTCAGCACGTATAAGCAATTGCAAGTCTTTTACAGTGATGTTATGTATATGTGTCTCCAGCGGCGGACTGGTAATAACGTTCTAATGACCAAGACTTGAACGGGAGCTGACAGGTAGTTCCGCTATTTTATACTGACCAAGGCGAAATTAAAAACGTATTAATTTGTTTTCCCAGAAATAAAAAACCTGCCATAAAGCAGGTTCGATTCCTATGGTTATAGTTGTGCTAAGCGGACTTTAGCAGCTTCATAAACGTATCAGCCTGCTTTTTTGTTTTGATGATTTTGTGCAATGAGGACCCGTTGCGTAAAGTCGGCCTGGATTTAATACCCCCTTCTTTCGCTTTTTTACCGAGTTCCTCTAATTTTCTCTTTACGGCTTCATCCATGCTATGAAGTTACGTATTATCACCCAATTTTCACTAAAACAGCAACTCAAGAAACTGTTATCTACTATTTGATCTTGAATATAAAATAGTTATACATCTGCTCCGGCCACTCATTCGTTTTAACAATCCTGTCCGGATGAACGAATACATCTTCAAAATCAAAAGGATTCTGGTATTGCCGCTTGCCAAAACGGGTAATCCGCACATAGTATTTAAGCCCGAATATTTCAAAAAACTGATTCAGGTACTCGAAGTTCCGCTGTAGGAACCGCCAGTAATAATAAGCCCGCAAGTTATCAGAGCCATCAATACCCAGGTACTGCTCGGGATTATTGTTCAGGTAATTTAATGCACTAAGCAGAATGGTTGAAAACACCCTGGAGTAATCCGTATGCGGCAGTTCGGCCTTGTCATCAATGTGACCTTTTGCGTTTATCGGGCCAAAAGCCAGATTGAAAACGTTCGGAAGTAGTTCGTGTGCCTCATTGCTGATTTCAACCTTCAACGGAATGGCATGGCCATTTTGAAGTTGCGATTTAAAGGTGAGTATCTTTAGATCTTCGCTAACATCCGCAATATCGTAGGTATTCGTAAAGTCGATCTTTACACCAATGGCCATTCCGCTTCTTTAAGGCCCAAAATTAAGCATAACCGATTAACAAGAGTATAAGGGGCCAGAACCTATCATGGGATAAGGTACACCCTATCAAAACTTTTTCAAAACCTCATGTGTGCAAGGCATAACCAATAGCTGGTTGATTGCGCCATCTTTTTATATTATCTTGAGCACAACAATAAGCGCTTCAATGAAAGAAATAAAAGGAGACACGGAGCTGCCGATTAATTTGGACGTACTCAAGCAAGCGGCTCTTGTTTACCGCTTCCTAAACCATAAACTGCGGCAGGACATCATGCAGTTGATTCAGCGAAAAGTGAAAATAGTTGTTACCGAGATTTACACAAAACTGAAACTAGAACAATCTGTTGCTTCGCAACATTTGGCCATACTGAGAAATGCAGGCTTTGTAAAAGCGGAACAATACAGTAAACTTATTTATCAGCGCGTCTCCACTATAGTGCATGATAAAATTTCGCTTAAGCACATCTTTACTTTTTCTGCCGCAATAACTCAAACGTGAGTTGCGGCTCAGTTTGGGGATAAAAAGTTAAACCTGCCCTCAGTAGAAGATTAAACTGAGACATACATAGGTGAGACCCATTTTCCCGTTTCCAATAAAACTTATTCAACTTGCGGCTCATCGCGTTAAATAGGAGAATTTAGCATTTTGCCTCTTGTTTCTAAAAAAATCTTTTTTGGGGCGTTCCTATGGGCCTATCTATCTGCCGCAATCTTTTGCCTCCATACCACTGGGCCGGCGCCAAAAGGATTTCCACTGCTATCCTTGGCACTGAGTATTCAATATCAATGTTGTTATGTGGCAAAGCCCTAATTTCAGTTGGATACATCGTCATTTCTGATACCCCTTTTATTTTTCTTGACTGCTTCTTTTAGCTTTCCAAAACGATAGTTTACACTAAAGCCAAAGGATCTGTAGTAAGTCTGTGTGCTGCTTATTTGCATGAAGTCAGGACCAAAAATTTCTTCATGGCCTTGCCTGTACTTTGTGAAAGGATTGCTTAAAGTAGCTGAAAATGTGAGATTACTCTTAACAAGCTCTTTCTGTATACTAAAAGAAGAACTGGTGAATCCATTGGTTTTTCCTTGTATGCTTGATACCCCGCCACTATTCACCGTTACATCTGCATTAAGGCGCCATCCTTTATCAAAGCGGTACCCGCTTGATATATTCAAGTATTCCATCAGCCCTTCATTTTTTATTAATACACCATTTACCATAATCTTAGCCAATACATACCTTATATCGCTATTTAACCGTACGTTCCACTTCTCAGTTATGGGATAACTCATATAGATATTTGTTTTCAGTACCCTAGCTTTACCTATATTCTCAAATGTTGTACGGGTAATGTTTGTTGCAGAATCATAAGCTGTCACTGGCCCAATCAGACCATTGGAACTGATATAACCTAAAGCAATATTGAGGGATGCTTTTTTCGATTTATTGTAGCTTATTTGAATAAGGTTGCTATAAGCCGGTTTGAGGTTTGGATTACCTGCCAGCTCAAAGTTCGGATTTGAACGGTCTACAAAAGGATTGAGTTGATTTATCCCAGGCCGCTGAATTCTGTTTGTAAAGGCCAATGTGAGGCTGCTCTTATCTTTGAACTTGCGGTTAATAACAGCAGATGGAATGATACTTAAATATTTTTGCTCTACTAAAGTAGCAGTGGAAATAAAATCGGCATCAATGCTGGTTTGCTCAATGCGAACTCCTCCTTTAAATCCCCAGCTTTCCAGATTGTACTGGTACGTATTGTAAGCTGCAAATACATTCTGGTAGTTATGATATAAATTGGTGCGGGCAGGATCCAATTCAAATTTCCCATTGGATGAATCAAAAGAACGGTATTGAAAATCACTTTTGTTCGTTCTTAGAATACTTTTTATACCCCCTTCGATATTCAACTTATCTACACGCTGTACATAATCAAGTTGCAATGTATGCTCCGAAGCAATTCCATTATTAGTTTGGTTGTAATCCGGATTCGCATAATTTATGGGGTTTGATACATTCAGGTCATTATACTGATCATTAGTATAGCCGAAATAGCGATAGGAAAAAGTCAGCAACTGCTCTTTACTGGACTTAAAACCTAATTGATAGTTCAATGAGGCATCCACGCCATAGCCATTCCCTTTACCGCTATTTGTCAGGTTATATTGTTGCAAAACACGGCTATTTCCATAAAGAAGCGCATTTTGATTACTTATACCATGAGTTCTGCTGCTATTTACATTGAATTGCGCCGATATAAGGTTAAGGCTGTCAACATCGTAACTTAGCTCAGCACTTATATATGCACTTTTACTATCGGATTCCTTGGCGCTATACTGATCTAAGTTGGTCGCCGTATTGCCCTTAGCCGTCCTGCTGATTGAATTTTTCGCTTTGGGTGATTGATACTGGCTGGAACCGCCCAAAACAGACATGCCGAACTTTCCTTGTTTGAAAGCAAAGGAGACACCTGCACCTGGGCCGCCCACCTGAAACTTATGGGACAAATTTATAGTACCATTATAGCCATTGTCAGCCTTTTTATTTGTGATGATATTGATAATCCCGGCTAACCCTTCAGCATCGTATTTTGAGGAAGGATTTGTGATCACTTCGATGCTTTTTATGGTTGAGGCAGGCATACTCCGCAATAAATCTTTTGCATTCCATTCAATCATGGAAGACGGCTTTCCGTTTATCAGTATTTTATAATTGGAGCTTCCATTCAGCAGAACGTTTCCATCCCCGTCCAGAGACAAAAAAGGAACTTTTCGCATCATTTCCAAAACGTTACTGGCTTTGCTTTCCGGATCGGCCTGAAAATCATAGGTAACGCGGTCAATTTCCTGTTTTATTATTGGCTTCCTTGCCGTAACCACGACTTCACCTAACATGTTTACTCTGTTACTGATATAGATGATTCCCAGGTGCGTGCTATTCTTAGTGCTGTCTGTATAATCAACGGGTATTGTTTTAGAGTTATAACCAACTGCCACAATTTGCAATTGATATTTCAGAGGCTTGAGTCCGGTAAACAAGAATGATCCATCCGCTTTTGTGAGACTTGTCTTTACGATGGTGTCTGATTCTGGCCTTAATTGTACCGTTAGAAGTTCCAGTGGTTTTTTTGTAAGGGAATCAGCAATAGTTCCATAAATCTTATGTTCGCTTAGCTGTGTTTGTGCATTAACCCTATTGCTAAAGAAGATTATAGTGGCAACAATCAGGTGTAAGTAAATATTTCTGGTTAGGGGCATCATTTTGTTTCTTTTAGCGTCTGGTTACACGATTGGTTGCAAATATGGAAAGGGTACCTAGCTGTTTGAAATTTATGTGTCGTACATTGAAAAGAAGATGACGGAACAGTAGTTTTAACTGACGAATCAACTGGTAAGCTTATAAGGGTTTTCTGTCCTCAATTCTTGATTGTTCGTCATGTAATAGTAGCTGTATTAGGCAGGTTGCACATATTTGCAGGTAATGCTGTACGCAAGCAAAAAACATTTATGGAAAAAATAGATCACAGACGCATAAAAAAGAAGTCTGATATAAGAAGCTATCTTCTGATTTGCGCCTTTGGGTGCATCCCGGTCTATTGGGCTGCTTTATTTTATATAGAAGCAGTGACAGGCAGGGAAGATGAGCCCTTGGCGTTTGCAGCGGGCGTTTGCTTTTTTGGCTTTTTTTATATCGGTTGGTGTTTACCCCGGTTGTGGGTTCCCAAAGACAAAAATATATTGAATCATCTATTTTTTGTTCTTTCCATCATTATAGCAGCAAGTGTCATTTTTCTATTTGCTCATGCTGATTTTCCACTTCACTCGATGCCCGCAATTAATTTATTATTGTTCTGGTTGCCTTTTATTCTTCTTTCTATGGCAGTCGGCGCTTTAGTCAACTTTGTCCGTGTATCCATAAAGGCTCAATTACAGCAGGCCGATATAAGTACTGCACAAAGCCGGAGCGAGCTGCAAGTTTTGCAATCTCAGTTAAGTCCACATTTCTTGTTCAATACACTCAACAACTTGTACGGGCTTTCTATTTCACAGCATGAGAAAATTCCAGCACTGCTGTTGAAACTCTCGGATTTGCTTCGGTATGCTGTTTATGATGCAAAGGAACTTTTTGTGCCTTTGAAAAATGAGCTAACCTATATCAATAACTATATTGACTTTGAAAAAATACGCATTGGTGACCGGCTCCGTTTAACCACGTATATTGAGCCCGTATCGAATGATCAAATCAAGATTGCCCCGATGCTGCTTATTGTATTCATTGAAAATGCATTTAAGCACTCTAAGAATACAATAGAAAAAGAAGTATTCATTGATATTGGACTAAAGACCTGGAGCGATTCAATTCTGTTTTCCGTGAAAAATTCATATGATGACAAAAAGGAGGAAAGCGATGTGTTAGGTAAAGACAGCGGAATTGGTCTTGCAAACGTAGAGAAAAGGCTTCAATTACTATACGCTGGTGAATACGATTTAAAGGTGGAGGATAAAGAGGGCTTCTATAGTGTAATGTTGCAATTAAAAGTGAAGTAATATGGACAAAGTCGATTGCGTGATCGTAGATGATGAACCTATTGCAAGGGAGATCATACAAACCTATTGCACTCACCTGCCCATATTGAATGTAGCGGCTTCCTGTAGTAATGCACTTGAAGCAAAAGCAGTCTTGCAAAGTCAAAAGGTCGATATTATTTTTTTAGACATCAATATGCCGGTACTCAATGGTATTGCTTTTTTGAAAACCCTCAAAAATGGACCACAGGTTATATTTACGACAGCTTATAAGGAATATGCTGTTGATGCTTTTGACCTCTCGGTTTGTGATTACCTGCTCAAGCCGTTCTCGCTGGAACGCTTTATTGTGGCAGTTGATAAGGCCTTCGAAAGATTGCAGGCCCTACCAGTAGCAAATCCTGAACGGGCCGAAACAAGTAAAGAAGCATTCTTCTTCATAAAAGCGAATGGTAAAATCTATAAAGTCCTGCATGATGACATGCTATTTGCCGAAGCTAAAGGCAATTACACCAAAGTTGTAACAACCCAAAACACATTACTGCCTGTTATGGCCTTTTCAAGTTTCGAAGACCTGCTTCCTAAAACCTTATTTCTACGGGTACATCGCTCCTTCGTAATCAACAAATCCAAAATATCCCATATCGAGGGCAACCGGGTTTTCATTAATAGCAGCGAAATACCTGTTGGCAGCAACTACAAGGAAGATTTTTTGAAAGCGTTGGGCCTTTGAGCTTGCAGGAAAGGAACAATCGTCTATTTCAATCTAACACGAATAACCTTTAATTAGCTTCAACCTATCGGGGCATGTTTTGTAATTTGGATTAAGCTTTCCTATGAAGCTTTCCTATACGCGGTCTTAGATACCTCTAAATGTACTATGCCTGTGATATTGACCACAGCAAAATCGTCAAAAAAGTTCAAATCAATATTACGTTTACTACAATCCTGCAATTAGTCAAAGCCTTTGAAGTGCCCTTCGTTTGATCTGTTCAAAGGCAATTTCGAGTAGTTTGTTCTGCTTATAATTTTCATGCTCAGTTATTTAGGAGCGGTAGTCCTACCTCGCTTACCCCGGTTGATGGCTCACTTGGATGTGTATTTGCAATGTTTTTAGCAAAGAGACAATTGAAATTTCTAAATCACAAATCCATTGTTTTATGCTGAGTTCAATCTCCTGGAGCCAATACTTTACGTTCATTAAGGCAGCCCTTCTTATTTATTATGCAACTGTTGCCGTTAAATATTTCAAGTGGGAGTTGCTCTCCCTTGCCGGAATACAGAAGGAAGAAGGTGGTCTGTTAAACAACGTAACTGTTCCAAAGTTTATACAAGAAAATGAAAGTGAAGACGGCGACGTTGCCGGCCCTGATATTTCACCTGTCATCCAAACTTTTCAAGATGAAATGGCCGCCTATGCTGAGGAAGCGGGCATCACAAACCCCGCTCGTGAAGAGGTCCTTGACTCTATTCGATCGATAGCAGCAAAGTATCCGGTTCTTGCTGAAGGTGAAAATGCATCCATACGCGACGAAATCATTCTTGAAGAAATAAATAACCACTTATCCATATCGCTAAGTCGCCAGGACTTGACAGCGTTACGGTAAGCCTTGCAAACGAACGATGCTCCGTTACGGCCTTAATGCAGGAAAACCAAGTGCGAAGGAATAGGCTCAAGACGGAGCATTTTTTTAACCATTAAACATCAATGTGTATGAAATGTGAGAAGGAAAAAAAAGGGGGTAAGTTAGGCCCGGTAAAAATGTTTTTGTTCGTGAGCTTATTAACAGCAATTTCTGCTAATGCACAAGACGGCAATGCCGGTATCAACCAGGCGAACCAGATGGTGCGAAGCTATTTTTCCACCGGCACGAACCTGATGTATGCCATTGGTGCTATTGTCGGATTGATTGGTGCCGTAAAAGTCTATCAAAAATGGAATGCCGGCGACCACGATACCGGGAAAGTTGCGGCCGCGTGGTTCGGAAGCTGCATCTTTTTGGTGATTGTCGTAACGGTGATCCGTTCCTTCTTTGGTCTTTAATTGCCCGTTTTACATAGATATGGGATTTTGAAAAAGTTGTCTTTATGCGTGAGAAATTAATTCGCAATTTGCTTCAATACATCAAGGAGAACAATCCCGAATTACTTCATCAAATGGAGAATGAAGCCGCTCTGATGCAATGGCTTTCTGATAAAGTAAAAGGTGTAATCACCCTAGCGGATCAGATGAAGAAAAAACGGCAGCCGGAATACATAATTGAAGAAGCCTGCATGGAAGAATTGACGAAAAGCCTAAGGCCCTCAAAGTTCAATTACATCCATCACATACTGGAAGAAGAATTTGAAGCGGATTACGTACGAATGACCCATTCCGGTGTGTTGCGCTTTGAAATCATCAATCTGATCCAGTGTTGCGGGTCCACGTTTGACGACCTGCGCTTTGCAGAGGAAAACGAAGACAACCGTTTTACCCGCTATGCCATAACCGGCGTAATCAAAGAATATCTGGAAGAGAACCGTGCGGAGGAAACCCGGAGCCATGCCCTACAACAGCCAGCAGAAATTCACCGATAATCTGAAAGCCTTACGGATTGCATTGGACTGGAAAGAAGGACAAAAACTTTCCGGTGCCGAAGCAGATGCGCTAAAGCGCTATGCAGGCTTTGGCGGGCTCAAAGTGGTGTTGTTCCCTGAAGGCTTGAAGGAAGAATGGGTAAAGCTGAATGCTTCTGATGAAGACTTGAGGCTTTACCCGCAGGTAATGGAACTGCACCAACTGCTGCGCAAGTTTTATTCAGAAGAAGAGCACAAAAAGGTGCTCCATTCCATTCGCAACAGCGTTCTTACGGCTTTTTACACGCCGGATGTGGTTCCGCAAACGCTGTTTGATACATTGAAGAAAAGCGGCATTCAGCCGACCTTTTTGTATGAACCAAGCAGTGGTGCCGGCGTTTTTGTAACCGAAGCAGCAAAGGCTTTTCCCGCACTCGAAAGGCTTACAGCCGTTGAAAAAGATTTGTTATCCGGACGGGTATTGACGGCCTTGGCATCTTCAATACCCGTTCCTGTTACGGTTCAGGTGAAAGGCTTCGAAGAAACGCCTAATGATGAAAACGGCGGCTACGATCTCATAGTAAGCAATATTCCATTTGGAAATTTCAAGGTGTATGATGAGACGCTTAAAAAGGCTAACCTAACGGACAAGATCCACAACTATTTTTTTGGAAAGGGCTTACAAAAAATTAAGGAAGGCGGCCTGCTGGCCTATATCACGAGCGATGCCTTTCTAAACAACCCATCCAACCATGCAGCACGGGAATACGTTTTTCAGAATTCGGATTTCATCAGCTTAAATGTGCTGCCGGATAACCTGATGAAGGACACTGGCAACACCGAAGCGCCGAGCCATCTCCTCATCGTACAAAAGAATACCGGTAAGGCCGTCTTATCAGAAGACGAACGGCTTTTGGTAAATACGGTTGAGCAGAGGAATGCGTTTGGCGAATATTACCTCAACCAGTATATCCTTCTCCATCCTAAACTAATCCTTGGCAATCAAATTTCCCCAGGCAAAAATCAGTACGGAAATGCGCACGAGAAGATTTGGCAGGCCGGAAACATCAACGACATCAAGTATGGGCTGGCAAAAACCATCAACGACGGCATTACACAACATTTCAAACAGGATGCGTTTCTGAATCCTGTTGTAAAGCAAGCCACACTGAAAGGCAGGCAGCTTACATATGTGCAGATGCCCGAAGCAAAAGGGGATAACGGTTCATTTCAGTTGGGCCTTTTTGACACTTCTCACGACCTTAGTAGCAATCGGGCTTCTGCATACATCAATAACCTCGATGCAACGATTGTACAACGCCAAACGGCCCGGCTTCTAAATATTGTACGGACAAAGGACAAGCCGGACCATGAAGCGTTTGCAATTATCACAGCCAAGTCCAATTCCATAAAGCAGTTTGTGTATAAACTGTATTCCAACACAGCGGAAGTCCGGTTTTCCGCAAACTGGATGAATGCGTCTGCGCTGCAAAACGAACTGGCCAAATTGCCCGAACGATTAAACGGTTTTAACCACAGTTTTTACAATGAGGGAGAGGGGCTCTTTTCTGTTTCCTTTCATAAAGATGCCGAAGAGGAAGTATTGAACAATGCAAACCCTTATCATAAAGAAGGGACGCTGGTGGTGCATAACGACCGGGTAGGATTTGTTTCATATTTACCGGGGCACAACGTCAGGCCTTTGTTTTTACCAAGCCTACAGGAGAAAAAAGACTTAGCATTTTACAAGCAATACACGGCCGTCCGGGATGGCTACCTATCCTTAACCGAAAGGGAAGCAACCGGGCAAGGAGACGTTTCCGATCTAAGAAAGAGCCTAAATGAAGCCTACGAAACGCTCATTAGAGGGTACGGGGTATTAAACGCTTCGATCAACAGGCAGCGCATTTTGAAGGATGAGGCATTCGGACAAATGATGTTAGCATCATTGGAACGAAAGGAAGGCGAACAATTTGTGAAGTCCG
>Ga0210040_10003908_pt1 | contig 19822 bp, 20 predicted proteins | sample CryGeyCG12114_NA_FD_185462 | JGI IMG/M metagenome (GOLD analysis project Ga0210040, IMG submission 185462) | Groundwater microbial communities from aquifer - Crystal Geyser CG19_WC_8/21/14_NA (SPAdes) (version 2) | ecosystem: Environmental > Aquatic > Deep subsurface > Groundwater | place: USA... | reverse complement strand
CGCTGTCGCTGGCGATCGGCTTTCCCGTCGCCTGGCAGTTGGCACGCGGCGACATGCGCTTTCGCGGCCTTGCCTATGGTCTTGTTCTGTCACCGCTGCTGGTCGGCATCGTCATCCGCTCCTATGGTTGGACGATCCTGCTCGGCAACAATGGGTTGATCAATCGCAGCCTGAACAGCCTTGGCGTGATCGATGGTCCGCTGCCGCTGATGTACAACACGCTCGGCATCGTCGTCGCCCTGGTGCACGTGTTCCTGCCCTTCATGATCCTGCCGGTCATGGCGGCAATCCAGAGCGTCGATCCTTCGCTTGAAGCGGCGGCCCGTTCGCTGGGGGCCAGCCGTGCCACGGCCTTTCGCCGCATCATCTTGCCGCTGTGCATGCCAGGCATCCAGGCCGGCTGCATTCTCGTGTTCGTGCTTTCGCTCAGCGCCTATGTCACACCCTCGCTGATCGGCGGCTTGCGGGTGAAGACCATGGCCGTCACCGTGGTGGACGCGCTGATCGACACGTTCCAGTGGCCGTGGGGTTCGGCACTTGCGTTGATGTTGGCTGCCACCGGCGCGATTTGCGTGTTGATCTTCGCGCGGGCAACCCGCATGACATGGAAGGCGCCGCGCCCATGAAGCGTCCCGTCCTTACGCTCTACTGCCTCTTGGTTTACGTCTTCCTGCTCGCGCCCATCGTGGTTGTGGTCGGCGCGTCTTTCAATGCCGGCAACTTCCTGACATTTCCGCCGCAGGGTCTGTCGCTACGCTGGTATGTGACCTTCTTCAACAACGAAGTCTTCATGCGCGCAATCCGCACCTCGCTGTGGGTCGCGGCGGTCACCACTGTCATTTCCGGCATCATCGGGACGATGGCCGCGATCTTTTACGTGCAGCATGCCGGCCGGTCGAAAGAATTGGTGCGCGTCGCAATGCTGGCACCGCTGCTGCTGCCGGAAGTGTTGACGGCAATCTCGTTGCTGTTCTTCGTTTATTCAGTCGGCATCGGAACTTCGACGATGTTCGGCATGGTGGTCGGCCATGTGCTCATCACTCTGCCGTTCGTCTTCATCAACGTGTCGGCGGCACTGGAAGGCTTCGATACATCCTGGGACATGGCAGCGCGTTCGCTGGGCGCCGGCCGGTGGACGCGGTTTCGGCGCATCATGCTGCCGCTGATCAAGTCCGGCGTCATCGGCGGCGCGCTGTTTGCCTTCATCATCTCCTTTGACATCTTCACTATATCGTTCTTGCTGAAGGGCATCGGCACGTCCACCTTGCCAATCCAACTCTTCGATTATCTCAGAACCAACTTCACGCCAGAAGCCGCAGCCGTATCGACGGTCTCAATCGTGCTGACGCTTGCCGTAGTCATCGTGTCGGAAAAGGTGCTGGGCCTGCGTATCCATCGGTTCTAGTATCGAGCCCGGCCCTGCGCACAGCTTCTCCCTGGCCGATATCATGCCAGTACCGCCATCTAGTAGCGCCTTCTGCAAACCACACTCTGAGACCTACCGCTTGGAGATCGTGTCATCCTGACAGTTCCTAGAGAATGTACTGCCCCTATAGCAATCGTTGACGACACCACTCTTTCGCGGTGACTGACAAGGTTTGGCAACACCGCTTCGCCGGATCAATGGCACTGAAGTCGTATGCGACACGATCTTCGGCCGTAGGCCGTCGCGCTTGGATAGTGGAAAGCGCCTTCTTGAAGAGCTGGAGTTCACCGGAACGCCGCTTTCAGGCTATGAATTTGTCGCTCACACGACACGCAGCTCGACCTTTCTGAAGCCCCGCGTGCGCCTTTTTGCACCGACAACGCGCCACGTGATGGCTGACGAGTTCCCGCTGATCAACCGCATCTTCGCCTGGGTGCTGGATGACGGCAAGATCGAGCAGACCGATCTCGTCTCGTTCCGCCCCGCGCAGATCATGTACAAGCCGAGCATCAGCCGCGATCAGGTCGATGACTACTGGCACCTGCGCAACGAAGGTAAGCTCGTTGACCCGGACGCCCTGATCGCGCTCTACGCCAAGCGCACCGGGCTCGATCCACACGCCATCGAAAATTGGCCGCGCCGCGACGACGAGCACGAACTGCGACTCGCAGCCAAGAAGGCGGAAGACCCGACCACCAAGACCGGCATCATCGGCACCTTCTGTCGGATGTTCAGCGTCATGGAGGCTATCACCGAGTTTGAGCTGCCCTACGATCCGTCCGGTGACGATAGCTCGGGCAAGATGCGCTACTCGTTCCGCGACGGCACGACCGCCGATGGCGTCGAAGTGCAGGACGATGGGCTCTTCATCTATTCGCACCACGGGTCTGATCCCTGCGGCGACAAGCTCTGCAACGCCTACGATATGACGCGCATCCATCTGCACGGTCATCTCGATACCGAAGAAGACCTGAAGGACCTGCAACCGGGCCAATGGGCTTCGGCCAAGGCATTCAACAAAGAGCTGATGCTGCGGCCTGACTTCAAGCGAGCGATGACGGCCGACAAATACGACATCGCCGGCATGTACGAGGGCCTGGACCTGGGCGACGGCGACGACGAGGAAGACGACGAGCCCGAGGAAGCCCCGGCTCCGCGTGCCCCCGATAACGAGGACGACGCCGAGACCGACGCCCTGGACGACATCACCGCGAAGTTCGGCTCCGTCATGGACGCCGATGAGCCTCGCGCACGCGACCAATCCGAGGGGGCGGGTGATCCTGAGGTTAGCGCGCCATCGAAAACACCCAAGGGCAAGCGACCGAAAGCCCCCAAGGCTCCCGACGCCGACACTTGGTTTCCGCAGACGCTGGAGACCGACCAGAGCGGCAACATCAAGCCGATCCCGACCAACGCCGCCACGATCCTGTCGAACGATGCCCGGACCCACGGGCGGATCGCACTCAACGAGTTCAACCGCCAGATCGTGCTCCGCTACGACTTCAAGTCCAACATCCCGATCGTCCCGAGCCGCAAGGTCCGCGACTACCAAAACGGCGACCGCTGGCAGGACGTGGACGACGTGATCCTGCGCATGATGCTCGGAACCGCCAACGATCCGACCAACGGCTTCTACGGCTACGGCATCCAATTGACCGACCGGGACTTGAACGCGGCAGTTATCGCGTCAGCCTACAAGCAGGCTTTCCACCCCATCCGCGACTACCTGCGATCATTGACGTGGGATGGCGTGCCCCGGATCGACACGCTCTTCGTGGACTATTTCGGCGTGCCCGACACCGCCTATCACCGCGAGACCGCCCGGCTCATGCTGCTGGCCTCGGTAACGCGCGCTGAAGAGCCCGGCCACAAGTTCGACAACACGGCCATCATCGAAGGCGAGCAGGGTCTGCGGAAGTCGAGCTTCATCAAGGCGCTTTACTCGAAGAGCTGGTTTGGCGAAATCGACTGCGACCTTGGCAACGCCCAGGCCGTGGCCGAGACGATCGGCGGCATCTGGGGCGGGGAGCTGCCCGAAGTGACCTCGTTCCACAAGTCCGACTTCAACGCGGCCAAGGCGTTCATGCGCCGGACCACCGACCGCGTGCGCATGGCCTACGATCGCCGCATGACCGAGTTCGACCGGCAGATCGTGCTTTGGGGCACCACCAACGATCAGAAGTACCTAAAGGATCCCACGGGCAACCGCTCCTACTGGCCTATCCGCATGCGGATGGGCGCGGCCAAGTTCTTCGCTATGGTCGCCGGCAAGCGCCAGATCGACACGGACCGGATCGAGCAGTTGCGCGACCAGCTTTGGGCCGAGGCGCATGCCGTGTATACCGAGATGCGGGCAAAGCACCGCCACGGTGATCTCCCCCTCTACCTGTCCACGGATGCAGATCGTGAAGCCGTCCGCCTCCAGGAAGGCGCGCGTGTCGCCGATCTACACGAAACCTGGGCTGAAGTGGTGCAGGATTGGCTCGATGAGCCGGTGCCCCTCTCGCAGTACCTTGCCGAAGCCGGCCTGCCGCCTGAAGACCAATTCGCCGAGGGCGGCGAGACCGGTGCCACGGTGCCGATGGTCCTCCGCTGCGCCGTCACCCGCGAGATCATCCTGGCTGGCGCGCTCCACAAGGACCGGGGCATCCAAGACTACCAGACCAACAGCAACTTCGCGAAGACCATGCCGATGATCACGGGCTGGGCGCGGGCCATCTCCACGGGCTCAGACGGTCAAAATGCCGGCCAACGCGGGCGTGTTCAGGGCGTTCTTCGCCGCTGGATTTACCGTGAGGGCATCACGGCGGAAGAAAAGAAGCTCGGCTACCGACTTCTCCCTGACGGGGATAATTCCCCTGACGACGAAATTGATGGATTAATCTGATCAGGGGGCTTTCGGGGCCCTTTTTCTTGTGCCAGCACTTGGCCTGTCACACCGACCACTCACACACCCCTGAACCCTTCCTCCGCTGCGGGTTTGAGCCTGCCGGGAGGGGTATCCATGACAGTTGTGACAGGATTCCCGCTGGAGGCTGTGAGGGACACCACGGGAGTGCAAACCGCCCCTATGGCCCCTAGGGCCCTCTTAACCACTATATTCCTGTTATTCTCTATCTATACTACTGTCACTAGTGTCACAAAGGGAAATAGGATATACAAAACAAATGGTTACGCTGTGACAGGGTCTGTGACGTTGTTTTTGTCCTGTCACACCCGAAATTCCCTAAGATGTGAGGGGGAGAAATTTCGAAAAAATCTGGGAGCGCTCGATCGTTTTGCCTTGGGCGCAACCCCCCTAAGTCCTTGATTTCCATAGCTGCGGTGCCCCTGACGAGGTCAGTATTCCTATTTTCATTTCGGGAGCGAAACGAAAATCCTGTGATGCCGGCGCTCCGCGCACCCCCCCCGGAAGCCAAAAATCGAGGGGAAGGACCCGAGCGCTCCCCTAAGCACAGGTGCCATTTCAGGTCTGCATGCGGGCCGTAAACAGACTGTCCGCTTTCAGGCGGTAGAAGAGGACAGCTGCGAGTCCGCCGTCGACCGCCGCTCGGCTTTATCTAACAGCTTCCCGGAAGCTGCTATGCGCCATAAGTCGGCGCCCTTCATAAACTTGGCGCGCACATTGTAACCGAAGGCGCAGGCGACTTTGCCCCAGTCGCAGCAGCCTCCTCTCAATAACTTGGACCTCGTCAGAATCCGATGTTGGATCCAGGCAGATGCTGCTTTGCAACTCGGATGCAATTACCTCACCCTTGACTTCGAACATCGTCTTATGACTAATGACTCATCAGTCACAATATGCCGGGAGGTGTTCCTTGGACTATCCCTTGCCCGAGTTGACGGCCTTTCGCCTCGAAGTCATTGACTTCGTGAAGAAGAGCCTGCCCGCCGACATCGCGGAAAAGGTTCGGCTTAACGTCGAGGCCGAGAAGGACGATCTCTATCGCTGGGAGCAGATCCTCAACGACAAGGGCTGGTTCTGCGGTCATTGGTCTAAGGAAGACGGCGGCGCGGGCTGGTCTCCGCTCAAGCGCTATGTCTTCGAGCAGGCGGCGGCCGAAGCCGGCGCCTTGCCGCTGCAGCCTTTCGGCACGGCCTATGTCGGCCCCGTTATCGCGGAGTACGGCACGCCGGATCAGAAGAAGCGCTTCTTACCGCGCATCATCGACTCGTCCGAATTTTGGTGCCAGGGCTATTCCGAGCCAAGCGCCGGCTCCGATCTCGCGGGCCTCAAGATGCGCGCCGAGCGCAAGGGCGATCGCTACATCGTCAATGGCCAGAAGCTCTGGACGAGCTATGCGCACTGGGCCGACATGGTCTTCCTCTTGGCCCGCACCAGCCAGGAGGACCGGCCACAGAAAGGCGTCTCGTTCCTGCTCTGCGACATGAAGCAGCCGGGCATCACCATCCGCCCGATCATCACCCTCGACATGAAGCACCACGTCAACGAGGTGTTCTTCGACAATGTCGAGGTGCTAGTCGAGAACCTCGTGGGCATGGAGGGCGAAGGCTGGGCCATCGCAAAGTTCTTGCTGGCAACAGAACGCCTGATCGTGGCCGAAACTGGCAAGGGGCGCCGCCTGCTCAACCAGGTGCGCAAGGTTGCTGAGGAGACATTCGAGAATGGCGCGCCGCTGTTTGGCCAGGCCAACTTCCGTCGCCAGTTCACGGAAGCCGAGATCCAGCTCGAAACGCTGGAGGCGTTCTGCGCCCGTCAGTTGAAGGGCGTTGCACAGGGCAAGGTGCTGGGCTTCGAGGCTTCCTTCATGAAGATCCGGGGCTCTGAACTGCTGCAGAACATCACGCAACTCGGCACCACGGTCGCGGCTCGTCAGGGGCTGGCGCTTTCGCCGCTGCCGCTCGAGGAAGGAAGCAACCAGGAGCCGGCCGAGAAGACTGAAGCGTCGGCGCTGCTGTCCGAATATCTCTTTCAGCGTGCCGCCACGATCTACGGCGGCTCCAACGAGATCCAGCACAACATCGTCTCCAAGGGACGGTTTGGATTCTGATGGACATGACCGATATTGCCGTCACCGGACCAAGCGATGCCGAACTGCTTCGCGACCATGCGTTGCGCTGGGTCGCCGAAACCTATGACGACAAGCGCGAACTGGCCGGTCGCGCGAAGGGCGAGGGCTTCGACCGCGCCGTCGCCGAGCAGATTGCCCAGCAGGGCTTCCTTGGCGTGATGGTGCCGGAAGCCCTGGGTGGCACGGGCGGTGGACTGGCCGAGATGGCCGGCATCATGGAAGCAGTCGGCCGCGGCATCATCGCAGAACCCGTCCTTTCGGTCGGCGGTCTCGCAGCCCCGCTGCTTGCGGCGCTTGGCACCGAAGCGTCCGACGCGCTGCTTTCGAAGCTGATTACTGGCGAGGCAATCGCCGTGCTCGCCAGCAACGAGCCGCAGGGCGGCTTCAACCGCAAGATCGAGAGCCAGGCGGATGGCGAGGGCAGGATAACTGGCGTTAAGGCTGCGACCATCGATCTTCCCGGCGCCGACGTGCTGCTGGTCTCGGCCAAGGACCAAGCCGGCAAGCTTGCCGTCTACGCGGTCGATCCCGCCGCTGCGGGCGTGAGGCAGAAGGCATACCGCGTCGTCGATGGCCGCACGGCCGCCTCGCTGACGCTGGACGGTGTTGCCGGCCAGCGGATCTCCGGTCCGGACGATGTGTCGGCGCTGCTCGACGCAGCGATCGACGATGCAGCTTTCCTGGTCTGCGCCGAGGCTGTCGGGATCATGCGCCTGTTGGTGGATACGACGGCCGAATTTCTTAAGACGCGCAAGCAATTCGGCCAGACGCTCGACCGCTTCCAGGTCCTGCAGCACCGCGTGGTCGATATGCTGCTGGCGACGGAGGAGGCGCATGGCGTGGTGGATGCAGTTGTCGACGCCGCTCCGGGTCCGAACCGTGCTCGCGCCATCGCGCTTTGCAAGACGGTCGTCGCGCGCTCGGCGCGTCACGTTGCGCAGCAGTCGGTGCAGCTCCATGGTGGCATCGGCGTGACCGACGAGCTCAAGATCGGCCGCTACTTCAAGCGGCTGATGCTGTGTGAGACGCTGTTTGGAGACGGCGACTTCTATTTTACGCGCTACGAGGAAGCGCGACCGCAGGGCTGACCAGCCCCGCAAAATCGGAAGATTGCATTCGGGAGGAACCATGCAGAGCTACGATCAGTACCAGACGCTGAAGACCGAACGGAAGGGCCGCATCCTGACCGTCTCCTTCAACCGCCCGGATGCGCTCAACGCGACCGACGCCAAGCTGCACTACGAGTTTTCGCGCCTCGTGCGCGACCTTCGCCAGGATAAAGATGCCGACGTCATTGTCTTGACCGGAGAGGGTCGCGCTTTCTCGGCCGGTGGTGACATCAACTGGATGCAGGAGGGAGTGGACGACCCTGCGGCGTTCGAAGTAACCGCGCATGAGGCCCGCGACATCGTCCATGGCCTGCTCGACATCGACAAACCTGTAATTGCCCGCGTCAACGGCCATGCGATCGGCCTCGGCGCCACGATTATGTTGTGCTGCGACATCATCATCGCCACGAAGAAAGCGAAGATTGGCGATCCGCACGTGCTGATGGGTCTGGTCGCCGGCGATGGCGGCGCGGTCCTGTGGCCGCAGATGATCGGGTATGCCAAGGCGAAATACTACCTGATGACGGGCGAGGTCATCACCGCGACGGAAGCCGAGCGCATCGGCCTGATCACCAAGGCGGTCGCGGAGGATCGGCTCGACGAGGAGGTCTACGGCCTGGCCAACAGGCTCGCTTCCGGCCCGTTGAAGGCCATTAACTACACTAAGATCGCCACCAACCTGCAGCTCAAGGCCGTCGTTGCCGCCTCCTTTGAGGCGGGCTTGGCGCTAGAGATCGCGTCGAACACCAGCAAGGACCATGCCGAGGCCGTCGACGCCTTCCGCAACAAGCGGACACCGAGTTTCACCGGCCGCTAATCCGGCCGGAGCATGCGCATGCCGGCTGGGCAGGAGGCCCGGCGGGAACTCTTTGATCAACGATCATCGGCATCGAACCGGGAGGACTTCAACATGACCATAGGCAGCATTAATCGGCGTGTCATTCTCAAGAGCATGGGCGCGACCACGCTCGCCATGCCCTTCGTCAGCAAACTCGCATGGGCGCAGTCAGAAGGGCCCATTAAGCTGGGCGTTCTGACCGCGCTTTCGGGCGCACAGGAATTCATCGGCAACTTCGTCCTCACCGGGGCGCAGATTGCCGTAGACCAGATTAATGCCGCAGGTGGCATCAACGGGCGGCAGGTCCAGCTTGAAGTGCGCGACGACGGCAACGCCCCGGCCAGCGCCACAACCGTCGCCCGCGAACTTATCGGCGCCGGCGCGCATCTGCAGCTTGGCACAATCTCGTCGGCCATCGCGCTGGCCATGGGCCCGCTCATGCAGCAGGAAGGCGGCATCACGCTCACAGCAGGCGCAGGCACCGAAAAGATCAACCACGAGAACTACTCGGACAACCTCTTCCGTCCCGGCGACAGCCCATACATGCGCAATCGCGCTGAATCCCAGCTGCTGGCGCAGCGCAACCCAGACGTCACGGTCTGGAGCGGCCTCGTCCCCGACCACGAATACGGCCGCACCACCTGGGCAGCCTTCGTCGACGGACTGCTCCAGTTCTATCCCGAGATCGCCAAGAAGGAAGTGGAGATCGTCGATCCGATCATCGTGCCTTACGGCGCGGGCGACTACCGTACCTTCGTCACCCAGGCCGCGCGTTCGCCGGCCAAGGGCTTCTACAACTCCACCTATGGCGGTGACTCCGTCACCCTGTTCCAACAAGCGCGCCCGTTCAACCTGTTCAACGATCGCATACTGATGGACTCGGCCAACGAGTTCATCGTCGCCGGCGCCCTCAAGGCTCAGACGCCGGCGTTCTGGACCGGCATTCATTGGTACTACGAGGCTAATAGGGCAATCCGCTGTCCGATGCCCTCTATGCCGACTACGTCAAGAAGACCGGCAAGGACGAACCGATGGGTTGGGTCGCCGAGGCGCATGCCGCGGTCTATGCCTACAAGGCTGCGATCGAGAAGGCCGGATCCACAGAGACCGCTGACGTGATCGCCGCGCTCAAGGGCCTGGAATGGGACACGGCGACGGGCAAGCGAACCATGCGCGCCGAAGACAATCAAGTCATCAAGGACGTCGAGATGATCTATATCGAGCCGGATGCCAGCAACCCGAAGGGTTACAAGGTCAGCGACTACGTCAAGGTCGACGGCAACACCGTCATTGAGCCGGCAGCGCCCGGCCAGAAGATGCAGCTGCGTAAGCCCGGCTGATTTAGTCGCCCCGAGACTGACCCGTCGGCGGCAACGACTGCCGACGGGTCTCCGACGCGACCTAACGCCCAGCAGGAGCCGAAATGGCCGGCGATCTCCTCACTATCCTCTTCAACGCCATGACATGGTCGATGGCGACGTTCCTCGTCGCCTCAGGTCTCACCATCGTCTTCGGCATCCTGCACGTGCTGAACTTCTCGCATGGCGGCTTCTTCATGATCGGCGCTTATGTCGCCTACACGGTGCTGACCTACTTCGGCTTCGAAGTCCCGCTCTGGGCCTATCTGGCTGCCAGCTTCATCGCCGCGATCGCAACGGGGGTGGCGGGCGTTGGCGTCGACGCCTTGATTTTCCGCCGCCTGCAGAATGTCGAAGGCGTCTACGTCCTGATCGCCACCTATGCGCTGCTACTGGTCTGCGATGGCTTCGTAAAGCTCGTCTGGGGCTTGAACTATCTCGGTGCCTCGCCGCCCAACGGCCTGCTGGACGCGATCTTCTTGGGTGACGCCATCTTGCCGACCTACTCGCTCTTCGTCATCGGCTGCGGCCTGCTGGTATTCGTGCTGCTCGAATGCATCCTCAACCACACGTCCGTGGGCCGCACGCTCCAGGCCATCGCCATCGACCCGTGGATGGCGCGCGCCGTCGGCATCGATGTCTCAGCCGTTTATCGTGGCACGGTCATCGCAGGCTTTTCGCTCGCGGGCCTCGCAGGGGGCCTGCTCGTCGCCAACCAGAGCCTGTCACCGGAACTCGCCCACATCTACATCCTGCAGGCCTTTGGCGTCGTTATCATTGGCGGGATGGGATCGATCCGCGGCGCCTTCATCGCGTCAATTTTTCTCGGCCTCGTCGAGGCGATCAGCGCGACGCACCTGCCCAACTATCCAGGCGTCCTGTTTTTTGCCACCATCGCGCTCGTGCTGGTCATTCGCCCGCAGGGCCTGCTCGGAAAAGAGGCCACGGCATGAGCATCACCACCGTCCGCCCTCTTGGCTTCTTCGTCTCGTTGGCCGCGCTCCTCGTCGTCGCGTGCGCGCTGCCGCATTTCGCCAACCGCGGCGTCGTGTTCCTGGCAGGTGTCGTGGCCACCAACATCGTCTTTGGCATCGCCTTCAACTTCGCCTTCGCCAAGGCCGGCGTGCTTTCCTTCGGCCACGCCATGTTTTTTGCGGTTGGCGCCTATGCCACGGCCTACCTGATCCTCAACCACAGCTGGATGCCGTTCCTACTGATCCTGCTGATTGCGCTTGCCTGCGGTGCGCTGCTGGCCCTAGTCACCGCACTGCTCGCCTTGCGCCGCGCCGGTGGCGTTTCGTTTGCGGTCATCACGCTTGCGCTCGGCGCATTGGTGCATGTTCTGATCACCAAGATGACCGTGCTCGGCCGAAACGACGGCCTGGCCGGCGTCGCCCGTCCGCCGCTCGACTTCGGCGTCTTTTCCGTGCCGCTCGCGGTCGGCGACAACTATTACTACTTCCTAGTCGTCACGTGCGCGCTCGCCGTCGTCTTGATGTGGTTTCTATGGTCGAACCGCTTCGGCCGCTCGCTGCAAACCGTCAAGTCCGATCCGGCGCGCGCCGGGTTCCTCGGCGTCGATGTCAACGCCAAGCGCCTCAAAGCTTTCGTCATCTCCGGAACGATGGCAGCGCTGGCCGGCGCGCTCTTCGCTCCCTGGGCGCAGATTGTCTCGCCGGAGCTGGCGCTCTGGACGCAATCGACCATGCCGCTGCTGTTTGCGCTGCTCGGCGGCTCGGCCTTCTATCTCGGCCCGGCCGTCGGCGCGATCCTGTTTGGCTTCCTCGACTACGGCACCCGCACGATGGTCGGTGTCTCCGATCTGATGGTGGGAGGCCTGCTGTTGGCCGTGGTACTCGCTGTTCCCGGCGGGATGCTGGGCATGCTCTCCGCGCTCTGGACCCGGATGACCGTCAAACGCGAAACCACCAACGCCAAACTGTCGGAGGCACGCCCATGAGCGTCCAGGCCACCACCCCCGAGGGCGGACGCCAGATGCTCGAGGCCCGCAAGGTCTTCAAGAACTACGGCCCGATCAAGGTTCTCAAGAATGTCGATCTCGACCTTGCCGATGGTGAGCGTCATGTGGTCATCGGCCCCAACGGCGCGGGCAAGTCGACGCTGTTCAAAGTTCTGTCCGGCGAAGTGCAGCCGACCGCCGGCACGATCACACTGCGCGGCGAGGACGTCTCCTCGATGCCGGGCTTCAAGCGGGTCCGCAAGGGCGTGGGGCGCACCTTCCAGGTCGCCCGGATCTTCCTGGAGATGAGTGCGCTGGACAACGTCATCGTCTCCATCGAGGCGCGCGATGCCAATGAAGGCAAATCACGCGGCTTTTTCACACTATCATCGGCACCCGACGTGATCGAAGAGGCGACGTCGATCCTGGGCGAACTCGGCCTGACCAAGATCGCCGAAACCCAGGCTGCCGTACTCTCGCATGGCGACCGAAAGCGGCTGGAACTCGCAATGAGCCTGGCGCTCCGGCCCAAGATCTTGATGCTTGATGAACCGACTGCCGGCATGTCGCCCACCGATCGCTTGGCAGCCGTCAACCTCATCGACAAGATTGTGCGCGAGAACAAGCTCAGCCTGCTCCTGACCGAGCACGACATGGGCGTGGTCTTCCAATTGGGGACGAGACTTTCCGTGCTTCACTACGGCGAGATCGTGGTCAGCGGCCTGCCCGAAGACGTTCGCGCCAATCCGCTGGTGCGCGAAATCTACCTGGGACGGAAATCCGGTCATGCTTAAGGTCGAAAAGCTCGATGCCTTCTACGGCCAGAGTCACATCTTGCATGGCATCGACTTCCAGATGCTGGCTGGCGAAAGCGTTGCGCTTCTGGGTCGCAACGGCGCCGGCAAGAGCACGTTTCTGAAGTCGCTGCTGAATGGCGGTCCCGACGCAAGGGGGCGGATCACCTTCCTTGACAAGGTGCTCGACCGGGACGCCATGCATAGCCGCGCACGGCTCGGCATGGCGCTTGTGCCGGAAGACCGGCGCATCTTCCCCAAGCTGACGGTCGAGGAGAACATCGACATAGGCGGCCGCGCGACCCCGAAGGGCGCGAAGGCTCACACGGTTGACGAGGTCGTCCAACTCCTGCCGATGTGCGGTCCGCTTCTCAAGCGCCTGGGCTTTCAGCTTTCCGGCGGCCAGCAGCAGATAGTAGCCATCGCGCGCGGCATCGTCTCGCGCCCGCGCTTGCTCATGCTTGACGAGCCGGCGGAAGGCCTGGCGCCGGTCATTGTCGACGAGCTTGCCGACGCCATTAACCGGTTGCGCCGCACCGATGGCCTGTCGCTGATCGTGACCGAACAGAACATCGACTTCGCACGTGAAACCACCGACCGGCTCTACCTGCTGGATGTCGGATCCGTCGTCTTCTCCGGCACCTGGCCCGAATTCGATGCGCGGCCGGATCTTGTGGATCGCTACCTCGCGCTGTAAATCTTGGGGATCTGAATTGGCTTTGCCGGATCGCTGGGGCGTCGTTCCCGATGCCGAAACCATTGCCCGCAACCGCGCTTCCGGCAATTGGTCGGGACGAACCATCATCCATGACCTGAGGGAGATCGTCGCCGAAACGCCTGATGCGGTGCTTTGGGTCGAGGGCGACAACCAGATGACGGCCGCCGAGGCCCTCGAGAAGGGCACCGCCTTCGCGACCCATCTCCACAAGCTCGGCCTGCGCGAGGGCGACGTGGTCAGCTTCCAGTTGCCGAACTGGCTGGAAGCGGTGGTCGTCGACGTTGCCTGCGTCCTGCTCGGCCTGGTCATCAACCCGGTTGTGCCGATCTATCGCGACGCCGAACTCGCAATGATCATGAACGATTGCCAGGCCAAGGCGCTGATCATTCCCGCCGAGTTCCGCGGCGTGAAGCACGTCGAGATGGTCGCCGGCCTGCGATCGAGGCTGCCTGACCTGAAGCACGTTATAGTCGCGCGGGGCGAGCCGGGCGAGAACATGCTGCGCTTCGAGGACATGCTGTCGCCGACGGGTCATGATGTGGCCTGGCCCGAGCAGCGGCCCGAAGCCGTCAAGCTCGTCTTGTATACGTCGGGGACGACTGGCCGAGCAAAGGGCGTGCTGCATAGCCACGAGACGCTAGCACGCTCTCTGCACAACTGTTTCACCCACTGGGGCCTTCGCCCGCAGGACTGGGGCATCATGCCGTCGCCGGTGACCCACGTGACCGGGTTCTCCAACGGCATCGAGATGCCGATCGTCAAGCGCACCCGTACGGTCTTCATGGAGCGCTGGAATGCCGAGGAGGCCGTAAGGCTGATCGACCGCTACGGCGTGAAGTCGACCGTCGGCGCCACGCCTTTCTTGGCCGAACTACTGGGGGCGGCCCAAGCTACTGGCTCGCGCCTGCCTAGCCTTACTATATTCGCGTGCGGTGGCGCCGCCGTCCCACCTGCACTTATCCGTCGCGCCAACCTGTATTTTGCAAATTCCTGCGCCTTCCGTGTCTACGGTTCCACGGAATCACCGGTCGTCACACTGGGCTTTCGCGGCCCGGGTACCGATGACGTTTCCGCTGATACGGACGGCCAGATCGTCGGCTACGATGTGCGCTTCGTGGACGAAGCCGGGGAAGACGTGCTTGCGGGCGAGGAAGGCGAGATCCTTGTGAAGGGGGCGTCGCTCTATCTTGGCTATGCCGATGCGCGCGATCGCGCCTCGGCCACGGATCCGCAGGGCTTCTTTCGTACCGGCGACATCGGAATGCTGGTTCATGGCGACGGTATCTTAGTGACCGGGCGCAAGAAAGACCTGATAATTCGTGGCGGAGAGAACCTTTCGGCCAAAGAAATCGAGGACGCGCTGCACCAGCACGCGGCCATCACCGAGACCGCTGTCGTCTCGATGCCGCACGAGCGTCTCGGCGAAGGCGTGTGCGCCTATATCGTTCCGAAGGGCGCCGAGCGTCCCGACGTAAAGGCTGTTGCCGCTTTCCTCGAAACCCAAGGCTTGGCCCGACAGAAATACCCGGAGCGGATCGAATATGTCGAAGAACTGCCGCGCACGACGTCTGGCAAAATCAAGAAGGATGCTCTGCGCAAGATGATTGCGGAAACGATCAAGGCTGCGGCAACCGATCCAGGTTGATGACACGCAGCATGAGCCTTAATCGATGAAAAGCAGATATCTCATCAAGTTTATGGAAGGACCGTAGTTTGGCTGCGAAGGGCGCGATGAAGGCCGTCGGATCCCCACAAACAACACGTCGCCGCGGGCCCTCGGCGGCACAGTTGCAGAGAAATCAGGAAACGCGGCAGAAGCTCATCGATGCTGCTGCCAAACTTGTTGGCCGTTATGGCTATGCCGGTTGTTCGATCTCACGCATCACGTCGCTTGCTGGGGTCGCACACGGCGCCTTCTACCTCCATTTCAAGTCACAGCAGGACTTGTTTGACGTCCTGCTTCCTGAAGTCAGCCTTGGCATGCTCGCAGCGATCAGTAAGGCAGTCAGAGAGGCACGGACGCTGGAAGAGATGGAACGGCGGGGAATTATCGCCAACATCGAATATCTTGTTGAGAATCCCTTCGCCTACCGGGCGATGTTCGAGGCGAACCACTACGCGCCCAAAGCTTTTGCTCGGCACAACGAAATTATCATGCAAGGCTACGCAAGGTCGTACCGGCGGCTGCTCGGAAACAAGACGCCGAACCAGCAGCAGATCGAGGAGCTCGCCTCCATAATGGTGGGATCGCGAGCCTATCTCTACATGCGCTTCAGCGATGACGGCGGGGCAATGCGGCCGCTGGACCCCGGTCTGATCGAGCGCTACGTCGCTTTCATGGCAGCGGGTATGCATCGGGTTTTGGGGCTAGATCCAACAGAGAGCCATATGCCGCAAGAGGAGTAGGTAACTACAAACTCGACATCGATACCTTTTTCCGACTTGCCGCCAGCTATACAGTATCTGCTATTTCGGCATGGCCGCCCCAAGAGCAGACCGACTGGATACTACTCCGTCCCTACCGTTTACTCGGCAGGCAAGACTCGCTGAATTTGGCCGACTGCGGACCATCGGCTTCCAAGTAGGTTCGACGGATAGCTGCCGTACAGCAACCGACCCCATCCCAAGCATCTGGACGTACGGTGAACATCCCGAAAGTCATAAATGCGGAATGCGCCTAAGCGCATTATGGAACACCCGCTCGGCACTAATGGTCGTCGGCGGCCAATGTTTCAAGCTTCGTACGCAGTGCGGACAGGACACGCTGCGCGGCCTCAATATCCTCAGCAGGCAAGCTCTCCGCCAATGCCTCTACAAGAGGATTATAGAGTCCAATAGCGGCCTCATAGGTCTGCCGCCCTTTAGGTGTCAGAACGACCAGTTGGGCTCGCTTGTGGTGCGGATTAGGCTCGAATGACACCAGCCCGCCGCCCATCAGGTCATTGACGATGCGCTGAACGTTCTGCCGGTTTGCCCCTAGATCACGCGCCAACCACGCTACCGGCTGAGACCGGTCAGCCTGAACGATTGCTCCCAAAATCTGCCAACGGGCACTGGTGAGGCCGAGCGGCGAAACAAGGCGGTCGCCCCATGCAAGCGTCAGATTGTTCGCCCGAAACATGATCAGGAGCAGTTCGGTCAACGCTTCGGCTTTCGGCTGTCCGGTCGGTTCTGGCATATGTCGCCTCGCATCGTTCTTGAGATTATGATGTCGATTATGGTTCTTGGTGACAATACCGTAGCCGGAGAGGCCTGACCATGAAAAATCTCATCCACCCCATAGCAGGCACGATCGCGACCCTGACGATTGCGACGTTCTGGCTCTCTACCGTTTTCACCGAATTGAGCGGCTCGTATGAGGCGGTCGTTGCGGTCAAAACGGCGATCCCTTGGGGCTTCCTGGTTCTAGTGCCCGCTCTCGCCGCAACAGGCGGCACGGGCTTCTCACTGGCAAAGGGCCGTAAAGTCGGCCTGATTGGCACCAAACTAAAACGCATGCCTGTAATCGCAGCCAACGGAATATTGGTTTTGATCCCCTCCGCTCTGTTCCTCGCCTCCAAGGCTAGGGCGGCGGAGTTCAACACAGCGTTCTATGCGGTGCAGGCGCTCGAACTCATCGCAGGGGCGGCGAACCTAGCCCTGCTCGGGCTCAATATGCGGGACGGATTTAGAATGACCGGCCGATTTAGGCGTCGGTCTGCTTCAACTTGGTAATTACAGAGGACTCTCTCATGCCTAAGTTCGTAGAAATGGACCCGACCGTGACCGTTGCAGCTCACATGGGCGACGAGGGGGGCGGGCCTTTAATCTTGATAAAAACGTTTGTCGTTCCACCCGAAGATGCCGACAAGCTGCTTGAGGCTTGGGCCAGCGACGCCGGCCCAATGAAACGCCAGCCGGGTTTTATCTCGACCCAGCTTCACAGGGGCATTGCTGGGAGCGGAGTGTTTCTGAATTACGCTGTCTGGCGGTCTGTAGGACACTTTCGTGCTGCGTTCAGCAATCCCGAGTTCCAAGCACAGCTTGCGGCCTATCGAGATAGCGCCACGATCAGCCCGCATCTTTTCCGCAAGGTTGAAGTAGAGGGTATTTGCGTTGCATAGGCAGTGGTGGTGCCCCTGCTCGCCAGGAAGCCGCCGTTCCGCAACCACCATCACTTGCTGTTCAGGATCGAGGAAGAAGCGGGATGCCGATATCGTTCAGGCTGCTTTCGACCCCTTACGAGCCGTTCAAAAGCCAAACTGACGATCCCAAGAGCGGACGCTCATCGGCTCAAAGGCGACCCGATCGGCGGGCGAGCAGACGCTTCCCGCCCATATTGAACCACGCCTTGGCGACACGGCCGTTGTCGACCTCGTAGTTGCAGATGAGGTCGATCTCGCCGATGCCTTCTGAAAGCGTTCGCCGGACCGTCTCCTGATCGCCGAACGTGTTCATAGCTGCGTAGTGAGTGGATGTCAGAGACATCGAGGCCAGAACCCGTTATCTCGCTGATGCAGCTAGGCTGCTTGTGGGACTGATCCGTCGAGATCGCATCGGCCGCCGGGTTACTGCCCTCATCCCGATCCAGGGGCCGCTCTCAAAGAAGGCTGTTGCCCTTCTTGCGACAGGGCGAGCTTCTGCAGCATGGCTCTTGTGCCTGAACGGCCGGAAGCCCGCCGGTATAAGTCGTCATGGGGAAGCGGTACTGCGGCCATCAGCATCTGAGCCGCTCCGTGAAGATCGACCAAAAGTAATCTGCAGCCTCGTCGGGGTTCATGCGCTTGACGTTGGTAGTCTTCTCGAAGGTCGACAGCCCCATCGACATGGTGGCTGAAAGGGCAAGTCCGCCGTCGTTGGTAGGAGAAAGGATCTCGTCGGCGGAATTGCTGGACATGTGGCCGTGCCCGTAGCTGATGCTGTCAGGTCCGAACATGTTGCCAAGCGAGATGCGGCACTCGCTCTCGCTTTTGCCATCAACGAAGATCTCGGCACGGAAGTCGGTTGCAGTGACTTCCGTGAACTCCGTGGCAATGCGGCTTTCTTCAAGCTCTGCCTGCTCCAAACGGTTTCGGAAGACGTTCCGGATGGTTTCGAAACCTTGCTTTGCGAAGCGACGTACGTCGAGTTCGCTTGGCTTCGATTTCAGGGTTGGGAGGACGGGTAGACGGGCCGACGATGTCTCCGCCCGACGGGAACCCGCTTTTCGCCGTGGGCGCTGGAGCGGCGCCGGGAAATCTAGGCCGTTCGGCAGGTTTCGCCCGCTTCCGCTCAACGCGCTCGAGCAGGAGCCGTCGGGCCTCGTCCTCGCCTTTATCATGGATCCTGATCTGAACGATCGTCGGTAGAAGACCCTTCGGATGGCACTCACGCACCATGACGGGCACGATCCGTCTGTCTTGGCCCATCGGATCTTTCGCGAAGGCTACCGCCCACTCCGGTGCCAAAGCCTGGAGCGCTTTCTTGGACCTCGCCGCTCGCCTTCCTGTTCTCGAAGAAGGCGCGCGTGCGCCGATGCCAAAGCTGGCCGGCTTTCGGCGCAACGTAGGTACGGGTACTGAAACCATCTACCTCCGCCGTGATGCGGTGGTTGAGCTTGCCGGCCAAGCTTTGTTCGAAACCGTCATCTTGCCAGGCTTGGTTCGCACCGGCTGTGTTCCTGCAACGAGCGAGAAGACCATGGCGGTAGCGCAGAATGGTCTGCCGCGTGCGCGTTACTTCCGGAACTCGGTGGGTGCGCTCAACGCCCTTCGCCAAGATCTGGCGCCCCTCTTTGCTCGTCACACTTAACCCGCCGCGGAGATCCGACGCTCGCCTTTGTCCGGCCGGCGCCTCGGGCCCTAACGGGCCGGCGAAATGTGGTGCCTCGACCTATCGCACCAGAAATAAGCAATGGGAGATGAAGAGTGAAGAAACTGAAGAAGCCGAAAACCAAGGCAAATGACCCGGTAAGCGGACCTTTCCCTTTGATCACCACAGAGGAGGCGTTGTTTGAACTGCTGAACGATGCATACGAGAAGCGCAAGAATATTCTAAAGAACTACAAGTACCCGGTTCTCGTCGACGAGACGCAGCTTCTTCAGCTTGTCGAGCAGCTTGAACGCGCACCAGAAGAGGATGAAGCCTTTTTGGAAGCGGCGTTGGAACGAGCAGATTACGGGGCAACGATCGACGGCATGAACATCGAGCAGTGGCTCATCATGAACTATGGACGAGCCGATGATCTCATCGCTGCACGTCAAATCGTCAATCACCTTTCCCAGCTCGGGCTTCCCAACAGCTTGATGATGGAGCGGCGTGACGGGCGCTCCTACGTTGAAAGCACGCAGACATTTGGACGCTGCTTCGGTGTGGAAGTTAGGGTGCGTTTACTGCAGTAAGCGCGTGTTCCCTCGGGCCCATTCTTCAGCAGATCGCACACCAGAAAACAGAGCAGCTTGCACTTCCAGGTAAGGCACCGAAAATCGTCATCGAATGCTAACATATTGAGGAACAGTTTTTTGTTAGTATGCGGTGGTTGATCGTGGTGCCTCGGCTTGACCTAGGCCAGCGGCCAGCCCCCCGAACCCCGCCCTCGTGGCGGGGGTCTTTGCTTTCAGGATGTCTC
>Ga0210040_10003907_pt1 | contig 19824 bp, 17 predicted proteins | sample CryGeyCG12114_NA_FD_185462 | JGI IMG/M metagenome (GOLD analysis project Ga0210040, IMG submission 185462) | Groundwater microbial communities from aquifer - Crystal Geyser CG19_WC_8/21/14_NA (SPAdes) (version 2) | ecosystem: Environmental > Aquatic > Deep subsurface > Groundwater | place: USA... | reverse complement strand
CGTTCGATGAATAACGGGACATGGGCAAAACCCTAACGCTCTCAAGCAACATCCGCCATCGGCGAACCCCGATCCCGCTCTGCCGATCACCCTGTGCGCTAGCTGCCGGGGCGTGGCGCGGCGCCAAAGGGCTAACTTCCGAACGTCTCAATATTGCGAAAACGAGGCGGCGCACGCGCGACGCCTCGTTTGACCGTGTCAGCAGGGGCCGCGATCGACGATCTGGAAGCCGGCGTTGTCGGCTTCGCAGGAGTTGCCGAAGGTGCGGACCTGAGACCCGCGCCGGGCGCAAACGGGCTGATATTGCCGGGTGCAGGCACGCTCGGATTGCTGGGGACGCGATGGTCCGGATGTGAGATCCGGGCGCACTCCAGGGCGGGCTCCAAGCGGCGGCGGGCCGCCGCGGCATTCGCCGTTGTAAGCAACACGGTAGCCTGCCGCATCCGCGGTGCACGCATTGCCAAAGGTGCGCTGTTCGCCGCGCTGTTGGCCGCAAACGGGCGCATATTCGCGGGTGCAGGCACGCTCCGGACGCGGCGGTGGTGCCGGGCGAACGGCGACGGTCTGCGTTTCGTAAACCACACCGCCACCAGTGCAACTTGCTGCAAAAGCCGCGCAGGCAAGCACCGAGATCCGCAGAGCGCGCGCGGTGGAACTGGCAATCAGCGACATCTCGCCTCCTTTGTTTTGTTGAAACTGCACACGCAGCCTTCTTCCTCCACCATCTAGCCAGAAGGGCGGTTGCAAGGCAATGCACGGGAGCACGGCGTGACGTCTTGGTAAGCCGCTGCGGCCTGCCTATATCTCCGTTATGACCTTGCTATCCGTTCTCGACCTTTCGCCCGTTCCATCCGGCAGCAATGCCGGGCAGTCGCTGCAAAATTCGCTTGATCTCGCGCGCCATGTGGATGCGCTCGGCTTCCATCGCTATTGGCTGGCCGAGCACCACAACATGCCGGGCATCGCCAGTGCGGCGACGTCCGTGGTGATCGGGCATATCGCCGGCGGAACATCGCGCATTCGCGTCGGTGCCGGCGGCATCATGCTTCCCAACCATGCGCCGCTGGTGATTGCCGAGCAGTTTGGAACGCTTGCCGCGCTTTATCCCGGGCGCATCGACCTGGGCCTGGGCCGCGCGCCAGGCACGGACATGCTGACCGCGCGCGCTTTGCGGCGCAACATGGAAAACGGCGTCGACAGCTTTCCCAATGATGTCGTCGAACTCATCAGTTATTTTCAGCCGGTGCAGGAAGGCCAGCGCGTGCAGGCCGTTCCGGGCGCCGGTCTCGACGTTCCCGTCTGGATCCTCGGCTCAAGCCTTTACGGCGCGCAGCTCGCGGCCATGCTTGGCCTGCCTTATGCGTTCGCATCGCATTTCGCGCCTGCCGAACTGGAGAATGCCAGCGCGATTTACCGGTCGCGCTTCCAGCCATCCGAACAGATGGCCAAGCCGCATCTGATGCTCGGGCTCAATGTGGTGGTCGCCGATACGGACGAGGAAGCGAAATATCTGTTCAGCTCGCAGCAGCAGGCCTTTGTCAATCTGCGCTCAGGTCGGCCCGGTCTTTTGCCGGCACCGGTGCGCGACTATGAAAGCCAGATCGACACGAGCGGACGCATGATGCTTGACCACGCGCTGTCGGCGGCGATCGTCGGTTCGCCAAGCACTGTTCGAGGCGGGCTGGAGGCTTTTATCCAGCGCACCGGCGCGGACGAGCTGATGGTGACCGCGATGATCCACGACCACCAGGCACGCAAGCATTCGTTCACGCTGTTGTCGGATATCTTCGGGTCTTTGGACGCTGTGGCCGCTTGAGGCCATGATCCCTGTCGCTGCGCGGGAACCCCGCGCGGCACGTCGCGTTAGCTGCCGGTCCGATCGTGCATTCCGCCGCGTCGGACAACGGGATCATTCATGAACAAAACGCCAGCCGTTCTTCCACCTGAGGAGCTTTCGCCTGCCGAAAGTACGGCCAGCGATTTGATCAGGCTGCGCAAATTGATCACTCTTCTTTTTCTGATTTCGGCTTGCAGTGCGCTGTATTTCGCGCGCGATTTCTTTATGCCGGTGGTGCTGGCCTTTCTGATCGCCATGACGCTGACGCCGATCGTGCGGTTCTTGCGCAAGCGCGGCATTCCTTCGCCGGTTTCGGCAACGTTGCTCGTTCTGGGCTTCGCGACCTTCTTTGCCTTGCTGGCCTATATGGTGAGCGGTCCCGCCATTTCGCTCGTCAACGATGCGCCAAGCATCGGACGAACGCTGACAGAGCGGCTGCGCCATCTGCAGCGCCCCATGGAACGCGTCAACGACGTGATCGGCCAGTTCGACACCATGACCGGCCAGGTTGCCGATCCCGAGATCGAAAAAGTGACGATTGCGCAGCCCGGCGTCGTTTCACGGGCTGCGGGCAGCGTGCTTGCCGTCGGCACGACCATCGGCATCACGCTGGTTCTGGCGCTGTTTCTGCTGGCTTCCGGGACGATGTTTTACGAGAAGATCGTGCAGAGCTTTGGCCGCATGTCGGACAAGAAGCGCGCTTTGCGGGTGGTTTATGACGTCGAGCGCGAGATTTCACGCTACCTGCTGACGATCGCCATCATCAACGCATGCCTGGGCGTCGCGGTTGGCACCGGGCTTTGGGTGATCGGCGTGCCGAACCCGGTGGTTTGGGGTGTGATGGCCGCGCTGCTGAACTTCCTGCCCTATATCGGCGCGCTGACCACCATGTTCGTGGTGGGCGTGATTTCGATCGTGAGTTTCGACTCGCTGTCTTTCGCGCTGCTTGCGCCGGCCTATGTGCTGTTCTGCAACATGATGGAAGGGCAGCTGCTGACGCCACTGATCCTTGGCCGACGCCTGGAGCTCAACGCGGTGGCGATCTTCATCGCGGTGGCCTTCTGGTCCTGGCTGTGGGGTCTGGTCGGGGCGCTGATTGCCGTGCCGCTGCTGGTCGTCATCAAGGTGTTCTGCGACAACTTCGATAGCTTGCAGTCGATGGGCAACTTCCTGGCCGCGCAGCAAACGGCCGACCAGGTGGAAGAAACGGTGCAACCGCCGGTGATCCCCGCCAGTGGCGCGCCGGCGATCCCGATCGGCGCGGCTAGCGAAAAGCCTTGATCAGACTGGCGCTGGGAAAGCAGGTCGGTGTCAGCCCCTGCTTTCGCTGCCATTCGCCGATGGAGCGACGGGTCTTGAAGCCGGGCAGACCGTCTGAGCCGCCGACATCATAGCCCTCGCCTTCCAGGGTGCGCTGCATGGCGGCGATGTCGGAGCGGTAAAGCTTGTCGACCGAGCCCCAGGGCGTTTGGAAGGCACGGCCGCCGGAGGCAATGCGGTCGGCCGCGTTGCCGACGAACAGGGCGTACAGATCGCTCGTGTTGTAGTCCTTGAGGACATAGAAATTCGGCGTGACGATGAAGGCCGGACCGTTGGTGCCGGCGGGCATCAGCAGAAAGCCTTCGCGGTTCGTCTCGCTTGCCGGAAACGCGCTGCCATTTACCGGTTTCACGCCCTGCTTTGCCCATTCCGCGAAGGTTTTTCCGCGATCCGGCCCCTCGTTGGCGCAAGAAATCGACGCCGGCACATTCACTTCGAAGCCCCAGTCGCGGTTCTTCTGCCAGCCGTGACCGGCCAGATAGTTGCCGATCGAGCCGAGCGTATCGGGCACGGAGTTCCAGATGTCACGGCGGTTGTCACCGGTCATGTCGACGGCATGTTTGAGCAGGGACGAGGGCATGAACTGCGGCTGGCCGAGCGCGCCGGCCCAGGAAGACTTCATGTCAGCCCGCTTGGCCCAACCGCGTTCCACCACCTGCAGGGCGGCCAGAACCTCCTCGCGGAACATGTCCTTGCGGGTGGACAGGAACGCCTTGGTGGCGAGGACCTCGAAGGCGTCATAAGGGATCTTGGCGCGGCCGAAGCCGGATTCGCGGCCCCAAATCGCCAGAACGATGCCGGGCGGGACGCCGTATTTCTGCTGCACGGCAGCCAATGCGCGCGCGTGTTCGCTCAGCCGCGCACGGCCGCCGCTGGCCACGGCGCCGATGGTTTTTTCGGCAAAATAAGCGCCGGGCGCGCCGAATTCGGCCTGATGCTGGGTCTTGGGCGTTTGCGGCTTTTGGCCGGGCAGAACGAGATCGGGCAGATCGAGGTTAGGCGATACGCCGGTGAAGGCATCATCAAAGGTGGCGCGGGACACGCCGGCGGCCTTGGCGTCCGGCCACAGGCTTTGGTCCAGCCAGCTGCGGAACTGGGCGTCGATCGGCGCAGCGTTGGCTGCGGGAATGGCGAGACCGAAGCACAGGGCGATGGCGAGCGTGACGCGACGCATGGGCGCCTCCTAGAATGCGGTGCGCGAACGAAGTGCGGCGGTGAGCGTGCCTTCGTCGAGGTAATCGAGCTCGCCGCCGACCGGCACGCCATGGGCCAGGCGGGTGATCTTGACGTTCATGTCGGTCAGCTGATCGGTGACGTAATGGGCGGTGGTCTGGCCTTCCACCGTGGCGTTCACGGCGATGATAATTTCCGCCACCTCGCCTTCCGCCACGCGCGAAACAAGAGTGCGGATGTTGAGGTCGTCGGGGCCGATGCCGTCCAGCGGCGACAGTGTGCCGCCCAGCACATGGAACTGCGCGTTCATGGCGCCGGCGCGTTCCAGCGCCCACAGGTCGGACACGTCTTCCACCACGATGATCGTGGTGGGATCACGGCGCGGATCGGTGCAGATCGTGCAGGGATCGGCGGTGTCGATATTGCCGCAGCGCGAGCAGATCCGAACCTTTTCCAGCGCCTCGCCCATGGCGGTGGTGAGCGGGCCGAGCAGCTGCTCCTTCTTCTTGATGAGATGGAGTGCGGCACGCCGGGCCGAGCGGGGCCCGAGCCCCGGCACCTTGGCCAAAAGCTGGATCAGCTTCTCGATTTCAGGTCCGGCAATCCGTTTGGACATCGCTCACATCGCGCAAGGAGAAGGCCGGCAAAGCCGGCCCTGAGAAATCGCGTTCAATCAGATCAAAAAGGCAGCTTCATGCCGGGCGGCAGAGGCAGGCCGGCGGTGAGTTCCTGGGTCTTTTGCTGGGTCAGAGCCTCGACCTTGGCGCGGGCGTCGTTGTAGGCGGCCAAGATCAGGTCTTCGAGGATCTCGGCTTCGTCGGCCTTGATCAGGGAGGGATCGATGCGCAGCGCCTTCATCTCGGATTTGCCGGACAAGGTCACCGACACAAGGCCGCCGCCGGACTGGCCGGTGGCTACGAGATTGGCCATTTCTTCCTGCATGGTCTGGAACTTGGCCTGCATTTCCTTGGCCTTGCCCATGAGGCCCATCAAGTCCTTCATTGGATCATCCTTTTGTTAGAAATCGAGATCGTCGGGATCGTCGATGCCGGGATCAACCGGCGGGTTGTCGAGGTCGGGTTCGATATCAGCGGTTTCCGCAACTGCTTCGGGGATGCGGATATCGATGATCTTGGCGCCGGGGAATGTTGCCAGGATCGCCGCCACGGCGGGATCGGCCTTGGCGTCCATCATGGCGGTTTCGCGCTTCAGCGTTTCGATTTCGCCGAGCGTTTGGCCGCCGTCTTCGCGCGACACCGTGACCAGCCAGCGCTTGCCCGTCCATTTCGACAGCCGGTTCTGGATGTCGGTCAGGAGGTTGCGCGGCGCATCGTCGTTGAGGTTGATTTCGAGCCTGCCGGGCTCGATGCGAACCAGCCGCACATGGGTTTTCACCAGGATCTTGAACGGCATGTCGCGGTGGAGGTCGGCCAGCGCGACGATGTCGGTGAGCGACGCGACGGAAACGCCGGGCTCCGGTGTCGGCTGGACAACAGGCTGTGCTGCCGGCTGCGGCGCGCTCTCGGGGGCCGGCATCATTTCCACGAGCCGCATGGTTTGCGCGCCTGAGGATTGCGGCATCAGGCGCGCTGTCGACACGGCCGAAGCGGTGCCGCCGCCGCCATTGCCCGGCGATGGCAGCGAGGGGCGCGGTCCGTTGCCTGATGGGCGTGTTTCCGACGGCAGGGCGGCGTTGCCTTTCAGCACTTCGTCCAGGGTCGGCAGTTCGGCGGCGTGGGCGAGCCTGATCAAGACCATTTCGGCCGCACTGATCGGCCGGGCGGCCGTTTGCACCTCGGTGATGCCCTTCAACAACATCTGCCAAGCGCGCGACAGGACGCGCACCGACAGGGTTTGCGACAGGGCCAAACCGCGGGTGCGTTCGGCTTCCGACAAGGACGCGTCTTCGGCGGCTTCCGGCACATAGCGCAGCCGCGTCACGAGATGGGTGAATTCGGCGAGGTCGGTGAGCACCGTGGCGGGGTCGGCGCCAGTGTCATATTGCACGCGCAGTTCGGCCAGGGCTGCCGCGATGTCGCCCTGCATGACGTGTTCGAACAGGTCGATCACGCGAGTGCGGTCGGCAAGGCCGAGCATGGCGCGCACGGCTTCGGCCGTGACCGTGCCGGAGCCGTGGGCGATGGCCTGGTCGAAGATGGAGAGCGAGTCGCGCACGGAGCCTTCGGCGGCGCGCGCGATCATGGCGAGCGCTTTCGCTTCAACGGTGATCGCTTCTTTTTCGGCGATCGAGCTCAGATGGCTGGTCAGCAGCGCGGCATCGACACGACGCAGGTCGAAGCGCTGGGTGCGCGACAGAACGGTGATCGGCACCTTGCGGATTTCGGTGGTCGCGAAAATGAATTTTACATGCGGCGGCGGTTCTTCCAGCGTTTTCAGCAGGCCGTTGAAGGCCTGCGTCGACAGCATGTGAACTTCGTCGATGATGTAAACCTTGTAGCGTGCCGAAACCGGCGCATAGCGCACCTGTTCGATGATCTCGCGGATGTCGTCGATGCCGGTATGGGACGCCGCATCCATCTCGATCACATCGACATGGCGGCCTTCCATGATGGCCTGGCAATGCTCACCCAGCATTTCCAGCGCGACGGATGGCCGGTTGATGTCGGCGCTCTTGTAGTTCAGCGCGCGCGCCAAGATCCGCGCCGTGGTGGTTTTGCCAACGCCGCGTACGCCCGTCAGCATCCAGGCCTGGGCGATCCGGTTGGTGTCGAAGGCATTTGTGAGGGTGCGCACCATCGGCTCCTGGCCGATCAGCGTCGTGAAATCGGCCGGACGGTATTTGCGGGCAAGAACGCGGTAACCCGCGCCGCTCGACGACCCTTGTCCGGCTTCGCTCATGCGCTGGCGCTCTTCCTTGCAGCTTGCAGTTCGATGTGGCGGCGGTCGCGATCAGTGTCTGCGCAGCCGGTGCCCGCGTCAACGCGGACGGTCCTTTTCCGCTTATGCTGGAAAAGGTGGGAGGCTGACGCGATGACCCGTGCCGGGCTCGTTGGGGCTGCTTCCTTCCGGACCTGACCCGGTTGGCGAGTGGCTCGTCCACCAGCCAACCTCCCGGGGCTCATATCGTCAATCCCCGCCCCTTTTGCAAGCGAGGAGTGTTTCGAAGGGGCAAGACTTCATTTCCAGTGACAATGATTGTTCACAACGTGCTTTTTGCACGCTTGCGGGCGGGACCAAGCGTGTTAGCGTCACCGTCTCACGAGGGACTGACGATGGACACGCCGCACCGACGGGCCGGGTTTGCGCTTGATGCGCGGCTTGAAGCCGACAGCGAGCCGGTGATGTGGTTGAGCCTCTGCGAATTGCGGATCATGAATGACAGCCGCTGGCCGTGGCTGCTTCTGGTGCCGCAGCGCGCGCTGATCACGGAAGTGCATGATCTGACGCCGCTCGACCAGACCATGCTGACCTTTGAAACCAATATGGTGGCCGACGCGCTGAAGCGGGTGACCGGTTGCGACAAGATCAATACGGGCGCGCTGGGGAATATCGTGCGCCAGCTGCATATGCATGTGATCGCCCGCAACGAGGGTGACCACGCCTGGCCGGGGCCGGTTTGGGGCTCGGGTCCGCGCGAACCCTATCGGCGCGAAGTGAGGCGCGAGCTTGCCGCGCGGGTGCAGGCCGCGCTTTAGGATCCGTTTTCCCATGCCCTTCTTTTTGTTCGACCGGCCCGAACGCGAGGCCAGCGCTTTTGTCGGCTTTGCCGGCAATGTGCTTGATCGCCAATCCGAAACGCGCACGGATGATTGCGTGGCGGCTGCGCTGCGCGACCCGCAAACGCGCGCGATTCTGCTGACCGGCTCCAAGATTTTGCTGCGTGAAGACGGCGAGCGCTTTTGGCCGATTTTCAGCCTGGCACAGGTGGCGGAGCTCGATCTCGACCTCAACAAGGCGATCCTGCTGGGGCGCGACGAGCATGGTTCGGTGCTTGCGCTCGATACCGAACTGGATCCGGACACGCTACCGGCGGGAATCGCGGCGATCGATCAGCGCTCGGTTTATACGCAAGGGCTGCTCGACCCGGCTGAACTCGGGGCGCTCGCGCAAGCGGCGTCCTTGCTGACTTGGAACCGCACGCATCGCTTTTGCAGCCGATGCGGCCACGAAACGGAAACCCGTAGCGGCGGCTACAAGCGTTCTTGCCCGCATTGCGGCGCCGAGCATTTTCCGCGCACCGACCCGGTGGCGATCATGCTGACGGTGACGCAGGACAAATGCCTGCTTGGCCGCTCGCCGCATTTCAAGCCGGGCATGTTTTCCACGCTTGCCGGCTTTATCGAGCCGGGTGAAACCATCGAAAACGCGGTGCGGCGCGAAACTTTCGAGGAAGCGGGTATTCGCGTCGGGCGCGTCGCCTATCATGCCAGCCAGCCCTGGCCGTTTCCCCATTCGCTGATGATTGGATGTTTTGGCGAGGCGCTGAGTGAAGAGATCCAGGCGGATCTGACGGAGCTTGACGATTGCCGCTGGTTCGCCCGCGAGGACGTTCGCGCGATGATTGCGGGCGATAATCCCGATGGCTTGAGCGTGCCGCCGCCGGGCGCGATTGCCAGCCACCTGATCCGCTTCTGGGCGGATCAGGATTAGGTTGCCGATCAGCCGATCGCGGCTTGCCGCTCGCGGAACGGACTTGCGGCGTAAACGCCGAGGATACGCACTTCGCGCGAAAAGAAGCCGATTTCTTCCAAGGCAAGCTGGACATTCTTGTCGGATGGGTGGCCCTCGATATCGGCGTAAAACAGGGTCGATACGAAGCGGCCTTCGAGCTGGTAGCTTTCCAGCTTGGTCATGTTGACGCCGTTGGTGGCGAAACCACCGAGCGCCTTGTAAAGCGCGGCCGGCACGTTGCGGACCTGGAAGATGAAGGTCGTGACCATCAGCTGGTCCCGCGTTTGCCTGTTGGCGCGCACGTCTTCCTTGGACAGGATCACGAAGCGGGTGATGTTGTTTTCGGCGTCCTCGACATTTTCCATGAGGATATCGAGGCCATAAAGATCGGCCGCAAGGCGCGGCGCGAAGGCGGCCTTGGAGCGATCCTGTTCGTCGCGCACGATGCGGGCGGCACCTGCCGTATCGCTGGCAATCACCGGCTTCCAGCCATGCTCGCGCACGATGTTGCGGCATTGGCCGAGCGCGTGGATGTGGCTGTGGACGCTCTTGATTTCCTCCAGCTTGACGCCTGGCAGAACCATCAGCTGGAAATGGATGGGCAGGAAATATTCGCCGAGGATATGGAGGCGCGAGCGCGGAAGAAGGTGATGGATGTCGGCCACGCGGCCAGCCAGCGTGTTTTCGATCGGGATCATCGCCAGATCGGCCGCGCCGCTTTCCACCGCGTTGAAGGCGTCTTCAAAGGTCGGGCATGGCAGCGGCTCCATGTCCGGGAACATGTCGCGGCAGGCGGAATCGGAATTGGCGCCGGGTTCGCCCTGATAAGCGATGCGGTTTGTTTTGGTGGTCATGATGATGTTCCGGAAAGCAAGCGGCGGGCGCGTTCGAGATCTTCGGCGGTGTCCACACCAAGCGGCACGGCATCGACCAGGGCTACATCGATGCGCATGCCGGCTTCCAGCGCGCGCAACTGTTCAAGCCGTTCGCGGCGCTCGAGCGTGGAGGGCGAAAGCGCCACGAAACGCTCAAGCGCTGCGCGACGGTAAGCGTAAAGCCCGACATGGTGGTAAAGCGGCCCCTGCCCCCAAGGTGCGGTGGCGCGGGTAAAATACAGTGCGCGCAGCCGCTCGGCGTTCAATGGCGAGCCGACGATCTTCACGACGTTCTCGTTGGTTTTTTCGTCTTCGCGGGTGATTTCGACGCCTAGCGTGCCGATGTCGATTGCCGGATCATCGAGCAGATCAACGGCGGCACGGATAATGGCGGGCTCCACCGTGGGCAGATCGCCTTGCACATTGACCACCGTATCCACGACATTGTCGGGGTCCAGCAGGGTTAGGGCTTCATGGATGCGGTCCGAGCCCGACTCATGCTCGACCCGGGTCATCACGGCTTCAAAGCCGTGGCGCACAACCACATCAAAGGTTTCCTGCGCGTCCACCGCAACCACGACGCGGCCGATATTGGCGGCGGTTGCCTGCTCGGCCACGCGCACCACCATCGGCTTTCCCGCGATGTCGGACAGGGGTTTGCCAGGCAGCCGGGTGGAGGCCAAACGGGCGGGGATCAGAACAAGGGTCGGCATCAAAGCTCCGCGACAGCTGTTTGCGCTGCCTGAAAGTGTCAAAAGGCCACATGGGACGGGGCCCTTATAGGTGTTGCAACGCTTCGGCAAAAGACCTAGTTTCCCGCCGTTTTTACCGGTATTTATGCCGGGCGAAGGGTTTGGCGCGGGGATTCGCAAGGCGCTGACCGGGAGATCGAGGCAGGGAGCGCCGTCCGCATGGATTCTTTCGAAATGAACAAGTTCATCGGCGCCTTGCTGGGGACGGTGTTCATCGTGTTTTCGATCAGCATCGTGTCCGAATCGATCTTTGCATCACCGGTCCCGGAACAGCCTGGCTATGCGATTGCGGCCGCCGAGGCGGAAGCCGGCGCGGGCGGAACCGGCGCTGCACCAACCGAAGAGCCGATCGCGGTGCGCCTGCAAACGGCCGATGCGGCAGCGGGCGAAGCCTTGTTCAAGCGCTGCGCGGCCTGCCACACCGACGATGCCAGCGGCGGCAACAAGATCGGCCCGAACCTTTGGGGCGTCGTGAACCGTCCGGTCGCCAGCCATGAAGGCTTCAGCTATTCCGCAGCAATGCAGGAATTCAGCCAAGGCGGCACCGTTCATTGGGATTACGATCATCTCGACCATTTCATTCTCGCGCCCAAGGGTCTGGTGAGGGGCACGGCGATGAGCTTTGCGGGCCTCAAGAGCCCGACCGACCGCGCCAATCTGATCGCTTATCTGCGCACAACGGCCGACACGCCGGAGCCGCTGCCGGAAGCACCGGCTGCCGGGGCTGAAGCCACGCCGGCCGAGTCGGGCACCAATGCCGAAGGCGCTTCGCCGGATGCAGCGGGCGGCGATGCCGGCCAGATGTCCAACCCGCCCGGCGTGGAAGCCACCGGCCAGTCGGAATCCACCGGCGCTCCTTTGCCGCAAACGCCGGCTGTCGAGATTCCGGAAGGCGATGCGCCGACGGCCAACCCGGCTTCGCCAGACGTGCCTGAGCATGGTGCGGGTGCGCCGGGAAACACCCAAGAAGCGCCGGCAATCAGCGCTCCGACCGAAGGTGAAGCCACGCCTGCTGCGGCGCCTCAGCCCGCGCCTGCCGTTGGTACGGATCTGCCCGCCGGTGTTGTTGCTCCGGCTCCTGCCGAAACAGCTCCGGTTCAGCCTGCGCCTGCTCAAACCGCACCTGCTCAGCCCGCGCCCGTCCAGCCCGCTCCGGTTCAGCCCGCTCCGGCGGCTGTTCAACCGGCTCCGGCGCCAGCCGCCACCGCGCCGGCTGGGAGCACCACGACGCCACAGTGACCCGGCTCAGGCCTGGTTGAACGCGTTGATGCGTTGCAACACGCGAATGTCAGCCGACATTCATGAAAAAGCCGGGTTCATCCCGGCTTTTCTTGTTTCCGGCCAGCCTTATCGGTGCCACCCTTCTCCTGCGGACTTTCCCGTCCAAGCGCCCGCATCATGAATTTGAGGTGACGATGTTGAATTGCTTGCGCAGCGGTCGTTTTGCCAAAACCGCCGGAACCGCCGCGGCGATCTGGCTTTTGGCCGCGCAGCCGCTCTTGGCCCAGGAATGGCATGAGACATCGTCGCTGATCGAAAGCGAGGATACGGAAACGCCGTTTGAGCGCTATTCCTATGTCAATCCGGATGCGCCAAAGGGCGGCACACTCAATTCTGTGGTACCGGGTGGCACGTTCGACAGTTTCAACCCGTTTGTGGTGCGCGGAACGGCGGCGGCCGGGCTGACCAGTTTCGGCGGCATCCTCAACGAAACGCTGATGCAGCAATCCCTGGAACTGCCCGGCACCAGCCATCCCCTGCTCGCGGAAGCCTTCAAGCACCCGGATGATTATTCCTCCGCCACCTATCGGCTGAACGCCAAGGCGCGCTGGCATGACGGACAGCCGGTGACGGCAGAGGATGTCGTCTGGTCGTTCAACGTGCTGAAAAAGAACAGCCCGCTTTATAACCGCTATTATGCCAATGTGACGGAAGCGGTGGCGCTGAACGAGCGCGAGGTCGAGTTCCGCTTCGACCAAAAGGGCAATCGCGAGTTGCCGCATATCATGGGCGATCTCGCCGTTTTGCCTAGGCATTGGTGGGAAGGCACGAATGCGCAGGGGCAAAAGCGCGACATCACACAGCCGACGCTGGAAGCGCCGCTTGGTTCGGGTCCCTACAAGATCGGTGCGTTTCGGCCCGGCGCCGAGATCAACTGGGTGCGCGTGGAAGATTATTGGGGCGCCGATCTGCCGGTGAATATCGGCCGCAACAATTTCGACCTGCGCAAATACACCTATATCCTCGATGACAACGCGGCTTGGCTCGCTTTCACGAAGGGCGGGCTGGCCGACATTCGGCGCGAAAACAGCTCGCGGCGCTGGGCGCAGGGCTACAACTTCCCGGCGGCGGAAGCCGGCGACGTGCTCAAGACCGCATACCCCGCCAGCGCGTCGATCACGATGCAGGGTTTTGCGCTGAACCTGCGCCGGTCGCAGTTCCAGAACCGTGACGTGCGGCATGCGCTGACGTTGGCTTATGATTTCGAGACGCAGAACCGACAGGCGTTTTTCGGCCTGAACACACGCAGCCTGAGCTTCTTCCAGGGCAGCGAACTGGCGGCGAGCGGGGTGCCTGAGGGGCGCGAGCTGGCGCTTCTGCAACCGTTTCGCGACCAGCTGCCGGCGGAGCTTTTCACCGAACCGTTCAAGCTGCCGGTTTACGACACGCCGCAATCGGAGCGCACCTATCTGCGCGAAGCCGTTGGATTGTTCAAAAAGGCCGGATGGGAGATCCGCGACGGGCGTCTCGTGAATGCCCAATCCGGCGAGCAGATGCGCATCGAAATGCTCGGCAGCGGGCCCACCGACGAGATCATCGCCGGGCCGTTTCTCCAGAACCTGCGCAAGCTCGGCATCGATGCGACGCTGCGGATCGTGGATGCCAGCCAATATGTGAACCGGATGCGCGGCTTTGAATTCGACATGGCGACCGAACAGCTGCCGCAAAGCCAGTCGCCCGGCAATGAGCAGCGCGATTATTGGAGCAGCCAGGCGGCCGATATTCCCGGTTCGCGCAACACGATGGGGATCAAGGATCCGGTTGTGGATGCCCTGGTGGACAAGGTGATCTTTGCGGAAAATCGCGATGAGCTGGTTGCCGCAACAAATGCGCTGGACCGGGTGCTGTTGTGGAACTACTTCGTGGTTCCGCAATATCACCGCCCTGAAGTCTGGGTGGCTTATTGGAACAAGTTCGGCATTCCCGAACAACAACCGACTTACCTCGGCGTCGACACCGATTCCTGGTGGATCGACCCCGCGAAGGAACAGGCTTTGGCTGCGAAATACCGGAGCATTCAGTGAGGTTCGGCCGGGGCATACAAAGACGCTCCTTTCTGGCCTTGGGCGGCGCAGCTCTCATGGCACCGGCGTTGCGGGGCATCGCTTTCGCCAATGCGCCGACCGATACGCCGATGCATGGATTGTCCGCATTCGGCGACCTGAAATATCCGGCGGACGCCGACCATCTCGATTATGCCTCCCCGGAAGCGCCGGATGGCGGGACGTTCAGTTTCTCGCCGTCTTCCTGGTTCTTCAACCAGAACACGCAGACCTTCAACACGCTGAACAGTTTCACGCTGCGCGGTGACGCGCCGCCGCGCATGGAGCTGTGCTTCGACAGCTTGATGGGGACAGCACTCGATGAGCCGGATACACTTTACGGGCTCGTTGCCGAAACGATCTCGATTGCCGCCGATCGCAACAGCTGGGTTTTCAAGCTGCGCGCGGAAGCGCGTTTTCATGATGGCGCGGTGATCACGCCCGACGATGTCGCCGCGAGCTACATGCTTCTCAAGGAAGCCGGGCATCCCGATCTCGCTTTGCCCTTGATCGACCTGCGGGCGGCCGAGGTTCTTTCCCCCGACACGGTGCGGCTGGTGTTTGACGGCAACCAGTCGCCGCGCGCGATTCTGACGGTCGCAACCTTTCCGATCTTCTCGCGCGCCAACATAGAAGCGCGCGGCGGTTTCGAAGCCGACCCGATGGTGGCGCTGCTGGGTTCGGGACCCTACAAGGTCGGCCTTGTGCGGCCTGGGCAGGTCATCGAATATGAGCGCGTGGCCGACTACTGGGGCCGCGACGTGTTCCTGAACAAGGGGCTGCACCACTTCGACCGCATCCGGATCGAGTTCTTTCGCGAACGGCAGGCTGCTTTCGAAGCCTTCAAGAAGGGCGAAATTCATTATCGGCAGGAATATACGAGCCGGGTTTGGGCAACCGGCTACACCTTCCCGGCCGTGAACGAAGGCCAGGTGGTGAAGCGGGAATTTGCTTCCGAGCACCGCCCGACCATGCAGGCCTGGGCGGTCAACCAGCGCCGCAGCCGTTTTCGCGATCCGCGGGTTCGCGAAGCGATCGACCTGTGCTTCGATTTCGAATGGACCAACCGCAACCTGTTTTTCGGCACCTATAGCCGGGCGCATTCCTTGTTCGAACATTCCGATTTCCGCGCGGTGGGATCGCCGCAGGGCGAGGAACTGGCGCTGCTGGAACTGTTGCGCAGCCAGTTGCCGCCGGCGGTGTTCGGGGAGCCGGTGATGCAGCCGGTCTCCGACGGATCGGGACGCGACCGGGCTTTATTGTCGCGCGCGCAGGGGCTCTTGGCCGAGGCGGGAATGGAGCGCCGCGACGGCATTTTCCATTCCAGCGAGGGGGAACGGCTCACGCTGGAAATCCTGGTGAGCGACGACTCGCTTGCGCGAGTCAACGCGCCGTTCGTGGAGAATATGCGGGCGGTGGGCATCGATGCCTCGACCCGTTTGGTGGACCCAACGCAATATCAAGCGCGGCAGGCGAGCTTCGATTTCGACATGATCATGTTGGCCACCGTGTTCAGCGCCACGCCGACACGCGACGAAATGGAAAACTTCTTTCATTCGCGCACAGCCGATCGCCAGGGATCACGCAATCTGACCGGAATGGCCGACCCGGCGGTCGATGCTCTGATTGAAGCCGTGGGGCGGGCGGAAAACCGCGAAATGCTGGGTGTGGCCATGCGCGCGCTCGACAGGGTCTTGCGCGCGCGGCGTGACTGGATTCCAAACTGGTATCTGGCGAATCATCGCGCCGCTTACTGGGACATGTTCGGCTTCAAGGAGCCGAAGCCGGATTACGGCTTCCCCGTGGAAAGCTTGTGGTGGTTCGACGCGGCGAAAGCCAAGGCAATCGGCAAGGCGTGACGGGATTTGTTTTTGAACCACGACGACCAGAACGAGCAGCACAAGGCGGCTAGCTGATGGGCGCTTATCTCCTGCGCCGCTTGCTGCTGATGATCCCCACCATTTTCGGGATCATGGCGGTGTCCTTTCTGGTGATCCAGTTCGCGCCGGGTGGGCCGGTGGAACAGGTGATCGCGCGGCTGTCCGGCCAAGGCAGCGACATGCTGTCCGGCGGCGGATCCGACGGCGGGCAAAATGCAGGCGGCGGCGCGGACAGTTCACAATATCGCGGCGCGCAAGGGATGGACCCGGCCTTTATCAGCCAACTGGAAGCGCAATTCGGCTTCGACCAGCCCTGGTACACGCGCTTTTTCGGGATGCTTTGGGATTACCTGCGCTTCGATTTCGGCGAAAGCTTTTTTCGCGATATCGGCGTGCTCGATCTGATCCTGGAAAAGATGCCGGTTTCGGTTTCACTGGGGCTTTGGATCACGCTGATTTCCTACCTGATCTCCATTCCGCTGGGCATTCGCAAGGCGGTAAAGGACGGGTCGGGCTTCGATGTCTGGACGTCCGGCATCGTGATCGTCGGCTACGCCATTCCAGGCTTCCTGTTCGCCATTCTGCTGATGGTTCTGTTTGCCGGCGGATCGTTCTTCAACTGGTTTCCGCTGCGCGGTTTGACCTCCGAGAACTTCGCGGACCTGTCCTGGCCGATGAAGATCTTGGATTATTTCTGGCATCTGGCGCTGCCGCTGACCGCCATGGTGCTGTCGGCTTTCGCCACGACCACCCTGCTCACCAAGAACTCGTTTCTGGATGAGATCCGCAAGCAATATGTGGTCACCGCGCGCGCCAAGGGTCTGTCGGAACGGCAGGTTCTCTACGGTCACGTGTTCCGCAACGCCATGCTGATCATCATTGCCGGCTTTCCGGGTGCGTTTATTTCGGCGTTCTTCACCGGCTCGCTGCTGATCGAAAACATCTTTTCGCTGGATGGCCTCGGCCTGCTTGGATATCGCTCGGTGATCGACCGCGACTACCCCGTCGTTTTCGCCACGCTTTATATCTTTTCGCTCGCGGGGCTGCTCGTGAGTCTCCTGTCGGACCTGACCTATACCTGGATCGATCCGCGCATCGACTTCGAAAGCCGGGACGTTTGATGTCGGAGATCCAGCTCAAAGCGCAGGTCGAGCAGGTTCGTGAGCCCGTTGGCCGACCATGGCTGTCGCCGCTCAACAAGCGGCGCTGGCAGACCTTCAAGGCGAACCGCCGCGGTTACTGGTCGCTTTGGATCTTTCTGGTCCTGTTTATTCTGTCGCTTTTCGCCGAGTTCATCGCCAATGACCGGCCGGTTCTCGCGTCCTACAAGGGCGAGATCCTGTTTCCGGCCGTTGTGGATTATCCGGAAGAAAAGTTCGGCGGTTTTTATGCCGTGACCGATTATCGCGATCCGGTGATCAGCCAGGAAATCGAGGCCAATGGCTGGATCCTTTGGCCGCCGATCCGCTATTCCTATCGCACTGTCAACAACGACATTCCCGCCGCCGCACCTTCCAAGCCGTCCTGGCTTTATTCGGCGGACGAGCGCTGTTCGCGTTATGCGCAAGGGGCGGACGATCCTAACTGCACGGTCGGCAATTGGAACTGGCTCGGCACCGACGATTCCGCGCGCGACGTGCTGGCGCGGGTGATCTACGGCTTTCGCATCTCGGTGCTGTTCGGGCTGGTGCTGACGCTGGCATCGGCGGTGATCGGCGTGTCGGCCGGCGCGGTGCAGGGCTTTTTCGGCGGCTGGACCGATCTGTTGATGCAGCGCTTCATCGAGATCTGGTCGTCGATCCCGGTGCTTTACCTGATCCTGATCATTGCCGCCGTTTTGCCGCCGGGCTTTTTCATCCTGCTCGGCATCATGCTGCTGTTTTCCTGGGTCGCGTTCGTGGGCGTGGTGCGGGCCGAGTTCCTGCGGGCGCGCAACTTTGAATATGTGAATGCGGCGCGCGCGCTCGGCGTGCCCAACCGCACGATCATGGCACGCCATCTTCTGCCCAACGCGATGGTCGCGACGCTGACCTTCTTGCCATTTATCCTCAACAGCTCGATCACGACGCTGACCTCGCTCGATTTCCTCGGCCTCGGCTTGCCGCCCGGCTCGCCGTCGCTGGGCGAATTGCTGCGCCAGGGCCAGCGCAACCTGAACGCGCCCTGGCTCGGTATTTCCGGCTTCCTGGTGTTGTCCCTGATGCTGTCCCTGCTGATCTTCATCGGCGAAGCCACGCGCGACGCTTTCGACCCGCGCAAGACCTTCCGGTGAGCCTTTGACCACCCAACCGCTGCTTTCCGTTCGTGATCTTTCCGTTGCTTTCAGCCAGGACGGGCGCGAAAGTCTGGCTGTGGATCGCGTGTCCTTTGATATCGCGAAAGGGGAAACCTTGGCGCTGGTGGGGGAGTCCGGGTCGGGGAAGTCGGTCTCGGCGCTGTCGGTGTTGAAGCTCCTGTCTTATCCGGCGGCGAGCCATCCGAGCGGGCAGATCCTGTTTGATGGGGTCGATCTCCTGTCGGCCGACGAGCGCAGCCTGCGCAAGGTGCGCGGCAATGATGTCACGATGATTTTTCAGGAGCCGATGACGTCGCTCAATCCGCTTCATTCGATCGAAAACCAGATCGGCGAAGTGTTGAAGCTGCATGGGGGCATGCGGGACGCCCAGGCGCGCGCGCGCACGCTGGAGCTGCTGCATGAAGTAGGCATTCGCGAGCCGGAAAAGCGTCTCGACGCCTATCCGCACCAGTTGTCGGGCGGGCAGCGGCAGCGCGTGATGATTGCCATGGCCTTGGCGAACAGGCCCAAGCTTTTGATCGCCGACGAGCCGACCACGGCGCTCGACGTAACCGTGCAGGCGCAGATCCTGAAGCTGTTGGGCGAGCTCAAGACCACGCATGGCATGTCCATGCTGTTTATCACGCATGATCTGGGCATCGTCCGGCGCATCGCCGATCGGGTTTGCGTGATGACCAAGGGGCGGATCGTGGAAGAAGGCCCGACGCGCGAGATCTTCGACAATCCGCAGCATGAGTATACGAGACATCTTCTGGCGGCCGAGCCGAAAGGTGCGCCGCCGCCGGTTGATCCCAACGCAAAAACCGTGATGGCCGGCAAGGACATCAAGGTCTGGTTTCCGATCAAGAAGGGTTTCTTCCGCAAAACCGTCGATCATGTTCGCGCTGTGGACGGCATCGACATCACGGTGAAGGCGGGACAAACGCTGGGCGTTGTTGGGGAATCCGGTTCGGGCAAGACAACGCTTGGTTTGGCGCTGGCGCGCATGATTTCGTCGAAGGGTGAAATCCGGTTTGATGGCCGCGCGATTGACGCCTTGTCCTACAAGGACATGCGGCCGGTGCGCGACGAGCTGCAGATCGTGTTTCAGGACCCGTTCGGCTCGCTCAGCCCGCGCATGTCGGTGAGCGAGATCATTCAGGAAGGGCTGAAGATCCACGAAACATCGCTGTCGGCGCAGGATCGCGATGATCGCGTCGTCGATGTGTTGCGGGAAGTCGGGCTCGATCCGGCGACGCGTTTTCGTTATCCGCACGAGTTTTCCGGAGGCCAGCGGCAGCGCATCGCCATTGCCCGTGCGATGGTGCTGAAGCCGCGTTTCGTGATGCTGGACGAGCCGACTTCGGCGCTCGACATGAGCGTGCAAGCGCAGGTGGTGGATCTCTTGCGCAACCTGCAAAAGAAGCACGATCTCGCTTACCTGTTTATCAGCCACGACCTGAAGGTGGTGCGTGCACTGGCCAACGAGGTGATCGTGATGCGCAATGGCCGCGTGGTGGAGCATGGACCCGCGACGCAGATCTTCGACAATCCGCAAACCGATTACACCAAGGCGCTGATTGCCGCCGCCTTCAAAATCGAAGCGGCGGGCGAAAACACCATCAGCCAATAAAGAGCGACCCGCCAATGAGCGAACCGACGCGCGGCCGCGTGCTGCTTGCCACAAACAAAACGGACACGCAGCTTTGGACCGAGCTGCTGGGGCAAACCGGCCGCGACGTGGTGACAACGCCCGA